>Ga0307312_10000701_pt1 | contig 16240 bp, 15 predicted proteins | sample ER_DNA_202_FD_194489 | JGI IMG/M metagenome (GOLD analysis project Ga0307312, IMG submission 194489) | Bulk soil microbial communities from the East River watershed near Crested Butte, Colorado, United States - ER_DNA_202 | ecosystem: Environmental > Terrestrial > Soil > Floodplain | place... | reverse complement strand
AATCTGATTCTTCCTGCGAGATGGTGTTCGGGTGCTGTCAGACACCAAGTGAGGATAGTTGATCCCGATCGGCCTGAGCTTACGATAAAAAATCGGCTTGTTACTCGTTCGACCGAAGATGGCATTTAGTCGCGGAAGTTTTAAGACTTGCTCTGGATGGGCACAATCTTGGCAGTTAGCATTTTCAGTTTGCGTTCTTCTGGAACCTTTTTGTGCTTCTCGTTGAACAAGTGACTCAGACGTCTCCGTGCTGCTGGGACGGAATACTGCGCCTTGGTTTTTTTGAGGCCATTCTTGGAAAGCCGGTTCCAGAGTTCCTCCGACTCGTAAAGCTCGACCACGGCGCGCGCAAAATCTTCCGGCTCATCGGCGGTGAGAATGTCTTCGTGATCAGTCAGCGCCATTCCTTCCACAGCGAGCGAGGTTGCCACGACCGGCACACCAAAACCCATGCTTAGATTGATTTTGCCTTTTATACCGGCCCCATATCGCAACGGTGCGACGGATAACTTAACGCCCTCAAAAAAGGGCCGGACATCGCGCTGTAATCCAGTGACAACGACGTTGTCGCTCGCGAGCGCTACCACCTCCGGCGGCGCCTTGTCGCCGATGATGTAGAATTTGGCATCGCCAAGGCGTTCTTTTACGAGCGGATAGATTTTCTCCAGGAAAAAGCTAACAGCATCAATGTTTGGCGTGTGTTGGAAGCCGCCGATAAAGAGAAAGTCCCGCCGCAGTGAGAAAGGCGTGTTCGAACCCGGAACATCGACGATCGTCGGCACGATTTCTATCGATTTATCCGGTCTGGCTTCGCGGAGAAGCTTCTGTTCAACGCTGCTCACCACCCAGGTCTCGTCGGCCTGATCAATCAGATCATATTCCAGCTCCTCTTTCTCGCGTGCCCTTTGTCGTATCTCGGGATCGCTGGTGATCTCGGCCTCCCGAATCGTGCGAAGAAAATGTAGATCGACAGTGTCGAAAATGATCCGGCTTTGCGGCGCATGCAGCCGAATATCTGCGATGTGCTTGCGAGCAAAGTCGCACCGGCTTAACACCACGGCGTCGAATTCCGAACCGTGCGCAATGAGATAATCGCGCACTTTTTTGGTATAAGGGTGATAAACAACTTCAATCCCACGCTTCCGCAATTCGTCGCCGTAAGGAGGGATATCGGCGAGATTATCCGGAACAAATGTCACGCGATGGCCGAGTCGGTGAAGAATGTTAAGAATATGAAACATCCGCAGGGATCCCGCATCCTTCTCCGGCATCGGCAGATGGTGGTCGATCACAAGAATATTTTTTCGTCCCGGCTGTGGCTCACTTAAGAAAGTGAAATCGCCAGTGACCGGTTTCGCTCCCAACTCAGTGGCCCACGTGTCCGCAAACGTTAATCGATTGATGTCCTGGTGTTTTTTTGCGCCGATCGAGAGATCAGTGCCGCCGGTAACACCTTCGTAGTGAATTACCTCACTGAGCGGCTGGTACAATACCTTGTAACCGGCCTTGCGAACTTTGAACGATAAATCGGCGTCCTCGTAATATGCCGGTTCGTATTTTGCATCAAATCCTCCAAGCTTCTGGAAGAGCGATTTGCGAATCATTAGCGCCGCTCCCGAGCAATAATCGACTTCCCGAAGAAAATTGTACTCGGGTTTTTCTGGATCATCGAATTTGCCGTAGTTCCAGCCCGAGGCATCGCACCATATGATCCCGCCTGCTTCCTGTAACCGGCCATCAGGATAAACAAGTTTCGAGCCGACGACGCCCGCTTGCGGATCTTCCACGAAGGTATCAAGCAACGCGGTAAGCCAACCTGGCCTAACGATCGTGTCGTTATTCAAGAAAAAGAGGTATTTGCCGCGGGCTTGCTCAGCACCGCGGTTACAGGAAAAGATAAAGCCGGAGTTCTTCTCGTTACGTAGATAAACAACGCCTTGCATCCGCGGGACAAGCTCAGCCGTCTCGTCCGTCGAGCAGTCGTCCACCACGATGACTTCGAAAGCCGATCGTTCTTCTATGGTTTGTAACGAAGCAAGACACGAATGCGTGAACTGAAACTGGTTGAACACCGGAATGATGATTGAAACCTCGACTTTCTCGTGTGCCGGAAAACGGATTGATTCAACCGGCACGGAGGGAACGGGAGGTTGAATGGCAGGAGCTTTATGCTCTGGCGTGAGTTGTGGAACCGGAACTTCGAAGACCGGCGCGACAAGGTTGGCGCTTGCAGTGGTTGTTGCCGGCTCGGCCGCGGCCCTTTTCGGGATCGGCGGGAATTGGAGCGCCTTAATTTCGTCCTCGATCTTCGCGATCTCAGGGTGGGAAGCGCGCCATTGCGAATAGGCGGCCACAATTTTTTCGAGATGGCCATAACCCACCGAAACCTTGCCGGGAAATAATTTTGCTTGGATTGCAGCTCCCGGATTTGCCAATTTCCAGCGGCGGGAAGAACGCAAGCGCGCGGCGGCGTTTTCAGCATCATCAAGCAAACGCGAGAGCCTTCTTGTATCCCAAAGCTGTTTGCGTAAGCGATCTGTCAGTTCAATGATATGCCGCTCGTGTTCTGCTAAGCTTACGCTCCTGCTGTGAAGCAGACGATTGATTTGCGTATAACGATCACGCAATTGCTCGACTTCGACGTTACGTTCGGACAATTGCGTAATACGATCACGCAGTTGCTCGACTTCGACGTTACGTTCGGACAATTGCTCACTTTCAATTTCGAGATGCCGCTCCAGTTTAGCAATTTGTAACTCGACTTCGACCTTATATTCGGATAACTGCTCGCTTTCAGCTTTGAGCCGTGCTTCGAACTTTGCTCTTTCGACTTCGAGATGGCGCTCCAGCTTGGCAATTTGCAATGTTTGTTTCGCCAGGTTTGAGGCACGAGCGGCTGATTCGATCTTGCTTTGGCGCAGGGAGTCGGAGATTTCCCGGATCGCATCTTTAAGATTTGTTATCTCCGCCTGATATTCGCTAATCTTCGCCGCGCGCTGCTGCAAGGACGCGAAAAGTTCGCGCATCTGAAGCCGGTAGGCCTCCGCCTGAGAGGAGGTCTTCGAAGCAGTGGTGTCCGGTCCTTCTAAGCTCGCTTGAGGCTCGAACCCCCACGCAAGTAATCGCTCAACGCCGCCAACCTGGTCGATTTTTTCCTGGAATAACGCTGCGACCGACCCTGGCCATCTGGATTCCGGATCCACGCTGACGGCACGGTTTTCGATAAACGGATCTGCAAGCTGGCAATATTGCTGAACGACTGGGTCGTCGTGCAAGCAACTAAACCGGAAAAGAGCCTCGCCCTGTCGTTCGCAGCGGTCGCAAAACTCTTCAAAGCTCAATGGTCTCGCCATGTAGCTCACCGCCGGACGATGGAACACCACGCGGAATCCAAATTTCGAAAGTCTGTATCCCAGTTCCATGTCCTCGATGATCGTCCGGAACTGGCGATTAAAGACGCCGTGTTTGGCAAGAAACGATCGCTTACATGACGAGCGCCCGCCCCAGAAGTAGGTAAAATCGAGCATCTGCCCATCCTTGAGATCGCCATAGGCAAAAAGGAAGCGGCGAATATCTGTGACGTAATGCATCAACGGCGTAACCGAAAGCGTCGGCGCCCACGTCGTGTATCCCAAGATCGCTACGCTTTCCTGCGGATATTGTTTGTGCGCTTTAAGATGCTCTTCGAGCAGGTGACTGTCGGCGATGTCGTCATCATCACAAAAAAGCAAAATTCTGCCATGGGACGCCAGGATACCGGTGTTCTTTGCCGCCGATATGCCTGAGTTCTCAATGTGGAGATACCTTAGTTGCATCCGCGATCCAAAGTCGCGACACACCTCCGGCGTAGCGTCTTTAGAGCCGTCATCGACCACAACCACCTCGTAGCGATTCGTCGGTATGCTCTGGGCAGCGAAGCTCTCCAAAGTGTCGGCCAGCATGGCGGCCCGATTAAACGTCGGAATTATGACGCTGATGGCGGGTGATCTACTTTTCATATTAAGGCTAACGACATTTACTTTCGCTCTGCAGTTTCTTTACCGCTTAATCCTCGGTTTGAAAGCTTTTCATTCGAAATCGTTCGGATCTGCAGTCGGTCTCACAAGAGGAACAAAATCAAAAAACTGCCAAAACGAAAATCGTATTCGAAATTCGGCCGTTTGCTGCTCGAGCGCGCAGATCAGCCGGGTCACAGCAATCTTGCCCCTCTCCCGCTCAGCTAACGTCGGCAGATTCAGCGAACCGTCTGCGCGCGGAGGAAGCGTGGCGATTTTCTCCGGCCTCCTCGAAATTAACTTGCTCATCGACGAGATAAAGCGGCCGATTTTTTCCCTGGTTGTAAATTCGCCCGACGTATTCGCCGATAATGCCGAGAAACATGGTGTTGAAACCGAGAAAGAAACTAACAAGCAAAATGATGGTGGTGATACCAGGCGGCGGAATTGGCATAAAGCTCAGGTGCAGGAAATGAACGGTGAGCGCGAACAAGGCGTAGGCAAAAGAGGCAGCCGCTACGAACCCGCCGAGGGCCGTCGCGAGGCGCAGCGGTTTGGGAGAAAAACAAAGAATCGCATTAACCGCGAAACGAACAGAATGCCATATTTTCGGTTCCTCTCGCTTGTGCACGCAACATTCAGACGTTTCCCGCTCTGAAAGGTTTGGAGAGTTATAGAACGTTTAATTCCGTGCCGTCCGCTCTGATCAAAGCGTGTTTGTACATCCGCAAACATAGCGAGATTAAGGACATTATTCAGGACTCTGAGAACGACCCCAGATGGGTGATAACGGGCCTTGCCGAACGTCAAGCCTTTGTGGCGTTTGACCCTGCGAGAACAGACCATTTATGGAAGACTCGCCTTCCCGAAGGTCTGAGCGACCATCTTAACGAATTAGCCGCATGCAAAACAATGAGAGACGAGACTAGCTTGACTGAGTTCATGCGGAGACATCGAATTTCGTGGTACATTCTCGAGCCCATGTCCGAAGTCGCTTGGCCAACTTCGTTCTTGGAAAAAGCAGTGTTTCACCGTGGCGGTTACCGGGTCTTCCACTTTTCTCAGTAACGACCCATTCCAGGCATCACCGCGGACGATCCGTTTCGTTCCTGTGTTAGGCAATTTCTTTCGTTGCGATGGCGGTGCCCACAAGGCTCTTCGCATACGTCATCGATATAAAACCCGATCCGGCTTGATCTCGCGCAGCGCCTGCTGCATTTCACCGGCATCAGCGAATTAACGATATGAAATGGCGTTTTGTCTATTTAGCTCTTCGATTCGCCATTCGGCGTGGTTGGCTCGAAGGAGAAGATGCAGCGCATTGCATCTCAAACGAGAAGGCGGCTTAAATTCGCGCCCACAAAGTCGCTCGCTCCAGTAACGAGAACCGCTTTCGCGTCACGTCGATTTTTCGGATCTTACCGGGCGACATGCCGTGAAGACGTATTGCGCGCAACATAATCGGTTGAAAACCGGAACGCGTTCTACGATTGGTTCAAGTGCCTTGAGGATACGCGCAAGCCAGTCAGGACAAAACATTGGCACGAAACCGATCCACTGACGAGAGGTGATCACCCCTCCAAGCATCACTACCCAGCGATCTAATCTCGAGGGCGCATACGATTTTTCCTCATGCTCAATATGGTAATGGGAAAGTTTTTCCAAGGCTTTCAGTCCCGCATTATAGCCGTTGGGTTCGATAACAATTACAAGCGGCGCCAGACGAAAAGCTTCTCTTAAAGCATCGATGGGTCGCTCCAGATGGTGCAGCACTGCGCGGATATAGGCGATGTCGAAGGAATCGGCTTTCCAAGGAAGGTCATAAGCGCCGTTTGCAAGGAATTCGATCTCGCGTTGCCCTTTCTTTTCCTGCGCGATTTGGATGGCTTCCGCAGATGGATCAATCGCGGCCATATTTTTCGGTTGCGCCCGGTCGAACAGTTCGACCGTGAAGGTGCCGTCGCCACAGCCAATATCGATCAGGCGCTTGTCGCGCAGATTCGCTTGCGTCAGCGTTGCGGTCGTCATCCGCTCATTCGCATAACGGCTGCTTAAAGACGCGTTGGTGGTGTAAAGATAGCCGCGATTGCGGCTCACATCGGCGCTAAACGGCGCAACAGTATCCTTGCCCGCTGCTCCTATGCCGTTTGGTTCGGTCATTGCAGCATCTATTTCGTTTTTTTTGCGCTCAAATACAAGTTATCCCACCGGCAATGTGAGCGGCAGGCTTCTGAAAGCCGAGGCTTCAGTGCGCAGACCCATTTTTTTCAGCACGGCAGCGGAATCCGATGAAACAGATAAGTAATGGAATACGTGTTTCGTCGAAATTCCCCGGATGGAGTTCCGTTGCATCCGCTTTTTTGTCCGATATAGGCCAGCGAGTCGGATGCAATTCATATGCATGCCTAACTTTCATGCAAGAAATCCAGGACTAGGCGGATCAACGGACCGCGTGCGACGAAGAGAAATTCCGAGAATCCCGCTTTTGCACATCGAAATTGATTTGCTCATCTACAAGATACAGGGGCCGGTTCTTTCCTTGATTGTAAATCCGTGCGAGGTATTCGCCGATGATGCCGAGAAACAGGGTATTGAAACCGATAAAAAAACTAACCAGCAAAATTATGGTCGTAATGCCAGGAGGTGGCACTGGCAGAAAACTCAGGTGCAGGAAATGAGCGGCGAACGCGAACAAGGCATAGGCGAAGGAAGCACCCGCCACGAACCCGCCCAACACAGTTGCGAGGCGCAAAGGTTTGGCAGAAAAACAAAGAATCGCATTAACCGCGAAACGAACGGAATACCATATACCGGCGGTTGATCGGCCGCCGCGCCGCGGCGCCCGATCGTAAGGCACGTAAGAACGGCGGAATCCAATCCAATGTACTAATCCTCTCAAATATCGGTCGGGCTCTCGAAGCAGTTTGAGAGCGTGGACCACCTTACGATCGAGCAGTCGAAAATCGGTGGCGTTCGAGGGAATCTTGCAGTCGCTCAACGTATAAATCAGCCAGTATGCAATCTTCGCGCCGATAGTTTTGAGTATCGAGTAATCACGGCGTTTCCGCAGAACACCGACCACAACTTCGAAGCCCTCCTCCCATTGCCGCACGAATTCTGGGATCAATTCCGGGGGATCTTGCAAATCGGAAAATAGGAGAACGACCGCATCTCCGCTGGCGTGATCCATACCCGCCATCATTGACGCTTCGACCCCGAAATTGCGGGAGTAACGGAGCAATTTCCAACGCCGGTCTCTCTCGCAAAATTCCCGCGCAATGACCGGTGTTCGATCCGTGCTAGCGTTATCGAGCACGATGACTTCGTAATCGATGTGCGCGGACAATGTGTCGAGAATTTGGGTCAATCGCGGGAAAACCAGAGGGAGATTTTCTTCCTCGTTAAACGCAGGAATGAGAATCGATAGCAGCTTGGTGGCCGACTCCTTCATTTGGTCTCGGGAACCAGGACCCCGGGTCGGGAAGATTTGGATAAGCGAAGACTGGCATTGCCGATACGCTCGACGAACTCATCCACCTGGCGCGAAATCCCAGCTGCGTCGAGTCCATGCTCAGAGCGGAGATATTCGTAAGATCCGGCATACTGCGCGAAGCGGTCCTGAACTCCGATGCGGCCTATCCAGCAAGGCGTATAGGTCGATGAAATCTCCGCGACCGCGGCCCCCAAACCTCCATAGAACGAATGTTCCTCTAACGTGATCACCGCCCGATGACTACGACAGATCGTGATCACTTGATCGGTGTTTAGTGGCTTAACCGATGGTGCGCTCCAAACGCTGCTTCCTTTCCATCGTAAAGCTTCCTTTAAGGCTGCAGCGACCATTGAGCCTGTGGCGATGAACCCGAGTCCACCATCGCCGGGACGCATTTCAATCAGCTCGCCCCAGTCATAGTTAATCGGGCCTTTGTGTACGGCGCCGATGTCGCACTTGCCGATGCGAAGGTAAACTGGTCGTTCCAATGCGAAGGCCAATTCCATAGCCCGCGTCATCTCGTGAGCGTCAGCTGGGGAGAGAATTCGCACATTGGGAATGGCGCGGAGCGCGGAAATATCTTCGGTGCAGTGATGGCTGGCACCCAGCGCGCCGTAAACAAAGCCGGCACCATCGCCAATCATCACCACCGGCAACTCCTCGTAGCAGATGTCGAGTTTGATTTGTTCGAGCACACGGATCGGAACAAAGGCGCTCAATCCGTATAGGATGGGGCGAAGCCCAGCTTTTGCCAGGCCGGCTGCGACGCCCACCATATTTTGCTCAGCTACGCCGACATTGAGATAACGGTCGGGAAGCAAGCGCCGGATCTCGTCAAAAAGAGCGTAGCCGTGGTCGCCGGTGAGCAATAGCACTCGCTCATCCTGTTGGGCAACTTTGATTAGCGCGGCTGAGAAAGCATCCCTCATTAAACTGACGCGGCGTTTTTTTTGTTCCCATCCAATTCGGTCACCGCGGCTCGATAAGTGTCCGGCGTCAGGCGCGTGTAATGCCAGATGTTGTTATCGTGCATAAAGGAGACGCCATAACCTTTTACGGTCTTCGCCACAATCGCGCGGGGACGAGATGAGTCGAGCTTGTCAAGTTGTTGCAGGGCCACATCCAGCGCCCCCTCATCGTGACCGTTTACTTCTCGAGTTTCGAAGCCAAACGCTTGCAGTTTTTCGGCGATACTGCCCAGTCGCAGGACTTCTTCCACGCGCCCCATGGCCTGCAAACCATTATTGTCGATAATGACGGTCAAGTTCGACAACCCCCAGTGACCTGCGAACAGGAACGCTTCCCAAATAGGGCCTTCATTCATTTCGCCGTCCCCGACAATTGCAAAACAGCGCTGTTTCGTGCCGAGCCTCTTCGCGGCCCAAGCCAGACCAACTCCCACGGAAAGGCCATGGCCCATCGAACCCGAGGTCGTTTCCACGCCCGGGACATGCGCATCGGAAAGCCCTTTTAGCACGGTCCCGTCCGAGAAGTAGCGACCGAGGTCCTCCGAGCTCAGCCAGCCCAACTCATGCATGCACGCATACTGCGCCATGATGCCGTGCCCTTTGCTCAAAATAAGATAATCGCGCCCCGGAGATTTGGGGCTTCCGTCACCGAGGTTCAAATGCGACCGATAAAGGACAGCAAGTATTTCGATAATAGAAAAAGCTGGAGCAATATGAGCCGTTGAGCCGGCGTACGCCATTTCGATCACGGTTCGACGAAGAGTCATCGGGTCGAATTTTCTGTGGGGTTTTGCCGTCATGATCACGTCTTTCAAACAGAGGAGGAATCTGCGCACAACGGGAAAGGTATTCTATTTTTCTCTCCCCAGACACGGCGATGCCATTCCAAGGTGCGAAGAATGGCTTCTTCCAGCGGCACATGCTCAGCCAACCCCAGCCTTGTCCTCGCTTTCGATGTGTCGGGCACGTATCGGTGGGACGAGCCCAAATTTGTCTCGTGGCATGATATTTTGATCGAGTCAGGATCCAGGTCACCACAGCGCGCCACGAGTTTTGCTGTTTCGAAAATCGTGATCTCGCGTTCGCTTCCCACGTTATACGGCTCGTTAGGCGCGCCTTGGAACAGAATCGTCCAAAGCCAGACTACGACGTCAGCCCCATAGAGATACGAGCGATAGGGCCGGCCGTCCCCGGTAATTTGCGGCAAGCGTCCGTGCAAAACATCGCGAATGAAACTGACGATGGCAAAGTAACTGTCGATCGGTTGCCATGGTCCGACGCAGGCAAAAAGACGTGCGATTTTGCATTCGATGCCGGCGGCAGCTCCATAAAGCGCGCACAACATTTCGGCGGTCCGCTTGCCTTCGCCATATACGAAATCGGCTTCGCCCAAAATCGGCGCCCCCCGATATGTCTCGGGCATTCGCTTGAGTTCGGACGGTTGCATTCCATAAACCGCCCCCGAGCTCGTCAGGAGCAATTTCTTGGCGCCCATCCTCGAGGCTGCCTCAAGCACTCGCTCCGTTCCCGTAACGAGGGTTTTCCATGAGGTTAGTAGCGTGGCCGGTAAAGCACTGGCTCGCGCCTCCACGTCAGCTGCGGCGTGTATGACAGCGGCGAAATTTCCCGGTGGGGCACTAAAACTGTCTAGGCTTCCCGGCCAGAGCACAATCGAATGCGCAGCAAGATGAGGCGCGCGTTTTTCGAATGCTTGAGGATTCCGAGTAAGAACACTCGCTTGTGTTTTGAGATTCAATCGCCGGTTGGCGTGCAGAAAACTTTCGAGAAGCCATGTCCCGAGGAACCCAGTCCCGCCGGTGATGAAAATCCGCTCCCCGCGCAGTTGCTCCCAAAGCGGCTCCGTTTGATCCAGAATCTCATCGAGTTCAGTGGAGAGAATATTCGTCATCATGCCGATATTGGGGGAAGAATATCACGCTTCGAACGCAAGCGGAAGACCGGGGCCCGCAACAATTGATGCCCGCTAAACCGTCGCACTTGACCTAGAGACGCAGAATCTCTTTTTAGGCGTCGTTTCTATACCCAGCAAGCGCCGCCAATCGCGGCATCCTGTGTGTAATCCCCGATCTGTCTCTGCGTGAGTCTGGGTAACTCAGTCCAACTCTTTGACGCTGCGGCCCGGTACCAAACGACTGTTTCTGCGACGGCCCGACTGAAATCCCAAACCGGCCTCCAACCGAGGAGATGGAACGCCTTGTTGATCGACAAATTCAAACGTCGCGCTTCATGCGGTGCAGTCGCGTCGGCTTGCGGAAACCATCTGCCGGGCCAATGCCGAAGGACCTCGGTGACAAGGTCACGCACCGCGCGATCTGACCCGGGCAGTGGTCCAAAGTTAAAAGCCGAAGAAAGTTCCTTGCAACGTGTCTGTTCGATGTTCTCGGCCGAAATCTCCTTCCAAAGTTTTTGACCCAACAACAGATATCCACTCAGCGGCTCCAGCACATGCTGCCAAGGACGGGTAGAGTTTTCGTTACGCACAAGAATCGGCTCCGATCGCTGCAACGCACGAACGCAATCCGGAAGGATCCGATCGGCGGCCCAGTCACCACCGCCGATAACGTTCCCGGTCCGCGCGCTCGCAATAGCTATCCGCCGTCCATTTTGATCAGTCCCGCAAAATGATCGCCGATAGGCATCAATCGCGATCTCGGCCGCCGCTTTACTCGCGCTATAGGGATCATGGCCGCCTAATGGATCATTTTCGCTACAAGCTAAAAGACCTTCGGGATTTTCATAGCACTTGTCGGTTGTTATCATGATGGCGACACACCGGTTCAAACTCGTCCGAATAACTTCCATCACGTTCACTGAACCGATGACATTCGTTGTAAAGGTAACAAGGGGTTCTGTGTAAGAGCGACGGACAAGCGACTGAGCCGCGAGATGAAAAACAAACTCAGGTTTTACTGCGGAAACAGCTTCTCGCAGCGCGGGAAGATTTCGCACGTCTCCTCGTACGTCGTGAACGCGTTCCTGTAGGTTTAGCTGACTAAAGAGAGATTGCTCCGTGCAATCGATCGAGTAGCCGAAGACCTTCGCGCCCAGTAGAAGGAGCCATTCACAGAGCCACGAACCTTTGAAACCGGTATGTCCGGTGACGAAAACTTTTTTGCCTGCGTAGACACTTCTGAAGGCGGAGGAAGGCTCGATCATGGCTTGTGGCAATCCCGTGTGGTCAATCGCGCTCACTTCTTGGCCTTGAGCGTGCTCGCGGCGGGCGAAGCTTTCGCCGCGGTGCCCTGTTCGACCAGGTCTTCCAGGGGGCCGCGCCTGTCTGCCAGAGCTCATTCAGGTATTGCGCTTCCTGATAAGTATCCATCGATTGCCAGAAGCCCTCGTGTTGGTACGAGTTTAACTCGCCATCACGTACCAAATCAGCGATCGGTTGACGCTCGAACATGATATTCGGACCGCGATCGAGATAGCCGAAAATTTTGTGATCACAGACCATGAATCCACCGCTGATGTAAGCTTCTTCGACTTGTGGTTTCTCACTAAAAGTGTGAATGCGACCACGCTCGTCGATGCTTAATGCGCCATAGCGACCGGCCGGATGAACTGCAGCCAACGTGCAGATTTTCCCTGCCTTTTCATGACAACGAATGCTCTCATTGATATCGATATCCGAAACCCCGTCACCGTAAGTGAGCAGAAACGTTTTTTCCTGGATGAGGTATTTCTGGACCAGTTTGATCCGGTGAGCTGTTCCAGATTCCTTGCCAGTGTACGCGAGAGTCACAGCCCAGTCCTCCTCGTCGTGACGGTTATGAAAGCGCACGGCGGGAGCGCGGCCTAACTTGAGCGTTGCGTCGCAGGTATTCCAGAGGTAATTGCGAAAATAATCGCGAATCATCTCTGCCTTGTACCCGAGGCAAAGAATGAACTCTCGATGTCCATAATGCGCATAGATTTTCATGATGTGCCACAGAATCGGCTGGCTTCCGATAGGCACCATTGGTTTGGGACGAAATTCCGTTTCCTCGCGCAACCGGGTGCCCTTGCCTCCACATAAAATGACTACTTTCATCCGGATCTCACCTTTCTTATCTGTTGAAAACGGACGATTGCTGATCCTGGTCCGCCAGAGGAAGTTTTCAATGTCACATCGAGTAGCCTCCGGTCTTAGTCTTCACTACAAACTCCGTTGGGCGTCCGTCGAAGTCATTCGTCATCGTCTTTATCAGCTCCCGCGAAAATTCGCAAGCAGATCACGAAATCCACAATCGCGGCGAATTCATCAATATTGTGATTCGGTTTCGGCTTTCGAAAAAATGGAAGTCTTGATTGTGAATTACGTTGACGGCTTTTCCTCATCGTGCCACAGCATCGCTTCCTTTGGTCCCTTTCAGGATAAGTTTGCTGGCCACAAACGGCGTTATCAAAAGCCGATTAGGAATGCGAGGTTCTAATAACTTGCCAGACGATCACTGTGTGTTCCGGGTTTTCCCAGAGACGAGTCAGGCAGGACGGCGGGTGTGCGGGCCATGGATCGTTCGCGAATTCCAAAACGTGCGTGATCGGCGTGGACCGGAGCAAACTGCAGAACCAATCATCGCAGAGCACGAAATAGCATCCGTTGGTCCGCTGTGGACAGCGCTTAGCACCTGGGCAACCGACAATTTCCTACGACTAGCCGATGCGGATTCTCGTGGGCAATTGTTTGCCAAATTATATTTCCAGCCGGCGTCCGCCCGATAAAAGCGGCTCAAAACGAGAGGTTATTTAAGTCTTAGATCCGTCATCGATGTGAAAAAGCAGCTATCGTGGCCGTAGCTATACCCGTTCTCATTAAAAGTGCTTGCTCTGACCAGACTGAGCTATCATCGTGCTGCGTTTGCAGAGTTGACCGATTGAACGACAACGGCGCCCACAATTCGTTTGAGCAAAAGGCGATGGATACCGGCAAGAGACATTTGGCCTCGCTCGATAGTCTGCGCGGGATCGGTGTGGTTTTGATTTTTGCGAATCACTTCGGTTACATTCGTTTTGGCTGGATTGGGCTGTGGATCTTTTTCGCTCTGTCCGGTTATCTCATTACCGACAGCCTTTTGAAGATGAAGGCGCTGCCGATTGGCCAGTACTTCGGCCGGTTCTACCTGAAACGAGCTTTCCGGATTCTGCCAGCTTTTATTGTCTTCTTCAGCATATCGGTCGCGCTCTATTTTATCTTTTGGTCCAAGGGTGATCCGCCGTTGAGTCACTTCTGGATTTACATCGTTACATTTACTTTCAATCACTACCCCCAAACAGGGATGGCCTGGTTCGATCACCTTTGGTCGCTGTCGCTGGAAGAGCAGTTCTACGTGGTATGGCCGTGGCTGGTTTTCTTTTTGCCGACGAGATGGCTCAAGAGGGTCGCGCCGTGCTGGATTCTCGTGGCCCCAGTTTTGCGCCTGACTTTCCCCTGGTTTTATGCTGGCGAAATGGTTGAAGCTTCGTTGCTGTGTCAGGCGGATGCATTCGCTATTGGAGGATGCGTCGCGATATTTCGCGATGAACTCCCCGGCCCGCGCCGAGCAAAGAGGCTGATGTTGATCATGACGGCAGTGATCATTTTGATCGGACTCGCAAATTATTTCGCCGGCGCTTCGAGGGGCGGCCCCTATTGGCAAACGCTAGGCTGGCCACATGTTGGCCTATTTAATTATCAATATGTCTGGGGTTATGGGTTTATTAATGTTTGGGCCGCCATCCTGATCTTGGCTTGCTTAAAGGGGACTGCTCCATCTTTTCTGAATTTTCCACCGCTCGTTTTTCTCGGCCGGATTTCGTACGGCGCATACCTCTCCCATCTGCCACTCCTCGGCGTCTATTTTCACTATCTTCAGCCGATAAATGAGTTTTCGGTGCACGGCTTTCTGATCTTCGTCATCTGGTTTGCCAATGTCATACTCGTTTCCTGGCTTAGCTTTCGATTTATTGAGATTCCATTCTTGCGTATCAAGAACAGGCTCGGAAAACAGCGAGCCTCGGCGGCTCGCCCAGAGCTATCTCCCGAACTCCCGCCAGTTAAACGAATAGCGCACGACTAGCGGTTTTTCGATCCGGCTGTGCTGCAAAGCTGGGAATTGATCAGCTTTGCGGTCATTTTAATTCCCGTTCAGTTGATCGAAAAACGGCGATCCCCGCCTGCCTCACGCACACGTACACAGCCGCGCAAACAAGAAGAAAGCCAAAATACACCGGCAAGGGTCCGCAGCAGACGGCGCCAGTAAAAACGGCCCAAATACTCCCCCAGTCGACGATTCGTTTCCGTCAACAGAATTGACGCGATCAAGAAACCCGACAGAACAAAAAAGAACTCAAACCCAATCCAACCGACTTCGGAGTAGCCATAGTGCGTCTCAAGCACAAGAATAGGGGCCAAACCTCTGAGTCCGTCGAGCGACGGGATATAACGCAACGACTTCGCTGACATGAGAGGCGTCTAGAATATCTTCATCTAAATGGACTTTGGTGCGGCGCTGGCAATGGACGCTGGTGAGGAGATTGGGGATCCCTCCATATCGCGATGCAGACCTTATCAAAAACTGGTCAGAAATGCGAGGTTCTAATAACTTGCCAGACGATCACTGTGTGTTCCGGGTTTTCCCAGAGGCGAGTCAGGCAGGACGGCGGGTGTGTGGGCAATGGATCGTTCGCGAATTCCAAAACGTGCGTGATCGGCGTAGACCGGAGCAAACTACAGAACCAATCATCGCTGCCGGCTGACCAGAGAGCCTTTATGATCGCTGCGCGATCATCTCGAGGATTTAATCTCAGCGCCAGCTCATCAACGGGGTTGTTTTCATGCGCCTCCAGATACGCGGCTCGTCCAGTCAAGCCGCTGACAACGAAATTATAGGTGTTCCAGTACCGATTGGTCAGAATAACCGAATCCGGAGGCGTGTGTTCTCTGAGGTAGACAAATGCGGGCCACTCCTCAGCTTTAATTGCGACAATTTCTTGGCGGCACAAAAGCGTCAACGGTGACGGCGGCCCGCCGATCCGATATAGAAGTCCAGCAACAAGCACGGCCGACGCAAGAGAAATCCACGCCACAGGCGGCAAGTGAAAGCGCTTGTCAAAAAATTGACCGACTCTCCAAAGCGCCACGCCGGCAAACGGGAACAGATACCAGCGCGTATGCAGCAGAATTACCACTCCGATTGAGGCGCTCTCGTAGTCCGCGTTAAGAACTAATCCAAGACCGATAGAAGTCGCCACAGCCGAAAAGATGAGAAAGTTGAACCGGCCAAAAACCCGCCGGGAGCGCTTGCTCGTCAGATAAACCGCGGTCGCGGTCAGAAGTGGGATGCCAATCACATTGAGCAGGGAAAACATGAGGTCGTTGGTCGCTTGCCATGCCCAGTTCGTGGCGTCCGGCTGAGAGATCGCTCGCGTGATCCAATCGTGGACTACAGACGCGAACGGCCAAAAGGGCAAAAGAGCGTTCAAACCAAAATGCACACCAGACGACCGGAAATAAACCGGCGTTCGCGTTTCGAGATAGAGCAGGCCCGCCACAACCGCGGCGCCGAACCCAGCAAGCAAGAACACGCTTTGATGTTTTTTTCGCCAAAGATGCAACGTTATCAACAGGAATGCGGGGAGGACGGCAAGAGCGATGTGGATTCTAAACCGTGTCGTCGCGGCCAAAGTAAGAGCCGCTGCTAAGATAAGAACGGGAGCCCTGAATTCCAGTTTGTCGCGCTCCAGGAAAAGCAATAGTCCCAGCATACCGGCGTAGAGTACGACCAGACCTGAATACATTTGCGGGG
>Ga0307312_10000699_pt1 | contig 16255 bp, 23 predicted proteins | sample ER_DNA_202_FD_194489 | JGI IMG/M metagenome (GOLD analysis project Ga0307312, IMG submission 194489) | Bulk soil microbial communities from the East River watershed near Crested Butte, Colorado, United States - ER_DNA_202 | ecosystem: Environmental > Terrestrial > Soil > Floodplain | place... | reverse complement strand
AATCCGCTGCTCGGGGAGCGAGGCGCCGCGCGAGCGTTCGGCCCGCAGAAGGGCGCCTCTCCGGAGCAGGTGGACGAGCTCGAGGCGCGGCTCGCCGGGATGTCGGAGCTAGGCCCGTACGCCGAGTTGCCCGGCGCGGGCGCGGCCGGTGGCCTGGGCGCGGCGCTCGCGTCGCTCGGGGGCCGGCTCGTGTCGGGTGCAGCCGTCGTGCTCGAGCGGATCGACTTCGCGGGCCAGGCTCGCTCGGCCGACCTCGTGGTCACGGGCGAGGGGACGCTCGACCGCTCGTCGACCGAGGGGAAAGCGGTCGGCGAGGTGGTGAAGGTGTGCCGCGATCTCGGCGTCCGCTGCGAGCTCTTCGGCGGCCGCGTCGACGAGCCTCCGGCCGGCACGCAGCCGCACGCGCTGAGCGGCGACCCGGATCGAGCCGCGGACGACCTCGTTGAGCTCGGCGGCTTGTTAGCTCGCGCGCTGCTCGGCGCCGCGTAGCCGCTTCGCCATCGTCTCGAGCATCTTCCACGCGAGCTTCGCGTTGTTCTCGACGAGTGGTCGAAACTCCCACGACGTGATGCCGTAGCACTTGAGCGGCGTCTTGGCGGTGATCGTCGCGGTGCGGGCACCGTCGTCGATCAGCGCGACTTCGCCGAAGTAGTCGCCGTGCGTGAGCGTGTTCACGTCATCGCCGTGCACGCTGACCGTCGCCTCACCGTCGTCGATGATGAAGAAGCCGATCCCGGTGGAGCCTTCGCTCGCGATCGTGTCGCCTGCGTTGAACTGCCGCTCTTTCATCGTGCTCGCAATACCCTGGATGTCCTTCTTGTCCAGGTCCGCGAACAGCGGGACTTGCCTGATGAGTTCCTCTGGGGCCGCCATGCAGAGGATTCTATTCAGTGACGCGAGTTCGACGCTAGGGCTTCGCTTGCGATGCCCGCATCAGGCTCGCGGGCTCCGCCCGTGAGCCGTCTGAAATGACCGGTCGAGCCGCCGTAATTTCATCCCAACCGCCCTAGGGCTTAACGGCTTCGACCCGGCGTGCGAGCTCCTCGATGCGGCCCTGCGCCGCGTCGAGCTTCGACGAGCAGACGGCGTAGAGCTGCTCGCCGCGTTCCCAGAGCGTGATCGCTTCGTCGAGGCTCGCCTCTCCACTTTCGAGCCGCTGGACGATCGTCTCCAGCTCGCGCTGGGCGTCCTCGAAGCTGAGCTCGCTCAGCGCGTGTCCTCCACGGTGGCCCCGAAGCCGCCGGTGCCGAGCTCGACGTCGACCTGCGTACCGGTCGCGACCTCGGAGCTCGAGCGGACGATCGAGTCTGCTGAGCGGACGATCGCATAGCCCCTGTCGAGAGTGGCCCGCGGAGACAGCGCTCGGAGGCGGCCGGCCGAGTGCTCGACCGCCGCACGCCGACGTTCGACCAGTAAGAGCGGTGCGCGGCGAAGGTGGTCCCGCGAAACGTCGAGTCGGCGACGCTCCCGTTCGAGGGCCCGGCGGGCCCCTGTGGCGAGGGCCGTCCGCGATCGCTCGAGGCGGGCTGTGAGCTCTGCCAGGTCCGGGACGACGAGGCGCGCGGCTGCTGTGGGTGTCGAAGCCCGCGCGTCTGCGACGAGGTCGGAGAGCGGCGTGTCCTGCTCGTGACCGACCGCGGAGACGACCGGGACCGGGCAGGCGGCGATCGCGCGCACGAGTCGCTCGTCGCTGAACGGGAGGAGGTCCTCGAAGCTCCCGCCGCCGCGGGCGAGGACGACGACGTCGATCTCGGGCGCCTCCGAGATCGCGCGCAGCGCGTCGGCGATCGCGGGCGCAGCGCGCGGGCCCTGGACGTAGGTCTCGGCGACGAGCAGGCGGGCCGGCGGAAAGCGCGCGGTGATCGCGGTGAGCACGTCCCGTTTCGCCGCCGCGTCGTTGCCGGTGACGAGCCCGACGCGTCGCGGGAGGCGCGGTAGCGGTCGCTTGCGGCCGGTGTCGAAGAGCCCTTCCGCGGCGAGCTTCTGCTTCAGGCGCTCGAGCGCCGCCAAGTGGTCGCCGAGGCCGAAGCGCTCGATCGAGAGGGCCCGGAGCCGGAAGTCGCCGCGGGCCTCGAACAGCTCGGGACGCCCGTAGACGTGGATGCGCTCGCCATTGGCGAGGTCGAGCCGTAGCGCGTCGAACTGACCGCGGGGCATCGTGACTGCGAGGCAGGCGCCTTCGTCAGGGTCTTTGAGCGTGAGGAAGACGCTCTGCCAGCGATCCTGGCGGCGGAGCTCCGTGACCTCGCCTTCGACCCAGATCGTGGGCAGGCGCGTGAGCCACTCGGCGACGCCGCGGTTGAACGACGCGACGCTGTAGACGCGGCGGTCGCCGTACTCGATCGCCTCGACCCTCACGCTCCGGATGCTACGCCTTGGGTGGCGGAAGCCCGGCGCACCTCAGGCCGCGTCCTGCGGTCGACACGAAGTTGTCGCGTTTCCGGCACACCTACGGGCGCATTTCAGCGATACGCTCGACGCGGGTGGCGGGTGGAACTCCTCATCCCCACCCGGGTGGGGGCGTGGGTTGTCGCGGGGGCTAGAGGAGGATCTCGGCCGCGATCTTCGGATCGCACCCGCGCCGGACTAGCTCGACGGCTGCGTGGAGATCCGCTTCGCTGTGCGCCAGACGCTCGGCGAGCGGGAGCGGATAGCCCGCCTCCATCAGCACGTGCAATCGCCAGCCTTCGACCTTGGCGCGCTCACTCTGTTCGTGTTCGGCGATCTGCGTCATCGGCGTTTAAGACGGGTGATTCGTCCTCTGTTCGAGAATCCCTGCCCGCCCGGTGCGCAGAACTAACGCGGGAGCCCCTGCAGCGCGTCCAGGCGCTGCTCGGCCCGCGAGACCGTCTGGTCGATCCGCCGCGTGAGCTCGGTGAGCCGCTCCTCGAGCGCCCGCTCCTCGTCCGCGAGCGCCGCCAGGCGCCCCCGGAAGTCCGCTTCGACCTCGCCGAGCCGTTTCGAGAGCGTCGCCACGAACTCGTCGCGCTGCCGTTCCAGGCCCGCGGAGACCTGCCCGAGCTTCTTCTCGAGCCGCAGGCCGCCAGCCTCGCCCAGCTGCGTCATCCGGTCGGCGAGCAGCGACTCACCCTCGCGCGCGAACCGCTGGACGGCACGCTCCAGCTCGCGCTGCAGCCGGCGCGCGGCCTCCTCGCGCGCGGCTCTGATCGTCCCGTCGAACTCGTGCGTCGCTGCGTCCACGAAGTTCCCGGACGCGCGGTCGAGGACGCGCTCGAGCTGCTCGACCTGGCGTCGCTCGACCTCGCTGAACGAGCTCTGGATCCGGCGCGACGCCTCGGTTTCCTCGCGTTCGACCCTGCGGACGAGGTCGCGCTCCCGCGCAGTCATCCGGTCGGAAACCTGGTGCAGCGCCCGCCTGCGGTCCGTCGCGTGCGCCTCGAGCTCGGCCTCGGCGATCGCGGCCGACTCGGCGACTGCCCGCGCAAGATCCTCGCGGAGTCGGATGACTCCCGCCCGCTGTTCATCGTCGGCCGCCTGGAGCCGTTCGGCATCGTTCTCCAGGCGCGCCTCGAGCGCCGCGATCAGCGACCGCTCGTGCTGGGCGACCTGCTCGAGCCGTTCGCCGAGGTTCCGCTGTGCGCGATCGAGATCCTGGTGCCACGACGCGAGCCGCTGCTCGACCTGGCCCTGCACCTTGGCGAATGCCTCGGCGAGCCCGTGACTCAACCGCTCTTCGCTCTCCTCGAGGGCGGTCCGCCTCGTCTCGGCGAGGCGGCGTTCTTCCTCGGCGTAGGCGGACAGCGAATCGGCGCGGGCGCGGGCGATGGTGCGTTCGAGATCGCCGGTCCGGCTTCGCGTTTCGCTCTCGACGGCCGCCTCGAGCTGTGCCTTCGCACGATCAAACTCGCGATCCAGCGCTCGGCTGCGGGCCATGCCGCGGCGGAGGCCCAGCGCGCCGACGACCGCGAGCTCGCACGCGATGAGCCCGGTTCCGACGATCGCGAGCCCCGTCGAGGGCTCGAAGGCGAACGCGACCCAGGCTGCCGCGGCGCCAAGGCCGATCGCCCCGGCGGCTGCGATCAGAGCCTTGCGGCCGGCGGCCTCGAACGCGGCACCGGCGAGCGCCGCAGCGGCGACGACGACGCCGACGGCGAAGACGATCTCGAACGCAGTCTCGAGCGACATGCGTCCATCGTAAGACGCCTGCTCAGGTAAGGCGAAGAAGGACCAGGCCGACGGCCAGCGAGATGACCGCGAACGTCATGGCGCGGAGGGCGGCCTCCGGCGCCTGGATCAGCGTGACGTCGGTGACGGGCTCGCGAGCTCCGTCGACCAGTTCGAGCGTGCCGCTCACCGAGGCCACGCGCCGCCGAAACGTTCGCACCTGAGTCGACAGGTGCCGCTGCGCAAGGCTCAGGAAGCCCGCGAACGCGGCCGCGAGCACTGCTCCGAGCGAGATTCGCTCGGCCATCGCGAGGTAGCCGACGAGCAGCGGGAACGACCCCCAGTCGAGGCCGAACCAGACATCGGAGTGGAATGCGCCGCCGAACAGCTCGAGGTTGTACGCGACAACGACGAATGCGCCGACAGCGACGAGCGGGGCCAGCCACGGTGTGTACGCGATCGAGCCGTAGATGCCGAGCGCGACGGCACCCGCGATCGAGACGACGCTCAGCCAGACGAGCGTGCGGTCGGAGATCCGGGTCTGCAGCGGGTGCCCTTTCAACTCGTCGAGCGCGTGCGCTCCGATTCCGACCGCGAGGAAAAACGCCGCGAGCGCGACCAGCAGCCGGTCGACTTCGAAGTGCGGCGCGAGGGCGGCTCCGATCGCGACGTACGAGAGATGCCACAGTGTGTATGGCGGATGCAGCAGCGTCAGGTAGTCGCGCCAGCCGCCCGGCTCGAGCGCATAGAACGCCGGCCGGCCCGCGCTCACGAACGGCGCCCCCAGGTGACGTAGCCACCGCCGAGGCTGAGCCGCCGCACGCGGACGTCCTCGATCCCGGCCGCGCGCCAGAGCTCGATCTGCTCGGGGATGGGCAGGCGGTCGTGGAGCTCGCGGATGCTCGGCCCGAGAAACGATCCGACCTCGTGCCAGCCGTGCGAGATCACGGCGCCGGAGACGGGAAGCCCGACGCGGACGTAGAGCTCCCACAACGGCCGCCAGACGCCGCGCGGCAGGCCGAACTCGAGCGCCGCCACGACCCCACCGGGTCTCACGACCCGCGCCAGCTCGGCAAGCGTGACACCCGGATCCTCGACGTAGCGGATCAGGTACGTGAACGTGAGCGCGTCGAACGCGCCGTCGGGAAACGGAAGTTTCTCGGCGCCGCCCTCGATGAGCGTGATCCGGTCGGACAGGCTGGCGGCCTCGATGCGAGCCTGCGCGCCGGCGAGCATCTCCGGGCTCTGGTCGATGCCCACGACGCGGCAGCCCTTCTGTCGCACGAGCTCGATCGCCACCGCGGCCGTTCCGGTCGCCACGTCGAGCACCGAGTCGTCGCGCCCGCACTCGACCCGGGAGACGAGGAACCGCCGCCAGCGCGGGTCCTGTCCCAGCGAGAGCATGCGGCTCCAACGGTCGTAGGACGGGCCGAGCGGGGCGAAGAGGTCGCGGGCGACCTGATTTCGCTCGGAGAAAGAGGGCACCAGCCGAGTCTAAGCTGGCGCCGTGGGCCTCAGAGAGGACCTCGATCGCATCGCCGTGTCGGCGGCGGCTCTCGCCGAGGAGGGCGAGCAGGTGGTAGGCGTCGTTCCTGCCGAGGCCGAGCCGGACGAGCGGACATACCTATGTGCGTTCGTCCGCGGCGAAGAGCGCACGTGGCTCGTGCTCGACGATAACGCAGCGACGGTCGCGAGCCGCGAGGTCGTGCGGCAAACAGCGTCGATCATCGCGCTCTGCGAGCTGGCCGAGGAGCAGGCCGGCGGAGGCGAGCTCCAGGAGTTGCGGGAGCAGCTCGTGGCGCTCCGGATGACCGAGCACCCGGAAGGGATCGAGGAGGCAGAAGAGGCCGCGCTCGAGCTCGAGCGGACGATCGGCGCGCCCCCGCGTCTGGCCGAGCCCGCGTTCCTCGACCGGGTCGGAGCGGCGGCCCGCCGCCTCGAGCAGGCGCTCGGCCCGAGCACCGGGTCACCGTTCGCAGAGGCGATGAAGCAGGGCATGGCGTCGGTCGAGGAGTTCGTGCGCGACGTCGAGACGAACTACCGGGCGACGCTGGACTGACCCGCGTCGCTATCGTGGTCCGTATGGAAGGCAGTTTCGGATTCCCCCTCGGCGGCGATCCCGACGAGCTGATGCGGAACCTGCAGGAGTTCGCGGCGCGCCAGGCCGAGTCGGTCGCCGAGGCCCAGCGCGAGCAGTTCGCGACGCTGACCCTCAACACCGCGGTCGAGCTGACCGGCGCGGCCCTGAAGCGGATGAAGGTCGAGGGCAGCCCCGACGAGCAGTCGATCGCTCTGCGGGACGCAATGCGGGTTTTGTTCCCCGAGGCAGTTGCGCTCGTGAGCGCGGCCCGCCAGGGGTTCATGCGGGAGAGCTAGCTCAGGCTCGGAATCGGCGCAACGACCGGCGGGCAGGTGCACGGCTGTTCGCCCGAGTGAAGGCGCGGCGTGCACGGGATCGCCGTGTTCGCGAAGCAGTGGCACGCCGGGTCGTTGCAGTTCCCGAGTGGCCCGCAGTTGCATTCGGAGCAACGGAAGCGGCACCCGACCCGTCCGCTGTTCAGGCAGCAGAACCACTCGCCTGACGTGATGCAACCGGTCGGGCATCCGCCGCCCTGCTCGCACGTCTTACAGGTGAAGCCGAGGTTCTCGCAGATCTGCGCGGGCGAGAAGCACGGGTTGCATGGGCCGCCGCCGCAGCCGACGCAGCTCGTGACCGCGCCGAGGGAGACACCCGTGCGCGTGAGGAAGAGGCCTGTGCCAAGCGTGCCCGCTCCGAGGAACTTGAAGAACTGCCTGCGCGAGGAGCGTCGGGCGAGAGAACGAGCCGCAATGTTCGCGAGGTCCATCAGTACTTCGTGACCCCGGCCGTGATCATCTTGTAGTCCTCGAGCGAAACCCTCTCGACGGAGAACTTCGGCACCGGCTGGTACGCGCGCTCACGTCCCGTCGCCGTCTTCCGCAGTGCGGCGAACTGCTCGTCGACGAGCGACTTGGCCTGGGCTGCGCTGTTCGCGAACACGGTCACGTTCTGCACGTAGGGCTCCCCGTGGTCGCCGTTCACCTTCCGGCTCAGCAGGTAGATAGCTCCGTCCTTCATCCCTTCACCTCCCGTTCCGCTAGGAAATCACGATTAGGGCAGCAATTACAAGAGCCGTCGCACCGACGAGCTTCTTCAGGGTCAGCACCCGGTCCTGGATGGCGTCGCAGACCGCCGGAAAGTCGTCGTTCGCGGATGTCACGGCGGCGACGACCGCCAGCGCGCGCGCCGCTCCGTAGGCGGTCGTGATCGCGACGGCGCTCGCCATGTCGCCGACGAGGAACGCGGCCAGCGGGACGACGAGCAGCGACTGGTACGGGATCCGCGTCGTTACTCCGAGGCCAAGGTCGAAGCCCCAGGCGAAGATCCCCGGGTAGTGGCCCATCGAACACGGCCAGTCTCCGGGCGTCTGGCGAGCCCACGTGATCGGCCGCACGGGCAAGAGACCGAGGTCGACCGACGCCGCGTAGATGAGCGCCGCCGGCACGACGACGACGAAGACCGTGTCCAGCGCGTCGCCGATCGCGCTCCGGAGCAACACGCCCGCGAACCCGAGCAGGACGCCGATCGTGAGGCCGCCGAGGATGCCGCCGAGGACGTGGAGGGCGAGCGCTGTCTTTTTCCTGCCCACCTGCACGAGGGGGCCGATCTGTCCGACCATGGACAGTCCTCAGGGGCTGGCGGCCGTCGACAGCCCTACGACGAGGCTCAGGCTGACGAGCACGAAGACCGACGGGACGCCGACCGACGGATCCGCGTTGCCCGCGAGCATCGCCGCGACGAGCCCGAATGCGCCTGCGAGCGCGACCAGGCCGCCGACCCGCACGGTCCTAACCATGCGAGTGTTCCTCGGCGACGGTCGAGCCGTCTCCGTTCCCTTCGGCGTCGACCCAGCCGCGGCCGGCCTGGAGCGTTCCCTCCTGGTCGAGCAGCGACTCGAGCTGGCGCCAATCGTTCGCGACGCCGCGGATAACGACGCGCCCTTCGTGGTCGAGCAGGTACGCGAACGGGGTGAGCGTGACCATGTAGTCCTTCTCGATCTGGCCGTTCGTGTCGATCACCATCGGCGCCTCGAGACGGTTCATGCGCCCGAACGACTGACACGATTCGGTGTCGCCGCGGCAGATGACGAGGAAGTCGAACTCGCCGCTCCGCGTCTTCCGCACCTCGTTCAGGCCCGGCATCAGCTCGCGGCACGAGAGACACCCGGGCGACGCGAAGACGAGCAGTCTCGGAACGGGCGGCAGTTCGTACAGCGATACGGGCTCGCCGCTCTCCGAGTCCGCGGCGACGAACTCGGGGGCCTGTGCTCCACGCTCGAGCCCGCTGTCCGTGATCAGCGCGCCGGGGTCGTCACCGAGGCGCAGCTGGAGCAGGCCGAGCTGGCGCAGTGAGCCGGCGAGTAGGAACGCGAGGACGAAGACGACGAGCCACAGGACGAGGTAGGAAGCGAGCCAGACGCCGCTCACTGCTGCTCCTTTGGGTAGAACGGGACGTCGAGCGGTTGGTGCCGGAAGCTCACGCGCCGCGTCGGGGTCGGGTGCATCGACGCCTTCTGGCGCAGGAACGACCACGTGAGCGGGAACAGGCCCGAGAGGCGCGTGATCGCGACAAAGGCGGCCGTCATCAGCAGCGACGGCAGGAGCTCGTGCCGGCCGATCGACGCAGTGTCCTGGACCGCGAAGACGAGGACGGCTGCTGCGACCCCGGCGAGCGCGAGCGCTCGGACGAGCGCGACCGGCGAGATCTTCTCGACCTCGGAGGCGCCGAAGCAGTGGCACGGAGCCGTGTTCGACCGCGCGAGGCTCACGGCCAGCGCAGCGGCGAAGATGCTGAAGAGGACGATCGCGCCGAGCGCGGCGAGAGCGGGGACGAGATCGGTGACGAGCAGCAGTCCGAGCCCGAGCTCGGCGGCGATGAGCGCGCAGCCGGCGACCGGCGCAAGGCGGGACGGAACGAGTCGGTACTGACGCACGCCTTCGACGAAGTCACCCGGCGATTGCACCTTCTCGATCCCCGCGAGGAGGCAGACAGCGCCCAGGCCCGTGCGGAACACGAAGTACGTGACTGCAGCTGTCAGAGACTCTCCCCCTCGATCGCGGTCTTGATCTTGCGTCCAGCGGACGACCACGTCAAGGCCCTCCGGTCGAGGTTCGCACCGCCTGCGGCGATGCTCACTATTTCGCCCGCGTGAGCGGGCGAAATATCCTCGCGCTGTGGCAAAGCTCGACCGAGCCATCGTCCGCGTCCTGCCGGCAATGCCGCGGTCGTTCGTCCGCCGGATCTCGGACCGCTACATCGCCGGGACGACGATCGCGGACGCCGTCCAGGTCGTGCGGCAGCTCAACGCCGAGGGGAAGATGGCGACGGTCGACGTCCTCGGCGAAGAGGCGACGAGCCGGCGCGAGACGCAGGACATCGTGCGGGCCTACCACGACGTCTTCGAGGCGATCGAGCGGGAGCGCCTGGACTCGAACGTCAGCATCAAGCTGACCGCGCTCGGGCTCAACCTCGCGTATGAGCTTTGCCGCGCGAACCTGTTCAAGGTCGTCAGCCATGCGGCCGAGAGCGGCAACTTCGTCCGGATCGACATGGAGGACGCGACGACGACCTCGGACACGCTCGAGCTGTACCGCGAGCTCCGCGCTGAAGGGCACGAGAACGTCGGCATCGTGCTGCAGGCGGCCCTGCGCCGTTCGATTCGGGACATCCACGACCTGGCCCCGCTGCAACCGAACGTCCGTCTCGTCAAGGGCATTTACATCGAGCCGCCGCTCATCGCCTATCAGGAGTACGAGGAGGTGCGCGAGAACTTCGTCCGCTGTCTTCACGAGCTGCTCCAGGCCGGCTCGTACACCGCGATCGCGACCCATGACGAGCATCTGCTCGGAGAGGGCAAGCGACTCGTCGCGGAGCGCGGGTTGACCCCCGAGCAGTACGAGTTCCAGATGCTGCTCGGAGTGCGCGAGCTGGCGGCGAACCGGCTGGTGCGGGACGGGCATCGCCTGCGGATCTACGTCCCGTTCGGGGAGCACTGGTACAGCTACTCGCTGCGGCGCTTACAGGAGAACCCGAAGATCGCGGGCTACGTCGCGTCGGACACGATGAACCGGCTGTTCGGCGCGGACGGCCGTTGAGCTACCGGCGCTTCTTCCTGATCCGTTTGGTGCAGGCGTTGTTCGCCATGTGGCTGGTGGCGACGCTCGTCTTCGTCATGTTCTTCGTGCTGCTCCCGAAGCCGGCTCGCAATCTCGCCGGGGGGAGGCAGGCGACCCCGTCCATGATCGAGCGGGTGAGCGAGGAGCTCCATCTGGATACTCCGCTGCACGAGCAATACGCCTGGTACATGTGGCGGCTCTTTGCGCACCAGACCGCCGGGGGCTCGCCTGCGTTCGCAAATCCCAACGCGCTGGAGAAGACGAAACCACTCCCGGATACGGGAGCGATCGCCCGCGAGGCGATTCCTCCGACGCTCTCCGTTGTGATCCTCACGCTCATCGTTTCGCTCGGCGTGGGCGGTCTGGCCGGTTTCGCGCTCGCGAGGACACCGTGGCGTCGGGCTTACGGCGTCCCGATCTACGTCGCCGTCGGGCTGCTACCGGTCTGGGTCGGCCTCGAGCTCTCCTACTACTTGGGCGTTCGGTGGGACGTCGTGCCGATCGGCAACTACTGCAACTTCTTCGCCTCGAGTGGCGAAAGCTGTGGTGGGCCCGTCAACTGGATCAAGCACCTGATCCTTCCGGTCGTCACGCTCTCGCTCGCCTTCGCCGCGGTGTACACGCGGATGATCCGGGCCGAATTGATGCGAGCCACTTCCGACGATGAGCGTCGCCGGGGCTTGCTGCTCTTCCTCGCGCGGGTCGCCGCGTTCGATTTCGGCGCGCTGATCGGCCTGTCGCTGTTCGTCGAGGTGACCTTCCAGATACCGGGACTGGGGAGGCTGATGCTGGTCAGCTACCAGGCTCAGGCCCTCGTCTTGATGCAATCGGTTGTGCTCTACGCCGCTTTCCTGGGCATAGCAGCGAGTTTCCTCGTCGACGCGCTCGTGGCTGCGCTCGATTCCGATGTCCGAGACGAGTGGCGTTTTGTTGCGCGACCGAGGAGGGCCACCTAGGTTTTCCACACCCTTGGCCGAGTCCCGCGACCCAAACGAGCGTTTTCGACAGCGGCGGGTCAAGGCGCGCAAGCATCGGTACTGGTTGCGCCGAGCCGTCGCGCTCGGCGCTCTGATCGTCTTGGCGGTGCTCGTCACCCTCGGCGCGACAGTCGTCGCCGGTCACGGGTCCAGCAGCGACGGAACCGAGGCGAAGGCGGTGAAGCCGCACGAGCAGGCGGTCCAGCGGACGCCGCTCCCGAGTGAGGTGCGCGGCGTCCACGTCACGATGTCGCTCGCGAACGAGCCGGGCAAGCTCGACCAGTACCTCGCCATCCCCGGCCTGACCGCGCTCGAGCTCGACGTCAAGGACGAGACCGGCAAGGTCGGGTTCTTGATGCCCGCGCGCACGCTCGCGCGGAAGGTCGGCGCGTCGCAGCCGTACTACAAGGCCGCGGCTGTCGCCCGTCAGGCTCGGGCCGCGGGTGTCTACCTGATCGGGCGCGTCGTCGTCTTCGAGGACCCGACGCTGACAGCGGCCCGTCCGGACCTCGCGATCCAGCACAGCGACGGCTCCGTCTGGGTCAACAACGCCGGCCTCGGCTGGGCGAACCCGTACGACAAACGGGTTTGGAAGTACGTCGTCGGGATCGGCGAGGCGGCGGCGCGAGCGGGCTTCGACGAGATCCAGTTCGACTACGTGCGCTTTCCGACCGATGGCCCGATCGAGAGCGCCGTCTTCCCGGGAAAGACCGCCGAGCCGATGGGCTGGACGATCGCGCGCTTCGCCCACTACGCGACGCGGAAGCTCCACCCGCTGGGCGTGCGCGTCTCGGTCGACGTCTTCGGTCTCTCGGCGACCCACGACCTCGGCATCGGCCAGGTGCCCAGGCGGCTGGCGAAGTACGTCGACGCCGTCTACCCGATGGTCTACCCGTCGCACTACAGCTCGGGGGAGTTCAACCTGCCCGACCCGAGCGCGGCGCCGGGGCAGACTGTCGCCCTCTCGCTCCGCGACTTCCGGAACGCCATGCTCGGCGGCAAGGCGCAACTGATTCCCTGGCTCGAGGACTTCTCGCTCACGAGCCCGCATCCCGCGCCGGCGGACGTCCGTGCCCAGATCGAAGCTGCGCGCCTCGCCAAGACCAGGGGCTTCCTCCTCTGGAACCCTGAGGGCGTCTATACCGAGCAAGCCCTCAAGTAGGCTCCGGGCGCAAGCGACTCCTCTGGAGGCACCTCAAGTGACGCAGAAGTACGACGAGCTCAGAAACCGACTGGCAACGATTCACGACCTGCGGATGGCCCAGGCAATCCTGGGCTGGGACCAGCACACGAAGATGCCGCCGAAGGGCGCCGAGCTGCGAGCCGAGCAGCTGAGCACGCTCGATCGGTTCACGCACGAGCTCTTCATCGACGATGAGATCGGCCGCCTGCTCGACGAGCAGAGCGACTACGAGGAGAGCGCGGGGTACGACTCCGACGAGGCGAGCCTGATCCGCATCGCGCGGCGCGACTACGACAAGGCGAAGCGGGTGCCCGCCGAGCTGCGTGCCGAGATGACACGCACAGGCGCGAACGCGCTGCCGGCCTGGATCGAGGCGCGCGAGAAGTCGGACTTCTCGATCTTCCTTCCCCATCTGAAGAAGAACGTCGAGCTCACGCACCGCTACATCGACTGCTTCGACGGCATGGGCTATCAGTCCGCCTACGACGTCCTGCTCGACGACTTCGACGAGGGCCTGACCGCCGACGAGGTGCGCACGGTCTTCGACGAGCTCAAGCGCGAGCTCGTGCCGCTGATCGCGCAGATCGGCGAGAACGCCGACCGCGTCGACGACTCGTCGCTGCGCGGCGACTTCCCGATCGAGCAGCAGCGCGCGTACTCGCTCAAGGTGCTCGAGCGGATGGGCTTCGACCACGAGAGCTGGCGGCTCGATCCGACCGTGCACCCGTTCGCGATGAGCGCGGGCACGAAGGACATCCGGCTGACGACGCGCTACGACGAGACCGACCTCGCGGTCAGCCTGTTCGCATCGATCCACGAGTTCGGCCACGGCTTCTACGAGGCGGGCGTCGATCCGTCCTACGAGCGTACGCCGCTCTCGTCCGTGACGTCGATGAGCCTCCACGAGTCGCAGAGCCGCATGTGGGAGAACCTCGTGGGCCGCGGCCTCCCGGCTTGGCGCTTCTTCTACCCGCAGCTGCAGGCCGCCTTTCCGGCCCAGTTCGGGGACGTCGACCTCGAGACGTACTACGGCGCAATCAACAAGGTCGAGCCGTCCTTCATCCGCGTCGAAGCGGATGAGGCGACCTACAACCTGCACATCATCCTGCGCTTCGAGCTCGAGCAGGAGATCCTGGCCGGCGACCTGTCGCTCGATGACCTGCCCGAGGCGTGGAACTCGCGGATGGCCGAGTACCTCGGAGTCGAGGTCCCGGACGACACCCATGGCGTGCTGCAGGACATTCACTGGTCCGGCGGCGCGTTCGGGTACTTCCCGACCTACTCGCTCGGCAACGTGATCTCGGTGCAGCTCTGGGACAAGGCCCGCGGCGAGCTGTCCGACCTCGACGCGCAGTTCGAGCAGGGCGAGTTCGGCGACCTGTCCGGCTGGCTCCGCGAGAACCTGCATCGACACGGGCGGAAGTACACGTCGAAGGAGATGCTGGAGCGGATCACGGGCGGCGGGATGGACCCGGGGCCGTACATCCGGTACCTGAAGACGAAGCTCGGCGAGATCTACGGGCTGCCTGTCGAGACGGCCGCTCCGGCCTAGACGTCAGCGCCTAATCGCGGCATTTCTCGGCGTCGAGCTTGGCCTGAGCGCGCTCGGCCAGCTCGCGCGTTCGGCGCGTGTTCTCGAGCGCACGCTCGCGCCCTCGGCGCCTCTCCTCGCGTTCAGCGCTCGTCTGTTTCTTCTTTGCCATCGTCGTCCTCCAACAGCTCTTCGATGCTCGCCAGCCTCGCCACGATGTTGCTTGCGTTGAAGGGTAGGGCAATGACATCGGAAGGCTGCACCGATTAGTTGCTGCGGCGTGAATCGTCCTATTCGCGACCTACCTACAAGGAGGAAACGTGCCCAAGGTTTCGCAACTCGGCAGGGTGATCATCCCGGTGTCCGACCAGGACGAGGCGATTGCCTTCTACACGGACAAGCTCGGCTTCACGCTCAGCGCGGATCAGCCCTACGGCGAGGGTGACCGCTGGGTCGAGGTCACGCCGCCGGGCGGCGGGGCGGCGATCGCCCTCTCCCGCGGGATGGGCGAGTACCAGCCCGGCCGCGAGACCGGGATCGCGCTCAGCTCTCCGGACCCCAAGGCGGACTACGAGGAGCTGAAGGGAAAGGGCGTCGAGGTCGACGACGAGCTGATGGGCGGCGACGGCACCGTGCCGCTGCTCTTCATGTTCCGCGACGGAGACGGCAACGGCCTGATGATCGTCGAAGAGTCGCCGTAGCTTCGCTCGGCTTCACGGGGGAACCCTGGTTCCCCCGTGCGCCCTTCCTTGCGCTCGGAGTCGTGAGAGCCGGTTTCAACGCGCCGGCGGATGCGTGCTGGCTTCCAGCGTGCGTGGCGTCCTGAGCCTCCCGCCGGGCAAAGCCCGGCTCCGGCGGCCGCTCGTCGTTCTTTCCGAGGGCGGTTACAGCTTCTTGGCGTAGCGGCGGCCCGTGTGTGCGTAGCCGAGCGCTTCGTAGAATGCGTGCGCGTCGGCCCGGCGGTGGGCGGTGTTCAGCACCATGACCTTCCCGTCGCGCCGGCGCGCTTCGTCCTCGAGGGCCTGCATCAGCAGCTCGCCGATCCCGCGGCGCCGGAAACGCTCCGCGACGATGAGTCCCGCCACCTCGCAGCCCGGCTCGTCGCGCTCAACGAGGTTCTGGACGTGAAGCGCGCAAAGTCCTGCGAGCTCAGAGCCAACCTCGGCCACGATCACCCAGGTAGACGCGTCGGCGGCGATCCGCTCGAGGCGCTCGGCCACCTGTGCGGGCGAGGACGGGTAGCCGAGCTCCTCGAGCAGCGCAGCCACTGGTTCTGCGTCGCGGGCAGTCGGTTCCCGGATCGTTACGGAGGAGGCGGCGCAGGCGGCCCGTCGTCCTCCACGTAGGTTGTCCGTCTCGTGCGGCCCCATGAGCGGCCGTCATACCAGGACCGGTGTGGCCCGCCTTCGACGTACGCGGCGCGTCGCCAGTAGCCCGGGCCCCACCAGGACTGCCAGAGGAGGAGCGTGAGCACGAGCGCCACGATGCCGACGACCATCAGGATCACGCCGATCGCGTCCAGGTTCAGGCCGGAAGGCTCGCTCGTGACGCCCCACGTGAGGATCGCGCCCGCGGCGATCAGGATCAGGCTGACAGGAATGCCCATCGGCACCAGTGTGTGCCCGTTTTCGGGCCTGGCTAATCGCTCCGGTGATTGGGCTTCTGCCACCAGAAGCGCTTGCGGGGCTCCTCCGCTTCCTGGAGCTCGGCCAGCGACGTGCCGCCGTAGTTGCGGAGCGTGAAGTCCGCCTGGGCGACGAAGCCGACCGCTGTCAGCGAGAAGGTCAGTGGCCGGCTCGTGATCTCCCAGCCCGCGAGGGGCCCAGGGTCGGCGAGGTTCGCCTCCTCATCCTCGTCTCGCACCTCGAAGACGGCAAAGCCTCCGTGCGGCTGCCCGATGAAGTGGTCGTGCGAGACGATCTGGCCACGGCCGTTCTGGCCGATGTACTCGTTGAGCAGCTCGTTCGCGTCACGCGCGGACATGCCGTCGGGCGCGAGCGCGTAGACGAGGAAGCAGCGCGAACGAGGTTCCGGCTCGCTCACTCCGGCTTTGTAGCAAGCACCGCGAAGTCCCACGGGACGCGGCGATCGCGCTGGAGCCCTTTGAAGAGCGTCTGGAACTCGGCGAGCCTCGTCACGCGTAATCCGGCTCCGAGCACGGCGTTGATGACCTCCTCGAGGCGCCAGGCGCGCTCGTCCGAGCTGTCGAAGTAGTTGTCCCGCCAATGGCCGAGCGGGTCGACT
>Ga0307312_10000698_pt1 | contig 16272 bp, 11 predicted proteins | sample ER_DNA_202_FD_194489 | JGI IMG/M metagenome (GOLD analysis project Ga0307312, IMG submission 194489) | Bulk soil microbial communities from the East River watershed near Crested Butte, Colorado, United States - ER_DNA_202 | ecosystem: Environmental > Terrestrial > Soil > Floodplain | place... | reverse complement strand
CGGACTGATGAATCCCGTGATTGGCTACTGGGCGGCGATCCTTTCCTTGTTCGCCGCCTATGTGGGACTTTTCGGGCAAGCGCTTGGAAGGCAGCGCGAATTTGGGGGAATTATGTCGAAGCCGTGGCGGATGGTCGCGCTGAGCCTCGGGGCTTGGGCGATGTTCGTATGTCTGTGGTGGAGCAACCAGCGGATGGGCCGCACGGAATCCGTGCCTCCAATTCTCGATTGGACTTGTCTCGTCATAATCGCGGGCTGTTTACAAACGATAATCGTTCGCTTGAAACGGATCATGAGAGGGCTGCAAAATCGAGCGAGATGATTTCCCCGCAGGCTGCGCTGCACGACCCGGTATTTCGCGCGTACCTCCTGATCGTTCCTATTTCGCTCGCGATTGGGGGCGCGGTCCTTAGTTTCATTCGTTGGGTATTAAGGAAGGAGCTGGGCTCGATCTGGAAAACCTATCGTTCGTGGCTCGTTATGGCGCCGATCGGGCTGTTGGTTATTTTCGCGGGGCGCGTCCCTGTCATCGTTGGCGTGACATTGCTCTCAATTTTTGCATTCAAGGAATTCGCCCGCTCTTCCGGATTGTATCGCGACTGGTGGATGACCGGTGCCGTTTACGCCGGCATCGTTTCAGTCAGCATTGCATCGTTAATGTCGCATCCGCTCGGCGAAGAGCCCGGTCCGGGCTGGTATCGCCTTTTCATGGCTGTGCCGGTTTTCGCCATCGCGTTGATCCTGCTCATTCCGATCCTGCGCAATCGCGCCGGAGGCGAACTGCAAAAAATGTCATTGAGCATCGTGGGGTTTATTTACATCGGTTGGATGTTTGGACATCTGGGTTTTCTGGCCAACGCGACGAATGCCTATGGATTTCTTTGTTATGTGATCTTTGCGACTGAATTGAATGACGTCAGCGCGTTCACATTTGGCAGGTTGTTTGCACGGCATCCGCTTCGCAGCGAGATCAGCCCGAGGAAAACGTGGGAGGGCGCGCTTGGCGCGCTCGCGGTCTCGATGGTTTTGCCGTGGTTGCTGCGGTTCTCGTTTCCTTTTTTCGGAACGAAGCAACTAATTTTTACCGGGTTGATCGTCGGGATCGGAGGACAGTTGGGCGACCTCTCCATCAGCGTGATTAAGCGAGACATCGGGACGAAGGACATGGGCGCGGCGATCCCCGGGCATGGCGGAATCTTGGATCGCATCGATAGCTTGATTTACGTTGCGCCGTTGTTCATGCACATGGTGACATATTACTACGGCGTGCGATGAAAACCTGGTATTACGATTCGGCCTGCGATATCGATCAACCATTAGTCGATCGTTTGCGCCGATTTCCACGCGAGCCCGACATGCTCGTTTACGGAGTGCGCGCGCTGGTTGCGTTAATCATCCGCGGCTGGCTACGCATCTATCACCGGTTTGAAATTGTCGGACACGAAAATCTTTGGACAAACCACTCGCTCGTCATCGTTGCAAATCATTCCAGTCATCTCGATACGCTCTGTCTCCTGGCCGCGCTGCCCTTGCGGAAATTGCATCGCGCTTTTCCGGTCGCCGCCGCGGATTATTTTTTTCAAACCGTGCCGCGGACCCTGGTTGCGGCGGTGGTCACGAATGCGCTGCCGTTTGCCCGGCGAGTTCGGGTTCGCCAGAGTCTCTCGATCTGCTCGGAGCTTCTCAATGATCCCGAAAATATCCTGATCATCTTTCCGGAGGGCACGCGATCGAAAACAGGGCAAATCCAGGAATTCAAATCGGGAATCGGTGCACTCGTCGCCGGGCGAGACGTCACGGTTCTGCCCTGTTATTTGCAGGGCGCTTTTCGCGCGTGGCCGAAAGGCCGGCGTTTGCCGCGTCCGAAAAAAGTTCGCCTCATTGTTGGCGCTCCTCGCAATTATTCGTTACACACCGCGAACAAAATCGACATCTGCGCAATCGCAGCTGAATTGCATCGCGCGGTGAAGGAATTGGGAGAAAGCAATGGAAGCGACTGAGCACGCGATGAAGAGTTGGGACGGTGCCGAGCTGTTCTATCGTGCGTGGGTCCCCAGCGAAGGGAGCTCCAAAGCCATTTTGCTTTTTCATCGCGGCCACGAGCACTCGGGCCGCTGGCAAGAGACGGTCGATTTGCTCGCGCTTAAAGACATCGCCGTTTTTGCCTGGGATGCGCGTGGTCATGGACGATCGCGGGGCGAACGCGGGGCCGCGAATAATTTTGCGGACGTGATCAGAGATGTGGACGCTTTTGCACGCCATATTTCCGAGCGTTACAAGATTCCAATCGAGAACATGATCGTTTTCGCTCACAGCCTCGCCGCGATCAGTGTCGCGGCTTGGGTGCACGATTACGCGCCGCCGATTCGCGCGATGATTCTGGCTGCGGCTGCGTTTCACGTGAAGCTTTACGTCCCCTTCGCCGTTCCGCTTCTGCGAATGAAACAAAAATTGTTCGGTCCTGGCCACGTGAAGAGTTACGTCAAATCGAAGCTCCTGACTCGGGACCGGGAGCAAGCCGCGCAATACGACGCCGATCCACTTATCTTCCGCCAAATCGCGGTCAATGTTTTGCTTGATCTTCACGACACAGCGGACCGATTAATCGCAGACGCAGGGGCAATCCAAACCCCGACGTTAATGATCGGCGCCGGTCACGATTGGGTCGTCAGCCTGAAGGCGCAGCGTCAATTTTTTAACCGGCTTTCGTCGCCGTTAAAGGAAATGGAGATTTATCCGACCGCTTATCACGCCATCTTTCACGATTCAGATCGGCATCTGGTTGTGGAGCGTATACGCAAGTTTATTCGTGAACGCTTCGCCGACCCGATGACTCCGTCGTCTCTTTTGAATGCCGATCAGGCTGGATACACACGCGATGAATATGAGCGGTTGAAGTCGCGCGGTGGAATGAAGTTTGCTGTGGCGCGCGCTGGACTAAGAGTCGCCGGGCGCTTGAGCTGCGGTGTGGATATTGGCTGGCGGAGCGGCTTCGATTCGGGGCTGTCGCTCGATTACGTTTACGAAAATAAACCGCGCGGCTCGTTAGGCGTTGGCCGTTTGATCGACAAATCGTATCTCAACAGCATCGGCTGGCGTGGCATCCGACAGCGCAAAGCGAATCTTAAGAATGCATTGAGGAACGTAATAGAAACACTTCACAGGGAAGGCCGATCCATTCGTATTTTGGACATAGCCGCCGGTGCCGGTCGATACGTCACGGAAACGATGCACGAGCTTCCAGACATTTCGATAATCGCCACCCTACGCGATTACAAACAGGAGAACGTCGATGCGGCGCGAGCGTTGGTCCAGGAATTCGGACTGGAAAATGTGACCGTGGAGCAAGGCGACGCATTCGACCCTGATTCGATTAGCGCAATGGCGCCGCACGTAACCATCGGAATTGTATCCGGGCTTTACGAATTATTTCCCGGGAATCAACCAGTCTTGAATTCACTTCGCGGTCTCGCCGGAGCGATCGAACCGGGTGGATATTTGATTTATACGAATCAACCCTGGCATCCGCAGGTTGAATTCATCGCGCGCGTTTTACGCAATCGGGAAGGGAAGCCCTGGATCATGCGCCGGCGGACGACGGCCGAAATCGACGAGCTGGTGCACGTGGCCGGTTTCCAAAGAATAGCGATGGAGGTGGATCAGTGGGGAATGTTCACCGTTTCAATCGCGCGCCGATGGAACGAGCGTCCCGCGCCCGATCTTAAAAATGGCGGTGACGACATCGAATAGCACGATCGAGCGACGGAACGCTCGATCCACATTGAAAGCCTTCGCAGTTTCCGCGGGATTATCGATCCTGTTTCTGGTCGTTTACGGCGGGTGCAATTGGATCACGGGGCAACGCGGTCACGTGGGCTCATTTTATTTTCAATGGGAACACGCCATCCCATTCGTTCCTTTCATGATTCTCCCCTACATGTCGATCGACCTCTTCTTTGTCGCGGCCCCGTTTCTTTGCAGAACGGACGAGGAGCTGCGGATCTTTTCGCGGCGAGTCATAGCAGCAATTCTCATTGCCGGCCTTTGCTTTTTGCTTTTCCCTCTGCGTTTTGCTTTCCCGCGCCCTCATGCCAACGGATGGCTCGGCGCAATCTTCGATTGGTTTCGAGGAATGGATTCGCCCTTTAATCTTCTCCCATCGCTGCACGCCGCGCTTCTGTTGCTGCTGGTTGATCTTTACGTGAGAAAACTCCGCGGCGTTTTCTTACTCGCGGCCGTGCTGTGGTTCTTTTTCATCGGTCTCTCCCCATTACTCACGTACCAGCACCACGTCATAGACATCGTCGGTGGTTTTGTCCTCGCAGGATATTGTTTCTATTTCTTTCGCGAGCAGTCGCCCGCGCTGCCAGTTGTCGTGAATCGCCGCATCGGTTCGTACTACGCAGCGGGAGCGGTGGTTGTCTTGCTCATGGGCGCGATCTTCTGGCCATGGGGTGTCTTGCTTCTTTGGCCGACGATTGCCCTCGGCATCGTCGCGATCGCGTACTTCGGAGCGGGTCCGGTCGTTTTTCACAAGACGAAAGGGAAGTTGCCGTGGAGCACGCGGTTTGTGCTGGCGCCTTGTCTGTTCGGTCAATATTTATCGCGGCTGTATTATCGCCGGCGATGCCGATCCTGGGATGGAGTCACGCCACGAGTCTGGATCGGCGGCAAACTGGGAAGCCGCGCCGCGAACAAAGCTGTGCGCTCCGGCGTAACCTCCGTGCTCGATTTAAGCGCCGAGTTTTCCGAAGCGAAACCGTTTCGCAAGATTAAATATCAAAATATTCCGATCCTCGATTTGACTGCTCCCACCCAGACGCAGCTCGCGGAGATGGGCGAATTCATCGGTAATCAATCGCGAACCGGTGCTGTTTATGTCCATTGTAAGATCGGTTACTCGCGAAGCGCAGCCGCCATCGCCGCTTATTTAATCATGAAAGGGAAAGTGAATACCGTGGAAGAAGCATTCGCGATCATTCGCCGGGTTCGACCGTCCATTGTCATTCGACCCGAGGTGATCTCAGCGTTGTCCGAATTCCAATCTAGACTTCGTTCTTCTCCAGCTGATGTGGACTCTTTTGTCCTCGCCTTGGATCATGGCGCGCTCTCATAATCGCAAGAATGCTATGAACTATAACGAACTGACTCAGCTTTACTTCGAACGCTCGAGCGCCATGCAGCAATACTGGAATCTCTACGTCATCATCGTCGGCGGTGTGCTTGCGTTTTCCTCGCTGCGCAAACAGCCGGCTGCAATTACCACCGCACTGGTCTGTATTTTATTCGCTCTGTTCGCCTACAAGAACCTTGACGCGATGAAAGATACCACCGCGCAACGCTTCGCTACCATTGAAGCGATCAAGCAATTTGATTCTAGCGGCGTCACACCCGCGCCCTCGAAACCAGTGCGCGACTTGCTCGAGCCGACTCTTACACCCGCCACGTTTGGAAGCGTAAAGGCCACGCACATCACCAGCGACCTGCTTACTATTGCCGCACTTTGCGCGATGGAGCTTCGAAGAAGAAGGCTCAAGACAATCCCGAGCACGCCCAGAAGCGCTTGATCCGGGGGCGCACGCAAATTCCACAGAAAAGAGCGCCGCTCGATGGCGATTTTCATTCGAGGAAGATGGCTGTTCAAAATGGAATTCTAATTCCCGAAGTTGTAGAGCAGGTAATCTTTTCAAATGTGCGCTGCTTTTTGGGAGTGCGCAGACGGGGTCTGGATGACGTTCATCGGCACGCATGACGATCTGAGCGATATTTGCGGTCGCTTTGTGCGCCTCCGAAGGTAACAGCGCATTTCCTTTGTCATTCGAGCGGAGTCGCTTGCCACGCCCTGGGTTTATGCGAAGGCTGGATGGAATCTCTCAGTTTTGAACAAAGAGAATATTGATTGAGAGATGTCTCGATTTCGCTCGACATGACAAAGACGCCAAACCCGCGAATTCACCCTGCTGCGAAATTCTTTTTCGAGGGTGACAAAAAGTTCTTTGTTAAGGGCGTCACTTACGGTCCCTTTAAGCCGGACAGCGAAGGGAATTATCTCGGGCGGCCTGAGCAAGTCGAGATCGATCTCGCGCTCATGCGCCAGGGTGGTTTGAATCTTGTTCGAATTTACCACACGCCGCCGCGTTGGTTTCTTGATCGTTGTGCTGCTGCCGGCATGCGCGTCCTGGTGACGCTTCCCTGGGAAAAACATATCGAGTTCTTGCGTCAAAGAGCGACACGGAAGCAAATCGCCGAAGCCGTGCGTGCTGCCGTGAAGACGCACGTCGGACACCCGGCAGTTTTTGGTTACCTGGTCGGCAACGAAATTTCCAGCACCATGGCGCGGTGGCTCGGCGCGCGTCGAGTGATTGAATTTGTAGAGGAATTGATCGGGATCGGACGTGGAATCGATCCTGACGCTCTCTTTTCGTATGCGACATATCCCCCGACCGAATATCTGCTGCCGCAGAATGCTGATTTTTGCTGTTTTAACGTGTACCTCCACAACCAACGTGATTTCGAGGGGTACCTACTGCGGCTCCAAAATCTCACTGGTGAGCATCCGCTTATCCTGGGGGAATTCGGCATGGACACGATCCGGCATTCAGAGGACGAGCAGGCCGAAATGCTCGGTTGGCACATCGACAGCGTGGTGAAATGCGGCCTCGCTGGAACAATTTTTTTTACCTGGACCGACGAATGGTTTACTGGCGGCGAGGAAATCACAGATTGGGCATTTGGGATCGTCACGCGGGAGCGCAAACCGAAGAAAGCGTTCTACACGCTTGAAGAAAAACTCGGGCGAAGCGATTCCGCTTTGCCTCATCGCCCGTTGGCGCGCGCGCCATTCGTCTCGGTAATCGTATGTTCGTACAATGGCGGCCGCACGCTCGCAGCGTGCCTTGAGTCATTAGGTAAACTCAACTACCCGGAATATGAAGTCATTCTGGTCGATGACGGTTCGACGGATGACACAGCGTACGTTGCAGCACAGTTCCCACAGGTTCGCTACATCCATCAGAGCAATCATGGACTAAGTTACGCTCGCAACACTGGGGCCGCTGCCGCCAAAGGTGAACTGTTCGCTTACACTGATTCGGACTGCATGGCAGATGCGGATTGGCTCTATTATCTGATCAGCACGCTTGTGAGCGGCGACTACGCCGGGGTGGGTGGACCAAACGTGACGCCACCCGCGCAAAATTGGATTCAGGCGTGCGTTGCAGCCGCGCCCGGTGGTCCTAGCCATGTCTTGCTGACCGATACAATCGCCGAGCACATCCCCGGTTGTAACATGGCATTTTATCGATGGGCGTTTGAAGGCGTCGGCGGCTTCGACCCCGAATACCACAAGGCGGGGGATGACGTGGATTTCTGCTGGCGAATCCAGCAGGCCGGATGGGTCGTCGGTTTTAGTCCAACCGCAATCGTATGGCACTATCGCCGTTTTACGCTTCGCGCGTTCTTGAAACAGCAGGACGGTTACGGCGAAGCAGAATCGCTGCTTCGCTTCAAGCATTTGATTTTCTTTGGCCCGACTGGCACCGCGAAATGGCGCGGCCAAATCTACGGCACTCCGCGCTTCAGCTGGTTTGTTAATCGACCAGTGATTTATCACGGAATTTTCGGTGAAGGATTTTTTCAGTCGCTTTATCCCTCGCCGCAATCAGACGTAGCCGCGTACCTCAGCAGCATTGAATGGTTCGCGCTGACGATCTTCCTTTTTGGCCTGGGAATTTTTCTGCCTGCGTTGCGCATCGTTCCGTACCTCATGCTGGGTGGCACTCTGTGCGTGGCCCTTTCGTACATGGTTCGCGCTTCAATTGAGCCGAAATTCGATACGGTCCGGGCGCGCCTGCTTGTGATGCTACTGGCGTTTGCTCAGCCGCTCGTGCGAGGGTTTTCTCGGTATTTCACATGGCTGCGGTTCAAGCGCACACCCGCCAACGTGATTCGAAGGCACGAGCACTTGCCCGAAGGCGCCCGATCTGCCGGCAGTTTGAGTCGCCGCGTTTTTTGGAGCGAGCAGGGTAGGGACCGTCACTACTTGCTAGGCGCTATGTTTCAGTTACTCGACGAAGAAGACTGGCGCTATTCCACCGACAGTGGATGGAATGATTGGGACATTCAAATCTACGGCAATTTCTGGTGGAGCATAACGCTGCAAACGGTCACCGAGTACCACGGCGGTGGAAAATGTTTGACCCGTGTTCGTCTTCGGAACCGCCCGGTCACCACGACTGTGATTTTTAGCCTGATTGCACTAACTCTGTTGATCTACCGCCAGCTGAACGTTTCGCATGTTGAGCTTTGGTCTATCGGTGCCTACTTGCTTTTTCTGTTGTTCCTGGCTACGCGAGCCCGTGCGTTGAAATCGCGAGTAGCTGAACTTGTTGATGCGGCAGCGCTCCGCGCGGGTCTCCAGCGGGTAGCGCGCAAAGCTAAAATCGCGCGGGCAACGGCAGAGCCTGAGGTTCAGGTTCCAGTGAATGTGACCGATCCCGCATCGCCGCATCTGCCTGGGTAGCGGACGCGCCTCGCGTGCTGGCTTCGGCGTGGCAGCGAAACAATCTTTCCTTTTGCAATGAATAGCGCATAGGGGTCGAGCGAGGACGCGCTCGCCAACACGCTAGACGCGTGCGCTGTCCTCGCGATCAGAACTCCAAACGCACCTGACCTGATCCGCGTTCGATGGTGCCGATTTGTTTCGCTCGTAAGATGGACATTGCGCGCTGTGCATTCTTCTTCGCAACCACCGCGACCATGCCAATGCCCATATTGAAGACCTGATACATCTCCCGAGCATCAATGTTTCCATTTTGCTGCAAGATTTGGAAGATGCCCGGGATATGCCAACTTCTGGCTTCAATTACTGCATCGCAATTCGGAGGCAGAATCCGGGGCAGATTGTCAATGAGACCGCCACCCGTGATGTGGGCGAGACCCTTAATTATGCCGTCTGGAAGATTTGCCAGGAGCGGCTGATAATTTTTGTGTACACGCAACAGTTCTTCCCCGACGCTCGTCGTCGACCCAGCCAGGCGCGAAGTTACTTTCAAGCGCATCTTGCGGAACAAAATTTCTCGCGCCAGCGAATAGCCATTGGTGTGCAAACCGTTTGAAGCCAACCCGAGAATCACGTCGCCAGGTTTAATTTTCTGGCCGTCGATGATCTTCGCGCGATCGACCACGCCCACGATGCAGCCGGCGAGATCGTATTCACCTTTGCGATACATTCCGGGCATCTGCGCTGTCTCACCGCCGAGGAGAGCGCAGCCTGCGGATCGGCAGGCCCGAGCGAAACCACGCAAGAGTTGTTGAAACACGCGGTGCTCGAGTTTTTCGCAGCCGATGTAATCCAGAAAAAAAAGCGGACGAGCGCCCAAGACTGCAATGTCATTTACGCAGTGGTTCACCAGATCCGCCCCAATGGTGTCGTGCTTGTCCATCGCAAACGCGATCTTCAATTTTGTGCCAACGCCATCAATGCTTGCGACCAACACCGGCTCGCGCAGGCGAGGGAAGCGTGCCTCGAATAACCCGCCGAAACCGCCAATCTTGCCGAGCACGCGTGGACCGTGGGTTCCCTTAACGAGCGACTGAATTTGTCGCTTCAATCTGTTGCCAAGATCGATGTCTACGCCGGCGCGCGCGTATGCCTTTCCCTTCTTTGTCATTCCGAGCGAAGTCGAGGAATCTCTGTTTTTGATCCAAACAGCAAGAGATTTGATTCGTTCACTTCCCGTTCGCTCAGCTTTCAGCCTGCCCGTCGATGTCGCGGCTTCCCCAGCCGCTCCATTCTCGACTCCGCTACGCTTCGCTCGAAATGACAAGCTACTACTTCAAATCGGCGAACAACGTGGGATGTGTTTCCTGGTCGGCCAGTGCTTTGGCACGCTGCTCGCGTTTTTCCATGATGAATTTATCCAATGCAGGATCGACAGGTAGGGGATAATCGCCATTAAAACAGGCGAGGCAAAAGCTGTTCAATGGCTTTCCTGTCGCTCGCACCATGCCTTCCACATCGAGGTAACCGAGGCTGTCAACGCCAAGGTATTTGCAGATGTCTTGCATCGACATCTGATTTGCGATCAATTTTTCAGGGTCAGGAAAATCGATCCCGTAGTGACATGCAAAGCGGTGTGGTGGACAGCTGACGCGCATGTGCACTTCAGTCGCTCCGGCTTCGCGCAGGTTGACTACGCGTGCGCGCGCGGTGGTGCCGCGAACGATCGAATCGTCTATAACCACGACGCGTTTTCCGGCAACCATTTCCTTGATCAGATTCAGCTTCACGCGCACGTCGAAATCCCGGATGAGCTGACTCGGCTGCAAAAATGTGCGCCCGATATAGTGATTGCGGACGAACGCGTGACCGTAAGGAATTTTCATTTCCTGAGCGAAACCGAGAGCTGCGTAATTTCCGGAGTCGGGCACCGGCACGACGACGTCGGCTTCGACTGGGAATCTGCGAGCGAGTTCGCGTCCCATCTCCATGCGCACCTTTCCAACATTCACGCCGCCGATCATGCTGTCGGGTCGAGAGAAATACACGTACTCAAACATGCAAAATGCGGGCCTCTCATCTGGGAACGGTCGCTCCGAACGCAATCCGTTCTCATCGATGATCAGCACTTCGCCAGGTTCAATTTCGCGAATGAACTCAGCATGGATTAAATCGAAAGCGCATGTTTCCGATGCCAGAATATAAGCGCCGTCGAGCTTGCCGAGCGCAAGCGGACGCCACCCAAAAGGATCCCGCACTGCGATTAGCTCGCGTTCGCTCATGATGATCAGCGAAAACGCGCCCTGGATGCGGCGCAACGCTGCGAGGACGTTTCCGCCATTATCCGACGGTTGCGCGAGCAGATGCAAAATGATTTCGCTATCGGCAGTGGTTTGGAAAATTGATCCTCTCCGTTCCAGCTCATCGCGCAGAACGTCGGCATTAATTAGATTGCCGTTGTGTGCAATTGCCATCTGACCCCGCACACAGTCGACCACGAAAGGTTGCGCGTTTTTGATCGTGCTCGTGCCAGTAGTCGAGTAACGCGTATGCCCGATCGCGCGTGTTCCTTTCAGTTTCGCCAGTTCTTCCTGACCAAACACCTGTGACACCAGACCCATGTCCTTGTGCATCAAAAAGCTCGTGCCTGGGCCGTTGCTCGTGACAATGCCCGCACTCTCCTGCCCGCGATGTTGCAAGGCAAACAGACCGTAATACGTCAGCGCGGCCGCGTTCGGATGACCGAATACGCCGAAAAGCCCGCACTCGTGCTGAGGCAGCACGACAGAATCGGGCGCGTGCTCTGGATCAGTTTTACCTGAGGGGGAGATCACACGAAATAATCCACCAAATTGGTTCAGATTCAATCATGGGATTAAAACTTCATTGCCCGCCAGACGATGGCGCGCATTGTGCTCTCGACCGGAGCGGCGCCGAAACGTTCCGCGATTCGTTTTGCGACCGCGTCGATTAGGTCCTCAGGATCGACGCCGCGCTCTGTTGCTTCAGCGCCGACTGGATTGCCGCGCACCAATCCAGTGGCGAACTCCCTCGCCGAGCCGCTCCGGCAAGCCTTCGTTTCAGAGGACGCTTCAACCTTTTCGAAGCCAGCATCCTGGAGCAATTTTCGGATCACCGTCGAATCGTGAAAACCAAATGGGATCTTATAAAAGTTAGGCGGGTCGTGATCGAAGAATGAAGCGATCGTTGTATGCGCAATTTGGCCAAACGGATTCGCCTCGAACGAATCCCAGACGTTGAACAGAAAAACCCCGCCGCTGCGAAGGACACGATAAGATTCGCGCATAGCAGCGGCTTTGTCTGGGACGAACATCACACCGAACTGGCAAACGGCAGCGTCGAACGAACAATTCGGAAACGGAAGAGCGGACGCATCTGCCTGTTGCCAGATAACGTTCTCGCCGTTTCTAAATTTCGGCTTCGCGAATTCGAACATGTCCGGATTCAAATCAGTCGCGACAATTTCGGTTGTCGCAGGCAATGCGTCGCACAATCGACGCGTCACGATTCCCGTGCCACAGGCAATTTCAAGAACGCATTCGCATTTCTTGCCTGCTAGCCACAAGACCAAATCTTTGGCCCAGGGTTCGAATATCACCGGGCCGAGATAGCGATCGTAATTTTCCGGAATCGCTCCCTGGAAAAGAACATTTCGATCGTGCTCCATTTATAAACTTGGGATGCGCTCGGCGGATGAGTCGCTTTCAACGACTCGACGGATCGAATTCCACCAATCGTCGTAAAGATCGGCAATCGGCCATGCGAATGTTTCGTCATTCACTTGAATGCGTAATTGATCACCGCCAACCCTCCCAACTTGCTGAAACGGAACATCGCGTTCGCGCAACATCGCTATCGTGTTCTTGAGGTTCTCAGGCGCGACCGAAATCACGATTCGCGACTGTGATTCGTTGAAAAGCACTATAGGGGCAGGTGTGTCGCCTGCGCCCACATGGATCTCCGCTCCAAAAAGTTTTTCAGGATTAAAACAGCTTTCCGCCAGCGCGACGGCAAGCCCGCCTTCGGAGCAATCGTGTGCGCTCTTTACCAGACCGGTGCGGATTAGATCGCGCACAGCATCTTGAACTTTGATCTCTAGCTCCAGATCGACGTGTGGTGGAGGACCTTCTTTGCGTCCGTCGCAAATTCTTAGAAACTGCGAGCCGCCAAGCTCGTTTCCAATCTCCCCAACCAGAATGATCGTATCACCTACGTTCTTGAACCATTGCGTGGTTATGTGCTTTTCGTCATCAATTAGTCCGACCATCGCGATCGTCGATGTTGGATCGACTACTCCAGCAGGGCTCTCGTTATACAACGAGACATTCCCGCCGGTGACAGGCGTTCCAAATGCCCGGCATGCTTCTGCTATTCCTTCAATTGCTTCATGCAACTGCCAGAAGTTTTCCGGCTTGTATGGGTTGCCAAAATTCAGGCAATCCGTCAGGGCGAGCGACTTTGCGCCGGAACAGGTAAGGTTGCGTGCGGCTTCGGCGACAGCGATTTTGCCGCCCTCGCGCGGATCGAGTGCGCAATAGGTCGAATTGCAGTCGCTAGTCGCAGCCAGAATTTTATTGGCGTAGCGAACGAAGAAAACCGCGGCATCAGACCCCGGCTTTACGATCGTGCCCGTGCGAACCGTGTGATCATATTGCCGATAAACCCAGTTCTTGGACGCGATTGTCGGATCGCGCAGCAGTTGGCGAAGCGCTTTGTGATTATCAGTCTTCTGTAGCCATCGCCTTGTGGGCGGCGACGCGTCCCGGGACCCGGCGACAGGAACTTTGGCTTCTCTGGAATAAAGCGGCGCTTCTTCAGCCAACGCTTTTGCTGGAATTTCTGCAGCGACTTCCCCGTTATTTCGCACGCGCATCAGGCCGTCGTTGGTGACGCGACCAATTTCTTCGCACGGCACGTCCCATTTTTCGAAGACCTCACGGACAACATCTTCTTTTCCGTGACGGCCAATGATTAGCATTCGCTCCTGTGATTCGCTTAGCAGGATCTCGTACGGGGTCATGCCGGGCTCGCGCTTGGGTACTTTGGCGAGATCGATTTCGATACCGCTGCCGGCCCGGCTGGCCGTTTCGCACGTCGAGCAGGTCAGACCGGCCGCTCCCATATCCTGAATTCCCGCAACCGCGCCGCGAGCGAGCAGTTCGAGGCATGCTTCGAGGAGTAACTTCTCTTTGAACGGATCGCCGACCTGCACGGCGGGACGATCCTCGCGCGATTGTTCGGTCAATTCGCGCGATGCAAACGCGGCGCCGGCTAGACCGTCACGACCTGTCTCAGCGCCGACATAAAAAACAGGATTGCCAGTGCCTTCTGCTGTGCCGCGCGCGAGTTGTTCGTGGCGCAACACGCCAAGGCAAAAAACATTTACCAGAGGATTGCCTTCGAAGCTCTCGTCGAAAGAAATCTCACCGCCTATCATCGGGATACCTACGCAGTTGCCGTAATGTGCGATGCCAGAAACGACGCCTGTGAACAGCCGCCTGTTGGCTGCGATTTTGGATTTTGGCTTTCCGACTTGCGAATTTCCATCCGTGATTGGTCCAAAGCGCAGCGAGTTCAGGCAAAATTCCGGGCGCGCACCCATAGTGAAAATGTCGCGGATGATACCGCCCACGCCGGTGGCTGCGCCTTGGAACGGCTCGATGGCGCTCGGATGATTGTGGCTCTCCATTTTGAACGCGACTGCCCAGCCGTCGCCGATATCCACAACCCCGGCATTTTCTTCGCCGGCTTTGACCAAAATTTTCGGGCCAGCGGTGGGCAATTTTTTAAGTTCTTTCCTGGAGTTTTTGTACGAGCAGTGTTCGCTCCACATAACCGAGAAAATTCCGAGCTCGGTGAAATTCGGCTCGCGACCGAGAATCTTTTTGATCCGGTCGAACTCTTCCAGGGTGAGACCATGCCGCTGGACGAGTTCGTCTGTAACAACTGGATCGGCGAGCGGCGCTTTGTGACTCATCGGAAGCTACGTTAATGAATTCGCCACGGTCGCTCAATCGCGCAAACAGCAAATAATTCGAATACTGCTGTGGTGAAGCCGGTCAAAAAGGGGAGACGGACGGGGAGCGTCCGTTTAACCCGTGAGTCACGAACTTGTGGGGTAAAACTAACCATAAACAGGAGGGATTAGAGTGAAGAAAACAATCATTGGTTTGATCTGCGCGCTGGTAACGCCGTTAGCTTTTGCGCAAACCAGCACGACGACGACCGAGGAAACTACTACATCGACAAAACCAGCAACGACGACAGAAACGACTACTTCCACAACTTACACCGCCGGGACGGTATCTACCTATGAGCCTGGCAAGACTGTTGTGGTCAGGAGCGATCAGGGCCCTGTCAGTTTTGCTCTCGGCACAGCTGCACGAGTTGTTGACGCTGCCGGCAAGGTAGTGACAGCCCCGCTACGAGCTGGTCAAAAAGTACGTGTTTACTACACGGGACCGGCTGAGAGCCGTACGGTTGAGCGAGTGATTGTCGAGGACTAGGAAAAATCAGTTCGCAATATTAAAGCTGCAGGATCGCTTCTGATCCTGCAGCTTTTTTGCTGTAGCGATTTCGGCTTCGCTCTGCACGCGAAGACTCTGATAAACTCCACACGTGGATCTTTCGACTTTGGCAAATGTAGCGACGGCATTAGCTGTTTTGACTGCCGTCGCATTCGGTTTGCTGGAAGCGCGTCGCGCACGCAAGGAGCGCGCGGAACGCGCGGCGTTTGCCGCCGTTCAAGCAATTCTCACTCCGGAATGGATGAGGTCGATGATCGTCGTGCAGAGCATTCCCGACGGATCGACTGCGTCGGAGATCGAAGGGGACGCCCGTGTGTTCGCTGCAGTGCAGGCGGTGGGCTGCATTCTCGAAGGCCTTGGCTACTCTGTGTATGCGCGGATTGTTCCCTTGCGCGTAGTCGGCGACCTACTGGGTGGCACCGCTCGTCTGGCCTGGCGTAAAGTGCAGGCTTATGTCGAAGAAGAACGCCGCCGCAGCGGGTCACAGAAGCATTTTGAATGGTTCCAATGGCTTGCGACGCAATTGGAACGATATTCACCGGGAAAAACCGACCTGAAGATGGGCGCCCATCAAGCTTATCAGGATTGGAAGCCGTAGCAGTTGCGTTCCGTACATAGATCGGAGAACATTGAACGATGTCTTTTGATCTGAGGGAAATCATTGCTTCGCGGCTGGGTGAAAATTACCAGCTTCATGAACGGCACGTGAACCCGACGCTGGTGGCAGCGCAACGGGTCATCGGGTTCGACAAGGTCTATGCGCGAGCGGAGGGCGCATACCTGTATGACATGGATAATCAGCCCTATCTGGATTTTCTGAGTGGCTACAGCGTTTTCAACATCGGGCGGAATCATCCGATGGTTAAACAGGTGATCCGCGACGTGCTTGATCTCGATCTCCCAAACATGGTGCAGATGGATTGCTCACTTCTCAGCGGATTGCTGGCTGAAGCCCTTGTGAAACGGACTCCGCCGCATCTGGACGCCGTTTTCTTCTGTAACTCCGGGACTGAAGCGATGGAAGGCGCGCTGAAATTCGCGCGCGCTGCGACTGGCAGGAAGCGCGCAGTATCGCTGGCGAGCGCGTTTCACGGACTCAGCCTCGGTTCACTCTCGCTCATGGGTTGTGAGAGTTTCACCGACGGATTCGGCCCGTTGATGGAAGGCTTCGACGCACGGGTACCGCTCGACGACATCGGCGAGTTAGATCGACAACTGCGATCG
>Ga0307312_10000694_pt1 | contig 16302 bp, 20 predicted proteins | sample ER_DNA_202_FD_194489 | JGI IMG/M metagenome (GOLD analysis project Ga0307312, IMG submission 194489) | Bulk soil microbial communities from the East River watershed near Crested Butte, Colorado, United States - ER_DNA_202 | ecosystem: Environmental > Terrestrial > Soil > Floodplain | place... | reverse complement strand
CCTGATACCAGCCCGGATAGACGGTACGGAAGAGCGCGAGCCCCTTCGCGTTCGTTCGCTGGATCCCGCGCATGAACGTGCGACTGGCCGCGCCGGAGCCGAAACCTGAGTAGACGCCGGCCGCATCGGCGTGCCAGATGTCGACTGCCGCGGACTTGATCGGCTTACACGTCGAGGCACTGACGACGAACGCGCGGAGCATCAGCGGCGCGCCCGGGCGACCCTCCGTGATGTTGCGGCGCAACGCCTCGTTCGCAATGTAGTACGGGCCCTCCGTCTGCTCGGGCGTCAGCACGCATGACACTGCACCGGATGCGACGGCTGCCGGACCGGCGCCCTCGGAGCTGTCGATCTTCAGTCCGGCCGCCCCGAACGCGGTGGCCAGAAACCCGCCTACGCGGACGAGCGAGCCGCGCCGAGTGAGTCTGGAATCATTCATCCGGAAATCCTCCTGTCTTGAAGACGGTCTCGTCGGCCAGGATCGTCATCGCCTCGTAGCCTTGCAGCCGCGCCGTCCAGTGCGGAGCACGCTCCGGGCCCATCGCGAAGGCCGCCGTTGCGTAGGCATCGGCGATCGCAAGCTCCGGGCCGACAACCGTCACCGACAAGATCCCGACGGGAGCGCGTCCGGAGTGCGGATCCCACACGTGATCGCCGCGCGCGTACGCCCCCGAAGTGGCGATTGCAAGATCGGTGGTCTCGATCACGGCGGCGACCCGTTGCCGGTCCTGCGGATGCTGGATGCCGACGCGCCAGGCGAGGTCCGGGACTGCACGACCGAGAACCCGCATGTCGCCACCCGCACTGACGGCGTAGTTGTGGAAGCCGGCGTCGTCGAGAATTGCCGCTGCTCGATCGACCGCCCAGCCCTTCACGAGCCCGGCTGGATCGATCGAGCCGGCCGGAGTGCGCATGTCGAAGTAGCCGTCCGTCTTCTGGTGCAGCAGTTCGCAGCGCTCCAGGACTCGGCGCACCTGCGGGTGAGCGTCCTCGCGCCTCAGCCGGCCGCTGTTGATGCGGCTGATCTCGCTGTCCTCCTTGAATGTGCTGAAGGTCGCGTCGACGGAGCGCAGCCAGTCGAAGAGCTCCTCGAGCGCAGCGCCGGCTTCGTCCTCGTCGCGGACGTCGACGACGATCGGCAAACCCATGACGTGCTCGACCCGGCGGACGCCCGGGAGTGAGGGGAGTGTGACGCTCATTGGGCAGCCTCTGCCCAATGAGCAAGGGAAGGGGCAGCGGGGGAAACCGTGCGGTTTCCCCATCCTTTCTCCTCGGCGCACGCGGCGATCTCAGCGGCGCGTGAGCTGAGGCCACCCTTGAAGAAGGGAGCTCGTGAGGGAAACATGGTTTCCCTCACGAGAGCGAGCCGAAGGCGAGCGACGGTCATGATTGTTTCGCCTTCAGGATCGCGGACTGGAGCGACTGTGCGAACGCGTCGCTCGAGTCGGTTGCCCCGGAGACCATGTTGATGTTCGCACTCTGCGCCTTGAGTGCTTCTGCCTTGAGGATCGGGAGGGCGGTCTGGTTGATGTAGACGGAGCGGTCAGTGTGGTTCGGATAGGTCGGCACGGAGACCGCAGTGAGGCGGCGCGTCACCTTCTTCTTCGCGCCCGTGGTCGTGGTCGTCTTGCGAACGACGATCGTCACCTGGAGGCTGCCCCATCTGTCCACGGAGGCCAGAGAGCCGGTGAAGCGTTTGCTGACGACGATCTTCTTCGACGTCGCGCGAGTCGCCGCGGTCGCATCGACGATCGGCAGCGCAAGCGCGCCGACGGTGAGTAGGACGATGATGGACTTGCGCATTGGTTCCTTTCTTAGAGGGCGAACTTCTCGGTATGGATGAAGCGCGGGTGGACGTTGGCACGGCGGACGTTCTGCCCCAGAAGCTCTGTCATCGCCGGCGGCCCGCAGACGTAGACCTGCCGTTCGGCGATGTCGGGGACGAGCTCCTGGAGATGAGCAGGAGACAGCAGTCGCGCACCGTTTTCGCCGGCGTGGTCACCGACCACGAAGTGGAGGGTGATCCCTCGCTCGCACGCCAACTGCTCGAGCTCGTTGCGGAAGATCACGTCTTCGTCCCGGACGACGCGATAGATCACGACAACGTCTCCCGACATGTCCTCCATCAGGGCGCGAATCGGCGTGATCCCGATGCCGCCCGCGACCAGGACGATCTTGTTGCGGCGCCGCGACTCTTCCGTGAAGACCCCGAAGGGACCCTCAGCGGCGACGCGTGTGCCGGGAGCGACCTCCGCGAGCCGGCTCGAGAAGTCGCCGAGCGCCTTGACCGTGATCCGAAGGGAGCGGCCGTCCGGCGCCTCCGACAGCGAGAAGGGGTGCGCAGCCCACCAGCGCTTCCGGTCCAGGAAACGCCAGAGAAAGAACTGGCCGGGCCGTGCGTCGAGCCGGTGCAGGCCGCGCCCCGTGATTCGGAGCGAGATGATCCCCGGGCCCTCGGCGACCACTTCCGCGACGCGCAGGCGGTAGCGCAGCGCGCTCAAGGTCGGACCGACGATCCGGAAGGCGAGGAGCAGGCCGAGCGTGCCGAGGTACAGCGCGCGCCAGTAATCGGCCGCGACCCGATCGAGCACGAGCTCGTTGCCGGTCGGGATCTGGTGGAACCACGCCAGCGCGATGCCGGCATAGGCGAGCAGGTGCACGGCGTACCACGACTCGTAGCGAAGCCGGCGCCGGACGATCACAACGGAGGTCACGACGACGGCGATCAGCAGCGCGGTTCCGACGGTCGCCGTGATCATGCCCGGGTAGATGCCGCCGCCGAGCATCGTGCTGACCTCTTTCGGCACCGAGATCTTGTCCAGCAGGGCATAGCCCCAGACCGAGAGGACGACGTGCGCGAGAACGAGGTCGAGGCACGCGTGGCCGTTCCACCGGTGCCACACGGTCAAGCGGTCGAAGCCAAAGAGCCGTTCGACCGGAGGCAGACGGGCCAGCAGCAGCACTTGCAAGAGCGCGGAGTAGGCGCCGAGCAGCCCCGTGATCCGGGCGAGGCTCGTCAAGAGCTCCCCGGTGCTGAGGTCGTCGGAGAGGTTGCCCCCGTGGACCCAGAGCCAGACCATCACGGCCGCGTTCCCGGCCACGAACGCCCACACCGCGACCGACGTCGCCAGCCTCCTTCGAGCGCGCGGGCGCGCGACTGAGGGAGCGCGCGGAGATTCGAGGGCGTAGCCGGCTTCGGTCATAGCTCTGCAGGGAACCACCCGACCCTGAGAATGGGCTGAGAGGCGCGTAAGAGCTTCGTAAGAACCCGGCTCAGCCGGAGTGGGCCTCGATGAACGCGAGGACCCTCGTCCACGCATCATCGGAGGCTGCCGCGAACTGCTCCTGACTGCGGTCGAAGAAGCTGTGCGGCGCGCCGTCGTACGTGACGACCTCGTGCTCGACGCCCGCGGACGTGAGCGCCTCGTCGAAGGCAGCGTTGTCCGTTGCGCCGATGTTCTGGTCCGCACCTGCCTGCAGGGCCAGGATCGGAGCATCGAGCTCCGCAGCGCGCTGAGTCGGCCCGGGCGTTCCGTCCCGCGCCTCACCGGGCCGCCCGTAGAAGCCGATCGCGCCCGCCAGTCCGTGCCCGCCGGCGGCCGCGAGCCACGAGTTCCGACCACCGAAGCAGAAGCCGACCGTGAAGACGGCTCGAGCGCCGTTCGAGCGGAGGTACTCGACGCCGGCGCGGACATCTGCCTGGACCCCCTCGGACGTCGTCTGCTCGACGTGCTCCATGTAGACGAAATCGTCGCCACGCTTTGCCGCTCCTGCCGTGCGACCGAAGTAGTCGAGCGCCACGGCCGAGATCCCACGCTCGGCGAAGCGCAACGCCAGCTCCTCGTAGAACCGGTAGAGGCCGCGCACGTCCGGGAGGATCACGCCGCCCACGTCGCCGGGCTCGTCCGGTGCAGCTGCGAAGGCGGCGAACCTGTTTCCGTCGCCCGCCTCGAGGACGAGATCCTCGTGCGAGACGGCGGCGCCGCGAATCACCGGGATCGGCGGCACGGAGTCGAGCTCGAAGCACACTGCCGCGCGAGCCTAGCTCAGAAACCCGCCCGGGAAAGACACCAGCGAGCCGAAAGCGCGGGTAGGGCTAGCCGCACTGACCAGCGAGACAGGCGGGCGTAGCTTGGAGCCATGAACGTGGCGACCTTCCACCGTCTCCCCTCCCTCCGGAGCCTCGCGTCCACCCCCCACCGAGGACTGGTGGAGGTCGCCACGATCTTCGGCCTCTACGGCTTCTACGAGGTCGTGCGCGGCCAGGGGAATGCGTCGCTGACCGTTGCCCGCGACCACACCGACGGAATCGTCGCGCTCGAGCGCCACCTGCATCTCTTCGGCGAGCGCACGGTTCAGCGCGCGGCTCACTGGGTCCCGACGCTGCCGACGATCCTCGGGATCGCGTACATCGCCTTGCACTTCGTGGGGACGGCCGTGTTCCTGATCTGGCTGCACCGCACGCATCCCGAGAAGTTCCCCGTCGTGCGGAACACGCTGATCGCCGCAACCGGCGTCGCGCTCTCGATCTACATCCTGTACCCCGTCGCGCCGCCGCGACTGGCAGGGCTCGGCTTCGTGGACACGGTCACGCACAACGCGAAGGTGAACCTCAGCTCCGACCTCCTCGGCAGTCTCTACAACCCGTTCGCCGCCGTGCCGAGCCTGCACTTCGGCTATGCGCTCCTGGTCGGCGTGAGCATCGCCCTGCTCGCCAAAGGGCGCGTCGCGCGTGCGATCGGTTGGAGCTATCCCGCCGTCATGCTGCTCGTCATCGTCGCGACAGGCAACCACTTCTTCTTCGACGCAGCCGGCGGCGCGGTCGCGATCGGGATCGGCTTCCTGGTCGCTAGCCGGCTCGACTCGCCCGCCAAGCGCGAAAAGCGCTGGCAGCCTGACCGGGGATCCGCCGTCGCGACGTGCTGAGCGCCTCGCGCAATGCGACGCCGGCGTCTTCGAGGACACCTTCGCCGTGACCGCAGAGGATGATCTGCGGCTGAAGCGCGCCTAGCTGCGGGCGCGGCGGGCGAACCCGTAGGAGCGGATGCACCGCCAGCCGCTCATCGCCGGCCCGGAAGTACTGCGCAGAGCCGAGGGCGTCGGCGCAGACGAGCACGCGGCGGTCAGGCCACCAGAGCGCGATCTCATTCCAGGAATGGCTCTTCTTGACAGCGATGCAGGCGAACGGGCCCAGCGAACCGTTTGGGACGACGTGATGCCGGACACCGAGCCGAGCAGCAAGGGCGGCGCAGTCGCGGTTGTGGCGGTCGAGCAGTTGCACGACGCCCGCAGGTGTGCCCGCGGCGCGGATACGTTCTTCGACACCGTCCCCGTCGACCGCATCGATTACCCAGACGCGGCCGTCCTCGACGAGTGCGTGCGAGCAGCGCTCCATGAACTCGTCGGCGATCCAGCCGAAGCCCCCGTCGAACTCGTCGCAGAAGCGGAGCTTCAACGCTGCCACATCGCCGCCCAGCGGTCAAAATGGGGGAAGTCCGACTCTCTTGCCGCGTCGATCAGCTCCTCGACGTCGAATGGGATGCGCCGGAACGAGATCTCGAGCTCGTCGTCCACGATCGCGTACTCGCTCCAGGGCAAGAACGGCACGGGATCGAGCGGCTGCTTCTGCTCGTAGACGAGCCCGACGCTGCCCACGCAGAACCAGAGCTTCCCGTTCACCCGGCGCAGCCACTGCAGGTGGACGTGGCCCGCGGCGACCGCGGCGGTCTCGACGTTCGCGAGTGCACGCTCGAGCTGCGTCCGCTCGCTCTCGGGCAGGATCACGTCCTCGTTCGACAGGGGCGTCGCGTGGCAGCAGATTACGTCGCCGGCTTGCACGGTCGGCTGGAAGCCCCGCAGGAAATCGAGCCCTTCAGCGCCGAGTTGCCCGCGTGACCAGTCGGCCGTCTCGAGCAGGCGTCGGCGGTCCTCCTCGTCGTCCACCGGGTCCGCACCAAAATCAAGGGTGAGAAGAAAGTCGTCCGAGTTCCCGAAGACGCACGGGCAGTCGAGCTCGCGCAGCAGGTCGACACATTCCTTCGGCTGCGGACCGCCCTGTGCGACGTCGCCGAGCGAGACGATCAGGTCGACTTCGTGGCGCGCGACGTCGGCGAGCGCCGCGCGGAACGCAACGGCATTCCCGTGCATGTCTGAGAGGAGTGCGACCCGCACTCTGCGGAGCTTACGGACACTCCGTAGGCCGCCAATTCTTCTGCGAGCACCGCGTCGGGGACGTACAGCCGGGCCGGGTACGCAAGCGTGCTTCGCCAACCCGCTTCGGTCTGCAAGACGTCACCCCAGAGCGTGACCTCGCCGAGCACGCGACAGAGCGTCGACGGGGCGTCCCGTCCGTGCAGGTAGGTCAGCACGTCGGCGGGATCGCGCGCCGCGTGGAACCCGCAGCAGCAGTCCGCGCTGCCGACGTCGTGCACTCCGAGCGGAGTGGCGAACCGTTCCTCATGCCGAAGGCAAGAAGCAACGGCCGGCTCGCCGGGAAGCCAGACGTGATCGAAGAGCGGCGAGGCGAGCCTCACACCTCCACTCGTGCGGGTCACCGCCCACGCCCTCCAGCCGAGCACGGCCGCGCCTGCTTCCACTCTTCCTTGCGGTCTGCCGAGCTCCATCAGCGTGCCTTCGTTGCGAGCCGCGCATCGGCCGGCTGGATGACTTCGTCCACAAGCCCGTACGCGACCGCCTCTTCCGGTGTCATGAAGTGGTCGCGGTCGATGTCCTTCAGCACTTGCTCGACCGGGTGTCGCGTATGGCGCGCGATGATCTCCGCCATCCGCTCAGTCATCTCGAGGATCTCCTTCGCGGCGATCTGGATGTCGGCAGGCGAGCCGCGGTAGCCGGCGGAGCCCTGGTGGATCATCACCTTGGCGTTCGGAAGCACGAATCTCTTCCCGGCCGCGCCGCCACAGAGGATCATGGCGGCGGCCGACATTCCCATGCCCGTGCAGATCGTGCGAACGTCCGGCTTGACGTACTGCATCGCGTCGTAGATCGCCATTCCGGCGTAGGCGGAGCCGCCGGGCGAGTTGATGTAGAGGGAGATCTCCTGGTCGGGGTCCTCCGCTTCGAGGAAGAGGAGCTGCGCGGTGATGACGTTCGCAATGCCGTCTTCGACCTCCTGGCCGAGAAACACGATCCGCTCGCGCAGCAGGCGCGAGTAGATGTCGAAGGAGCGCTCGTAACGGCCGTCCTGTTCGACGACCATCGGAATCAAGGGCAATCTGGCCTCCCTGGTAATGTGCAACCTATTGGTTGCACCTAGTATACGCAACCCGGAGGTTGCAGATTCCAAGGTGCCGACTCGTCGGCGCCGCAGAGAAGGCCGCGCGGGCTTCGTCCGGGCGGCCGTTTAGGAGGAGCGATGGAAGTGACCCGTGAGATCGTCTTTCCGGACTCGACCGACGAGGTCTGGAAGGCCTTGACCGAGCCGGAGCAGCTGGAGGAGTGGTTTGCGAACGACGTCGAGCTCGATCCCCGCGAAGGCGGGGACGGCGTCTTCCGCTGGGACGACGGCGAGGAGCGCCGCGCCAAGGTCCTCGTAGCGGAGCCGGGCGAGCGACTGGTGCTCGACTGGGACGACCAGGGCGAGGTCGAGTTCACGCTGGAGGAGGTCGAAGAGGGCACCCGCCTGCTCGTGCGCGAATCCACGCCCGAGTTTTCGACCGCACTCGAGCTCCGGGCGCTGGCTCTCACGTACGCGTGAACGACGCAACGGGGCGCGTCTTCAACGCACTCGCCGATCCCAACCGCCGCTACGTCCTCGAGGCGCTGGCGTCGCGCGAAACGGCGACTGCGACCGAGCTCGCCGCCGAGCTCCCGGTCACCCGGCAGGCGGTCGCGAAGCATCTCGCCGCACTCAACCAAGCCGGGCTCGTCGAAAGCCGGCGCGAAGGAAGGGAAACGCTCTATGAGTTGACGCCCGCGCCGCTAGGCGCGGCGATGGACTGGATGGCAAGCGTCGGCGCAGATTGGGACGCCCGCCTTGCGGCGTTGCGCAAGCACCTGAGGAACCGCCGCTCGTAGACTCTCGCGATGGAACGCCGTCAGCTCGGCGGGGCCGACATCGAGGTCTCGCGGATCATTCTCGGCTGCGGCAACTTCGGCGGAATCGGCTCCGCGCCCGAGTTCTTCGGACAAGGCGAGAGCGAGGAAGAGGCGTTCCGGATCATGGACACTGCCTGGGAGCTCGGGATCACGACCTTCGACACCGCCGACGCGTACGGCGGCGGACGGAGCGAGACGATGATCGGCAACTGGACGGCGAGCCGCGGCGTCCGGCCCGAGATCGCAACCAAGACGTTCAACCCAATGGCCGAAGGCGAGGATCACGGGCTCGCGCGAGCGCGCATGACCCGACAGATCGAGTCCAGCCTCGACCGCCTCGGCGTCGATGCCGTCGATCTCTATCTGGCGCACGAATTCGATCCCGATGTTCCAGTCGAAGAGACAATCGCGACCTTCGAGGGTCTGATCCAGCTCAGGCTGGTCAAGGCCTACGGCGTCAGCAATTTCGACGCGAAGCAGCTCGAGGCAATCCTGGGAACCGGCAAACCCGCGGTCGTGCAGAACTCGTACTCACTGCTCGATCGCGCCGACGACGGCGTCGCGCACCTGTGCGCGGAGCTCGGAATCGCGTACACGCCGTACAGCCCGCTCGCCGGCGGCTGGCTGACCGGGAAGTACAAGCGTGACGAGTCCGTGCCTGAAGGATCGCGGATGGCGATGCGCCCGGGACCGTACGAGCATCTGCGCAGGCCGGAGACATTCGAGGCGCTCGACCGGTTCGCGGAGATCGCAAAGAGACGCGGAGTCGACTCCGCGACGCTCGCGATCGCCTGGTTGCTCGCGCAGCCGTGGGTCACGGCGGTCGTCGTCGGGCCCCGCGGGCCGAAGCACCTCGAGCCGGCGCTGCGCGCACTCGAGCAGCCGCTGACGAGTGGGGAAGCCGAGGAAGTGGCCGCGCTATTCGAGTGACGCTCGAGATCTAGGGCGAGAGCCGTTCGACGACCCAGGCGCCGTTCGCGCGCCGGTAGCGCAGGCGGTCGTGCAGGCGGTCGTCGCGGTGCTGCCAGAACTCGTACGTCTCGGGGACGAGGCGGTAGCCGCCCCAATGATCGGGCCGGCGGACGTTGCTGCCCTCATGCTCGCGAGCGAGCTCGGCGACGCGATTGTCGATCTCGGCTCGATCGCGGAGCACCGAGCTCTGCTGTGATGCTGCGGCTGCGAGTTGGGCTCCACGCGGACGCGTGGCGAAGTAGGCGTCGGACTCCTGACCGGCGACTCGCGCGACGCGACCCTCGATCCGCACCTGGCGACCGAGCGCATCCCAGTGGAAGAGAAGGGCCGCGCGCGGATTCGCATCGAGCTCAGCGGCCTTGCGGCTGACGTAGCCGGTGAAGAAGACGAAGCCGCGTTCGTCGGCGCCCTTCAGCAGCACCATCCGCACCGAGGGCGCGCCGTCAGCCGTCGCGGTGGCCAGTGCCACCGCCTGAGGGACCTTCACCCCCGCCTCTTCCGCCTCGGCGTACCAGCGGCGGAACTGCTCCAGCGGGTCCGAATCGACGGCGGATTTCCGCAGCTCCTCCACGGCGGCCAGCCTATTTGACAGATCAGATCGTAAGTGTAGGCTTACGGTAAGTCATGGCTTACGAAGAGGCACTGCAGGCACTCGGCGATCCGACCCGGAGGTCGGTTCTCGAAGAGCTCCGCGACGGCCCCCAGGCAGTCGGAGCGATAGCGGCCCGGCTTCCGGTCAGCCGGCCTGCGGTGTCGCAGCATCTCCGGGTCCTGAAGGAGGCGGGTCTGGTGACGGAACGACAGCACGGGACGCGGCGTCTGTACCGCGTCGACCCCGATGGCCTCGCCGAAGTGCGGGAGTACCTCGAAGGCTTCTGGGAAGAGGCGCTCGCCAACTTCAAAGCGGTGGCCGAGCAAGAGGAAGGGAGGAAGAAGTGACTGTGACTGCAACAGAGACGATTCGCAAGGAGATCTTCGTCGACGCTGCCCCGGAAACCGCATTCCGCGTGTTTACGGAGCAGACCGCGGCCTGGTGGCCGCTGCAGAAGTACGGGATCTTCCTCGAGGGCGCCGAGACCGTGGTCTTCGAAGACCGCAACGGCTGGCGCCTCGTCGAGAAGGCGAAGGACGGTCGTGAGACGGAGTGGGGCGAAGTGCTCGACTACGAGTTCGCGAGCCGGCTGCGCCTCACGTGGCATCCCGGGCGTGAGGCGGACGACGAGCCGACGGAGGTCGAGGTGACCTTCACGGCCGACAAGGACGGCACGCTCGTCGTCCTCGAGCATCGCGGGTGGGAGAACCTCACCGGCGAGCGCCGGGAAGGACGCGAGGGCTACGCCAGCGGCTGGCCGGGCGTGCTCGAGCAGTACCGGCAGGTCGCCGAGAAGAGCTAGAGCTAGCGAAACAAGTCTCGCTCTTCCGGAATGACGAGGTCGCGGGCACGTCCGTCGCCCGCGACCTCGAGGCCGCGAACAACTGCCGCCGGAACGCCGTCGACCTTTCCCATCACGAGCTCGGCGGCGCTCGCGATCTCGTCCGCCACCGCGATCATCGTCGAATGCAGCTCGTAGCCGACGCGGTCGCGCGTTCCGCGTAGGTCGCGCATCACCTCGAGCCCGGACGCACCGAGGGCGACGTCGATCGTTCCCTGGCGCCATGGACGACCGAACGAGTCGGTGATGAGGACGGCGACCTCACTGCCGGTGAGCTCACGGATGCGGTCACGGATGTCCTTCGCCGAGGCGTCCGGATCGTGAGGGAGCAAGACCAGCATCTCCGGCTCGGGCGCATTCGAGGCGTCGACGCCCGCAGACGCGCAGATGAACCCGTGCGTCGTCTCCGCGATGACGAGCGGCGGCCGGACCCGCACGACGCGTGCGGCCTCGCGCAGGATGACCTCGATGCGGCGGGGATCCTCGTCGCCGCCGGCGATCTCTCGCGCTTCTTCAGAAGGCTCGATGCCGGCGAGCGCGACAATTCGGCCTTCGGACTTTGACACGATCTTCTGGGCAAGCACGACCACGTCGCCGTCCTCGAGCTCGAGCTTCGCCGCGACGAGCTCGGCCAGGTCGTCCCCCTGCTTGATCTCGGGCAGGCCGGTGACCGGGATGATGCGAAGCTCGCCGCTCAGGGCAGACCCGTGAGGCGGATACCGGCGTGCGCCTTGTAGCGCTTGTTCACGTTGAGGATCACGGCGGTCATCCCTTCGAGCGCGCGTGAGTTCTCGAGTGGGCCGACGTCGATAGCGCGGTCGGCCAGGCGGCCGGCGAGCTCGAGGGAGAGCTCCTTCGCGCGATCGTCACCACCACAGATCAGCGCATCACCGGGATCGCCCTCGAGCAGGTTCGCCGCGGCGAACGATTGCAGCCCCGAAGCGACCGGTGCGCGCACGCTCCGCGCGACCTCCTCGGCCAGCGAGCCCTGGTGGCGGCCGGGAAGCACGCCCTCCTTGGTGAACCGAAGATCGCTGGCGACGCAGAGGACCGGAGTCGTCCCGATCGCCGCCGCGAGCTCCCTCGCGATCTCGAGCGTCGCATTCGACTTGACGGCCAGCACGACGAGGTCGGCGTCCGCGGCGATGTCCCGGTTGAGGCCCCCCTCGACGCCGAACTCCGCGGCGGTCGCCTGCGCTCTGTCGGCGTCCCTCGACCCGACGAGGACTTCGTCCTTCCCGATCTCGTGGAGTCTCTTCGCAAGTGCGCGGCCGAAAGCGCCGGTGCCGCCGACGATCGCGACCTTCATGCGAATGCGACCGCGTCGAGTGCCGCTTCGGCGAGACGTCTCCGAGCGGTTGCGTCACGCATAAGCGTGTGGGTGACGATCGGCCGGACACCTGCATTCGAGAGTGCTTCGGCGTCGTCCGCGTCCTTTTCGTCGATGACGAGCGCGTCGATCAACCCTGGATAACAGCCCGCCACGTGCGCAGCTGTCGTCCCGCCTTGCAGCCGCTGCAGCATTCCTGCAGCCGGGCCTTTGACAGCGAGGCCGCCGATGAGGGGACTGACGGCGACGCATGGAACCCGCCGCCGCTCCAACGCCGACCTGATCCGCTCGACGGCAAGGATGGGACCGATCGAGACGAACGGATTGCTCGGCGCGACGAGGATCAGATCCGCCTCGTGCAGCGCGTCGAGCACACCGGGTGCAGGCTGCGCATCCCTCGCACCCTCGAAGCGGACGCGGTCGACCGGATCACGGTGCGCGCGGGCAACGAACCAGTCCTGGAAAGAGAAGCTGCCGTTCGTGGTGTCGAGCCACGTCCGCAGCTCTTCGTCCGTCGCCGGGAGGATGGTCGCCTCCACACCGAGCACTGCTGCGAGTCGCGCAGTCACGGTGGAAAGCGGCGCGCCTTCCCTCAGCGCCTGCGTGCGCACGACGTGGAGCCCGAGGTCGCGGTCGCCGAGGCGAAACCACGACTCGCCGCCGAGCGCCTCGACCGTGGCAAGCGCGTTCCACGTCTCGTCTGCCCTGCCCCACCCGCGCTCATCGTCCGCGAGGCCGGCAAGTGCGTAGAGGACGCTGTCGAGATCAGGTGAGACGGACAGGCCGAGGACTTCCAGGTCGTCGCCGACGTTGACGATCGCGGCAACCGACGCGGGATCGACCGCATCGACGATCCCGCGCAGAAAGCGCGCGCCGCCGACGCCGCCGGTGAGAACGGCGACCTTCACGAAGCGAGCCTCAGCCCCTCGAGCGCCGCCTGTGTGTACGGGCCCGCGCGGAGCTGCAGACGGTCGAGATCCTCGCGCGTATCGACATCATCGGCGAGGTTCGGGATCGCAACCGCAACCGCCTCGAGCCCGAGCTCGCGTGCGGCACGCAGGAAGCGCTCCGCGCTGCGCGGCCCGTACAGCGGGTCGAAGAGATTCGGAACCGAGAGGCTCAGCGCGTTCGTCCGGCCGTCCGCCGATGGAACGAGAGCGATCCCGCCGAGCGGTGTCGCCGCGAGCAACGACCGCAGGTCCTTGGGCACCAGACAGGGGACGTCGGCGTTGACGATCAGGACGGCATCGATCTCGAGCAGTCCGAGCGCGGCTGCAACGGCCGGGCTCTGCCCGCCGCCGGGATCGTCCACCAGCAGCGCGCCCGCGTCCTTCGCGAGCCGCCGGCCCTCACCGTCGTTCGTCACAACGACGGTCACCCCGACCCTCGTCGTCGCCGCGAGCACGTCGGCCAACATGCCGAGGACGACTGCTCTGTGGGCGTCCGCGCCCAGACCGGTCAGGCGCTGCTTCCCTGCCAACCCGCGGAACGGGACGACGATTCTCGCCATGTGCGCAGACTATCGGGGGTGAAACGGCTTACGAACGCGGAAATCGGCGAGCAGCTGGATCTCTTCGCCGCGCTCCTCGACCTCTCGGGCTCGAGCTTCTACACCTCACGCGCATATCGCCGGGCGGCCGAGACGATCCGCGAGACGCAAGCCCCGATCGTCGAGCTCGTGGCCGAGGACCGCGTCGAGGAGCTCCGGGGGATCGGGCCCGGGATCGCGACGCGACTCCGCGAGCTCGTCGAAACAGGGCGAATCGTCGAGCTCGACGAGCTCCGACGCGATGTGCAGCCGGAGCTCATCGGGCTCGGCCGCTTCCTCGGCGTCGGGCCGAAACGGATGGTCGAGATCGGAAAGGCACTCGGTGTGACCACGGCCGAGGAGTTTCGGACGGCGGCACGAGCAGGGCGGTTGACATCCGTGTCCGGGATCGGGCCGCAGACGGAGCAGCGGCTCCTCGCCGCACTCGAGCGCGAAGGCAAACCCCAGCCTGAAAAAGGAATGGTCTTGAATCGTGCGCGCGCGCTGCTCGAGGAGATCGCGGCCGGGGTCGGCGGCGAGGTTGCGGGTGATCCCCGCCGGTGGGCCGACGTCTCGTTCGACTTTGCAGTTGTCTCTTCGGCGGCTCGGGCCGGCCCGGTGCTCGACACGTTCGAGACGCTCCCGGCGATCGTCTCCGTGCTCGAGCGGAGCGAACGCCGCGCGGTCGGCGTCACGGTCGAAGGCGTTCCCGTCGGGCTCGTGGTTGCAGAGCCGGCGCGGTTCGGCACCGAGTTGCTGGTCGCGACCGGAACAGAGGCGTACGTCGCAGGACTGGGTGAATTGCCGCCGGGACACGACGAGGAATCCGTCTACGCACAGCTCGGCATCCCGTGGTGCCCGCCGGAGCTCCGCGAGCACCCGTTCCGCGGTGAGCCGCCGCCGCTGTTGACGCGCGACGACATCCGCGGCGACCTCCATATGCACTCGACGTGGTCGGACGGCAAGGCATCCATCCTCGAGATGGCGATTGCGGGGCGCGACCTCGGTTACGAGTACGTCGCGATCTGCGACCACACGCCGAACGTGCGCGTCGTTCCCGGTCTGGACGCGGACGGCCTCCGGCGTCAGGCCGAGGAAATCGCCGCGGTCAACGAGCAACTCTCGCCTTTCCGCGTCCTCAGAGGCACCGAGGTGGACATCCGCGCCGACGGCACGCTCGACCTACCCGACGACGTGCTCGAGGAGCTCGACTGGGTGCAGCTCAGTCTGCACGCAGGGCAGCGGCAGCAACGAGACGAGCTGACGCGCAAGGTCACGGAAGCGATGCGCCATCCCGCGGTACGCGCGCTGAGTCATCCAAAGGGGAGAATCATCAATCACCGTCCGCCGAACGCTCTCGATCTAGAGCGGACCTTCGAGGTCGCCCTCGAGACCGGCGTTGCGCTCGAGACGAACGGGCTGCCCGACCGGCTCGATCTTTCCGGGCCGGAGATTCGGCTTGCGATCGAGGCCGGCGTGCCGATCGTCGTGTCCACCGATGCCCATTCGGTCCGCGGGCTCGGCAACATGCGGCTCGCCGTGCACACGGCGCGCCGCGGGTGGGCGACTGCGGCTCACGTGGTCAACACGCGACGGCTCGACGAGGTGCTCGCCGGCCGGCGCTGACTACTTGCTGCAGAACTCGGGGCCGCGGATCGGGCGGGCGGTTCCGCCATACAGCCGCACGGCCCCGCGCACGTCGTCCGCACGCAGCAGTCGGCAGACCCATTGTCCCACGGGAGCGGCGTCGCAGTACTCCGGATGGTTGTCGACGAGATACGTGTTCATCGTCGCGCAGACCCGGTCCTCGTGGTCGAGGCCCAGCACGTGTCCCAGCTCGTGCGCGACGACGAGTGCCATCGTGTAGCGGTCCTGGCCGTTCTGAATTCCGACCTTTGCGCTGACGAAGCGGCCGTTCACTCGCTGGACGTGGGCGTCGCCGGCCTCCTTGTACCAGCGGATTCCGACCAACACCTTCGCGTTGCGGCGTGAGCTCTTCAGGAATTGCACGCGGGCGCCGCTCGTGTTCCATGCGTACGCGGCGGAGTCGACGGCCCACGCATAGGCGGGGATTTCATTGTAGTACGTGATCGTCGCTGTGGGCCACCGTCCGCCTTCGAGGCGGAACGCGCCGGCGGAAGAAGGGATCACGATTGCTACGAGCATCACGGCCAGGGTCAATGCAAGTCTCACCTTCATCGCCACTCGTTTCGGCATGGGAGACTCATCCCTTGAAGGTTCTCGCCACTCGCCGGTATCCCGGTCCCGCCTTCGACGAGCTTTTGGACGTCGAGGTGCAAGAGTTGACCGAGCTGGAGTCGCCCCGACCCGACGTCGAGGCTGTCGTCGTCGCAAACGAGCCCATGCCGCTCGACCTGCTGCCGGGCCTGCAACTCGTCGCGAACTACAGCGTCGGGTATGACCGGCTCGGCATCGAGGAGCTCTCCCGCCGAGGCGTCGCGGTGAGCAACACGCCCGGCGTCCTCTCGGCCGCGACCGCGGATCTGACGTTTGCGCTGATCCTGGCTACGCGACGACGGGTCGTGGAAGGCGATGCACTCGTTCGTGCCGGCAAGTGGACGGGGCAGTGGACCGACGGCTTCGTGGCGGAGGAGCTGACCGGGTCGACTCTCGGCATCGTCGGGCTCGGGCGCATCGGGCAGGCGGTGGCCCGGCGGGCGCGGGGCTTCGAGCTACGCGTGCTCTACGCGCAGCGCAGGCCGGCCGAGACGGACCTCGGCGAGTATCGCGAGCTCGACGCGCTGCTCGCGGAGTCGGACGTCGTCAGCATCCACACGCCGCTGACACCTGAGACGCGTGGGCTCATCGACGCGCGGCGCCTGGCATCGCTGCGTGACGGAGCCTGCCTCGTCAACACGGCGCGCGGCGAGATCGTGGACGAGGCAGCACTCGTCGCCGAGCTCGTCTCTGGCCGCCTGCGTGCCGGGCTCGATGTCTTCGCCCACGAGCCGGACGTTCCGGCC
>Ga0307312_10000692_pt1 | contig 16325 bp, 14 predicted proteins | sample ER_DNA_202_FD_194489 | JGI IMG/M metagenome (GOLD analysis project Ga0307312, IMG submission 194489) | Bulk soil microbial communities from the East River watershed near Crested Butte, Colorado, United States - ER_DNA_202 | ecosystem: Environmental > Terrestrial > Soil > Floodplain | place... | reverse complement strand
GGATGAGCCGACGATCGGTCTCCATCCGCGCGACAACGTGCGCTTGCTGGACACGCTCACCGCGCTACGGAACAAAGGAAACTCACTCATTATTGTCGAGCACGATGAGGAAACCATGCGGCGGGCCGATCACATTGTCGATCTTGGTCCGCGTGCAGGAATTCACGGCGGAGAAGTCGTGGCGAGCGGCACGCTGCGCGACGTGGAAAGGAATGCACATTCAGAGACGGCACGTTGCTTGAAATCACCACTTCACCATCCCATCCGCGGATCGCGCCGGTCGTTACGCGATGTTGGAGACTGGATTGAAGTCCGCGGCGCGAGGGCGAATAATTTGAAGGATATCGATGTTCGTTTCCCCGTTGGCAGGCTTTCAGTGATCACTGGAATTTCCGGCAGCGGCAAATCGACATTGATGCACCAGGTGATCTGGCCTGCGGTGTGCGAGCAACTGAAAGAAAGAAAACGCGCAGGAAATGGCGATCTGTTCAAACTGGTTAGCGGTGGGCAAGAGATCGAAGCTGTTTATGAGGTCGATCAATCACCGATCGGTAAGACATCGCGCTCGACGCCGGGCACCTACGTCAAAGTGCTCGACGAGATCCGGAATCTTTACGCGCAGTTACCCGTGTCGCGCGTGCGTGGATATTCTGCCAGCCGATTCTCGTTCAACGCCGAAGGTGGTCGTTGCGAGACTTGCAAGGGTCAGGGCGTGATCAAACTGGAGATGAATTTTCTGCCGCGCAGCTACGTGCCATGCGAAGATTGCGGCGGCAAACGTTACAATCCGCAAACGCTTGAGGTACTCTACAACGACAAATCGATCGGCGACGTGATGGAAATGACGATCGAAGAAGCGGCGGAATTCTTTTCGGCGCACCCGAAAATTGCGCGGCCACTCTCCTTACTGGTCGATACGGGATTGGGCTATCTCAAGCTGGGACAACCGAGTCCAACGCTGAGCGGCGGCGAAGCGCAGCGGTTGAAGCTAGTCACACAGCTCAAGCGTGGTGTCAGCCGCGCGGCCGACGAGCGGATCCGCAAGATGCGCAAGCCAGGCTCGACATTGTATTTGCTCGAGGAACCCACGATCGGTCTGCACATGGCCGACATTGAATTGCTTCTCAGCGTGCTGCATCGGCTCGTGGACGAAGGTAACACAGTGATTGTGATTGAACACAATCTCAGCGTGATCGCAGAAGCCGATTACATTGTTGATCTTGGCCCGGAGGCCGGCGCAGATGGAGGCGAAGTCGTCGCCTGCGGGACCCCGGAACAAGTTGCCAAGAACCGCGTCAGCCGCACCGCGCCGTTTTTGCGGAAAGTGTTGAACTCACCGCGCGTCTCCACAGTACGGTCATCCTGAGCGGAGTCGAAGGATCCCGTGGAATTACCGCTAAAGCTTCTGCAGCGGGATTCCTCGACTTCGCTCGGAATGACAGCGACAATCGCGGCGCAATGCTCGCGTATTATCTGCACAATCTCGATCCGATTATCTTTCGCATTTACGACAACGTCGGGCCGCGATGGTACGGTTTGGCTTATGTGCTTGCATTTATCTGCAGCTATCTGCTCTTCCTCTGGCTGGCCAAACGCGGATACGCAGATCTGCCCCCGCAACGAGTCGGCGACTTTATCACTGGCTGCGCGCTGTTTGGCGTAATCATCGGTGGGCGTCTCGGCTACGTTTTCTTCTACAAACCCGAAATGTTGCGCGAGCCACTATCGATCTTTCGCGTTTGGGAAGGCGGAATGTCCAGCCACGGCGGAATACTTGGTCTGTTCCTTTTCACTTTGTACTACGCGCACCGACACAAAATCTCGTGGACAAATCTTGGCGATAATCTGGTTGTGACTGCGCCAATCGGTTTGTTCTTTGGGCGCTGTGCCAATTTCATCAACGGCGAACTTTACGGACGAATGACGAAAGTCCCGTGGGCGATGCAATTCCCCAAAGAGCTATTCGATCATCCTCAGGAAGCCGAGCGCGCGGTTGCGACATGCGCGCGAATCGATTCGTCGTTCACCACGCCCGATGCAATCGTCGGTGCAGTTCGCCAACCCCAAGTAGCGACTGCGTTGCGCTCAATCCTTTCGCCGCGCCATCCCTCCCAGCTTTACGAGGCTTTTTTTGAAGGAGTCGTTCTGTTCGCGATTTTGTGGTTCGTACGTACTCGCAGGCATGAGCCGAATGGCGTTTTGACCGGATTGTTCTTTATCTGGTACGCGATTTTTCGGATCGTAATCGAATATTTCCGCGAACCCGACGCGACACTGATCGGTCCTTTCACGCGCGGCCAATTTTTTTCGTTCTTCCTGATCGCAATTGGTCTCGGGTTTGTTGTAGTAGCAAAAATGCGACCGACGTTCTCGAAAGGAATGACGAAGCACGAATGACGAACTAATGTCGTTTCCGCGAATCTTACTTTCGTTTCTCCAAAACGGCGTTATTACTTAACCCGGTGAAGCGGGAATGCTTGTTCCGGAAATCGTAGCGGCCGGCGGGGGTCTCCTTTTTGCGTTCGATCACGCGACGATCGCAGGAAAACTCGTTCTCTCTCTGCTAGCCGTTGTTTCCATTTTCAGTTGGTCCATCATGATCACGAAATTGCGCGTGATCCGGTTTGCCCGAAAACAGAATGCGCGTTTCCTCGCCGCTTTTCGACAGGACCGACAGCCGCTGCGTCTATTTGAGAAAAATGCGCGCTTTCCCGGATCGCCAGTATTCAATGTATATCGCGCCGGCTGCGAGGAAATGACGTTTCATTTGCTCGGATCGCCGGAAGTGGACGACACTTTTCGGGCACGGCTCGGGATCGCTGATAAAATTTCGCCGGCACAAATGGGCGCGGTAAACGCGGCGATGGAACGCGCTGTGGGCGAGACAGCGCTTTCGCTTGAATCGCAGATGATCTTGCTCGCAACTGCGGTAAGTGGTTCGCCCTTTCTCGGCTTGCTTGGCACGGTCTGGGGCGTGATGGACGCTTTCACCGGCGTGGCCGAGGCAGGCTCGCCGAACCTTGTCTCGATGGCGCCCGGTGTATCCGGCGCGCTCATCACCACAGTGACCGCGCTCTGCGTCGCCATTCCTGCAATGTTCGGTTACAACTTTCTCGTCACCAGTATTCGCGGGATTATCGTCGAGATGGACAATTTTGCCGCTGAGCTCGCTTCGGAATTCGAGCACAAATACGTTGATCACGGTTCGCGTGACTCGACGTTTCGCCGATGAGACGCTACTCCCAACGCCAGAATCTTTCGACGCTCAGCGAGATCAACATCACGCCCCTGCTCGATCTGGCGTTCGTGTTGCTCATCATCTTCATGATCACAACGCCGCTACTTGAAAGCAGTATGAACCTCGTGATTCCATCCAGCGGCGCGACGAATCCGCCGATCAAGTCATCACAAGTGCAAATTGTCTCGATCGACCGCAGTGAGACGATTCGGTTTAACGATCAGGTAATCGATTTGAAAGCACTCACGGCGCGACTGACGGAATTGAAACAAACAAATCCAGACATCGCCGTTGTGATTCGACCCGATCGCGACTTGCCTGTGCAAAAATTAATCGCGTTGATGGATGCGCTAAAGCAGGCGCAAATTACGAAGGTTGGCATCGCCACCAGGGCCGAGTCGAAATAGATGTCGAAGAGGCCGCGCTTTTGGCGAAACGTCACGTTAATTGCGCTTGCGCATGTCGCACTGATCGCAGGTTTGATTCGCTGGAGTTTAGCCGCGCGAAGCGCGCCAGATGTAGAAAGCTTGGTTTGGTTGAGTGGGGGAGATCTCGAGCCGGGGAGATCAGATAATAGCGTGGCGTCCTCCTCAAAGATTTCGATACCTTCGGTTGAGTCAGAACCTTTAAAGCCGGATGAAGAAGAAAAGGAACAGCCACCTTTAACTCAAGCAAAGAGCGAAATCGAATTGCCGAAGCCAACGCCGATGGAAACACCTGTGCCAAAGGCAACCGCAAAGCCGAAGGCAACACCAAGACCCCTTTCGAAGCCAACACCCAAGTCGACTCCAAGAAAAACTGTGCTGGCGAAAGCGACCGAATCATCGGCGCACCCCAAGTCGAGTCCGCCAAAATCCACGGGAGACCAAACCGACGCGAGTAACGAGAAAAAGAAGAGCGCGAAAACTGTTAGTGCGAAAGCTAAATCGTCAGCCGATAACGGCGCGGGGAAGACAGGTTCAGCGAGCAAGGGTGGCGGTGCAGGCGGCGGGACAAGCGCATCCGAATTCGGCTGGTATGGCAACATGCTGCATGACCGTTTTTACAGCGCATGGATCCAGCCGACCACCAGCGTCGCTTCCGGCTCCAAAATTTCAACGCTGGTGAAAGTTCGAATCGAAAAGGACGGGCGCGTATCCAAATTCGATATCATCAAACCGTCCGAGAATGTTGTGGTGAATGAATCGGTTGCAGCAGTTGCGAAACGAGTGACTGAAGTTGATGCACCGCCCGCCGGCCTCGGCAACGGCAATCACTACGACGTAAAAATCAATTTCGAGCTGAACACAAACCAGGAGACGGCGAAATAACGAACATCTCACTCGGGCGGGGGTGTCACCGGAACAGATATCCGCGATTCAACCTCGATTTTTCGAAAATTTCTCCTCGATCAACCGGTGCAAATGTTCGGATATCGCTGGATGGTCGAGGCGCTGAACGACTTCATCCAGAAAGCCAGTCACAATGAGACGCTGGGCGACCGGAACTGGGATACCGCGGGTGCGTAGATAGAATAGCTCGTCTTCATCGACTTGACCGGAAGTCGCCCCGTGGGTGCAACGGACGTTGTCGGCGAGAATTTCGAGGCCGGGCATCGAATTGGCTTCTGCGTCGTCACTCAACAGAAGGTTGCGAACCTTTTGATACGCATCGGTGAAATGGGCGTGCGGCTCTACTCGGATCAGTCCGCCGAAAATCGTGCGAGCGCGATCGTCCAGTGCGTTTTTGTAGAGGAGATCGCTCGCGGTATGCGGCGAGACATGGTCCTGCAACGTGCGCGCATCGAATTCCTGTTGGTGTTTCGCGACAGCGACAGCAAGCAGATCGCTGCGGCCCCCTTCGCCGATGAGCCGGCTGAGACTTTCGAAGCGCGAATATCGCGAGCCAAGATTCAAGTTCAGGCTCATCGCCGAAGCATCATGATCGACCGTTGTCGTGTTCATCTGCAGCGCGACGACGTTGTCCGCCCAACTTTGCGTACACACATAGGTCACCTTCGCCCCAGGGCCGGCGATGAGATCGTTGACGCCACAGGCGAAGCCGGCCGCAGTCCGATCACACGAGCGGAAATGTTCGATCACTGTGACCTTCGCGAGCTCATCAGTGACTAGGAGTAGGTGCGGGAAGATCGACATATTATCATGTCGCAACCAATGGAAAATCTCGATGGGTTGTTCGATCTCTACGCCGCGCGGCACAAAGAGAAATGTTCCTGATGAGACGAGCGCCTGATGCAAGGCAGCGAACTTGGCCGAGCCAAGCTTCGCCTCGGTCGACATGAAATATTTCCGGAAGAGGTCTGCGTGCTCCACCATGGCGCGCTCGAGCGGTTGAAAGATTACACCGCGCCTTTTCAGATCTTCAGAAACGACGTCGCGCTCCATCAATTGATCGTTCGCAAAAATCATGCGAGCCGCGTATTCGTCGAGCCCGCGCGAATACTTCAGAACATTTTTGCGGTCGTCTTCAGAAAGCAGGCCGCCGATTTTGAATGGTGCCAGATCGAGAAGACCGACATTGGAAAATCGCCATGCCTGATCTTTTCGTGTCGGGTTCGGCAATGACTCGAATTGTTGCCACGCTGAGCGCTGTTGATCACGAAACCACTCTGGAAAATCACGGGACTCGGTCGGGCCGGAGAGAATCGGCGTCCCCTTTAATTCTTCCTGTGTGACTAATGACATCTTAATGCCGCAACGAAGACGACGGTCACAGACCGCCGCTACAGAAGGATTGGTTAGGCGCGAAGGTTACCCAACCGAGCCTTCCATCTCCAGCTCGATCAGTCGTTTGAGCTCGACGCTGTATTCCATCGGGAATTGGCGGACGAGATCGTTGACGAATCCGTTGACGCTCAGACTCATTGCCTGGGCCTCAGTAAGGCCGCGCTGTTGCATGTAGAAAATTTGCTCCGCGCTGACCTGGCTGACGCTGGCTTCGTGTTGAACGGCGTTGCCGGTGCCGCGCACGGTGATGGCAGGATACGTGTCCGTGCGGGAGGTCGCGTTGATAAGCAACGCGTCACATTCGGTATTATTCTTGCAATTCTTCAGATGCTTCGGCACGTGCACCAAGCCGCGGTACGTGGCGCGTCCTTTTCCGATGGAGATCGATTTTGAAACAATGTTGCTAGTCGTTTCGTCGGCGGCGTGAATCATCTTTGCACCGGTGTCCTGATGCTGGCCGTCATTGGCCAGCGCGATGGATAGAACTTCGCCGCGCGCTTTTCGCCCTTTCATAATCACGCCAGGATATTTCATGGTGAGGCGCGAGCCGATGTTGCAATCGATCCATTTCACTTCCGCGTTTTCATGGGCAAGACCGCGTTTCGTGACGAGGTTGAACACATTCGATGCCCAGTTCTGCACGGTGATGTACTGAATCTTTGCTCCTTTTAGAGCCACAAGTTCTACGACAGCGCTGTGGAGTGTCGGAGTGTTGAACTTCGGCGCCGTGCAGCCTTCCATGTAAGTCACTTCCGAGCCTTCGTCTGCAATGATGAGGGTGCGTTCGAATTGCCCGAAGTTTTCGGCGTTGATGCGAAAGTAAGCCTGCAGCGGGTGTTTCACTTTCACGCCAGGCGGGACGTAAATGAACGAGCCGCCACTGAACACAGCCGAATTCAGCGCGCTAAATTTGTTGTCGGCGATCGGGATGACTTTGCCGAACCATTTCCGGAAAATTTCCGGATAATGTTTCAGTCCTTCGGTCGATCCGACAAAAATGACGCCCTGTTCGCCGACCGCTTTCTTAATGTTCGAGTAGACGGCTTCGCTGTCGAACTGCGCTTCTACGCCGGCGAGAAATTTTCGCTCCTGCTCAGGAATGCCGAGCCGCTCGAATGTGCGCTTGATGTCGTCAGGCACTTCGTCCCAACTGCGTTTCGCCTCGGTCCCGGGAGAGAGATAGTAACGGATTTTGTCGAAATCGATTGCTTCGAGATCCTTGCTTGCCCAATGAGTGGGGAGCGGTTTTTCCAAAAACGTCTTGAGTCCTCTGAGCCGGAATTCGCGGACCCAATCCGGATCCTCTTTGACGTCCGAAATGTAGCGAACGGTTCGTTCGCTCAGGCCGGCGCCGGCATCGCGCACGTGAGCTTCCGGATAAGAGAAGTCCCCGATGCTTCGGTTGATATTGACTGCTGAAGTTTCGGTTTTCATTGTGAATTTTGCCCTGTTTACCTAAACGCTGGTTCAATCGCCCCTTCGCGCGCCCAATCGTAACCTCTCTCCTCGAGCTCAAGAGCGAGCTCTTTCCGCCCGCTCCTAACGATTCGCCCCGCCACCATTACGTGGACGTAATCGGGAACGATGTAGTTCAGGAGGCGCTGATAGTGCGTAATTAACAATATGCCAAGATCAGGGCCGCGCAATGAGTTTACCCCATGCGCCACGGTCTTGAGTGCATCAATGTCTAGGCCGCTGTCGGTCTCATCGAGCACGGCATACTTCGGTTCGAGCATGGCCAATTGTAAAATCTCGGCGCGCTTCTTTTCGCCTCCGGAAAAACCTTCGTTGACCGCACGCGACGTGAACGAACGATCCATCCCGAGCAACTCCATCCTTTCATAAAGCTTCGCGTAGTAATCGGTCGCCTCGAGTTCCTCGCCTTCCGGCAGGCGCGATTGCAATGCCGCCCGCAGAAAATTGGCGATCGTCACGCCTGGAATTTCGCTCGGATACTGGAAGGCCAGGAAAAGACCGCGTCGCGCGCGTTCATCGGGTTCAAGTTCCAGAAGATCCTCGCCATCCATCAATATTTTGCCTGCGGTGACGTGATAATCCGGATGGCCGGCCAAGACCTTGGCCAGCGTGCTTTTTCCTGAGCCATTTGGGCCCATGAGTGCATGCACTTCACCCCGCGGCACACGCAGAGTCAGGCCTCGAACGATCTCCTGATCGCCCACAGCGATGTGTAGTCTCTCTATGTTTAATTCCTTCATAAAGGCGAACCACAAATATACTTTGGTTTGGACGATTTGCGAACGACGAACCCGAATGAAGCCCGTGCCCCGAAGGCTTTCGGAGTTTACGTGGCTACCCCGCTTGGATTCGAACCAAGAATAACGCCTCCAAAGGGCGCTGTGTTACCATTACACCACGGGGTACGCGGGCTTGCGATTTTAGATTGGCGATTTTCGATTCAAGCGCAATGTCCAAAATTCAAGTGTGACTGCGCTTCGGGGAAGCAACTCGCCGAGAAAATTAAGGTTGAATGATCGCTGGTGAGGCGCGTATGGTGCCTAGTGCGGACAATAGGGCTCGGTTATGGCGCGGACAACCTTCCTTGAGCATTACCGGGTCTGCGTTGGCTATGATGGCACACCGAATGAGCTTGGCCGAGACGGCGGAGCGGTTGCTTACGAAGCAGTGGACGAAAGATCCAGCGAATCGGTTGTCGTAACGCTAGTCCCAGTAGAAGGCATCGATCCTGCCGTCCGGGAACAATTCGAAGAACAGGCGCGCGCTGTGCAGAGACTGCGTCATGTCAATATTGCGAAGGTTTTTGATTTTGGACGCGAAGGCGAAGATTACGTTTACGTCTCCGAGCGATTGCCAGGCGAAACGCTGGCAGCGTGGGTTGCCCAGCACGGCCCAATGCCGGCTGACGCCACGTTGCGTGTGGCGGAACAAATCGTGAGCGTGCTTTCGTCCGCCAGTTTTCACAAGCTTCCGTATCCGCCTGTTCAGCCGCAAGACATCATCGTTGTCCCGGGACAAACTCCCGAAGGCGGCTGGCCATTAGTGAAGCTGACGAACTTCGGCTTGACTGGACTCAAGGCAGGCACGGAAAGCTCGCCACCGGGTGAGACTTCGTTCCCCCGTGTAGCAGGCGAACTCGAGCCAAACGAAGGAGAAGTGAACGAACAAATATCTTCTGCGGAGCAGTCCGCCATCGCTGGACGCCGCGGAGAGCATGAAACGAGGGGTCTCCGTTCGGAGATCTATTCGCTCGGCGCCACAATGTATTTTCTTCTGACCGGCATAGAGCTTTCGGCTGAGACGCTCCGGCAGACTCCGAAGCTTTCGGGATTTCCAAAACCGCTGCGAAACTTGCTTTCCCAGATGTTGCATCCCAATCCCGATCAACGTCCAAAGGACCTGGTCGTGCTAGGAGAGATGATTCGGAGTTGTCTACTAAAAATTGAACGCCGGCTCGCATTGGCCGATCGATACGGCATTCCGTTCAGGACAACAATTCCCCGACCGGACCAGCCTCGGCCGCGGCGTTTACTACGAACAGCATTGGCGTTTGGTGCGCTCGTCGTGGCTGCAGCGGTGCTTGCTGCATTCCTGTTGCCGGGGGCGACTAGCAAAATCTTACATCGGCCCCGCGAGACAAAGTCGATTGGCGTTCTTGTTGGGGTTCCCGAATCTTCACCAGCTTCGGCCGCGGCCAAAAATGCTGCTACGCCAGTGGTTCCTGCGACTGTGCTGTCGCAGGCGGCAAATGCGGCTATGGGGTCAGCGAATCAACCAGTGACGGACGGGGCCGTAGTTCCCAATTCGTCTCAAGCTGCGTCCCCGGATCTTCAACAGGCTCAAACATCGAGCAGCCAACCGCAGGCCACTACGACCCAAAACGCAGCCGCGGCCACTTCGCCAAGCGCAGCTCCGGAAAATTCCGCTGAGGCCGAGGTTTCTGATTCATCCTCGAAAGCTTCCGAGACTGCCCAGCCCACCACTGCCACTCAGTCGAGTTCGCGTGACAAAAAGAAACGCGTCGCTTCGACATCGCTACCTCGCCAGGGTTCAATACGCGTCCGAATGCTTGGAATAACGTCCGATGGAAGGATAATTTATCGTTTGCCCTCCGGGCGCACCAGAATCATTGCGCCTGATTCGGATCAGAATCAATTCGCTCCGCGCAGGCATCGCCGGGTTCCCATCCAGCGCGATGAGATATACGCTCCTCCGCCTCAATTTGGGCCGGATTATCTTCCCTACGATTAGTTGCCCAGGGATGGCACGCTCTCGAGACGCGGAGACACAACGGCTCTTGCTTTCCGACAGGTCGGTTTTGGCCTAGGAACCTCTCGAAAAAATAAGAAAAAAAAGCTTGCCTAGCGGCACGATGCCCGGCATAACCTCGCCTTCGTGGGGAAACGACCTGCCTTCTGGGCATTCGCAACTGCATCGCTTCTTGTCATTTCCAGCGCAGCGCTTCGCGCGCAGGCGTTGGCCCCTTCGACGTTGGATCTCGCGAGCCACGACCAAAAGAAAGCGGACGACATGGTTCAGGTGATAACGCAGAAGTCGGCACCGAGTGCCCTGGATAAGCCCGTAAAAGCGATCACGAAAAAGCGAGCGCCCGTGACCTCAAGGAAGCCGGCACAGCCGGTCAAGAAAGAACCTGCGCAAGCGATCGCCAAGGAGCCGACGCAAGCGACGACGAAAAAGCCGATGAGCGCGATCACCCAAAAGCCGGCGCAAGCAGTCGCGAAGGGTTCGGGGCGAACGTTCACGGCAGAGCCAGTGCGACCCATGGGTCAACAAACCGTAAGCAAAACGACACAGCCTTTCGGCCATTTCAGTTTCAAAACCCCGGATGGCAAAAAAGAATCAATCCCAGTCATCTCGCAGTATTATCCGCAGCAGATCGTTTACCCGTATGGCAGGATCGATCGGCACATCGACAGCAGACTGATGCAAGCAGCGACCATCGCGCAGGAACGCGCCCATGCGCATTCGCGCTCGAGATGCTGGCATTATGTAAAGGACGCATTGCTTGCTTCCGGCGTTATCGAATCTCGCCCGAAGACCGAACTAGCCAGGGATGCTGCCCAGGAGCTCGTCAGTAATTACGGATTCAAAAGACTGTCGGTCAGCGATCCATTCTCCGCGCCGGTTGGTTCGGTGCTCGTGTACGGCAGCGCCCGTAGCGTCGGCCATGTCGAGCTTCGCACGCGGGACGGTTTTGTTAGCGATTTCCGTTCGAAAACACCATCGCGTCGTCCTTTGTTGGGCGTTTACGCCAAGTTGTAATTTTTGGCCGACTGCCGGGATCGAAAGATCCTCAATCGCGTCATCTGTGCCACGTCTGGCGCACCGCTGCTGAAGGCGTCGACATAGGTTAGTTGTAAGGGCGGTCTATTCGTCGCAATAATTTCCGCGGCTGCCTGCGGCGTTGACTACCGTTAGTAATTTCTGATCATGCGAGTCACTGCGATGAGCATGGACATGACGGGCCAAGCAGCGATCCCGGTAATCAGAACGAAGAAGAAAAGCTCGGCGATGTAATCCCGGCTTGATTCTGCGCCAAAGAATTCACTGCTTAATTTGTGAAAGGCGGGCGACTTGATAGCCGGCCGACCGGAGGAGGAGGTCACTCGGATTTCCCCAGTCGGACGGTAGTTGTATTCGGTTAGCGGAAAACTCTGGTGACTACGCCACGCGCGGTTGTCGCGGCGCGAGGCGGGCTGCGTGTGACTAATTTGAGGTGTTGGTTTCATAAATTTCTAAATTATTAAAGTGTGGTTCCCGAATGCGGTTCGAGAAAACCGGCGCAAAAAACCCGCGCGAGTGGTCAGGTTCGACCACTGGGGTGCCGCGAATTGCGGGCTCCAACTTGGCGAAATCTAACGAGCCTTCATGCCGCCCGCCCGCCCCGGCGGGCAGCGCGAATCGGCGCGTTAATCAATTTCATCCCTCTTCATGTACAGCCGTTTCGGTGCCTGTCCAGTGTGGGACCAGCGATCTCAGCTGCAAGTTCCTCTCCGACTGAGGAAACCGATCCAATCTTTTATTTCAATTTAATCATAGCTCGGATGGTTCTGGGTGAGATCCGGGCCAAACAACTTGAAGTGTCATAAAGTGCGGATGCGAGCTCGTCCACGCCATTGCCTCTCGCTTTGTTTCGAAAAATCGGTCGACCACGATGGCCTTGAGTTGGCTCGCAGTCCGTCCGCATAGACGAGCCGCTTTACGACTAACGACCGCTGGTCCGGTGTCGACCGCGGTGCAAGTTTGATCAGGGAAGACAACTCTACTGCCATAAGGAATTCGCCTGGGATCGACGGCGCAATGTCCAGCGCGTAATCGCCGACCGGTACTGGCATATTTAGGGCCCTCGCCTGACCAGTAACAGGTGACACGCGCCAGGATCGACTCCTGGCCCGCAAAAGCGGCCGATGCCAACGATAACAAAAACATAACTGTGTAAAATGACTTCATAATGTCCAAGCGTTGTTCCGATGTTGTCGAGTCTCGGGTAGAGCAAGCCATTCTCGATGCCGAAAGCCGCAGGAACGCAGCTTTGACCCGGGATTTCGGAACAGCCCCGGCGTACTAAACCCTTCTGGGCGACGCGCGGACTTGACGATGACTCGGTGTGCCGAGCCGGTCCTCCCTATAGAGGAGTTAGCAGAGTTGTCAAACGGTCAACGCAAGAAAAGTGAACCGGCGCGACGTTGGAGAATTTTGGGAAAAAGAATTACTGGCCGCCCGAGAGGCGCATTTCGTTGCTCGCGACGAATCCGAACTGCTCATAAAGCGAGCGGCCTTCGTCCGAAGCGTGAAGTAAGAGGCGTTCGATCCGCTGATCCTTCGACCAAGTGACGATCTCTTCGACGAGGAGGCTGGAAATTCCGCGCCGTCGCCATTGCGGTTCGGTAAAAACATTCACAATTGTTCCCTGCCAGCCTTCGCCAATTGTCGATGCATCGAGCGGGCGCGGCAGGATCGGTTGCAACTGAACGCCGGCGCCGCCAACGATTGTTTCCAGTTTATCGGCAGGAGTTGCGAGCCAGCCGATGTAGTCGCCGCTCTCGAGCCATTCCTTCAACCGCACACGCGCTTTCGCGCGTAGAATTTCAAAGGCGTCGCCGGAAACGTCTCCCATATCCTGAAACATCCGCGCTCGGCGCCACGCGATGACGTCCGCATCCGACACGGTAGCGCGACGAATCTTAAACGAGTCGGAGACAACTCGTGATACCGAATGTCCGCAATACTCTTTTTCTTCAGCACTTTGCATTCAGACTATCTTTTTTCCTGACATTCGCGATCCAATATTTAGCGCGCAGCCCTTCACACCCAACGCCAAACTCAGAACTTGGCAAGGCGTGACAGGGCATCTCTCGATGATACCATGCGCGAAATGGAAGCTGCAGATTGGGCGCCGCTGAGTGACGAGGACCTTCTCGAGCGCCGCATCTCCACGCTTGGTCTGCGCCTTGAAGGCACCGCACTGGAACCGCTCATACAGCAATTATATGATGAACTGTCGGCGCGTGGGCTTGTGTTTCATCCACCATGTCACGTGGGCGATGAATGGTTTGTGCCAATCGGTATCCCGGCCATCTTCATTCCGTTTTTTCTCGTACATGATCGGTTGCGGGCGCTGGAGCGGACGATGATGCTCGAGGTCGAGGGAGGGACGCCCGAGTGGTTCATGAAATTGATGCGCCATGAAGCCGGTCACGCTTACATGTACGCATATCATCTGACCCGGAAGAAAAAATGGAAGGAACTTTTCGGGCAAACTTCACGTGAAGAAACGCCAGATAGTTACCGGCCGCGCCCGTTCAGCCGCAGCTATGTCATGCATCTCGAGGACTGGTATGCGCAGAGCCATCCTGATGAAGATTTCGCCGAGACTTTCGCGGTCTGGCTTACGCCCGGGCTCGACTGGCGCAAGCGTTACGTGCGCTGGCGAGCGCTCCAAAAACTGGAATACGTCGATGAGTTAATGCGCTCGTTAGCTGGCAAGCCACAAGTTCACATGCCCGAGTATCGCGTTGCTGATTACGATTGTCTGAACATCAAGCTCAAGACTTATTACGCGCGCAAACGAAAACTCTACGAAGATGCGTATCCGGATTTTTACGATGCCGATTTGCGGCAACTATTCGCAGCGCCGGCGGGAATAAAAGCGAGCGTATATCTGCAACGGCGGCGGCGGCGATTGTTGAACGCCGTCTGTCAATGGACGAATGAGAATAAGTTTCGGGTGAACCAGCTCCTGGCCCGGCTGACCCGCCGCTGCGACCAGCTTGGGCTCCACGTGCTTAATGACGATCCGCAACAGGATTTTCGCGTCTCCGCATTTATCACGACGCTGGTGATGAATTATCTTTTCACCGGGAGATTCAAGCGCACCAAATGACCAGCTGGATTTGTCGTGTCGAGCAAAGTCTCCCACAGTTGCGGGGTCACCGCTGCCTCACAATAAATATGAGAGATTCCTCCACTTCGCTCGGAATGACAAAGAGGACAAAACGACGTGAAAAAGAAACTTAAAGTGCTGGTGCTTTTCGACGGCACAAGTCCTACAACCGTCGATCAGGATTTCACGAAGGAGCTGAAAACAAAGGACTGGAAAACCGAGGCGGACGTCATGGCCGCGCTCGGCGCGCTCGGCCACACGGCGGAGCATCTCGCGATCTACGACGATGTCGACCTTGTGCGTCAAAAACTAGAGACTTTCGCCCCCGATATTCTTTTCAACCTCGTCGAACAATTCAGGAATAATCCGGGGTTCGATCAAAACATCGTTTCGTTTTTCGAAATGCAAGGCCTGCCGTTTACCGGCTGCGGTTCAACCGGTCTTACCCTTTGCAAGCACAAAGGTATTTCCAAAAAAATCCTGCATTATCACGGTATCCATGTCCCGCATTTCGTCGTCATTCCACGTGGTCAGCGCATCGCGCGGCCGAAGCAGCTCAGATTCCCAACCCTGGTAAAGCCGGTGAAGGAGGAGGCATCGTATGGGATTTCGCAGGCGTCGTTCGTCGATACCGACGAGCAGTTCCGCGAGCGTGTGGCTTTTATTCATGAGAAATATAACAGCGATGTGATCGCCGAGGAGTACATCGATGGCCGCGAACTCTACGTAAGTTTGATGGGCAACGTGCGGCTAACAGTGCTTCCTGTTCGCGAACTGATCTTTCGCGAAGTGCCGCCTAACGAACCAAAGATTGCGACCTTCAAGGCGAAATGGGATGAGGAATATCGCAAACGCTGGGGATTGGAGAATCGATTTGCCGAAGACCTCGATCCGCAACTTGTGAGTGACATCGAGGAGACATGCAAACGCATCTATCGTCTGCTCACCATTGACGGATACGCGCGAATTGATCTGCGGCTGACAGAGGCCAACGAAGTTTATTTCATCGAAGCTAATCCCAATCCTATTCTCGCCAACGACGAGGACTTTGCGCTTGCAGCGGGAAAAGCAGGCTTGCCTTACCCGCAATTGATCGATCGGATCGCGCGGCAGGGGATGAACACGGTCCGTGATTAGCCTCGAAAGTGTTCGGGGCTTAAAGCCACTTTTTTACCTGTGGCCAGGACTCCAGCACGTTAACCTTTAAATCGCGACAGAGGTAAATGTGCGTCCGTCGCTCGAAAGGCATCGCCCACTGGCTGCTCACGATTTGACCCAAATCTTCGACTGAGGCGAATTGCTCGCGCTCATTGTCGTCCCGCGTGTCGAGCACCAACGCAACTTCGCCAGTCCAATCCCGTGGCCCCCAGAGAAAATAGTTCTGATGGCCGGAAATCGCCGCTGGCAGGCCAAACTTGGGACCAAAGAAATCGATTGCTCCAGCCTCGCCATAGTTTTGGCAGAAGATGGCAGCGCGTTTCTCATCTTCGGGACGCAAGTGATGATAAACGTGTCCGACGGATGCGACCATTTCTTGCCAGCCAAATTGATCGGCGAAAAGCTGGGGCAGCGGAGCGGTATGCGAAGTTTCGGTACGCGGCAGTTGCAGCCCAATGGCTCGCATGTACGCGACCAGTTTACTTGGCGGCAAGATCGGCACGGCCAATGGCGCAACTAACGCGCCGGTCGCGACGATCAGAATGAGCAATGCCGGTTTGAGCCACGCCAGGCGGTTGGTGAAAACGCCCTCGATGGCCACCCCTCCGGCCGCGAAGAGCATCGGATACGCGGGCGCGAGGTAGTAGCTTTTGCCATGCAAAATGATGAACTCGGCGAGCATGACGAGGTATATGATTCCAAGCGCCATATAGCGCCGACCGTCGCGGGAACCGAACACCCAGCACAACCCAGCGAGCCACAGCGGAAGCGTTCCCGGATTCATGAAAACAATCTGCTCCCAGATAAATTGTGCCGGGCTTAG
>Ga0307312_10000690_pt1 | contig 16337 bp, 14 predicted proteins | sample ER_DNA_202_FD_194489 | JGI IMG/M metagenome (GOLD analysis project Ga0307312, IMG submission 194489) | Bulk soil microbial communities from the East River watershed near Crested Butte, Colorado, United States - ER_DNA_202 | ecosystem: Environmental > Terrestrial > Soil > Floodplain | place... | reverse complement strand
GCCGCCCGCTTCTTCCCCGCCGTTAGACTCGCGGGCCGTGAGCGAGCAGCCTGATCCCGCCTGGCTCGAAGAGCTCTTCGAGTGGCTCCGCATTCCGAGCATCAGCGCTGACACCGCGCACGAGGGGGACGTCCGCCGGGCCGGCGAATGGCTGCGCGACTTTCTCCGGCGGGCAGGCGGCGAGGCCGACCTCGTGGACAGTTCGACCTTTCCACTCGTGGTCGGAGAGATCCGCGCCTCCAACGGACCGGATGGCGCTCCAACCGTGCTCCTCTACGGTCACTTCGACGTGCAGCCCCCGGCGCCGCTCGAGCTCTGGGACTCCGAGCCTTTCGAGCCGGAAGTTCGCGACGGATACGTCTATGGACGCGGTGCGATCGACGACAAGGGGAACGCGTTCCTTCTCTTGAAGGCGGTGGAGCTTCTCGCTGCCGAGGGCGCGCTACCTGTGAACGTTCGGATCGCTTTCGACGGCGAGGAGGAGACCGGAGGACACTCGATCGTCGAGTTCCTGGAAGCCGACCAGCGCGGCGCCGATGCTTGCATGATCTTCGACAGCGGCATGCCTCGCGAAGACGTGCCCGCCTTCGACCTCGGCGTGCGGGGTCTCATCTACTACCACCTGCGGCTCCGGACGGGTGAGCGGGATCTCCACTCTGGTGTGTTCGGCGGAGCGGCCTTGAACGCGGCGCACGCTCTCATGACCACGCTTGCGGCCGTGGTCCCGACTCCGGATGAGCTCCGGTTGGGCGTGATCCCACCGAACGAAGAGGAGCGGCGCTCGTGGGAGGCGCTGGACCCGGGCGCAGCCGTCCTCGCCGAGGCCGGCGCAATGCCTGCCGATTCCGCCGCGGCCGACGAGTTCTACATGCGCACCTTCGCGGGCCCTGCCGTCGACGTGAACGGGATAGCGGTGGGCGAGCCCAATCTGCAAAAGACAGTTCTGCCGGTCGCAGCGGAGGCGAATGTGTCCATCCGCCTCGCGCCGGGACAGAACGTAGAAGAGATCGACGGCACCTTCCAACGTCTCCTGCGGACAGCTGTCTCCGCTGGAGCGGAGCTCGAGATCGAGCGCTGGGCATCGTCGCCGGCGGGGCTCATTCCGGCGAACTCCCCCGCGGTTCGCCTGGCCCAGGACGCCTTCGAGCGCGTGCTCGGGCGGCGTCCGCTCCTGCTCCGGAGCGGCGGGACCCTGCCGATCATCCCGACGCTCGCCGACAAGGGAATCCCGACGATCCTTTCCGGCTTCGCGCTTCCGGGCGCCAACATGCACTCCCCGAACGAGCGCCTGCTCGCGCGGTACATCCCGCTCGGCGTCGCCGCGGCGCGAGAGACGCTCGTGGCCTTCGGCGACCTCGGCTAGCGGACGAGCTGGCCGGCGCCGTCGTGCTCGTGTCCGTGCTCGGGCACGAGCCACTCGTGACCGAACCGGCGCATCGCTTCGATGATCGGCAAGAGTGCCTCGCCCTTCTCCGTCAACTGGTAGTCGACGCGGCGCCGCTCGCTCGTGCGAGCGATGAGCCCGTCCTGCTCGAGCACGCGGAGACGCTCGGAGAGGGTGCGCGGACTGATGCCCGGACACGAGCGCTCCAGCTCGGAGAACCGGCGCGGCCCTTCGGAGAGGTCGTGGACGATGACCGCCGTCCATTTCGACCCGATGATGTCGGCCGTGCAGGCCACCGAGCACTGCTCGTCGTGCACCGGTCTCATGGTTCGCATGACCAAATTGTACGCCACGGCCTCCGCAGGGCCTCTACTCCCAGGGCGGCGCGTTGAAAATCCAGCGTCCTCCGAGCATGGTGGCGACGACGTCGATTTCGGCGAGCTCCTCGGGCCGGCATTCGAAGGGATCGCGATCGACCACCACGAGGTCCGCCAGGTAACCGGGGAGAAGCTTCCCCCGGCGCCGCTCGTCTCCCGCGAGCCACGCGGGGGCGACGCACGTGGCCTGGAAAGCCTCCTCGACCGTGACGGCCTGCTCGGGATGCCATGGCTCCCGCTCGTTCAGCGTCCGTAGGATCCCCGCCTGGATCCCGAGCAACGGATCGAGCTCCTCGATCGGCGCGTCGGAGCCGTTCGCGAGCAGCGCTCCGGAGTCGAGCAGCGAACGGTGGGCGTAGGCCCGTTCCGTCATGCCTTCCCAGTTACGGTCGGCGATGTCCCGATCCGAGGGGGCGTGGCTGAACTGGACGGAGGCCGCGACCCCCAGCTGAGCAAAGCGAGGGACGTCCTCCTCGGCGAGGAGCTGCGCGTGCTCGATTCGAGGCCGCAAGCCGCGTGGCTGCCATTCTTCCCGCGTGGCCTCGAAAGCGTCGAGCGCTTCCCTGTTGGCGAGATCGCCGATGGCGTGCACCGCAACCGGCAGGCCGCCGCGGGCAGCCCGCCGGACGATGTCCTCGAGCTCTTCGCGGCTCGTGATCTGGACGCCCGACCCGTCGAGCAGGCGGGCAGTTCCGGAGCCCAGCGTTCCGTCCATGAAGGCCTTGATGTAGCCGATGCGGATGAGGTCGTCGCCGAGGCCGGAGCGCACTCCCAGCTCGGCGAGCTTGTCGATGTGGTCGTGGGGAAGCGACTGCCAGACGCGCAGCGTCAGCGCGTCCTCGGCTCGCAGCTCCTGCCAGACCTCGAGCGCGCCGAGCCAGCCGTCCTTGTCGTGGACGGATGTGACACCGCGGCTGTTCGCGATCCGTATGCCCTCCCGCGAGGCCTCGACCATCTCTTCGATGGTTGGACGGACATAGTTGTCGCGGAAGTGCCAGGCACATTCCTCCCGCAGGACGCCCGTTGGCTCGCCGTCCTCGGCTCGCTCGACCACTCCACCGGGAACCTGGAGATCGCCGTTCGCCCGACCGAGGGCGGCCGAGTTGAGCCAAAGCGAGTGATAGTCCCTGGCCATCAGCGCGACCGGAACCTCGCCCGAGACCGCGTCCAGGTCCTCCTTCGTCGGCTCGACAGGCGGTGACCAATCTCCGCTGCGCCAGCCAAGCCCTCGTAGCCAGCGTCCCGGTGCGACCTCGCCGATCGCCGCAGCAACCCGCTCGAGCGCCTCGTCGAGCGAACGCGTGCCTTCCAGGCGCACCTGGCGCTGAGCCAGAGCCCACGTGGGGAAGTGAACGTGGGCGTCGCTGAAACCGGGAAGGACGCAACGCCCGCCCAGGTCGACGCGCTCAGGCGATGGGAGGGCGGTCTCGTGCGTCCCCACGCCACCCGCGACCCGCTCGCCGGCGATTGCCAGCGCGCCGGCCTTCGGGAGGGCGGGATCCATCGTCCGGATGACTCCGTTCTCGAGGATCAACGACGTAAATCCAATCGCATCCGCTCGTCGTATGCTGGAAGGGATGAGGCTCGCAGTCGCCGGCATACTCGCATTGGTCGGTCTCCTCGCCGCCGGTTGTGGCTCCGGCGGCGGGGGCCAGACTGGGACGCTCGTGGCGGGTGGACAGTCGATCTCGCTCGCAGCTGCTGACTTCTCCTTCGACCCTTCGAAGATTCAGATCGACCAGCCAGGCACGTACACGATCCAGCTCACGAACAACGGCGGGACGGGGCACGCGCTCGAGGTCGAGGGGCAGGGGATCGAGGAGAAGACCGACACGATCAACCCGGGCGACACGACCCAGTTGACCGTCGAGATCACGAAACCGGGCACGTATGAGTTCTACTGCCCCGTGGATGGCCACCGGGCGCAGGGAATGGAGGGCACCCTGACGCTCGGAAGCGGCGGAGGTAGCGGCGGTACGGGGACGGATACCGGCGGTTCCGGCACCGACACGGGCGGCGGCTACGGGTACGGCAGCGGCTAAGAGACTCGCAGGCGGTTGATCACCGCGAGCGCTGCATGCTCGTCGGCTCCCTCCCCCAGCGCCACCATCACCTGCACGGTGCGGCCGTCGTCCCGGAAGACGAGGTTGTATCCCTCGAGGTTGAAGCCGCACTCGTAGTAGCCGAACGTCTGACGGTTGAGCTCGAGCCGCCGCGGGCGCAGCGGAAAACTCCTAGCTGTACGTGGAAGCCGCCCGTAACTGAACGCCCAGATGTAAACGCCTCCCGCCGGCACTGACTTTCGCTCCGACGCGAGCCACTGCTTGGACACAGGAAACGACGCTAGGACGATGTCGTGGCCTCCGTAGCTGGTCGCGTGCCAGCCGGCTGGGTATGGCATCGCGATGTGGGCTCCTCTGGCAACCTGTGCGGCTCGCCAGTCGAGTGGCTGTGAGGGCGGCCCGCCGGCAAGCGCTTCCCACGCGAGCTGAAGCGCCACGAGGCCGACCATGACGACGGGGAGAACGCGCAGGATCCTCACGAGCAGCACCAGCCGCCCAGTCGCGGGAACGAACGCGAGCCGGTCTCTCCCGGGTCGAACTCGCCGGCAACATTCGAGACCGTGACGATCCTGCCGACGCCCGGCGTTCGCAGGAAGAGCCACTGATCGGCCGAGGGCCACGTAGCGAGTAGCCAGCGCCCGTTCGGCGACCATTCAACGTCTTGGAGCTGCCCGGCCGCCTTGAAGAGCGTTTGCTCCCTTCCGCGGTCGACCACCACGATTGTCGAGCGACTCGCGGCCGGATCGAAGTCGGTGAGAGCGATCGTTCGCCCTGCCGGAGCAAAGGCCGCGCGCGAGGCGACGTGGCCCGCGGCGAGCTCGATCGTCGAAACCGGCAGGCCCTGACCGTCGTAAATCCGTTGCTCTCGTCCGCGAGAAACGGCCAGCAGCCGGTCGCCGTCGGCCGACCAGGCGAGTTCCCTGAGCGGAGGGCCGGGTGTGGTCGCCCACAGCTCGCCCCGCGTATCGACGTTGACCACGTGGACGCCTCCGTTCGTGTCGACGTACGCGAGCGTGTTGACCGGTCCGGGCCGCCAGGCGGGAGCAACCGCGACCACCGAGCGGGCGAGGAGCCGATCTGCCGTCCCGTCCCCGATCACGACCCGTAGGCTCGAACCTTCGCGATACGCGATGCGAAAGCCGCTCGGGGCCCAGCGCGCCTGGGCGACGGGTTGCGGTCGGGTAACCGTCCAGTGGACTTTGCCGCCGGGCTCCAGCGCCACCACGCTGTGTCCCCGGGTGGCGACGACGAACTTGCCCTGCGGCGACCAGGAGGCCGCGTCGTAGGAACCGAGGAGTCGCTTCGAGCCGTCCCTCTGGACGACCCAGGGTCCCTGCGCCGAGTCGACGAGCAACCGGCCCGGGGCGGGCAAGCGCACGAGGGCGGGCTCGGTCGGGCTGCGACCGACAACGTCGCGCAGTCGCTGGACGAACGCCCGCCCGGGCGGCGTGATCGCGGCAACGGCGAGGGCCGCCGCGAGCGCGACCGCGATCACGGGCCGGGAGCGTCGCTCGATGCGCGGGACCCGCTCGCGCTCCACGAACGCGGCCCGGACGACTTCCCAGGTGCGATGACCCGCTTCCTCCTCGGACGGAGCGGGTTGCGTGAGGCGCCGGCGAAGCTCCGCCTCGGTCACGGACGCTCCTTTTCGAGTCGTCCCTCGAGCGAGTCGAGCGCTCGGCGAAGGCGTGAGTTCACAGTTCCCCGCGGGAGGTCGAGCAAGCTCGCGATCTCTCCGGGGGTGTACTCGAGCAAGTAGCGAAGGACGACCACCGCGCGGTGCTCAGGCGAGAGGCCCGCGAGGGCGGCGGCGATTCCCTCGGAGAGCATCTGCCCCGGTGGGTCGGGCCGGGCCGGTGCGCCCTCGAGAGCGTCCTCGCCGATCTCGCGGCGAAGCGACCGAGCCCGCGCCCAGTCGATCGCCCGGTTGACGACGATCCGGTGCAGCCAAGGCCCAAACGGACGCCGCCTGTCGAACGTATGGATGGCTCGCACGGCCGAGAGAAAGGCTTCCTGAGCGATGTCTTCGGCGGCTGCGGCATCGTGAACCACGAGATACGCCGCCCGGTACGCACGCGGCCAATGGCTGCGAAAAAGGGCCTCGAGGTCCGAGGCCGACCCCGCCTGGGCGCCTCGCACCCAGGCGCGCTCGTCGCCCGAACCAGGCATGGCGTGACGACTATACGAGCGAGCCTCGCGTAGGGGTCCATCTCGAGATTTACGCCCACCAGGGCCGTGTAGGTCCCGCAACTACACTCGGTCCATGGACGCTCTACTCATCGTCGACTTCCAGAACGACTTCTGCCCGGGTGGCGCGCTACCCGTCGCGGAAGGCGATCGCATCGCCGGGCCGATCAACGAGCTCCTGGCTTCCTTCGATCTCGTCATTGCGACCCGTGACTGGCATCCCGCCAACCATGGGTCGTTTAGAGGCATCGAGGTCGACCCGGCCAAGTGGCGCGGGGCCGATCCTCCCGCGATCTGGCCCGTCCATTGCGTTCAGGGGACGCCCGGGGCAGAGCTCTATCCGGCTCTCGACCAGGCGAAGGTGGACGTCATCATCGATAAGGGCCAGGACCCCAACAGCCAGGGCTACTCGGCCTTCCAGGACACGAATCTGGGAGAGTTGCTTCGCGAGCGGGGCGTCGACCGGTTGTTCGTCACCGGGCTGGCAACCGATTACTGCGTGAAGAACAGCGTGCTGGACGCCCTCGGACTCGGTCTTGATGTCACGGTCGTCGAGGACGCGGTGCGCGGAGTCGACGTCCATCCGGGGGACTGCGAGCGGGCTCTCGAGCAGATGGAGGCTGCGGGGGCGACGCTCCAATCTTCCGCCGCGGTTTCCAGCTCGCTGCATGGGGAATCCTTCTAGAAAGGGAGGTTTCCATGCTCGAGACCTACTCGATGGAAGAACTGCAGTCGCTCGCCGGTCACGAGGTCGTCGACGTGAAGGGCGAGTCGCTCGGTTACGTCGACCTCGTCTTTTACGACGACCCGACGGGCCGGCCCGAATGGATTGGGATCTGGAGCGGTGTGCCGGGCAAGGGCCACCGAGTCCTCGTTCCGATTCGGGGCATCGAGCACGTGGAGGACGAGATTCGCGTGCCGTGGACGAAGGACGTTGTCATGGGCGCTCCGACCTACAGCGACGAAGACGGTCGTGGCGTGTTCGTCGAGGATCCGGATGTGATCGGGATCTCTCCCGAGAAGGAGCAGGCCGCGTACGAGCACTACGGCGTCGAGCCCCTGACCGCCCGGAAGGAAGGCATGGCAGGTCCGCGCTTTCGCGCGGTGGTGATCGAGGTGCGCACGATCCGGCCGCAGGGTTAGCACCACCGCGCCCGCGTACAATCGCCGTCGGTGGCGTACGACCCGCTGACCGACGAGCAGCGCGAGATCCGGGACTTGATCCGGACGCTCGCGCGCGAGCGCATCGCCCCGCGGGCCGCCGAAATCGACGAGTCGGCCGAGTTCCCGGAGGACATGGTCGAGATCTTTCGCGAGCACGACCTCTTCGCGCTCTCGTTCGAGGAACGCTACGGCGGGATCGACGCGGGCGCTCTCATGGTGCTTGTCGCGGTCGAGGAGATATCGCGAGCCTGCGCGACCACGGGCCTCATCCTGGCCGTGCACGAGCTCGGCTCGTTCGCGGTTCGTTTGGCGGGAACCGACGAGCAGAAGGAACGATTCCTCCCTCGTCTTGCGAAAGGGGAGTCGCTCGCCGCGTACGCACTGACCGAGGCAGGCTCCGGCTCCGACTCGGCCGCGATGCGCTCGGAGGCCCGGCGCGAGGGCGACGAGTACGTCCTCAACGGCTCGAAACGCTTCATCACCAACGCAGGCGTTGCGGGCATCTACACAGTGTTCGCGAAGACGGATCCCGAAGGTCGTCACGCCGGGATCTCGTGCTTCATGGTGGAGGCCGACGCTCCGGGCTTCGAAGTCGGGCGGCTCGAGCCGAAGATGGGGATCAAAGGCTCGACCACCGGCGAGCTCTTCTTCAACGACTGCCGTGTCCCGGCCGCAAATCTCGTCGGTGCCGAGGGCGACGGATTCAAGATCGCGATGCAGGTGCTCGACCGCTCCCGGCCCGGCATCGCTGCGCAGGCCCTCGGCATCGCCCAGAGCGCGACCGACTACGCGCTCGAATACGCGAAGAGCCGCGAGACGATGGGTCAGCCCATTGCTGAGCACCAACTAATCGCGGCCAAGCTGGCCGACATGGAGACGAAGTGCGAGGCGGCTCGCGGCCTCCTCTACAAGGCCGGCCTCATGATCGACGAGGACGCCCCCGGCCTCACGAAGGTCTCCGCGATGGCGAAGCTCTTCTGCTCGGACGTCGCGATGGAGGCGACTACGGAGGCCGTCCAGATCCTCGGCGGCTACGGCTACATCAAGGAATACCCGGTCGAGCGCATGATGCGGGACGCGAAGATCACCCAGATCTACGAGGGGACGAACGAGATCCAGCGGCTGGTGATCGCCCGCGAGATGGTTCGCGAAGCGCGCTCTTCCGTCCTCGCGGAAGTCACCTGAGCAGTGGCCAGCCCGGCAACCCCCTCCCGGCCTGGGGAAGGCTGCAAAGCATCGCCCGGCCGCGTCCTCGGTCGCCCACGTACTGAGCAGTACGCGAGCTCCCCGCGTACTTGCCTGGCTCGCTTTTCGCGCGTCCCAGACCAGGCAAGGTCACCGGCCTGACCACCCACGATGCCGTTGTCATTGGCTCCGGGCCCAACGGCCTGGCGGCCGCGATCACGCTGGCCCGAGCCGGAAGACGTGTCCTCGTACGTGAAGCCGAGACCACCGTCGGCGGGGGAGTGCGCTCAGCCGAGCTGACGGTCCCTGGGTTCGTCCATGACGTCTGCTCGTCGATTCATCCGTTCGTCCCTGGTTCCCCGTTTTTCCGGGAGCTTCCCCTCGCCGAGCACGGCCTCGAGCTCGTCCACTCGCCCGCTGCGCTGGCCCATCCCTTCGACGACGGGAGTGCAGCGCTCGTCTGGCGCTCTCTCGACGAGACCGCGGCGGGCCTGGGCGAGGACGAGGGTGCGTACAGGCGCCTCGTGGGGTCGGTATGCGAGAGTTGGTTCGACCTCGAAGGGTCCGTGCTCGGCCCGCTCGTCGCGGCGCCTCGCCACCCGCTCGCCCTCGGACGGTTCGGCCTGCACGGGCTGCGTTCAGCCGCGGGGCTCGCGCGGAGCGCGTTCGCCGGTGAGCGTGCTCGGGCGCTCTTCGCCGGCTTCGCGGCGCACTCGATCGTGCCTCTCGAGCGAAGCCCGACGGCCGGTTTCGGGCTCGTACTGCTGGCCTCGGCGCACTTGTTCGGCTGGCCGTTTCCCCGCGGCGGGTCGCAGCGGATCGCTGACGCGCTGGTTTCGCTCCTCGGACGTCTCGGCGGCGAGGTCGTGTCCGGCAACCCGGTGGACTCGCTGGATGACCTCGTCGAGGACGTCGTCCTGGCCGACGTGGTTCCGCGCGAGCTCCTGCGCATCGCCCAGGACAGGCTCCCGGCGGCTTACGCCGCGCGTCTCGGTCGGTTCCGGCACGGGCCCGGGGCCTTCAAGATCGACTTCGCTCTCGACGGCCCGATTCCGTGGCGTGCCGAGCTGTGCTCTCAGGCTGGGACGGTGCATCTCGGCGGCACGCTCGACGAGATCCGGGCTTCCGAGCGTGCACCCTGGGAGGGTCGGCACTCGGAGCGGCCGTTCGTCCTCCTCGCGCAGCACAGCCTCTTCGATCCGACTCGCGCGCCCGAGGGGAAGCACACAGCGTGGGCGTACTGTCACGTTCCCAACGGTTCGACCGTCGACATGACTGAACGGATCGAGGCCCAGATCGAGCGTTTCGCTCCGGGCTTTCGTGAGCTCATTCTCGCGCGTAGCGTGTTGCCTCCGGCCGAACTCGAGCGCCGCAACCGCAACCTCGTCGGCGGTGACATCAATGCCGGCGCCGCGACGCTCCGAAGCCTGGTCGCCCGTCCTGTCTTCAAGGTCGTCCCATATCGGACACCCGTGCCCGGGCTCTACTTGTGCTCTGCCGCGACACCCCCGGGTGGAGGCGTGCACGGCATGTGCGGCTACTTGGCGGCGCGCGCGGCCTTGAGGGAGGCCTTGTAGGCGCGCTTCTTGGCCTGGTAGTCCTCGAGCGCCTCGGCCGAGTCCACGTCGCCGAGCGTGTGGTGCGTGGGCGTCACCTCTTCCCACCCGGGCGGGCGCACGTCGAACCGCTTCACGAGTATGGCGATGAGGGATCGAGCTTTCATCGGACCGATGCCGGGCAGGTCGAGGAGCCGGCGCTGGAGGTCGGCGCCGCTCTGCGCCTCGTCCCAGACGCGGGCGGCATCACCGGCGTATTCGCTCGTGATAGTCGCGGCGAGCGCCTGCGTCCTTTCCGCCATGGTGCCGGGGTAGCGGTGCAATGCGGGCTTCTCGCGGAAGACGCGGTCGAGCTCGCCCGGATCCATTCCTGCGATCTCTGCGGGGTCGAGCGTGCCGAGCCGACCTTTGAGCTCGAGCGGCCCGGAGAAGGCCTTCTGGACCGAGACTTGTTGGTCGAGCACGAACCCGGTCAACAGGGCGAACGGATCCTCGGCAAGGAGCGCGTCGGCGTCGTCGTTGCCGGTGAAGTGGAGTCGGTCGGGGCGGGTCGCTGGCACAAGATGGATTCTAGTTCGCGCCGCATTCGCATCACTCCGTTACCCACTCGCGCTGCTTTCCTCAGTACGCTCGAAGCGGGAGGTGGGATGGGTGCATCCCTATCTAAGGAGTCGCCCGGCTGGGGTCTCCGCCGACGCTAGGCTGGAGGCATGAGCGCACTGGCTCCTTTCAGCGACCCGGTTCGCAAATGGTTCGAAGGCACGTTCGCCGCGCCGACGCCCGCGCAGGAACGCGGCTGGCCCGCGATCGCCTCCGGGCGCCACACGCTCATCCAGGCCCCGACCGGGTCGGGCAAGACCCTGGCGGCGTTCCTGTGGGCGCTGGACCAGGCGCGCCCTGGAGAAGGCACCCAGGTTCTCTATGTTAGTCCGCTGAAGGCACTCAATTACGACGTCGAGCGCAATCTGCGCGGCCCGCTTGCGGGCATCGGCTCGAAGCTGACGGTAGCCGTCCGTACCGGCGACACGCCCGCCAAGGAGCGCGCGGCGATGTTGAAGACGCCTCCGGACATCCTCATTACGACGCCCGAATCGCTTTTCCTGATGCTGACCTCGCGCGCGGTGGAAACGCTCAAGACGGTTCGCGTAGTGATCGTTGACGAGGTACACGCGGTCGCAGGCTCGAAGCGCGGGGCTCACCTTGCGCTCAGCCTCGAGCGGCTCGAACGAATCACCGGCGAGCCGTTCCAGCGCCTTGGTCTCTCCGCGACCCAGCGGCCGATGGACGAGATCGGGCGCTTCGTTTCCGGAGGGCGGCCGATCGAGCTCGTGGACGCCGGCCGGGCCAAGGAGCTCGACCTGCGTGTTGTGGTGCCGCTCGACGACATGCGCGAGCCAGGTGAGGGCGGGTCGATCTGGCCTTCGATCTACCCGGCTCTGCTCGAACTCGTCGAGGCACACCGCTCCACGATTCTCTTCGTCAACAACCGCCGCCTGGCCGAGCGCCTCGCGCTCCGGTTGAACGAGCTCGCCGAAAAGGAGATCGCAAGGGCGCATCACGGGTCGCTTGCCCGGGAGCAGCGCGTCGAGGTGGAGGAGCTGCTCAAGCGTGGCGACATCCCTGTGCTCGTTGCCACCTCGTCGCTCGAGCTCGGTATCGACATGGGCGCGGTGGACCTCGTCATCCAGGTCGAGTCGCCGAAGTCGGTCGCCCGGGGCCTCCAGCGCATTGGCCGAGCCGGGCACCGCCTCGATGAGCCGTCGAAGGGCCGCATCTTTCCCAAGTTCCGTGCCGACCTGCTCGAGTCGGCGGTCGTCGTCGAGCGCATGCGCGCGGGGCTGATCGAGGAGACCCAGATCCCGCGGAATCCGTTGGACGTCCTGGCTCAGCAGATCGTCGCGATTTGCGCCAACGAGGAGATCTCTGTCGACGACCTTTACGAGCTTGTCCGGCGGGCGTACCCGTTCCGCGACCTCTCCCGGCAGCAGCTCGAAAACGTTCTCGACATGCTGGCCGGGCGCTATCCGTCCGAGGAGTTCGGAGAGCTGCGCCCTCGGATCACCTGGGATCGTGTTCAGGGCATCCTCCGCGGCCGCGAAGGCGCGCGACGACTCGCCGTCACCAACGCCGGGACGATTCCCGACCGGGGTCTCTTCGGCGTATATCTGGTCGAGGGGGGCGGCCGAGTCGGCGAGCTCGACGAGGAGATGGTCTACGAGGCTCGGGCCGGCCAGACCTTCCTGCTCGGAGCCTCGACCTGGCGGATCGAGGAGATCACGCGCGACAGAGTGCTCGTCTCGCCGGCTCCCGGGATTCCTGGACTCGTCCCCTTCTGGAAAGGAGAAGGTGTCGGCCGGCCGTACGAGCTCGGCGAGGCGATCGGACGGACCGCGCGCGAGCTCGTCGCGCTTGCCGATGAGCCTGCCCGCGAGCGCCTGATGAACGAGCACTCGCTCGACGAGCGTGCTGCGGAGAATCTGCTGGTTTTCCTGCGTGAGCAGGAGGCCGCCACGGGGGTTCTCCCGTCGGATCGCACGATCGTCGTCGAGCGCTTCCGCGACGAGATCGGCGACTGGCGCCTGTGCATCCTGACGCCGTTTGGCGGGCGCGTGCACGCTCCGTGGTCGCTCGCGCTGGCCGCTCGGCTGCGGGAATCGCTTGGACTGGAGGTGAACGCGATCTGGTCGGACGACGGAATCGCGCTTCACCTTCCGGAGGCTGACGCGCCGCCGCCGCTCGAGGAGATCCTCGTCGGTCCCGAGGAGATGGAAGAGCTCGTCATCGCGGAGCTCGGCGGCACCGCACTCTTTGGCGCCCGCTTCCGGGAGAACGCTGCCCGTGCCCTCCTCATCCCGCGGCGCCGGCCCGGCCAGCGCACGCCGCTTTGGCAACAGCGCCTCAAGGCCCAGGGCTTGCTCCAGGTCGCGCGCCGCTATGCGGACTTCCCGGTCGTGCTCGAGACCTATCGAGAGTGCCTGCAAGACGTGTTCGACCTGCCCGCGCTCAAGGGCCTTCTTGCGGCACTGCGGCAGCGGCAGATCGATCTCGTCGAAGTGGAGACGCCAAGTGCGTCTCCGTACTCGTCTTCGCTCCTCTTCGACTACGTCGCGACCTACATGTATGAGGACGACACACCGCTTGCCGAGCGGCGGGCGCAAGCCCTGGCCCTCGATCGAGATCTGCTCAAGGAGCTCCTGGGGCAGGAGGAGCTCCGCGACCTGATCGACCCTCGAGCGCTGGAGCAGGTGGAGGCCGAACTTCGCGGCCAGCCCCGAAGCGCCGACCAGCTCCATGACCTACTTCTCCGGCGGGGCGATCTCCGGCCGGGCGAGTTCGAGGAAGAGCTCGCGGCCGAGCTCGAGCACGACCGCCGTGCGGTTCGGGTGCGCATCGGAGGCCAGGAGCGCCTCATCGCGGCCGAGGATGCGGGCCGCTACCGGGATGCACTCGGCGCCATGCCTCCCGCCGGGCTCCCGGATGTCTATCTCGAGGGTGGGGAGGATCCGCTCGGCTGGATTCTCCGCCGTTTCGCGCGCGGCCGTGGCCCGTTTACGACGGGCGAGGCGGGCGAGAGATACGGGCTCTCCGAAGCCGATGCCGAGGCAAAGCTTGGAGCTCTCGAGCTCGTTCGAGGGGAGCTACGGCCGGGCGGTTCCGAGCGAGAATGGTCGGACCCCGACGTCCTCCGACGTCTGCGGCGGGCCAGCCTCGCTGCGTTGCGGAAGGAGATCGAGCCTGTCGAGGGCCCGGCTCTCGGGCGGTTCTTGCCCGCGTGGCACGGGATCGACCGCCGCGCGACCCTGCGGGAGGCGCTTGTGCCGCTTCAGGGGATTTCGCTCCCCGTGGCGCTCTGGGAGAGCGACGTTCTCCCTCGGCGCGTGCGCGGTTACCAGCCCGCCCAGCTCGACCAGCTGAGCGCGTCGGGCGAGGTCGTTTGGGTCGGCGCGGGCCTCGAGAGGGTCGCGCTGTATTTCCGCGAAGACGCGCCGGCTCTCGGCCGCCCGGCTGCACTGCCTCCGCCCGAAGGATTGGTGCATGGCCGCGTTCGCGAGGCGTTGACGGGGCGAGCGCTGTTCTGGTTCGACCTTCTGCGGGAGACCGGGCTCGAGGCGGAGACGCTGCTACCCGCGCTCTGGGAGCTGGTCTGGGCCGGGGAAGTCACCAACGATGCCTGGCAGCCCCTGCGGGCCCAGCGTCGGTACGCCGCCCCGCGGCCGGACCGCCGAGCGCGGCGCTTCTCGCGCCGGCGGGCCGATGGGATTACGGCAACGCAAGGCCGTTGGTCTTCGACGGATGGGCTCTTCCCGGTCGAGCCGGATCCGCGTGCGCTCGCCGAGCTCCTTCTCGAGAGGCAGGGAATCGTGACACGTGACGGCGTTCGGGCCGAAGGGATTCCCGGCGGCTACGCGCCGGTCTATCGTGAGCTCCGCAGGCTTGAAGTGCTAGGAACCTGCCGCCGCGGTTACTTCGTGGAAGGGCTGGGCGGCGCCCAGTTCGCTCTCCCCGGCGCAGTGGAGCGCCTGCGAGACCGGTCATCCGAGGAGACCGCCCTCGTGCTCGCGGCTGCGGACCCTGCGCAGCCGTACGGAGCGTCGCTGCCCTGGCCGAAGCGCGCGGGCGCGCGGGCCGCGCGTGTCGCCGGCGCATACGTGGTCCTCCTCGGCGGCCAGCCGGCCCTCTATGTTGAGCGCGGCGGGCGTTCCCTCGTCCCGCTTCGCGAACCGGAGGACGAATGGCTCCGGTCCGCCCTCGCGGCCCTCGTCGAGAACATGCCCAGGATGCGGCTGAAGCGACTTGCCGTCGAACGCTACGACGGACAGCCGGTTGGCGAGTCGGAGATCATGCCGCTCCTGCTGGATGCAGGCTTCCTCGCCGGCCCGCGCCGCGCGGTCCTACGCGGCTGAAGCTTTACGCGGCCTTCGACAAAGTTTCATGAATCGCTAATACGACGGCGTTAGGTTCGGGTCGGTCTCCGGCCGGTGGCCTCGCATTGGAGTCCAATCGAAAGGAACCCATGTTCGCCACCGGTTACTCGCCGGCCCCGACGCGGGCAAAGCTCATCCTGGCCATATTTGCCGCACTGGCCTCGGCGACGGTCCTGCTCTCGTCGGCCGGCAAAGCATCAGCCGACTCCTACGGCTGCACCTGGGCCCCGTACGGGAACGTTTGCATCCTCATCGAGGGCTCGGGCCTCTATGTCAGCCACGTCCGTGTGCGGAGGGCGAAGATTGACTACGGCCTCATCTGCAACTACCAGGCACACATGACCGTGCGCACGTCAACGGGGAGACTCGTCGACAGTCGCTGGAGCCCTTACCACCGGGGTTGTACTCCAGTCTGGGCATGGTTCGACTGGTACCCGCGGCGCAATTACCCCAACAACTCGAAAGTCTGCACCGCGTTCTTCGAAAACGGCCAGTTGCAGGGGAAACCCTGCAACTACGTCCACAGCTAGGAGTCGTCGAGGGGCGGGCTGCCCGGCCCGCCCCTCGGCTAGCCTGGGCTCATGCCTGAAGGTGACAGCCTTCACCGGGCGGCGCAGCGCTTGCGCGTACTCGAGGGCGAGATCGTCGCTGCGGAGTCGCCGCACCCTAGGGCAGCGCTGCTAAGGATCGCGGAGCGAATCGACGGGCGGCGGCTCGAGCGCGTCGAAGCGCGCGGAAAGAACCTCCTCCTGACCTTCGAAGGAGGAGTGGTCGTGCGCAGCCACCTGCGCATGCATGGCCGCTGGCAGGTGCAGCCGCTCGCTCGTCCCGTCCTCGGAAAACCATGGCTGATCCTGCGGGGACGAGAGTGGAAGGCCGTGCAGCGAAACGGCCCGGTGCTCGAAATCGGAGCTCATCGCATCGCGCGGCTCGGACCAGACATCATGGTCGCGCCTCCGGCGCTTGACGAGATGCTGGAGAGGCTCCGCTGTACGGGTCAAGGTCGCGAGTTAGGGGAGGCGCTCCTCGATCAGAGCCTCGTTGCCGGTATCGGCAACAAATGGAAGGCAGAGGCACTTTTCGAAGCCTCGCTTTCCCCATGGGCGAAGCTGCGCGATCTCCCGGATCCCGCGCTGAGGGATGTGCTCGACGCGGCGTCGCGCCTCATGCAGGGCGCCAGACGCGCGAACCGGGTGTATCGCAAAGTGGGTCGTCCGTGTCCCCGCTGCGGAGCGCCGATCCGATCGCGACCGCAGGGCGAGCACGCCCGGATGGCGTACTGGTGTCCGGCCTGTCAGGCAGGAACGGAGGCCGCCGGCTCGTAACGTGGAACGCCGTGTCGGTGCCCCGCTCACCCGATCTCTTCCGTGCCCTGCGCGCTTTCTGCCTCGGCGCGTTCTTCGACCTCGGCTCGGAGATCGAAGGCGGTGCAGACATTCCGGTCGCGCTCGCCGAGCACGGGGGCCCCGATCGCCCGACGCTGTACGAGTACACGC
>Ga0307312_10000689_pt1 | contig 16352 bp, 16 predicted proteins | sample ER_DNA_202_FD_194489 | JGI IMG/M metagenome (GOLD analysis project Ga0307312, IMG submission 194489) | Bulk soil microbial communities from the East River watershed near Crested Butte, Colorado, United States - ER_DNA_202 | ecosystem: Environmental > Terrestrial > Soil > Floodplain | place... | reverse complement strand
GCATTGGCCCGTCGAGGCGTTTGAGGTGAGCGGTGAGATCTCAAGCTATGGTGGACGTGGCTTCTGCCCTTCCTGTGGGTCTCGACTACTTGATCCAGTCGGTCCCGGTGACACGCTCATCGAGATTCGGCTCGGAAGTCTGGATGAAGCGCCCTTCGAACTGAAGCCGGAAGCCGAGGTCTGGGTGAAAAGGCGCGAGAGCTGGCTCCTGCCGGTCGAGGGGGCAGCGCAGCACGACGAAGGTCGTCCCTAGCGCTCTGGCGGCATTCCGAAACACTGGCCCAGCCAGCAGAAGTGAGAAGAAACCTCATGCTGTCTCCCGGAGTCAGTACTGCAGGTGAGAACGGCCCGAGCCTAGACAACCAAGCCTGATTCAGAGGTCACTCCCGAACGCGGGCCGCGAGCCGAACGCCCGGGCGCAGCAACCCGACCTCCGCTTGACGGACACGCCTTGGCCCCAAGGCTGTCGCCGACAGAATCGAATTCGCCGCTAAGAGCGGAGAACTCGGACGGCACTCCCTTGAAATCCGTCGTCTTTGTGCGTTCATACGCTTCAGCCGATACAGGCCCATTTTTTTGGACCGGGCAAAGAGGAGCGGGCCAGGTGCATCCTCGCTCTGCGGTCACGTCTGGTCTAACGCGACGGGCCGGCCCGCTCTCCCCAACTTCCCGGGCCAGCCCGTCGCTCCCCCCGGAGAAGCCTTGTATCGCCCTTCTCTTATACCGCTGAGGAACGAACGGGGGTCGCCTCGCGGTGAGGCTCAGCGAGAGAAAAGTCGCTCAGAGCGACGAATCGGTTTGGACCAAGGAGGTGGACTGAAGGAAGCCGAGTGGCGAGCCGAACGCCCGGACGCCTCCCACGACCCGAAAAAACCTCGCACTCCGTTCGTTTGATTGACGAGTCAATCGGTGACAACCCGCACGCGGCAGAGGGCCTGCGGCGCAAGAAAAAGGCTTCGGGCCGATGGGGGAGAGCGGTCCGATGCTCCCCCCTCTGCCGCATTGGCCCGAAGGATGTGGTGTTTCAGACGTCCTCGGCGTCCTCGCGCGTGCGCTCGGGCGAGCGGATGCAGAAGGCTGACGGACACGCTGCACTCGATGCTGGACGAGGCCGAAAGGTGAAACGTTTCAGCGAAGGTCTTTCGATCGGCTCAACCAGGCGGTAGATGCGCCTGGCAGGAATCGAACCTGCGACCTCGCGCTCCGGAGGCGCGCGCTCTATCCCCTGAGCTACAGGCGCTCGGGGGCCAAGTCTAGCGGCGGTTCTAGCGGGGTCAGCGTGACCGGCTCGGGCGTTGGCGTCGGAGTTCGCCTGACGTTGCGCGGAAGCCGCCGCTCGAGGGCGAGGCAGCCGACTGCCGCGAGCAGGCACACAGCAGCGGCGATCGGCCAGACGGCGAGGGGATGCCAGCCCAGGAGCGGCCCGCCGACAGCGGGGCCGACGATCGAGCCCGCACTCCACGACATCGCGCTCAGGGCGAAGTAGCGGCCGCGCAGGCGGTCCGGGGCAAGGTCGGCGACGAGCGGCGCCTGCGTCGGCCCCTGTAGCGTTTCGCCGACGCCGAAGATCATCGTCGCGAAGATCAGGACGAGCGCCGCGGACGTGCCGTTGAGGAGATCTCCCGCGGCGAGCACGATCAGGGCCGCGGCTGCCCAGAGCAGGTTCATCAGCGCGAGCGCGAGCATCCGGCGGCGCCCCTCGAGCGCCTTGGAGACGGGCAACTGGATCAGCACGATCAGCAGCGTGTTGGCCAGCCAGATCAGCCCGACCCAGCGCTCACTCACGCCCGCGTAGTTCTTGGCGAACGGCGGCAGCAGTGCGAAGACCTCGTAGCCGACCGCCACGAAGAGGACGTTGAGGGCGAGGAGCCAGACGAAGTTACGGTCGCGCAGCACCGCGAGGTAGCCGCCCGTCTCCTTCTGCTCCTCTTCGGTTTGTGCGGGCTCGCGCACCGTCGACAGCACGGTGACGAAGACGACGAACGTCGCGGCGTCGAGCAGGAACAGCTTCGTGAAGCTCGAGGGATGAGAGGTGGACGCGATCAGGCCGCCGGCGACGCCGCCCAGGCCATCCCGAGGTTCATGCTGACCCGTTGCAGCGCGTAGGCCGAATGGCGGTCGCTCGGCGGCGTCAATCGCGACAGCAGCGTCGACTGCCCGGGCCAGAAGCAGGCCGTCCCCGCGCCCTCGAGCGAGAGCAGCGCGAATGCGTGCCACGGCTGGCGGATCAACGGGAAGAGCACGAACGCGGTCGCCTGCAGCGCCAGTCCGAGCAGCAGCGTATTGCGGCCGCCGATCCGGTCGACGGTCGAGCCGGCGCCGAGCCCCGCGAGCAGCGCGGCGACGGCGCCGACGGCAAGCGCGAGGCCGGCGTCCGCGAACGAGATCCCGCACGTTGTGGAGGTAGATGACGAGGAACGGAAAGGCGACCCCGTTTCCCAGCGAGTTGACGACCCCACCTGCCTGGACGAGCCAGACCTCGCGCGGCAGGTGCGGGTCGAGCCTTCGCAGATAGCCCGCCGTCATCGAGGTTCTAAGGTATCGGCGTGGAGCTCGAGGCCCGGACGGCGACGCTGCGGATGGCGGAGACGTTCGTCATCTCGCGCGGCGCGTCCGACGAGGCCGAGGTGGTCGTCGTCGAGATCCGCCACGACGGGGTGAGCGGGTTCGGCGAGGCGAATCCGATCGAGCGCTACGACGAGTCGGCCGGCTCGGCGTTCGCCTTCTTGGACGGGGCGGAGGAGCTGCTCGGAGACGACCCGTTCGCGCTCGAGGCCATCGGGGCGCGGCTCGAGCAGCGCCGGGGCGAGCACGCTGCGAAGGCGGCGGTCGACGCGGCGTTGCACGACCTCTGCGGCAAGCTCGCGGGGCTGCCGGTCTGGCGGCTGCTCGGGCTCGAGCGGGCGGGACCGCCAACTTCCTGGACGATCTGGCTCGGCGACCCCGACGACATGGCCCGCCGGGCGGAGAAGGTCGGAGGACGCTTCAAGCGCCTGAAGCTGAAGCTCGGCGGCGGCGACGGGCTCGACGTCGAGCGCGTCCGTGCCGTGCGGGGCGTGAGCGAGGTTCCGCTGCAGGTGGACGTGAACGAGTTCTGGTCGCTCGACGAGGCGCTCGAAGCGATCCCGCAGCTGCAGGAGCTGGGCGTCGAGTACTGCGAGCAGCCGCTCCCGGCCGGCGATCACGACGGGCCGGAGCTGAAGCGCCGCTCGCCGCTCCCGATCTACGTCGACGAGGACCTGCACACGCTCGGGGACGTGCCCGCGTGCGCGGAGCGGGCCCATGGGCTGACGGTCAAGCTCGCCAAGTCCGGCGGGATCCGCGAGGGGGTGCGGATCGTCCACGCCGGCCGCGCGCTCGGGCTCGGGATGATGCTCGGCTGCATGAACGAGTCGGGCCTCGCGGTCTCGGCGGGCGCGCAGATCGCGAGCCTCTTCGATCATGTCGACCTCGACGGCAACCTCCTCCTGGCCGAGGATCCGTGGCCCGGCGTCGAGCTCGTCGACGGCGTGCAGCTTCCTGCCGACGCGCCTGGATTGGGTGTCCGAGAAGCGGTATCTCATACTCGCTGAGGGCCGCTCCGGCGACCCGCACTACGGCAAGACCGCCCGCGGCGTCATCCGCTACGCGCCCGACCCCGCCGTCGCCGTCGTGGACTCGACCCGGCCCGGCGAGAGCCTCGACGGCGTCCCGGTCTTCGCGACTGTCGATGAGGCGCTCCCGCTCCGGCCCACGACCGCACTGGTCGGCGTCGCCACCCAGGGCGGTCGCTTCCCGCCGGCCTGGCGCGACCTCATGAAGCGGTGCATCGAGGCCGGGCTCGACGTCGAGAACGGCCTCCACGAGTTCCTCGCGGACGATCCCGAGCTCGCCGAGCTGGCGCGGGAGCACCAGGTCGAGCTCCGCGACCTCCGCCGCCCCCCCGAGGGCCTCAACGTCCCGACCGGAGAGAACCTGACCATCCCGGCGAGGATCGCGCTCACGGTCGGCTCCGACTGCGCGATCGGGAAGAAGACGGTCGCGCTCGAGCTCGACCTCGAAGCGCGCCGCCGCGGGCTCAAGTCCGTCTTCGTCCCGACCGGCCAGACCGGGATCGCAATCGCCGGTTGGGGGATCGCCGTCGACGCGGTCGTCTCGGACTTCCTCGCGGGTGCAGCAGAACGCCTGGTCGTCGAAGGCCACGAGCGAGGCGGCGAGCTGCTCTTCGTCGAGGGTCAAGGCTCGCTCGTCCACCCGGCCTACAGCGGCGTCACGCTCGGATTGATCCACGGCTCGGCGCCGCACGTCTTCGTCCTCTGCCACCGTGCGGGCGCGACCGAGATCGAGGGCTATCCCGGGTCGCCGATTCCGAGCCTTACCGAGCTGATCGAGCTGCACGAGCGGATCGCGCTGCCGCTTCGCCCGGCCCGGGTCTCGTGCCTCGCGCTCAACACCGCGCATCTCCGCGAAGACGACGCGCGCGCCGCGATCACCGCAGCCGCGGAGGAAACCGGCCTGCCGGCCGACGACCCAGTGCGCTTCGACGCCGGCCCGCTGCTCGGGGCCGTAATCCACTCTCAAGTCCCGATGCAGGCAGCCGATCATTGAGGGCGAATGCCGTCACACGTCAGCCGTCAGACGTGCAAGTGTAGGAGTGGGTCGACTTCGCGAGGAGGAACCGTCATCAAGTTTTCAGCCGTGCTCGTCTCCGGATGCGCCGCGCTCGTCGTGGCGGGAGCTGCCCGCAGCGCTCTCACCATCGGAGTAAGCGAAGACCGCCAGAAGGACACCAACGCCGCAGCGTTCTTCGCGACCATGACCGACCTCGGCATGACGCAGAACCGTGCCTCGATCATCTGGGATCCAACCCAGCCGAACGTCATCGGCGGCCAGGACGTGATCGCGCAGTGGCTGCCGGTCGCCCAGGCAGCGGGGGTCCGCGTCGTCTTCGCGATCGCGCCCAAGAGGGCTCGCGACATCACGAACTCACCGGCCGCCACGAGCCAGTTCGCGGCGTTCGTGGCCCATGTGGCGCAGGTCTTCCCCCAGGTCAAGGACTACGTGATCGGCAACGAGCCGAACCAGCCCCGTTTCTGGCTGCCGCAGTTCGAGGCCGCCAAACCGGTGGCTGCCGCGGCGTACGAACCGCTGCTGGCGAAGTCGTACGACGCGCTCAAGGCGGTCGATCCGACGATCAACGTGATCGGCATCGGCCTTTCGCCGCGCGGCAACGACAACCCGAACGCGCGAAGCAACATCTCCCGCTCGCCCGTGCGTTTCCTCCACGACCTCGGCGTCGCCTACCGCGCGAGCGGGCGGACGAAGCCCCTGATGGACGAGCTTGCCTTCCACCCGTATCCGCCGGTCAACACGGCGGCGCCGGACGCGGGCTACAGCTGGCCCAATGCGGGGCTCTCTAATCTCGGCCGGGTCAAGCAGGCCGTCTGGGATGCCTTCAAAGGCACCGCCCAGCCGACCTTCGCCGAGCCCGACACGGTGAATCTGAATCCGCTCCGCCTGGAGCTCGACGAGGTCGGCTGGCAGGTCGCGGTCCTTCCGGCGCTCGCCGGGCTTTACACCGGGACCGAGAACGTTCCTACGATCGACGAGCCGACCCAGGCCGAGTACTACCGGGACGTGATCATCAGCGCCGAGTGCGACCCCACGGTGCGGTCGCTCAGCTTCTTCCTTCTGCTGGACGAAGCCGACCTTAAGAATGGCTGGCAGAGCGGCCTCGAACGCATCGACGGCTCGCGCCGGCCGTCGTACGACGCCGTCAAGACGACGACCGCGCAGACGCACGGGAACTGTCAGCAGGGCATGACGAACTGGCGCCACACGAGCGCCGTCGTGCTCCCGCGCGTCTTCTGGGGCCTGCGCCATCGCTCCGTGCGCTGGACGAAGTGGCGAATCAGCGCGGGGGCCGGGGAGGAGGTCAGTTTCCGCGCAGGGATCTTCAAAGCGGGGACGAGCAAGCGTGCAATAGCGAAGTCCCTGACGACCGGCCGGCCCCGGGCCGTGCTCAGCGCCACCGGCACGATCAAGGCGAAGACACGTGTCATCGCCTTCCCCGCGCGGCGCCTCAAGCGCGGCCGCTACCTGATTGCGATCCGGATGCGGTCGACGATGAACCCGGGCAGGGCGAAGCTCCTCATCAGCCGCGTCCTGCGCGTGGGCTGATGGCCGATCCGCGCCTCGCGCGCCTCGGCGAGCTGATCGTCGGCTACTCGCTGGGGCTCCAGGCGGGCAAGGTGTTCCGGATCGATACGCCTGCGGCCGGGCTGCCGCTCGCGGTCGAGCTCTACCGGGCGGGCCTGCGGGCCGGAGCGTTGCCGTATGCGAACGTCGAGCTCGAGGAGCTGCCGGAGATCCTCGTGCGCGAGGGCTCGGAGGAGCAGCTGGACTTCGTTCCTCCCGCCGCGATGGGCGAGGTCGAGATGATCGACGCGATCGCGACCATCTGGGCCGAGGCGAACACGCGGGCCCTGACCGGCGCGGAGCCCGAGCGGCACCAGCGCCTGATCGCCGCGACGCGGGCGCTCACGAACCGGCGCTGGGAGCGGATCTCGGCCGGCGAGCTGAGCTGGAGCGGCGTCCTGTGCCCGACGGCGGGGCACGCCCAGGACGCCGAGATGTCGGTCGCGGACTACGAGAGCTTCGTCTTCCGCGCCTGCCACGTCGAGGAGGAGGGCGACGCGGTGGCGCACTGGCAGTCGACGAGCGCCGACCTCAACGCGCGCGCCGAGCAATTGGGCCGGGTGCGCGAGCTGCGCATCGTCGGCCCGGACACCGACCTCCGCCTCGTCGTCGAGGGACGGCAATGGGAGGCCGCCGACGGCCGCCACAACATGCCGGACGGCGAGGTCTACACAAGCCCGGTCGAGACCGAGACCGAGGGGGAGATCCGCTTCAGCTTTCCCGCGCTCTTCCAGGGCCGCGAGGTCGACGACATCCGGCTGCGCTTCGAGGACGGCGTGGTCGTCTCGACCGAGGCGGCCCGGGGCGAGGAGTTCCTGGACGCCCTGCTCGGCCTGGACGACGGCGCGCGCCGGCTCGGCGAAGTCGCGTTCGGGATGAACTACGAGATCGACCGCTTCACGAAGAACATCCTCTTCGACGAGAAGATCGGCGGGACGATGCACGTCGCCCTGGGCTCGGCATTCAAGGAGCTCGGCGGCGTCAACGACTCGGCGCTGCACTGGGATCTGGTCTGCGACCTGCGCACCGAGGGCGAGGTCTACGCCGACGGCGAGCTGGTCTGGCGAGCTGGCCGTTTTCTCGAGGAGCCCGTCAGCGTCGCGACTTGACACGAACACGTGTTCGCTCTAGTATGGCGAACACATGTTCGGGAAGATCCTCATGCTCGCGGCTCTGGCGCTGGTCGCCTGGGCGTTCGTCGCCCGTGCTTCGCAGGGCGCGGGGCCGGCCGTTCACTACACCGTCAAGCCCGGCGACACGCTCTGGTCGATCGCCGCTTCGCGCTACGCGGGCGACCCCCGCGACGCGATCTACCGGATCGGCCAGAAGAACCACCTGCACGGCAGCGTGATCGTGCCGGGACAGACGCTGCTACTGCCCTGAAAGCTCGGGGAGGGGTAGCCCAGCGGTGTAGACCCGCTCGCCGCGGAAGAGGCGCTTGTCCGGGTCCCACGGGAAAAAGATCACGACCTTCCACGCGAGGCTCTCGCCGGTGGGCGCGATGCCGAGCCACTCCGCCTCGTGCGTGCCGGTCACATCCGCCTCCTCGCAAACTCCTTGGGGCCCGATCACGATGTCGGTGAGCTGGAAGTCGACGTCCGGGAAGGCGCCGAGCAGGCCGCCGTAGAAGAGTGCCGCGCCCCCGTGACCCTCCCAGCGGTGGCCCGTCTGGACGAGCTCGTAGACGCAGTCCTCGGTGAGCGTCGAGAGGATTCCCGGGAGGTCGCGGTTCTCCTCGGCGATCGAGTGGCGCTTCCAGAGCTCGCGGATCGCCGCGTACTCCTCGCCGGCCGGCTCGCGGCGTAGAAGCTCGAGAACGTGGTCGCTCGCCACGGAGCGAGACTAAACGAGGCTAGACGGCGCGGAGCGCGAGCTCGACGGGCCCAAGCCCGAACTCGGCAGGCCGGGACGTCGCGGCCGCGAGGAACGCGTCGACCACGACCGGCGCGAACTGCGTGCCCTTGCCGCCGTGAATCTCGGCGAGCGCCTCCTGGGGCGTCAGCGCGCGGTGGTAGGGCCTGTCCGTCGTCATCGCGTCCCACGAGTCGGCGAGCCCGACGATCGCCGCCTCGAGCGGGATCTCGTCTGTAGCGAGGCCGTCCGGATAGCCCTTTCCGTCCCAGCGCTCGTGGTGGTGACGGATGATCGGAACCGTCTCGCGCAGGCGCCCGAGCTTCCCGACGATCCGCGCGCCCTCGGCGGAATGCATCTTCATCCGCGAGTACTCCCAGTAGTCGAGCTTGGCGGGCTTGACGAGGATCGCGTCCGGCACGGCGATCTTGCCGATGTCGTGGAAGAGCGCGCCGAAGCGCAGCGCATCGAGTCGTTCCGCCTCGAGGCCCAGCTGCTCTCCGATCGCCAGCGCAACGCGCTGCACCCTCAGCGAGTGGCCGGCGGTGTCGGGGTCTTTCGCCTCGACCGTGGCGTTGAGGCTCTCGATCGCCTCGAGCGAGCTCTCCTCGAGCCGCCTGTACGAGTCCATCAGGTCGCGGGAGCGGGCGCGGAGCTGGCGCGTCTGCCGGCGCAGCGTGCTGGAGGCACCGCGCACGAGCAGGGCCAGCGCGGCCCACAGCGCGAAAAAGACGACGGCGACGGCTCCCCAGAGCACGTGGCGCCGCGAGGCGAGCGTGCTCTCGAGGTGCTTCGGGTTCGCGTAGATCGCGTAGGCGCCGAGAATGTTGCGCGCGCTCCCGCGTCGGATCGGCGCGTAAACCTGGAGCAGGTGGTCAAAACCGAGAGCGCGCTCGACCTTGTTCTCGTCTTCGTCGAGGCCTCCGATCGAGCCGACAGGCGTGCCGTGCAGCGCCTTCTCGAGGCTGCCTTCCTCGTCGAAGCGCTTGCCGATCCGGCCGCGGCCGCGGTTCGTCCACACCAGGACGCCGTCGGGCCGCCAGACCTTGATCGTCACGAGGTCCGGGTTGGAGCGCAGCTCGTTCAACAGCACGGACGAGACGGTCGGTCCGACCTGAAGCGCGTTCCCGCGCACCAGCGCCGGCCCGAGCACCGCGTCCACGTACTGGGTGAGGCTCTCGCGGCTGTCGGTGACCGCCTGGCTCTTGAGGGCGCTCGTAAGGACGGTGCTGAGGACGATCGCGCCCGCGCCGAGGATCAGCGCGCTGGCGCCGAGGAAGATGTGAAGGAGCGTGAGCGAGCGTTCGGACGCGTCTCGCGAGCTCCGACCGTTGGCCGCAGTCAGTCTCATGAGCCCTGCGTCGCTATCGGCTGCGACCGGGCTGACCTTGATCCCTCAAAATTAGACTCCCGCTGTGGATCTGGACCTCGTCTTCCTGGGGACGTCAGGCTCCGTGCCGACCGCGCAGCGGGCGCCGTCCGCGCTGCTCCTCCGACGCGGGGGGGAACGGTTGCTCTTCGACTGCGGCGAGGGGACGCAGCGGCAGCTGCTGCGCTCGAGCGTCGGTCTCCCGGAGTTGCCCGAGGTCTTCGTCTCGCATTTCCACGCCGACCACTACCTCGGGCTGCCCGGGATGCTGAAGACGTTCGCCCTGCGCGGGCGAGAAGTCCCGCTGACGATCTACGGCCCGCGCGGGCTGAAGGACCTGTTCTCGACGCTGCGGCGCGTCTTCGGCCGACTGCCGTATGGGCTCGAGCTCGTCGAGCTCCGGCCGGGAGACGTGCTCGAGCGCGGGGAGTACAACCTCGTCACGTTCCCGGTCGCACACGCAGTCGAGTCGCTCGGCTTCGCGCTGGTCGAGCATCCGCGGCCTGGACGCTTCGACGTCGCCGCCGCGGATGCGCTGGGCGTCCCGTCAGGGCCGGAGCGGGGCCTGCTCCAGGCGGGCGAGTCCGTCCAGCTGCCGGACGGCAGCGTCGTCACCCCGGATGAGGTCCTGGGCCCGCCGCGGTCCGGCCGCCGCGTCGTGCTCAGCGGGGACACCGCGTACTCGCCGCTCGTGCTCGAGGCCGCGCGCAGGGCGGAGGTGCTCGTCCACGAGGCGACGTTCCTCGACGAGGAACGCGAGCGCGCTTCCGAGACCGCGCACGCAACGGCGCTCGAGGCCGCGGAGCTCGCGCGCGAGGCCGAGGTCGGGCTGCTCGCGCTGACGCATCTCTCGAACCGCTACTTCGGCCCCGAGGTGACCCGCGAGGCGCGTACGATCTTCCCCGACACCGTGGTGCCCAAGGACTTCGACGTGATCGACGTGCCCTTCGCGGAACGCGGCGCGCCGCGACTGGAGAAGGGCGGTGCGAAGCAGCGCCGCGAGGAGCGGGCTCCCGAGGCGGAGGTGGTTCCGTGACACAGTTTGTTCAGGTGGCGTTGGCAGAGGACGTCGCGGAGGCCGAGGAGATTCAGGGAATCCTTCAGGCGGCGGGCATTCCCTCCGAGCTCGAGACGGCAGTCGAGCATCACCCGAGCGCGGTCGAGGACGCGCCCCAGAAGGTGCTCGTGCCCGAGTCGCAGGTCGAAGAGGCCAAGCACGCGATCGAGTCGCTGACCGACCCGGATGACCTCATCGCCGACGCCTGACTTCGGGCGCAGGGCCTCGACGTACGACTCGCTCCGGCCCACAGACGAGAACTGGTGGGAGGTGTACGAGGCGCTCGTGCGCGAGGGCGATCTCACGGGACGGCGCGTGCTCGATGTCGGCTGCGGCACCGGCCGCTTTGCGGCAGCGCTCTCGGAGCGCGCGAGGGTCTGGGGTGTGGACGAGTCTCCGCAGATGCTCGAAGTGGCGCGCTCGCGGGCTCCGGAGGTTCGGTTCAAGGAGGCGTCCGCCTATGCGTTGCCGTTCAAGGAGGGCTGGTTCGAACGGGCGACGATGTGGCTCGTCGTCCACCTCCTGGACCGCCCGCGCGCCTATATCGAGATCCGGCGCGTGCTCGACCCGAACGGCCGGATCGCCGTGGCGACCTTCGACCCCTCCTACTTCCGCGTCTTCTGGTTCCGCGACTACTTCCCCTCGATGGAGGAGATCGACCTGGCGCGCTTTCCGACGCGCGACGACTTCGAGCGCGAGCTGTCGGCTGCGGGCTTCGGCGCGCCGGGCTTCACCCGAATCAGCCAGCAGGCGACGGTGACCCGCGAGGTCGCGCTGGAGCGAATCCGGGGCCGCCATATCGCGACGTTCGACCTGATCTCGGACGAGGAGTACCTCGAGGGCCTGGAGCAGGCCGAGCGCGAGCTGCCCGAGCAAGTCGACTATCGGCAGGAGTGGCTCATCGCCGTCGCGGAGGCCGCGTGATGGACGAGGTCGAACGCGAAGCGATCGACGTGATGTTCATCCTCACGCCCGACGACGTGGCCGAGTTCGGGCCGGCGTTTCAGCGGCTGGAGGAGCTCGTCGGCACGCGCGGCCGCAAGTTCTTCGGCGCCTTCTATCCGCGGGAGAAGGAGTACCGCGCCTGCGTGCAGCTGCAGGAAGGCGACGATCCGAGCTCGCTCGGCCTCGAGACGGGAACGCTTCCAGGAGGCCGTTACCTGCGGGAACGCCTCCGCGGCGAGCCGCCCGCGCTGTACGAGCGCATCGGCCCGACCTTCGAGGAGCTGCTGAAGCACGCCACCTCCGACGAGACGCGCCCGAGCATCGAGTTCTACCGCCGCCACGACGAGATCGACTTGCTCTTGCCTGTGGCCGAGAGTAACGTCCGCCCGGCTCTCTAGAGTCCCGCGCCGACACACACCCCTTTAACTCGGTCCCGTGAGGCCGGAAAGGAGTCGAAGGTGAGCAAGGCCCTGAGCGCGCCCTGAGCGCGGCCCGAACCTCTGAAGCGAAGACCGTTCTCGATGCCGAGGCGATCGAGCGCACGCTGACGCGGATCGCGCACGAGATCGTCGAGGGCAACCCCGACCTCGAGCGCGTGGCCCTCGTCGGCATCCACACGCGCGGCGTGCCGATCGCCCAGCGGCTGCGCCGGCGCATCGCCGAGCTGAGCGGCACCGAGATCGCGTTCGGGCAGCTCGACATCACCTTTCACCGCGACGACGTCCACGTCCGCGCCGGCGAGCCTCCGCGCCACGCCCAGCCGCTCGTCCGCTCGACGACGCTCGACTTCCCGCTCGAGGGAATGACCTGCGTCCTCGTCGACGACGTCCTCTACACCGGTCGCACGATCCGCGCCGCGATCGAGGCGCTGTTCGAGTACGGCCGCCCCGAGCGCGTGCAGCTCGCTGTGCTCGCCGACCGGGGCCACCGAGAGCTTCCGATCCGCCCCGACTACGTCGGCAAGAACCTGCCAACCGCCCGCGACGAGCGCGTCCAGGTGGAGCTCGTCGAGGTCGACGAGATCGACCGCGTCCTGATCCAAAAGGAGACCAATGGGTGACATCCACGTCATGCGGGAGCAGTTCCTCCCGCCGAAGCCGCCGCCGCGGCGGCATCTGATCTCGATCGGCGACCTGACGCGTGACGACGTCGAGCGGCTGCTCGCCACGGCGCGCAGCTTCTCGCGGAGCCTGGAGCGCGAAGTGAAGAAGCTCCCGACTCTGCGCGGCTACACGGTCGTGAACGTCTTCTACGAGTCGTCGACGCGCACCTCGTCGAGTTTCGAGCTCGCCGCCAAGCGGCTGAGCGCCGACACGATGTCGATCAAGGCCGCGGGGTCGTCGGTCGACAAGGGCGAGTCGCTCAAGGACACGGCGCTCACGCTCGGCGCGTACGACCCCGACGTGATCGTCATCCGCCACCCGCAGATCGGCGCGCCGCAGCTGGTCGCTCGGTACACCGATGCGCACATCGTCAACGCGGGTGACGGCAAGCACCAGCACCCCACGCAGGCGCTGCTCGACCTCTACACGATCCGCGAGCACGTGGGCCCGCTCGACGGCCTGCACGTCGCGATCGTGGGCGACGTCCTCCACTCGCGGGTCGCGCGCTCGAACATCCAGGCGCTGACCCTGATGGGGGCGAGCGTGACGCTCGTCGGGCCGCCGCCGCTGATCCCGCGCGGGATCGAGTCGATGGGCTGCGCGGTGTCGCACGACATCGGCGCGATCGCCGCCGCGGATGTCGTCTACGTCCTCCGGATGCAGCGCGAGCGGATGCAGGAGGGCGCCAACTACGTCCCCTCGCTGCGCGAGTACACCGCGCGCTGGGGCGTCACGCCGGAGAGGCTGCGCCCTGGCCAGAAGGTGATGCATCCCGGCCCGATGAACCGCGGCGTCGAGATCGACCCGGTCGTCGCGGACGCGGCCGACGCGCTCATCGAGACGCAGGTGCGCGCCGGGCTCGTCGTGCGGATGGCGGTGCTCTACGACTTGCTCACCACTGGGCCCACGACGGTGAAGACGCCCGAGCCGCTGGAGGTGGCGTGATGCTGTTCGGTAGGAACGGCCGCAAGGACGACGTCGTCTTCAGAGGCGCGCGAGTGCTCGATCCCACCGAGGGCCTCGACGCGGTCTGCGACGTCCGCGTCGACGGCGGCACGATCGCAGAGCTCGGGACGAGCCTCGACGCCAACGGCCACCGCGTGATCGACGGCGCGGGGCTCGTGCTCGCCCCGGCCTTCGTCGACCCGCACGTCCACCTGCGCGTCCCGGGACGGGAGGACGAGGAGACGATCGCCTCCGGAACGGCCGCAGCCGCGGCCGGCGGCTACTGCGCGATCCTCGCAATGCCGAACACCGAGCCCGTGGTCGACTCGGCCGCGGTGCTCGGCTCGCTGATCGAGAACGCGCAGGCCGAGGCCGAGATCCCGGTCGGCTTCCTCGCGTCGATCACCCGCGGCCAGGACGGCGCGGAGCTGACCGAGATGGCCGAGCTCGCGGACCAGGGCGCAGCCGGGTTCACGGACGACGGCCGCCCGGTCGTCGCGCCGGGCCTGATGCGCCGCGCGCTCCAGTACCACGGAATCACGGGTCGGCGGCTGGCGCTCCACTGCGAGGAGCCGACGCTCTCGAAAGTCGGGCAGATGCACGAGGGCGCGGTCTCGGCGGAGCTCGGGTTCACCGGCTACCCCTCGGTGGCCGAGAGCCTGATGGTCGAGCGCGACCTCTCGCTCGCCGCCTACGAGGAGCAGCCGCTGCACCTGCTCCACCTCTCGGCGCGCGAGTCGGTCGAAGCCCTGCGGAAGGCGCAAGCCCAAGGAGTGGCCGCGACGGGCGAGGTCACGCCGCACCACCTCTGCCTCACCGACGAGGCGGTGCGGACGCTCGATCCCAACGTGAAGATGAACCCGCCCCTGCGCGCGGCCGAGGACCGCGAGGCACTGGTCGAAGGGCTCCGCGACGGCACGATCGGCGCGGTCGCGACCGACCACGCGCCGCACGCGCGGCACGAGAAGGAGGTCCCGTTCGAGGCCGCGCCCTTTGGGGTGACCGGCCTGGAGACGGCGTTCTCCGCGCTCTACACGAACCTCGTCGAGCCCGGCCTGCTGCCGTTCGAGACGCTGCTCGAGCGGATGTCGGCCGGCCCGGCGCGCATCTACGGCCTCGAGCCGCCGCGCATCGCGGTCGGCGCGCCCGCGAACCTCGTCCTACTCGACACCGCCGCGACCTGGCGCGTCGAGGAGGGCGGCTTCCGCTCGCGCTCGGCCAACTCGTGGCTGCTGGGGCAGACGCTCGAGGGCCGGGTCCGGATGACCGTGGCCGCAGGAAAGGTGGTGTACGAGGCATGAACGGGATGCTGGTGCTCGAGGACGGCACGGTCTTCCGCGGCGAAGCGGTTGGCGCGGAAGGGTTTGCCTTCGGCGAGGCCGTCTTCACGACCGCGATGACCGGCTACCAGGAGGTCGTCACCGACCCGAGCTATGCGGAGCAGGTCATTTGCTTCACCGCACCGATGGTCGGCAACTACGGCGTCGCGGGCGGCCGCTGCGAGTCGGCGTGGCCGCACGCGCGGGCGGTGGTCATGCGCGAGGCGCGCGGGCCTGCCTGGACCGACTGGCTCCACGAGCACGGCCTCGTCGCGCTGTCCGGAATCGACACGCGCTCGCTCGTCGTCCACCTCCGCGAGGCGGGCGCGATGCGTGCCATCGCGGTCGCCGAAGATGCATCCGTCGAGGAAGCGCTCGCCGCCGTGCGCGAGCAGCCGTCGATGGCCGGGCGCGCGCTGGCGTCCTCGGTTTCGACCCGCGAGCCGTACGTCTTCAGCGATGCGGGCGTCGCTCAGATCGCGGTCGTCGACTACGGCTGCAAGCGCTCGATCCTCGACCGGCTCGCGTGGGCCGGTGCGGCGGTCACGGTCTATCCGCACGACGCCGACCCGGACGAGCTCGTGCGATACGACGGGGTCCTGCTCTCGAACGGGCCCGGCGATCCCGAGCCGCTCGCGGCGGAGGCCGAGACGGTGCGCGCCTTGCTCGGCCGTGTGCCGCTGCTCGGCATCTGTCTCGGCCACCAGCTGCTCGCCCTGGCGACCGGGCACGAGACGTTCAAGCTCCCGTTCGGCCACCGTGGCGCGAACCATCCGGTGCTGGAGAAGCGGACGAACCGCGTCCTCGTCACCTGCCAGAACCACGGCTTCGCGGTCGCGCCGTCGGCGGCGAAGGAAGCGACGCACGTCTCGCTCTACGACGGCACGGTCGAGGGGCTCGACTTCCCCGAGCTGCGCGCCCGCTCCGTGCAGTTCCACCCCGAGGCGCGGCCGGGCCCGCACGACGCTTGGCCGCTGCTCACGAGCTGGGTTCAGGAGGTGCGGCTTGCCGAAGCGGCGTGACATCCGCTCGGTCTGCCTGATCGGCTCAGGCCCGATCGTGATCGGGCAGGCCTGCGAGTTCGACTACGCGGGCTGCCAGGCGCTGAAGGTGCTCCGCGAGGACGGCTTCCGCACCGTCGTCGTCAACTCGAACCCCGCAACGATCATGACCGACCCCGGCTTCGCCGACCGGACCTACCTCGAGCCGCTCGACGTCGATGCCGTTGCCGACGTGCTCGGTCGCGAGCGGCCGGATGCGCTGCTGCCCACGATGGGCGGCCAGACGGCGCTGAACATCGGGCTCGAGCTGGCGGAGACAGGAGTGCTCGACGCGCTCGGGATCGAGCTGATCGGTGCGCCCGCCGAGGTGATCCGCCGCGCCGAGGACCGCGAGCGCTTCCGCGAGACGGTCCGCGCGACCGGGCTGAAGGTGCCTGAGTCGCTCGTCGTAACGTCGCCGGCGGACGTCCCGGAAGACCTTTCCTTCCCGGTGATCCTGAGGCCCGCATTCACGCTCGGCGGCCACGGCGGGGGCACCGCGCACTCGCGCAGGCAACTGGAGACGCTGCTCGACCGAGCCCTCCG
>Ga0307312_10000688_pt1 | contig 16358 bp, 18 predicted proteins | sample ER_DNA_202_FD_194489 | JGI IMG/M metagenome (GOLD analysis project Ga0307312, IMG submission 194489) | Bulk soil microbial communities from the East River watershed near Crested Butte, Colorado, United States - ER_DNA_202 | ecosystem: Environmental > Terrestrial > Soil > Floodplain | place... | reverse complement strand
GCTGCAATCCGGCGCATGTCCATTCGCGAGATCATGCGAGTAGCGAGCACCCTGCTCCTCGCGATGCCGCTGTATGTGCCGATGGCAGCGTTATTGGTTGTGGCGTACCGACAAATCTCCCCGTGGAGCGTCGCACTATTTTTGTTTCCTGCGTTCGTGGCTCAGAAACTCTTCCTTCTCTACACCGAGCAACGAGCGACAGCAGAAGAGTTGGCTTCGGCCCTCGCAAGGCAGGAGAGGGCGAACCTTCAGTTCGCGTCCACGCTTGTCGCGGCGCTTGACGCCGGGGATCAATACACGGCCGGCCACTCAGCAGCAGTTGCCGTCTACGCCCGTGATATTTCTGCACGACTTGGCTTGAGTGAGGGGCAGCAGCGCCTTGCTCACCTCGCCGGGCTTGTTCATGACATTGGGAAGATCGGTCTTCCCGACGGCCTACTCGAAAAGGCGGGGCCGCTCGGGGCTGACGAACGTCGCGAGATGGAGCAGCACGTCGTCATCGGCGAACGCATCCTCGCCAACGTGGAGGACTATGCCGAGGTCGCGCGCATCGTTCGCCACCATCACGAACGTGTAGACGGCAGAGGGTATCCGGATCGCCTTGTCGAGGATGAAATTCCCCTGCTCTCGAAGATCATCGCCGTCGCGGATGCCTATAACGCAATGACGTCGAAGCGACCGTATAGGGATGCAATGCCCGCTGGCGTTGCGCGAATTAGGCTAGCTCGCGCCGTCAGCAGTCAGTTTGATACGACCGTTGTTGCGGCGTTTGAGGCGATTTTGGCTGGTGCCACTGAGGAGTATCGAGTCGGAAGAGGGCCCGAGTTTATGGTGGGCGCTCAACCGTCTCGAGATCTGTCGGTGGAGGGTCCACCGCTGCGGATTCTCCAAGCCGTCGCGTCTTAGCCGCCTGAATCGCTACTTCGACGCGACTACGCGCACCTAGCTTCCGAAGAATGTTTCGCACGTGAACCTTGGCCGTGGCCTCGCTGATGAAGAGCGCCTCGGCAATCTCGCGATTTGACTTGCCGTCCGCCAGTAGGGAATAGACGTCACGCTCTCGAAGCGTGAGCGGTGCGCCCTCACGTCCTTCGCCCTGCACAGTAATCCCAGCGGCCGTTGCTCGTTCCTGATCGTTTGATTTGGCGAGGGAAGCTAAGAGGACGTCGTGACGCCGTTCATCTTTCGCCAGAAGCGTGAGAATCTGGGGGTGAAGCCGGTTCGCAAAAACGAACGTGTCAAGTCCACCGGCCGAGACCGTTGCTTTGTATGCGCCGACCACTTCTTCTTCCGCCTCCTGCGATCCGAGCAATAAGAGGCAGATGCCTCGCGTCCATCGAAATAGGAGCTGAGGCTCAAGCCACCGGCTACTTCCTTTGACTTTGTCGAGAACTTCCAGAGCGTTCGTCGGGTCTCCCGAGCAAGCCAATGCCGCCGCCTTTGTCACGCCGAACTCCATCCGCCGCGCAGGCGTGGGACCTCGAGACCAGCTGCCCGAGACTGCTTGAAGGGCATCCTGGGGCGAGCCTTCGCAGAGCAGAAGTCGACATTGAAGGATGTCGGCGTTCGCAGCGAGGTAAGGGTCGTCCATGAGTTGCGCTGCTGACTCGATCTTCCGGAGACTCGCGCGGGCGTCCGAGAATCGACGCAGACCGATGTAAGCGGCCGCCTGGCTCACCAACGTATGCGGTCGGACGAATTCGAGGTGAAACTCCTCAGCTGCTACCAGCGCCCGCCGCGCGGCCTCGAGTGCATCGCGATACTCCGCGCCGAGGACGAGAACGGCCGCGAGCGCTCTAAACACGGCAGATCTGACGAGCGGATCGTTTGCCTGAGAAGCGAGGTCGGACAGCGGTGACAGATCGGAGGCGTCAGGAACTGAGCCTCCCTCACAGAGAGCAAGCATCAGTCTCGCGCACTCGAGACGAACGGCTGCATCGCCGCCTTGCTGCGCCGTGGACTGAAGCTGCTTAACCAGGTCAAACGCCTCTTGTCGTTCCAGTTCGAAGGCCACGATGAAGCGGCCCCAGAGGGCGTTCTGCGCATCGGAGAGCGTCTTGGCGCTCGCTTGCGCGGCCTCAAAGTGCTGGAGCGCACCGGCGCTGTCGTCAAGAAGGTGGCGACTCTGCCCGGCTCGGTAGTGAGCGACCGAAAGGAGAGGATTCCCAAGATCCAATGAAGAGGCTGCGGCGTCTGCTAGTGCTCCGCTTCTCTCTTGGCGCCCCTGACGAAATGCGAGTTCCGCATGGGCTAAGTCCACATATGCCGAAGAAAGATCTTTCGTCCTCGCAAAGTCGAGCCAGTCACGGAGAGTTGCCAGACGCCCAACCTGCGTAAGGGGAACCATCGCGCGACGGAGAAGCTCCTCAAACAACTCAGGCTTAGGCTCATATTCCGCGATGAGCGCGAACGCTTCGTCCCAGGCCTCGATCTCAAGAAGATGCTGGGTGGCGCCCGTGACAGCCGCTTCGAGGTCGGATCTTGGGCCTCTCGTCAGCTTTTGCAGCAGGAAGGCTTTAAGTAGTGGGTGCAGTGAGTATCCCTGCGACGTGTGCGCATTGAACATTCCGGCCTCTCTGGCATCTTCGAGGACGCGCTCGGCTGTCGAGTCGATCAGAGCTTCGCCTGCCGCACGTGTGACCAAAGGCACCAGTGCAAGGCGACAGAGGCCTGCTTGCGTCGTTCTCGGAAGGGAGGCGAAGAGCTCGTCGGCGAAATAGTCGTGGAGCTGCTCGGGAATGGCCTCTTCGAGGCGGATTGCAGTCGGGGTCAGGGCGGCGAGACCTATGACGGCGGGCCAGCCGTCGGCCAGAGCCACGAGCCCGCTCGCTTCGGTACCTCGTGATGCCATGACCGCGTTCGCCTCTTCGGTGTTCATCGCGAGCGAGCTCTGGCCGAGTTCGAAGAAGTCGCCATAGAGAAGCTCGCGTGCTGATGACCACATGGGTCGCTGCCTGCTCGTCAGCAACAGATGGCGACCGCTCGCGACGAAGAGCCGACGGATCAGCTCCTCGCTCGCCCCAGATGACAGAAGTTGGTAGTCGTCGACGACGAACCACGCGTTGTCAGGCCACTCGGCGAGGTCCTCCGACAGGAACTGTTCGATGACGCCGAGCTCCTGCTCCGGTTCACGGCTGGTCGGGAGCCATTCGCGGAGGCGCCGCCCTGCTCCCGAGAACATCGGCTCGACCGCTTCGGCGATCCCGATTGCGAGAGCGGCAACATCGCCCGACGACGCGCTGCCCTGGTACCACGCGTGCGGTCGGTTGGCAAGCCATTGCCGAGCCAGCGTCGTCTTCCCATAACCGGCGGGCGCGACCAGCATGATTACGCGCGCCGACGTCTCGTCGAGAAGTCGCGTCAAGCGGGGCCGCTCGATGATGTGGCGGCGGCCCGCCGGAATCTCTTGGCCTACCTCGTCTTCCATGCCTTGCCTCGGGCCCCCCAACCCAGAGCAAGATTACGAGAGGGGACACCGCGCCTGCGGCCCTAAGGCCGCAGGCGCGGGCCGTCAGTCCCCGGAGTCGGTCGGAACCGCCCCGAGGCTTTTCGCCAGCGGGTCGCGTCCGGTCAGCGAGCGGTACGCGCGCGGGATCTGCCGGCGCCGGGCGCAGCCGAGCTTCTGTCGGAGCACGTCCGAGTGAGCCTTCGCCGTCCGCGGCGAGATGCCGAGACGCCGTGCGACCTCCTCGTTCGAGCACCCGTCAGCGATCAGCTCGATCACCTGACGCTGCCGATCCGTGATGACCGGCGGGCCCTCGTGCAGTAGTTCGACCATGTCGGCGACGCTAACAACGGCCCTGCGTCCTGCCTATTGATCGGACGGCGTATCTTGGCCGCTACGCCGAACGGAGTAGTGAGCTGTGGATGAAGCTCGCCTCGTGGCCGCGTCGGTTCGCCTCCGCTAGCTCGTCCTCGTCCAGCGCGCCAATTCGCAAAAGGAGCTCGAGCTCGTCGCGGAGGTGGGTACGCATCATCTCCGGGCCGTCAGTGGCGATCGTGAACGGGACGCCGTGCTCGACGAAGGCGCGGAACGTCTCACGCACGGCGTCCTCGCCCGGAAGCGCGCGCGTGAGCAGGTTCGAGGTCGGGCAGATCTCGAGCACGATCTCGGCTTCGCTCAGAGCGGCCATGAGGTTGGGCTCGCGGGCGGCGAGGATCCCGTGGCCGATCCGGTCGGGGTGCAGCGTCTCGATCACCTCGCCGATCTCGGCGGCCGCGTGCTCCTCGCCCTCCTCGCCGACGTGGATCGTGACGCCGAGCCCGGCGTTCCGTGCCTCCTCCACAAGCGGAGCGAGCTCCCGGTATGCGTACTGTTCGCCGCGCGGCCGCGGGCCGGCGATGTCGATCCCGACGATCCCGCGCGAGGCGTAGCGGATGGCCTTCTCGACGATGATCGAGTTCTGCCGCTCGTCGAAGGTGCGGTCCATCATCAGGATCAGGCCGGCGCGCACCTGCGGGTACTCGAGGCTCGCGCGGTCGAGCCCGCGGGAGGCGGCCATGATGATGTGGTCGAGGTCGCGCTCGCCGCCGCGGTTTCGCTTCATCGGGTTGAAGCGGAGCTCGAGCGTGGTGATCCCCTGCGAGCGGTAGGCGCCGCCGATCGCTCCGTGCACCGAGCGCTCGACGGCGACCGGGCTCGACTGGATCAACTCGGTCCAGTGGTAGATCTGGTCGAGCGTGTCGAGCGAGTCGACGCGCCTCGGGTCGGCGATCGTGACCAGGCGGTCGAACTCCCAGTAGTCCTTGACCGGGAGCGCGATGCCCTGCTCGTGCGCGAGGCTCCAGAGGATGTCCGAGGCGACGGACGCGCCGAGGTGGGTGTGCAGCTCGGCGAGTCCGTCCTCGAACATCTGATCAGTCTAGGGCGCCCGGTGTCCCCCGATCGGGTGATGCGCCGCAGGCGGCCAGACGGGATAGTGGCGGCGGGAAAGGTACTCAGGTGTCGTCGCTTCAGCTCTCGCTCGACGAGCCGCTCTCACCGGAGCTGGCGCTCGTCTGCCCGGAGCTCGCCGAGCGGGCGCGACAGTCCTTGCCCGAGCCTGGCTGGTTGGCGCCTGTCGTCCGTCTCGAAGCCGCGGCTCGCATCCGCCCGGTGCAGACTCTCATGCTCGGTCTCGTGATCGTGCTGACGACGATGGCGCCGCTCGCGCTACTGCTCTACGAGCGGTCACCGCATTTCCACTAGCGGCTAGGGGTGGATGACGACCCGCGTGCCCAGCGGGACCGAGCGCATCAGGTAGCGCAGCGCGTCCGTCGAGGCGTGCACGCAGCCGCTGCTGACGGCGCCCGCGGTCGAGCCGCCGTGGATCGCGATTCGGTTTCCGCCGGTCCAGCCGCTCGGTAGGTGCGTCTGGTGGGCGGACAGCGCGAGGATGCAGCAGCCGTAGACCGGCGAATAGGCGGCGCCATTCAGCTTGTCCGTCACGGCGAATCGGCCGACGGGCGTGGGCGTCCCCGGCGCGCCGATGCCGACGCGGAAGCTGTGCAGCACGCGCCCACCTGAGCGCACGCTCAGGAGGCGGCTGGAGAGGTCGACGTCGAGCGTGAGGCGCGTCCGGCTGAGCCTGAGCGTTCCGGGCCGCGCTGAGATCCAGCCGACGCGGCCGTTGCCAAGCGCGGTCGAGACGACGGCCAAGCGCCGTCCGGGAAGCATCCTCGTGACGGCGAAGGTTTGAGGCGAGCCGAACTCCGTCCGCGACGACAGCCAGGCGACGACCGGGCCGCTCGGGCTCAGGCGAACGCCGATCTTTCTACCCGCTCGCACGCGCGCGATCAGGGTTGCCTGCTCCTGCTGTTCCGCGGTACGCACGAGCTGCGGGGGATGTGGCGCGTAGGGCGGCGTGACCACGTGGTCGTGATCGGCATGAAGGCTCCGGTACCTGAGGGATAGGCTCTGGCCGCGATGAAGGTCGGCATCGTCGTCCCGTACTCCTGGTCCTACTGGGGCGGTGTCAACGAGCACGTGGAACTGAAGGTCGAGGCGCTTCGGCGGCTCGGGATCGAGACCCGGACGGTTATCGGTCACGACCCACCGGGAAGCTTCACGCGTGTGCTCCACCCGCGTCACGGACGGCACGGACGGCCGCCGGCGGACGTGATTCCCGTCGGCCGCTCGGTGATCGTGCCTGCAAACGGCGCGCTGCCGAACATCGTCCTGAGCCCCTCCGCGATCGTGCGGGTCAAGCGCACGCTTCAGCGGGAACGCTTCGACGTGCTCCACTTGCACGAGCCGATGACGCCGGTGATCTGCACGGCGACGCTTGCCTGGGCCGAGGCTCCTGTCGTCGCCACCTTCCACGCTTCCGGAAATCTGGGCTGGAACACGTTCGGCAAGCCGGTCTGGGGCTTCCTCATGGACCGGATCGACTACCGCATCGCCGTCACCGAGGCGGCGCGCGAGTCCGCCGCGCGCTGGTTCCCGGGCGACTACGAGCTGATCCCGAACGGCGTCCTCATCCCACCGGAGGCCGATCCGGCCGGACGCGAGGAGCGGATTGTCTTCGTCGGCCGGCACGACCCGCGCAAAGGCATGGCCGTGCTTCTCCGCGCCTGGCCGCAGATCCGCGCCCGCACTGGTGTGCGCCTCCGCATCGTCGGCGCCGATCCCCTGATGGTCCGCTTGGTGATGACCCGCAACGGGGTCGACGCCGAGGGGATCGACGCCCTCGGCTTCCTCAGCCAGGAGGCGCTGACCGAGGAGCTGCTCAGGGCGAAGGCGCTCGTCGCGCCGTCGCTCGGCGGCGAGAGCTTCGGGATGGTGCTCACGCGGGCCTTCGCGTGCGCGACGCCCGTCGTTGCATCCGACATCGGCGGGTACCGTGACGTCATGACCGACGAGACGGGTCTGCTCGTCCCGCCGGGGGATCCGAGCGCGCTCGCGGATGCCGTGACGGAGCTGCTCGCAGACGAGCGGCGGCGGGAGGCGTACGGCGCCGCAGCGAGGAAGCTCGCGGTGGAGCGGTACTCGTGGGACGACATCGCGCACCGGCTGGCCGCTGTCTACGAGGGGCTCGCGTGAAGCTCCGGTTTCCGACCTCTCCGCTCGTCCGCGGCGCGATCGTCGTGCTGGGGGGCTGCGCAGCGGGCGCGCTCCTCTTCTGGCGCGGGCCCGACTGGGGAACGGTCGGGCACGCGTTCGACCGGGTGCGCTGGGAGTGGGTCGTCGTCGCGATCGGCCTGAACCTCGTGTCGGTTGTCGCGCGCGCGATCGCGTGGCGGACGGTGATCGTGCAGGCGATGCCGCCGCCGCACCCGCGCTTCTCGCTCGTCTTCTCCGCATTCTCGGTCGGCCTGTTCGCCAACGCCGTCCTGCCGGGCCGGATCGGCGAGCTCGCCCGCGTCGCCGTCTTGACGCGCAAGCTGCGCCTGCAGGGGCGCGCCAACGGAACATGGGCCGCGCTCGTCGGGACGGTCTTCGCGCACCGGCTCTTCGACCTCGTGCCGACCGTCGGGCTGATCCTGTACGTGCTGCTGACCGCGAAGATTCCGCACTGGGCGATCTCGAGCCTCGTCGTCGTCAGCGTGATCGGCTTCGGCCTGTTCGCCTTCGCATTCGCGAGCGCCCGCCACCAGAGTCAGTCGGTGCTCGACGGGCTCGGACCGGCGCGCCGGGTCGTCGAGATGGCCCGGCACGGCCTCGGAGTCCTGCACCGGCCCGGGCCCGCGGCAGTGGCGGCGTTCTTCCAGTGCTGCGGCTGGCTCTGCCAGTTCTTCGCGGTCTACACGGCGATGCGCGCCTTCCACATTCACTCGCCGCTGCCGGCCGCCGGGCTCGTGCTCCTGCTGATGAACGTCGCGACGCTGTTCCCGCTCTGGCCGGGGAACATCGGGCTGCTTCAGGCCGCGATCGCGCTGCCGCTCGCCTCGTACGGCGTGCCGGCCGGGAAGGCGATCGCGTACGGCTTCGGCCTGCAGGCGATCGAGGCGTCCGTCGGGGTCGGGGTCGGGATGATCTTCCTCGCGCGCGAAGGGCTGTCGTTCGCGATGCTGAGGAGCATGCCCGACGCGGCGGAGGCGGAGGCGCCGCAGGACGAGGCCGAGGCCTCGGCGGACCAGGGCGAGCCCCGTGCGCGCGCTCGCGTCCCCGGCTAGCCTCAAAGGCGTTCTCTCGGCGCGCGAGGCGGCACGCGCGCTCGCGGAGGGCTTCGCGCGGGCGGGGGTCGAGGCCGACGAGTTCCCAATCGCCGACGGCGGCGAGGGCACCGCCGAGATGCTCGACGCGCGGGTCGTCCGCACCGTTGCCGTTCAAGACGCGTTTGGGCGGCCACGCGAGGCGCCGGTTTGGGGGCTCGCCGGCGGCACGCTGCTCGTTCAGAGCGCCGACGCGATCCCGCTCGATCCGTCGCGGCTCGATGTTCGGGCGGCTTCGAGCCGGGGCTTTGGCGAGCTGCTCTCGGCTGTTGGGGCGTGCCCGCGTCTGCTCGTCGGCCTCGGCGGTACGGCGACGATGGACGCGGGCGACGGGCTGCTCGAGGTGGTGTCAGAGCTTCCGGCCCCGACGACGGTCCTCGTCGACACGCGCGCGACGCTCGTCGAAGCGCCGGGTACGTTCGGGCCGCAGAAGGGCGCGACACCGGAGCAGATCGCCGAGCTGGAGGAGCGTTTCCACCGACGGCCGTTCGCAGACCTCCCGGGCTCAGGCGCCGCGGGAGGGCTCGGGGCCGCCCTCGCCTCGCTGGGCGCGGAGCTCGTCCCCGGAGCGCAGTGCCTCTTCGAGCTGACCGGCTTCCGCCAGCGCGCCGCCCGCGCGGATCTCGTCGTCACCGGCGAGGGCACCGTCGACCGGACGACGTTCGAGGGCAAGGCGCCCGGAGAAGTCGTCCGGATCTGCGCCGAGCTCGACGTGTCGTGCTGGCTCTTCGGCGGCCGGGTCGAGGAAGGTCTCGACGCGGTGGCCCTCAGCGGCGATCCGGCCCGCGTGCGCCAGGATCTCCAGGAGCTCGGCCTGAGGCTGGGGACCGCCGGCGCACAACCGGACGTAAAGGGGTCGTGAAGTGCCTTGTCGCCCTCGCTGGGGTCGCTCTTATCACCACCGCTTGCTCCGGAGGACACGGCAGGACGCTGGGCGGCCAGGGGATCACGCTTTCGCTGCCGCACGGGTGGTTCGGGGTGTCGGCGCCGGGCCAGCTCCAGGCGGCGGACTTCCCGCTCTCCCGCAGGGTCCTCGCCTCCGCGCAGCGGGCCCACGTGCCGCGCGGCCACGTCCACCTGATCCTCTGGGACTACGGGCCGTCGGTGCCCGGCATCGCCGGCGGCCACCAGAATCTCCGCGGGCCGCTCGTGCTGCGAGGCATGTCCGGGCCGTTCGAAGGCTTCCCCGACGAGGACGCCTTTGCGGGCCGATCTGCAACCGTCAACGGCGAGGTGCTGCAGGTCCTTGTCGACCTGGGGCCGAAGCCCGTTCCGGCGGCACGGCTCCGCGACGTGAACAAGGTGCTGCGGAGCCTGAGCGTCCCCGCACCGCGCGTCCGTCGACCGCACAACGGCCACCTCGACGCCGACGGCGTCTCGCTTCGCCTGCTGACCGGCTGGACGGGCCGGATCGAGATCCCGCCGACGACGTTCGCGACGCGGCTCGTCCTGCGCGCCCGCAAGGGTGAGACCCGCGTCACGCTCCTCGAGCTCCCGCGCTCGTTCCGCGGTCAGCGGCTGCAGTTGCCGGTCACGCTCCGTCAATTCTCGCGCGGGTTCGCGCGTCGCGTCTTCTCCACCCGCGGACGGAGCTTCGACATCTCGGCGGTCTTCACCTCGCAGTCAGGCCTCGCCGAGGCCAACCGCCTGATCGCCGGACTGCGCCTGTCTACGCCGTAGCCGCGGACTCCGCTTCGCGGAGGCGCTTCGCCATCGCCTGCAGCAGCGGCCACGCGATCCGGGCGTCGTTCTCGACGAGCGGCCGGAAGTCCCAGAACGTCAGGCCGTAGCAGTGGAGATCGCTCTCCGCGGTGACCGAGGCGGTACGAGCGCCCATGTCGATCAGCGCGATGTCGCCGAAGTAGTCTCCGGGGCCGAGGCGACCGCGTTCGCCGCCGCCGACCGCGACGACGGCCTCGCCGCTCTCGATCACGAAGAACCCGGCACCGCCCTCGCCCTCGCTGGCGACGGTCTCGCCGGCGTCGAAGGTCCGCTCCTTGAAGGAGCCGCTCAGGCGCTCTAGCTCGCGGGGCTCCAATCCCGCGAAGAGCGGGATCCGCTGTAGCAGCTCCACTGACGGGCCGGCCATGCCGGAGATTCTAAGGGGATTTCAAATCGTCGACATGCCGAGGCGCGCTCCCACCACCGCCTCGGCCGCTTCTGCGCTTGCAGAATGGCCCGTGACGGCCGCGAGGAAGTCCTCCCGTTCCAGCGCGAACAGTTCCACGTCGGTGCGCGCGGTCACGGTCGCCGTGCGCGGCACGTTGCGCAAGAGCGCGATCTCGCCGAAGTGCTCGCCCGGTCCCAACGTCCCTTGCGCCTGGCCGTCGATCGAGACCTCCACCTCGCCGGACGCGACGATGTAGAAGCGGTCGCCCGGGTCTCCCTGCAGCACGATCCCCTCCCGTGCGGCGACGCCGACCGGCTCGAGCCGCGCCGCGAGCCCTTCCAGTACGGGCGGCGAGAGCGGCGAGAAGATCGGGATCGCGCGCAGGAGCTCGAGCTGGCGGCCGTGGTGGTCGGAGGCGTCGTCCAGGCGCACGAGCGGGATTCGGGTGGCCAGCGAGAGGATCGGCAGGATCGCGCCGACCGCGACGAGCGACCAACGCACGCCGATCAGGTCGACGAGCAGCGGTGCGAGGATCGCCCCCAAGGCGACGGTCGCGAAGAAGAGGCTGTGGACGACGCCGAAGACCCTCGAGAGCACCTCGCCGGGCGTCGTCCGCTGGAGGAGCGTGAAGCCGGCCACGTCCTCGACGATGTTCGAGACCCCGATCAAGGCGAAGGCGACGAGCGCGATCGCGGTCGACGGATGAGGAGCGATGAAGATCATCGGGCCGCCCGTACCGGCGACCGCGAGCCCGAACATCCCTGCGAGGCGACGCCGCCCGACGAGCATCAGCGAGAACACGGCGCCGATCAGCCCGCCGACGCCGACCGCCGAGTTGAGGTAGCCGACTCCTCCCGCGCCGATGTGAAGCAGCTGCAGCGCGGAGACCGTGATCAGGACGCCCATGGCGCCGTTGACGAGCGTCTGCGCGGAGAACAGCCCGATCACGAGCTTCAGGCGGTGATCGTGAGCGATCGTGCGGAAGCCCTCGACGGCCTCGTGCACCAGCGGCCGCGGCTCGCGGATCAGGGGCGGCTCGTCGCTCTTCAGCAGCCCGGCGAGCAGGAGGGCCGACCACACGAAGGTGGCCGTCGTGACTGCGAACACGACCCACGTGTTCGAGACCGCGAGCAGGACGCCGCCCAGCGCGGGACCCGCGCAGAAGCCGAGGCTTTCGAGCGTGCTCGAGCTGACGTTGGCGGCGGTCAGCTCCTCGGGCGTGCGGGCGAGGGCGGGCAGCAGCGCGGCCTGCGCGGGCCGGAAGGCCGTCGAGACCACCGAGGTGAATCCGACGAGCGCGTAGACCACGCCGGGCGGCGCGTGCACGATCACGCAGGCCGTCATGCCGCCGAACGCGGCCGCGCGGAGGATGTCCGAGCCCATCATCACGAGCACGCGGGGGTAGCGGTCGCCAAGGATTCCCATGAAAGGCGCCGCGAAGGCCGCGGGCAGCCAGCGGATCACCACGACCAGCCCGACGGCCGAGGCGCCCCCGTGGCGGTACGCGTACACGGCCAGCGCGACGCTGAAGGCCCAGGTCCCGATGATCGACCCTGCCCACGCCAGCTGCAGCCGCCGCAGGCCGCGGTTTGCGTAGACCTCCCGCAGTGCCCGGAGCGATTCCCGCAGCTGTTCGCGGACCTTGTTCACTCCGCGGAGAATCCCCTAGTTGCGCTTTCGGGACAAGAGGGGGAAGATTTCAGCAAGGACGACCGTCTAGTGAACAAGTTCTGAAGTCCCCAAAAGGAGGACCACCGTGTCGGAGAAGGACATGCACCAGGAGAAGGATGTGCATACCGAGGCCGAGGAGGACGTGGAGGGCCACGTCAACCAGGCCGTCAACCAGGCCGTGAACCAGGGCGTCCATCACCGCGAAGACGAGGGCGAGGACGTCGAGGGCCACGTGAACCTGAACGCGAATCTGGGCGCTCCCGACGACGCGGTCAACCTCGGCCGCGAGGACGAGGGCGACGACGTCGAAGGGCACGTCAACCTGAACTAGCTTGGCCCGCAAGACCGCTAGCAGGTCTAGCGCCTCGAGGGAGCCGAAAGGCTCCCTCGGCGTTTCTAGAGGCTGTCGTCGAGGAGCTGCGGCGTTCCGCCGGCGGCGAGGAAGGCCTCGAGCGCCTCGAGCAGCCGCTGGGCGGCTTCCCGCTGTTCCGGCTCGGCCTCGGCGAGCCGCCCTGCCAGGCGGGCGAGCGCGGCGGCCTGGCCGTCCTCCTGCTCGAGCACGGCGCGTGCCTCGCGGGCCCGCTGGAGGAGGTCGAGCGCGATCGCGGCCTCGTTGGCGAAGAGGCCTAGCAGCTCCATCTCCTTCAGTGAGAACGCCGCCTGCTGCGGCCGGTCGAGCACCTCGAGGACGCCGAGCGCGCGCTCCTCGTGCAGGAGCGGCACCGCCATCAGGCCCTTCGGGACGAATCCCGTCGACTCTGCGGCCTCGCGCGCGAAGCGCGGATCCTGCTCGAGCTCATCGATCACAAGCGGCTGGCGCGTGACGAGCACCCAACCCGCGACGCCGGTGCTCGAGGGGAACCGCTTCCCGACGAGCTCGCCCGCGCCCTCGCCGGCGACCGCCTCGAAGACGAGCTCGTCGGTCCCCTCGTCGTGCAGGAAGACCGACGAGGCCCGCGCCCCGAAGATCGCCCGGGCGACCTCGACGATCGCCTGTAGCAGCTCGCGGTAGCTCTCCTCCGAGCCGAGCGCCCCCGCAGCGACGGCTGCCCTGAGGTCGCTCATCGCCCGCCGCCCACGTTGTTCGCGGTCAGGTAGAGGACGTTCTTGAGCTGGAACGGGGTCAGCTCGGGGTGCTTGGAGAGAATCAGCGAGCAGATCGCGGCGATGTGCGGCGTCGCGAAGCTGTTGCCACTCGAGCGGATCGTGCCGCCGCCGACCCAGGCGATCTCGACGCCCACTCCGCGCGCGAAGAACTCGACCGGCGGCGACGGGTTGTAGAAGAACGTCAACGCGTCCGGCTCCTCGTGGCTGCCCACGGAGATGACCGAGGAGAAGCGCCAGGGGTAGCTCTCGACAGGCATGTTGTGGGCGGAGGCTACGAGAACTGTGCGGCGGAAGTAGGCACTGTCGGCGAGCTCGTGCAGGAGCTCCGCGAACTGGCGCTTGGTCGTCGAGAGGCTCATGTTGATCACGTCGAAGCCCTGCTCGATCGCCCAGCGCAGGCCGCCGAGGAGCACGGGGCCGCTGCCCTTGAAGCCCGCGCCGAGCACGCGGACGCTGTAGAGGCTCGCTTTCGGCGCCAGCGCGCGGACGATTCCCGCGCACGCGGTCCCGTGGCCGCAGAGATCGCCCTCGGCGTCATCGTTCACTTGGATTCCGCCGTCCTCGGTCTTGGACACGGCGACGGAGCCGTCGAGGTCGCCGACGAGCGGGTGGCCGCGCTCGACCCCGCTGTCCAGGATGCAGACCCGGACGCCCTCGCCCGTCGCGTCGCCGAAGGCCCAGTCACGCGTGACCCGTTCGGGCCACTCGACGCCGATCTCGATCCGCTGGGCTTCGCCGGCCGGAAGACTCCAGGCCGGGAGGCTCGGATCCCCGAAGTGCGACATGGCGTGATCGTAGAACTACGAGACGCGGCGGCGGAGTTCGTCGAGCAAGGGCCAGGTAGGCTCGACGCCCTCCGCCCGCAGCGCGGTTTCGAGATCGGCGATGAGGGCTCGACGGTACTCGGCGTCCGCCTCGGCGCGCTCGACGATTCCATCCAGCTCCCGGCGGGCTCGCGGCAGCTCCCGTGCCGCGCGCACCCAGGCGGCCGGAGCCGGGGGGAGCGCTCCGATCAGGCGGGAAAGCCGTTCGATGTCGTATTCGCTCATCACGTCACCTGCTCTCAGGACGCGCTGCCGGGCCCATTTCTTCCCTCAGCTTGACGAGACACCGGGAGATACGGCTCGCGATCGTCCCTGCAGGGAGCTCGAGCGCTTCCCCGATCGCCCGGTAGCTCTCGTCGCGCGCGAAGAAGCGGTCGAGGATCTCGCGGCAGTTCTCCGAGAGCCGGTCCAGTGCATCGTGGACGTCGAAGGCCTCCTCCAGTTGGGCGAGCACGTCCTCGTCCGGCGCGTCGGGCAGCTCTTCGGTGTCCGCCGCGATCTCGCGCGAGCCGGCCCGCAGCCGGTCGATACAGAGTCGCCGCGTGAGCTGGGCGATCCAGGGGCGGACCGCCTCGTCCTCGCGCAGGGTGTCGAGCCGCTCGTAGACCCTCGCGAAGACCTCCTGGAAGACGTCCTCGGCGTCGTGCTCGGCCAGCCGGAACGCCTGGACCGCGATCGCGTAGACGTAGCGCGAGAACCGCTCGACCAGCGCGCTCCAGGCTTCCTCGTCGCCGCCGCGGCAAAGCGCGACGAGCTTGGCGTCGCTGAGCTCGGCGGTCAGCGCTGCTGGGCTTCGCGGAGCCGCTTCGCGAGCGTCTCGAGCAGCTTCCAGGCGATGGAGGCGTTCGACTCGACGAGCGGGCGGAATTCCCAGGAGGTGAGGCCGTAGCAGCGGAGATCGCTCTCGGCGGTGATCGTCGCGCTGCGGGCGCCGTCGTCGATCAGCGCGATCTCGCCGAAGTAATCGCCCGGCCCGAGCCTGGCGCGTTCCTCGCCGCGGACCGAGACCGTCGCCTCACCGTTCTCGATCACGAAGAAGCCGGCTGCGCCCTTGCCCTCCTCCGCGACCTTGTGGCCGGCCTCGAACGTGCGCTCCTTGAACGAGCGGGAGAGCCGCTGGAGATCGCCGCGCTCGAAGTCCGCGAAGAGCGGAACCCGTTGCAGCAGCTCTAGCGGTGCCTCAGCCATGCGCGGGATTCTAAGCTCATTTTGGGGCTTTTAGGGTTTTGCGGCTTCTGCGCGGCTCGCGAGCTCTTCGATTCGGCCTTCCGCGGCGTCGAGGCGGTCTCGGCAGAGGCGGTACAGCTCCTCGCCTCGCTGCCAGAGGCGGAGCGCTTCGTCGAGCGGCGCCTCGCCGCTTTCGAGCCGGTGGACGATCTCCTCCAGCTCGCGCTGCGCGTCCTCGAAGCTTGGTTGCGAGCTCACCGGGTCTCCTCGACGCGGGCGCCGAAGCCGCCCTCGGCGAGCTCGACGTCCACGGTTTGTCCCGGCTCGACGGCTGTGCCCGAGCGGACGATCTCGCCCTCGCTGCGGACGATCGCGTAGCCCCGGTCCAGGGTCGCGTGCGGGGACAGCGCCTTGAGGCGTCCTGCCGCATGCTCCAGGCGGGCACGGCCTCGTTCGAGCAGCAGGCGCGGCGCGCGGTCGAGCCGCTCGTGCGTCCGCTCGAGGCGCCGCCGCTCGCCCTCCAGCGTGCGGCGCGTGCCGCGCTCCAGCCCCGCGCGGGCCCGGTCGAGCCGCTGCAGCAGCTCCGCGAGGTCGGGCACGACGAGCCGCGCAGCCATGCTCGGGGTGGAGGCTCGCGCGTCGGCCGCGAGATCGCAGAGCGGCGTGTCCTGCTCGTGCCCGACCGCCGTGACGATGGGCACGGGGCAGGCGGCGACGGCGCGCACGAGCCGCTCGTCGCTGAACGGCAATAGGTCCTCGAAGCTACCCCCGCCGCGCGCGACGACGATCACGTCGACGTCCGGCTCGCGGCAGAGCGCGCGCAGTGTCTCGATGATCGCCCCCGCAGCCCGTGGGCCCTGGACGTACGTCTCCCCGACGAGCACGTTCGCCGGCGGGAACCGCGCGGTGATCGTCGTCAGGACGTCGCGCTTGGCAGCAGCGTCGTTGCCGGTGACGAGCGCGATTCGCCTGGGCAGGAAGGGCAGCGGCCGCTTCCGCTCGGCGGCGAACAGGCCTTCCGCGGCGAGCTTCTGCTTCAGTCGCTCGAGCGCGGCCAGATGCTCGCCGAGGCCGAATCGCTCGAGCGAGAGCGCCCGGAGCCGGAACTCGCCGCGCGCCTCGAAGAGCTCGGGACGGCCGTACACGTGGACGCGGTCGCCGTCGGAGAGGTCGAGCTGCAGCCCGTCGAACTGCCCGCGCGGCATCGAGACGGCGAGGCAGGCACCGTCCGCCGGGTCCTTGAGCGTGAAGAAGACGCTCGCCCAGCGCGCCTGGCGGCGGAGCTCGGTGACCTCGCCCTCGACCCAGACCGTCGGCAGCCGCGAGAGCCACGACGCAACCCCGCG
>Ga0307312_10000683_pt1 | contig 16465 bp, 17 predicted proteins | sample ER_DNA_202_FD_194489 | JGI IMG/M metagenome (GOLD analysis project Ga0307312, IMG submission 194489) | Bulk soil microbial communities from the East River watershed near Crested Butte, Colorado, United States - ER_DNA_202 | ecosystem: Environmental > Terrestrial > Soil > Floodplain | place... | reverse complement strand
AGCGCGGATTGGTCCGAAGTCGCGGCGCCAGCGGCGTTTCCCATTGAAATATTATGTCCTATGCCGAATAGTTATACTATATAACTATTTTGCCTGGAGTCAATGGCAAAGCTCGTGTCCCGGGCGGGTGCAGCGTTCTTCACGCTGCTCCGCAGAACCGGGACCCACGGTGGACCCCGGATTAGCAGCGCACCGCAAGGGCGCTGCGCAGCATCCGGCGAACGGGCCCTTGGCGATTTGCTCACAACACCTGATGCACGTCGATCTCGACGCGGTCGGGGTATCTTGCGCCGACGCCGACGAACAGGTTCTCCATCAGCCAGCGATACTTTTCGGCACCGGTTTCGAATTTCGGCACCGAGCGAAAATAGATCGATGCGGGATCGACAATCTCGCCCTTGGCGATGCGGTCCAGCAGCTCCTTCGGACCGAAGCGGATGCCGACATTCTCGATGTAGACGATGGCACCGTCGTCCATTTCGAAGGCGTATCTTGCCTCCAGTTCGGTAAAGCCGTTCGGGCGAATGGTCTGGAAGTCCGCACCATGCGGAAGGATCGTGCCCTTGATGCGCTCGCCGCGCACTTCGCCGCCGAGGATCGGAATGATCCGCCTGGCACCGTAGCCGAAATCACCGGCGACGATCGGGGCGCCGATCAGAATCGCGAGGCTGAAGACGTATCTGGTGTGAAGCGCGGGCGCCATGGATCATCGCAGTTTCAGGGTGAGGGAATCTATTGAGCCATCATGCGTTGCGGCAGCCAGGTCGCCAGCAACGGAAATGCAATCAGGATCACCAGCCGGATGAGGTCCGTCACCACGAACGGGATCACGCCCTTGAAAATCGTCGCAAACGACACGTCCTTGACCACGCTTTTGATGACGAAGACGTTCATTCCGACCGGCGGATGGATCAGGCCGAGTTCTACCGTCATGACGATGATCACGCCAAACCAGATCGGATCGAAGCCGAGATGGGAGATCACCGGAAAGATGATCGGAACCGTCAGGATGATCATGGCCATCGCGTCCATCAGGCAGCCGAGCACCAGATACATCACCATGATGAGGGCGAGCACGCCGCAGCTGCCGAGACCGAGGCCGGTGAGCAATTCGGTGACCTTTTGCGGGGTTTGCGTCACCGTGAGGAAATACCCAAAGATCAAGGCGCCGATCAGCACCGTAAACACGGCGGCGGCGGTACGGGTCGCCTGCAGCAGCGAGGCGAGGATTTTGTCCTTGTCCAGCCGCCCGGTGAGCAGGCCGATCAGGAACGCGCCGGTCGCGCCGACGCCGCCCGCTTCCGTCGGGGTGAAGCGCGGCAGGAAGGGCAGGCCGTAAAGCCCGCCGATGACGAATACGAACAGCAGCACCGGCGCCCAGATGTCCTTGAGGCCGGCAAACCGCTCGCGCCATGTGGTGTGCGTGCCTTTTGGCAGGAAGCCCGGCCGGAAATAGCCGATCAGCGCAATGGTCATCATGTACATCGTCATCGCGAGCAGGCCGGGGATGATGCCGGCGATGAACAGCTTGCCGATGTCCTGTTCGGTAATGATGCCGTACACCGCGAGCACCGTCGACGGCGGCAGCATGGCCCCAAGCGTGCCGCCGGCCGCGATCACGCCGGTGGCGAAGGATTGCGGATAGCCGAACCGGCGCATTTCCGGGTACGCCACCGCCGAAAACGTCGCGGCGGTCGCCACCGACGAGCCGCAGATCGCGGCAAAGCCGCCGCAAGCCGCCACCGTCGCAATGCCGAGCCCGCCGCGCAAATGCCCGACAAAGCCATTGGCGGCGCGGAACAGTTCGCGGCTCATCCCGGAATTGCTGACGAAAGTCCCCATCAGCAAGAACATCGGAATGACGCCGAAGGTGTAGTCGGTCACGGTGCGCATCGAGGTCTGGCCGACCATTTTGAGCGCCGCGGAGCCGCTGACCAGATAACTGAAGCCACAGACGCCGACGAGGCCCATCGCCATTCCCACCGGCACGCGCAGCAGCATCAACGTAAACAGCGCGATGAATCCCAGGATGGCGACGGCGTCGGTGCTCATCCTTGCTCTACTCCGTGGCTTTGAGCTTGGGATCGTGCATCAGATCCGGATAGAAAATCAGGCGGTAGGTGCGGATCGCGATCAACAGCACTGCGGAGACGTCGCCGGCCCATGCAACTGCGAAAAACGGCCAGGCCGGCATGTGCAAATCGAAGGTAAGGACATTGTCGTTATAGGTGCCGCGGACCTTGTCGAACAGCGTCCAGGTCTGCACCGTCACGACGAACAACAGCACCAGGGTCGCAAACACGTCGATGATGCGCTGGTATTTCGGACCGACATTGGCCCAGACCAGATCGACAGTGATGTGCCCGCCGCGATAGCTGGTGGCGGCGATGCCCCAGAAGATCAAAATGCCAAGCAGCATGCGGCCGATATCGAAGGAATCCGGGATCGTATAGTTGAGCGTGTTGCGTAACAGCACCGAGATGAAAATGTTGGCGGCAACAATGCCGACAATTCCGGCCGCGATCCATTCGATCGCATCGATAAAACGATCCATCGAGGCGCGCATGTCCGCTCCGCACGGCCTGGTATTGCAGGGTAACATGGCGGCAGGAGGATCCCGCCGCCATGGCGGTATGTAACAGGTTCTTACTGCGTCAAGGCGTTGTATTGGCCGAGAGCCGCGCGAAGTTCCGATATCGCGGCGTCCGGATCGGTCCCGGTTTTCTTGACGCCCTCGGCCCAGGTCTTGACCAGCGGCTCGGAGGCTTTCTTCCAAAGCGCCGTCTGCTCGGGCGTCAGTTTGTAGACTTCGTGACCTTGCTCCGCCTTCACCTTGTCGACGCCGGCGTCTTCGAACTTGCCCCATGGTTCGCCGACGCGGCCGGCGGCCTCGGTGTTGCAGTTGTCGTCGATCGCCTTCTTCTGCCGGTCCGACATCTGGCTGTACTTGTCCTTGTTCATCACGAAGGCGAACGTCGTGACGTAGAGCGGTGCCTCCAGGTGATACTTCGTCGCCTTGTCGATGCCGAACAGCACCAGCGATCCCCAGGGGAAGGTGACGGCGTCGGCAACGCCGCGTTCGATGATGTCGCGGACTTCCGGCGCCGAGGACTGCACATTGGTGCCGCCGAGCAGCGTCACGAAATTCGCCATGGTGGCGTGGGCGGGGCGGACCTTCAGGCCCTTGACGTCATCCGGCACCATTATTTTCTTGGTGCGCGAGTGGAACGAGGAGGGCGAGTGGATGAAGGCCAGGCAGAACTTGACGTCCTTCATCTCCTTCTCGGCATATTTCCGATACCAGGCGTCCAGCGCCATCGAGCCGCCCTTGGCATCCGACATCAGGAATGGCAGTTCGCCGGCGCCGATAATCGGGAAACGGCCGGGCTGATAGCCCGGGTTGACGTAGGTAACGTCGGCAATGCCGTCGCGCGCCATGTCGTAATGGTCGAACGCCTTGCCGAGCTGCTGTGCCGGGTAAACCTTGTATTTGATCGTACCGCCGGATGCTTTTTCGACCGCGGCGCCCCAGTCTTCCAGCGCCTTTTGCAGCGGATGCGACGCCGGTACCCAGTGCGACACCTTCAGTTCGAAGGTTTTTTCCTGCGCCAGCGCCGGCGTCACGGCGGCGGCCAGCAGCAACGCCAACAACGTCTTCCTCATCGACATCGTCTCCCCTTATAACATCAGGGCTTCAATGGCCCTTTGCGCGCATTGTTATATGATATAATTATCAATGCAAGAACTGCGGGCAACTCCGCGAGCGGCTACGTTCAAGCCTATAATGATCAGGGGAGCAAGTGTTGCGGACAAAAGTGGCAATCATTGGCGCGGGGCCGGCGGGATTGCTGCTGGGACAGCTGCTTCGCACCTACGGAATCGACAACGTCATCCTTGAACGCCAGACGCCGGACTATGTGCTTGGCCGCATCCGCGCAGGTCTTCTGGAAGAGGGAACGGTCGCTCTGCTCGATGAAGTGGGCGCCGGCGCGCGCGCGCACCGCGAGGGCCTGATCCATCATGGCATCGAGCTCTCCTTCGGCGGCGCGCGCCATCGCATCGACATGACGGCCGCCACCGGCAAGACGGTGATCATCTACGGCCAGACCGAAGTGACACTCGATTTGATGAACGCGCGTAAAGCGGCCGGTCTCACCACGATCTATCAAGCCGCCGACGTCAAGCCGCATGATTTCGACACCGATCATCCGCGCGTCACCTACGTCAAGGACGGCGTCGGCCACGAGATCGCCTGCGATTTCATCGCCGGCTGCGACGGCCAGCACGGCGTCAGCCGCGCCAGCGTGCCGCAAACAGCCGTCCGGACATTCGAGCGGATCTATCCGTTCGGCTGGCTCGGGATTTTGTCGGAGACGCCGCCGGTCAGCCACGAGTTGATCTATACCAACCACGAAAGAGGTTTCGCGCTTTGCACCATGCGCTCGATGCACCGCAGCCGCTACTACGTGCAATGCCCGCTCGACGATCGCGTCGACCAATGGCCGGACGAAAGATTCTGGGATGAATTGAAGCGGCGGCTGGACCAGAAGGCGGTCGATAACCTGGTCACCGGGCCTTCGATCGAAAAGAGCATCGCGCCGCTGCGCAGCTTTGTCGCCGAACCGATGCGGTTCGGCCGGATGTTCCTGGCCGGCGACGCCGCGCACAACGTGCCGCCAACCGGCGCCAAGGGCCTCAACCTCGCCGCCAGCGACGTGCATTTTCTCTCCCACGCGTTGCGCGAATATTACGACGAAAAATCTTCCGCCGGCATCGACGGCTATTCGGCAAAGGCGCTGGCGCGGGTCTGGAAGGCGGTGCGCTTCTCCTGGTGGATGACCTCGATGCTGCACAAATTCCCCGATCAAGGAGAATTCGGCGCGCGGATTCAACTGGCTGAGCTGGACTACCTCGTGAGTTCGAAGGCGGCGGCGACGTCGCTGTCGGAGAATTACGTGGGATTGCCGTATTAGCGGTTCATGCGAGGACAAGAGTGAGGCCCCTCGCAACAGGGGAAAACCCTCATGGTGAGGAGCGCGTCTTCGCGCGTCTCGAACCATGAGGCCCGCGGCCCATCCTTCGAGACGCGCGCGACTGCGCGCTCCTCAGGATGAGGACAGTGTCTGTTGCTAGGTTGGGCGGCCACACCATGCTCACACTCTATTTCGCGCCGGGCTCGAGTTCGTTTGCCGTGCATATCGCGCTGCACGAGATTGGCGTGCCCTTTGAGGGCAAGCCGATGTCGTTCAAGAACGACCTGCGCTCGCCGGCCTATCTCGCGCTCAACGCGGAAGGCAAGGTCCCCACGCTCCTGGTCGACGGCCGTCCGCTCACCGAAGTCGCGGCGATCCTCTATTATCTTGCAAAGCGCTTTCCGGATGCCGGGCTGTTGCCGCGCGACGACATCGAGGCCGACGCGCAGGCGCTTTCATGGATGTCCTTTGCCGCTTCCACGCTGCATCCCGCGCGCACACGCGGACTCGACCATGCCAGGGAAGTTTGGGGAATTGCCGATCGGCGCCTGGGCAGCGGCTGGGCGCTCGGCCGCTATTCGATCGCCGACATCCATCTGTTTCGGCTCTATTGGCGATTCGCCAATTCACTCAAGCCCGCGCCGGAAACCTTTCCCAATCTCACGGCGCATTATGCGCGCATGATGGCCCGTCCCGCCGTGCAGCGAACGATCGCGATCGAATCCGCGATTGGTTATGAACTGCCGGCGTGATCGTTCACCACCGTCATGCCCCGCCACCGGGTCCCGCCTTCGGCGAGCCCGATGACAGGCTCCTGCGGGGTATCCAGTACGCCGCGGCTTCTCGATTCCATCGCAACCGCTCTGGAATACTGGATCACCCGCTTTCGCGGGTGATGACAACTGAAGAGGGACTACATCCCGAAGTACGTTTTAAACTTTGTATACGGTGCATTTGTCGCAGGGAGCGCGTTCAATGGCGGAATGTACCGCCAGCACGCGAGCGATTCGCATGACAGCTACCAGCACCGATATCCCCGAAGGTTTCGAACCCCACTTCCGGAAGAGTCCCCTTACCGATCCCTGGGAGCCGTTATTTTCGAAACGAACGGAGAAGGCCGTGATCATCGGATTGCGGCTTGCCAAGCCGCATACCAATGGCCGCGGCCTGATTCATGGCGGGCTGATTGCAGCCCTCGCCGACAACGCGATGGGATATAGCTGCGCGCAGGTGATGGGCGGGACATCCTCGCTGGTGACGATCGGGCTTGCGGTCGATTTCATCGGCACGGCGCAGGTCGGACAATGGCTGGCGGTCGAGACCGACGTGATCAAGACCGGCAGCACGATCTGCTTCGCGCAAAGTTTTATCAAAGCCGACGACGTCGTGATCGCCCGCGCCAACGGGACGTTCCGCGTGGTGCCGAAGAAAGAGTAATTGTCATTCCGGGGCGCGAATCCGCTACCGTCATGCCCCGCGAAAGCGGGGCATCCAGTATTCCGAGATATCCATGAGAATCGAGACGCCGGCGTTTACTGGATCACCCGCTTTCGCGGGTGATGACGGTGAGTTTTGTGGATGCGCATCCTCAGATGTGCAATTGCACATCGGGGAATGACGACAATTTATTTCCCGCCAAAATGCCAGTCGCTGATCTCGGTCACGAGATCGACAAAAGTCCGCACCTTGGCCGACAACAGCCGTGACGTCGGATAGACGATGTGGATCGGCAGCGGTGGCTGCTCGAATTCTTGCAGCACGATGCGGAGCCGGCCGCCCCTGATCGCGTCCGCCGCCTGATAGGCCAGCACCCGCGTCAGCCCGCCGCCCTGCGCGGCATATTGGATCGCGGCGTCGGCACTGTTGGTGGTGAGCCGCGGCGTGCACGCCACGCGAATCCGGCTACCATCCTCGACAAAGTGCCAGTCCGGCGACGCGGCCGTGGCGCCGAACTGGATCGTCTGATGGGACGCCATCGCCCGCGGCGTCCTCGGCTCGCCGTGCCGCTTGAGATAGCCGGATGAGGCGACCACGATCCGCCGCATCTCGCCGACATGACGCGCGACCAGGCTGGAATCGGCGAGATGACCGATCCTGACCGCGAGATCGACGCCGTCCTCCACCAGATTGATCATTCGGTCCGATAACCGCAGTTCGCCAAAAACCTCGGGATACCGCGTCAGATACGCCGACATCACCGGGCTGACATGGAGCCGCCCGAACCCGATCGGCGCCGAGACCACCAGCCGTCCGCTCGGCCGCGTCCGTTCCGCCTGCGCCGAGCCTTCGGCCTCCTCGACATCGGCAAGGATCCGCCTGACACGTTCCAGGTAACGCGCGCCGACATCGGTCAGCGCCACCTGCCGCGTGGTCCGCTGCAGCAGCCGCGCGCCGAGACGATCTTCCAGTGCCGCAATCAGCCGCGTCACGCCCGAAGGCGACAGCCCGAGCTTGCGAGCCGCCGGCGCAAAACCCTGAAGGTCGGCCACCGCGACAAAGGCCTGCATGGCGTCGATACGATCCATGCCATTATTTCATATCTCGCAATGATGAAGTGTCAATCGGCAGCATTGTTCAAATTTCGAAAAAGCCCATCTTGGCTTAAGGGAAAGCACGGGCGCTCCCGCTCCCGGGCCTTCAGGAGATCTCCCGATGTCAGACATTCACAGCTATTCCAGCGACGTGGCATTCACCCCGGCGGTGAAGGCGATCCAGACGCGCAAGGGATCGCGTGACGCCTATGCGCATGTCGAGCAGCAGGGCGGCTGGCGCACGGAAATCGATGAAGACCTCGCGGCGTTTCTGGCGGAGACCAACAGCCTGTATTTTGCAACCGCCAGCGCCGACGGCCAGCCCTACATCCAGCACCGCGGCGGGCCCAAAGGCTTCGTCAAGGTTCTGGACAAGAGCACGCTGGCGTTCGTCGATTACGGCGGCAACCGGCAATACATCAGCCAGGGAAATCTGTCGGAGAACCCAAAGGCGAATTTCTTCGTGATGGATTACGCGCATCGTCGCCGGGTCAAGATCTGGGGCGAAGCGCGCGTGGTCGATGACGATCCGGCGCTTGTGAAATCGCTGATGCCGCAAGGCTACAAGGCGCGGCCCGAGCAGGTCATTGTTTTCAAGGTTTTCGCGTGGGACACCAACTGCCCGCAGCACATCCCGCAAAAATTCGACGCGGCCGACGTCGCGTCGGCGCTGGCCGCACGTGACGCCCGGATCGCCGAGCTCGAGGCGGAGCTGGCCACATTGAAAAGCAAGGCATCAACCTCCGGCGGGCGGGCGATCTGAGGTCACTCCAAAAAAACCGTCGTCCACGCGAACGCGGGGACCCATAACCACAGGCATCAGTTATTACTCAAGAAGTCTGCCACTGTGCCTCTTCCGTCGGGCGCGGTATATGGGTCCCCGCGTTCGCGGGGACGACTATCTCAGGCCGCCTGTCGCAGCGGCATCCAGGCGAAGTCCGGGTAATATTGAAGCATCATGCGGTCGACATAGGATGTCAGATTCGGGAATTCCTCGGTCCGCTCCCGCAATTGCGAGGCAAAGAACGGGGTGAGGATTCCGGCAAGCGCACCGAATGCGGTGGCATCGGTACCGCAGGGGGTGTCGCCCATCAGATACGGCTTGTCCCCAAGCTGGACCGACAGCGCAAACAACGAGCGGGCTGCCAGGTCGATGTCCTCGTCCGGCGCGTGGCGGCCGAGACCGCTCAGGAGATAGTTCTCGGCGACGCGGAATTGCGCGTCCTCGCGAAGTTTTTCGCGCCGATGCCCGGGCGCGCCATCGAAGAAATGCGCAGGCCCTTTGGCAAAATTTTCATCATCGACCCAGCGCGCGCCGATCAGTGCCCAATAGACATGGTGCTCGATCATCCGTTCGAACGCCCAGGCCTGCGCCCGCTGCTGCAAATTGAGGGGCGCGTCGAAATCGAAACCGTATTTGCCTTCAAGATGTGCGCGAATGAAGGTGGAATCGGCAATGCGCTCGGCCTCGTCGACGATATAGGGCAACTGCCCCTTCGGGGAGGCCGGCGGCGTCGCCCTCTCCTTGCGATAGGCAAGACCGGCCATCTTCAACTGGACTTCGGTCTTGGTCACGAAAGGGCTGATTTCCGGCAAGCCAAAGCCGGGGCCAAAGCCGTAGAGGGTAATCACGTGCGCGCTCCAGATTTCTTGAACAGGTGCTTCAGACTAGCCATTCCCTGCTGCCACCATGGTGTCAGCAGCGGTCATATCAGCCGCGAAACGAGCCCCCTGCCAGGCGCGATCCATGATGCTTCGAGCCAAAGACATCAGTTGCCTCTGCGCAAAGGCCTCCAAAGCGGCGAACGCGTGTAGCGCCAGCGCGGCGATCGTCCAGCGGAAGTCCCCGGACGCGCAGTGGACGGGAATCAAATGTGCCACGGCCCAAGCCTGGGCACGCCAGAACGGCCGGAAATCTCCGAAGCCATAAAGAATCATCATGGACAAAATCCTCTTCGTTGGAGTGTTGTCCCGGTATACTGGCCACCTGCTGCCAACATGCTGTCAGCATCGGCGAGCCACCCTGTTTTGTTTGAGCATGATCTTTTCGGAAAACCGGTTCCCACTTTTCCGGATCATGCTCTAAAAAGAGAACCGCCATGAGACGTGCCGACCGGCTGTTCCAGATTATCCAGGTGCTCCGGCGCACCCGGAAACCACTGACGGCAGATGCGATCGCGGCCGAGCTGGAGACCTCGAAGCGGACGATCTACCGCGACATTGCGACCCTGATCGAGCAGCGCGTGCCGATCCGCGGCGAGGCCGGCATCGGTTATATCCTGGAGAAGGGATTTGACCTGCCGCCGCTGATGCTCACCCCCGATGAGATCGAAGCGGCCGTGCTCGGCGCGCAATGGGTCGCCGGCCATGCCGATACCGCTTTGTCCCGCGCCGCTCAGGACCTCATTGCGAAAATCGCCGACACCGTCCCCGAACGGCTAAGACCTTTTGTGCTTGAACCGGCGAGCCGCGCCCGCCCGGCCCGGCAGAAGGAAGCCGACCGCATCGACATGGCGCGGACGCGTGCGCAGATCCACGAAGGAAGGAAAATCGCGCTGCACTATCGCGACGAACACGGCCGTGACAGCGAACGCACGATCTGGCCGATCGCGATCGGCTATCACGAAGCGGTGCGGATTCTGGCGGCGTGGTGCGAGCTGCGCAGCGATTTTCGCAGCTTTCGAACTGACCGCGTCGTCGACGCCGTGTATCTCGACGAAAGATATCCCGAGCGGCGTGACCTGCTCAGGGCGAGATGGCGACGGAGCCTCGTCTGGGAACATCCGAGCGATCTCTGATATCGCGCCGCTCGCGCGGGGCATGCCGGGCGACGTCGAATTCAAGATGGCGCGGTGAAAGGACGGCTGCCGACACTCGCGTGATTCTAACCCGTCGTCCCTGCGAAAGCAGGGACCCATCACCACTGAGGCTGATTGTCGAAAAAGCTGGCTGCCACAGCGCCCCAATGGTGGGGCCGCGGCGTATGGGTCCCTGCTTCCGCGGGGACGACACTTATGGATAGTTACGCCGTTGCGGCTTGGGCGAACTCTTCGTCAAGCTCGTCGTCGACAGGCGCGAAGGTAGAGAGCGGCTTGGTCGAAAGCGTGATCGACTTGCGGCTGCCATAGGACGATGACGGCGCGGCGCGCGCTGCCGGCTCGCGTGACAGCGCGTAAAGCGTCGAGCCGACGCGACCGCCGAACTCGACCAGCTCGCGTTCGCTGCAAGTTGCGGCGATCGCGAGCGCCAGCGAGTAGAGATGGCTTCGGCGATAGCAGAACAGCGCCAGCATGGCCCGAACATCGGAAGAGATGCTCTCCACCAGGCGGGGCAGGCCGTTCTCGTTGGCGCGATACAGTTCGCCGAGCAGTTCATCCCGAACCGGGCAAAAATCGTTGTCGAAGGCATCGCGGCTTGAAAACATTTGCATTCCCCCGGTCCGCAGGATGCAATGCAAGTCTCTAACGTAAGGTTAACCACGGCAGCCGGTCACCGCCCGGGGGCGCTTGAGCGCAATAGCCGAATCAGACCACCGCAGCCGCGATGAGCGCGATCAGCAAGAGTGGAAGCCGGTTTTGCGTCCGATCGCGCTCTAAACTATTGATCGGCGCATGATCTCATCGCCAAACCGCTTACACTTTGGCGGATCATGCGCATCTCCTACAGCGAGTTTGCCTTCATCCAGTCGGCCACCGCCCGGCCGATCGCCGGCCCGGAATCTTCCTGGATGAAGTGCGAACCCGGGACGGTGACTTCGGTCTGGTTCTTCCAGCTTCGGCAAAAATCCCTGACCGCACCGATCAGGATGGCGCCGGGCTCGGCGTTGACGAACAGTTTTGGAGTGTCGCTCTCGGCCAGCCATTGCGAATAATCGGCTGTTATCTGCACCACGTCGGCAGGTTCGCCCCGCGATCGGGATCTGCCGCGGCCAGGTCAGCGTCGGCCAGCGGTGTTCCCGCTCGAGATAAGGCCGGCGATATTCGGTCATCTCCGCCTCGGTCAGTTTGCGCAAAACCGATCCCGGCAGCACCCGCTCGATGAACATGTTGCGGTCGAGGATCATCGCCTCGCCCTTGTCGGAGCGAAATCCCTGGAAGATCGGCGTCGCCGCCGCGCTGAATTCGTCCCAGGAGGCGATCGGCCGCACGATTGCTTCCATATAGGCGATGCCGCGGATGCGGTCGCGGTGATGGTTGGCCCAGTCGAAGCCGAGCGCCGAGCCCCAGTCATGCACCACGAGCACGACCGGTTCCGCACGCCCGATCACCGCATCGATGAAGGCTCCGAGATAACGACGGTGGGTCGTGAAACGATAGGTGTCGGTATCGGGATTTGGCAATTTTGTAGAATCCCCCATGCCGATCAGATCCGGCGCGATCAGCCGGCCGCGTCCCTCCAGTTCGGGAATGACGTCGCGCCACAGATAGGACGAGGTCGGATTGCCGTGCAGAAACAACACCGGCGCGCCCTCGCCGCGCTCGTGATAGGCCATGCGGGCGCCGGGCACGTCGACGGTCTTTTTTGTCAGCGGCTGTTCTGTCATTGGTTCTCCCTCGATCAATGGGCGCGTTTGACGACCAGGCCGCGCGATTGGGTTGAGCGTAAATAGATACGTCCCCACGAAAGACCAGGCTGGAGTTCGATCGAACGGGATGTCGGGCCACATCACCTGAGCGTATTTATCCGGGATGCAAATCCCGAGGCCGGCAAGCTCAGTTCGCCGCCATGAAGATCGAGAGACCAAAATCGGTGAGATGGTGCAGCGCCTGATCGATCCCGATCAGCCACCAGAACCATTGATGCTCCGGCTTGACCCTGAAGGTGGCGACGCAAAATCCCTTGGCTCGGTCGACCGCGAGGTGAATCGCAAAATCGATCAAGGCGACGAACCAGAACCGCGGCGCGACAATCAGGATCAGCGCCATTGCAACCGCAAGGTGCACAAGGCAATGCGCCAGCAATGGGAGCGCCCAGCCCCTTCTCTGGTCCTTGCCGACCGCCATCCAGGTGTTCTGCAGGAAGAAATCCGCAATGACGTGCTTGGCGGTGAGGAGCAGCATCCATCCCACCAGGGCACCAACCGGAACCGACGACGACATGGCGGGAAACGACAAAGCTGACGCCCTCTGGACTGACCTGGAACGGTTCGGAAGATTAGCAGGCTTCAGCGCAAGTTCTTCTTAAACCCGGAAAATTGAACCGGTATTGGTTGTTTATGCCATCTCCCGGGGCGGAATGCACCTACGGGGAACCCAAAAAGAGGTGTGATCCAACCGCGATAGGTTCCCTGCATTGACCGCATCTGCGCCGGTAAGGTTACCGAACGAGCCGGTTTGCAATCGGCCGCGGGCCGGATATCATCCTTAAGCTGAAAAATTATCGTTCTTTTTTAGATATTTACCATCTCGTTCGGGCGATCCTCGGAGCCGATATGGCGAAGCGCCCCCGCGGCGGGTATGAGCCATGAGTGCTGAAGTCCCAACGCCGAATGCGGAAAGGCCGCCCGCGCGTTCGCGCGTCAGCAACCGCCGACAGATGCTGCTGTTTGTCGCACTGACCTTGATCCTGACCGTCGCGACGGTTTGGGGTGGCCGGATCTGGCTGAGGAATTCCGAAAGCCTGGTCTTCGCCGCCGGCGATGCCAACGGCGTTGAAGCGCGCTTTGCCGACAAGCTTGCCACCGTCCTCAACAACAACCCTTCAAAGTTGCGCCTCAAGATCGTGACCAACGCCGATAGCGGCAAAGCGCTGGCGCAGTTCGATCGCAGGCAGGCCGATCTTGCCGTGCTGCGCACCGATGCAAAGGTACCGCCGCGCGCGCGTGCGCTGGCAATCCTTGAGCACGACGTGCTGCTGCTGCTCAGCCCTCCCAACAAGAAGATCAAGTCGGTTGCGGAGCTGAAGAAAAAGAAGATCGCGGTTTTGGCCGACGGCGACCATAACGCGGCGTTGGTCCGCAAAATGCTGGAGATTTCCGATAATTCCGACGCCGCTTCCGCGGTCCAGCTGGCGCCGCCGAATTCGCCGCTCGATAAACTGTTCGCAGCAGGCGGCTATGGCGCGGCGGTCGCAATTGCCCACGCCTCGACCATCGTGAAAAACAAGAGCTATGAACAATATGCCAAGCGTGGCGCCTTCACCCTGAACGCCATCGACGAGGCGAAAGCGCTGGCAAGACGCGATCCCGGAATTTCGGAGGAAACGCTGTCGACGGGCATGCTGTCCTCGGCGCCTCCGATTCCCGATGACGATCTCAGTACCGTCGGGCTGCAATGGCTGCTGGTCGCGCAGTCCAGGATGTCGTCGGCGACCGCGGGAGAACTTGCGCGCACGATCTACGAAAACAAGGCCGAGCTCGCGTTGCCGGATGGCTTTGCCTCCAGGATCGAACCGGCGGACACCGACAAGGACGCCTTCGTTGTCGCACACCAGGGCGCGGCCGAATATATCAATGACGACACCAAGTCGTTCATGGACCGTTACAGCGACCTGTTGTATCTCGCCGCGGCCGCGCTCAGCGTCATCGGCTCGATATTCGCCGGGCTCTACGCCAAGGTGACCAGGATTGCGCCGGAGAAGGCCAGCGAGCTCGCGACCGCCATTCTCGACATCGGCGAACGGATCGAACATGCCACCTCGATGGACGCGCTCGACGCGCTGCAGGAGGAACTCGAGCAAATTCTTCGGGGCGTTGTGATCGGACTGCGCGACGGCACCATTTCAAGCGATGGGCTGGACACGTTCAAGCTCGGATATGAATTCGTCCGCGACGAGATCGCCATGCGGCGCGAGAGCCTGAAGCGGCGCGCCGGCCATGACGACAATGTGGTGGTGGTCAAGACCGCGCAAAGCGCGTGAGGCGCTCCAGGCACTGCAGCAGCGGCGCCGAACCGCCCGGAGCGTGAGATGAACTTTATCCGAGAAACCGCATCAGAGCAGTCATCGGGGCCTATTGGGCCATCTGGAGGCATGTCAATAAACTGACATAACTCGGCGTACCACCAACGCTTTCATTGGCACTGCAGCTTGCTCTGCTTGAAGCGGTGAATTTGGACCATTGGCTTCCCAGCTGCTGCAGCGCTTGCTGTTCATCATTCATGCAATTCTTTATTGGCTGCTCGACAGCGAGCCCCGTCGCCGCGGCAGCATCAAGCTTGCAACTCCGCGCAATATCAAACTTCGGCACCTCGTCAGCCACGGCAACGACCAACTGCGAACTCAAAACGATCATCGAGATTGAGATAGGCATCTTCGGCCTCCTGCTCGTAGTTGGCTTTGAAGCGCCCCGCCGTGCCAAGTTGAACGCCGAATACCTAGAGCGGCCACCAGGCTGAACGGAACGGCTGGGATCCCTGCGGATTGGCGGCCATTCTCTGGCGGTCGGGCCGCTTTGCAGCCTTCGTCTTGCGCTCGACCTTGATTGCCGCTGCGGGTGCCGGGGCGGACGATCCAGGCCGGGCTTCCGCGACTTGCGCCGGTGCTTGCACAATGTCCGGGACCGAAGCAGGAATGGCCGCGGCTGGTGAACGGGTATCGATTTCCACCCGCGGCGGACCCACCCTGTCCGACGCGATTCGAATGACCGGCCTTGCCACGTCGTCCCGGTTGACCGTTTCCGTTTCGGAGAAAAAGCCCGACACAACGAACAGGAGCGCAAGCAGCGCTCCGCCGGCAACAGTGAAATAACGAAATAGAGGCATGCCCCACCGCAGGATAGAGAGCTGTCGTCTCGCGCCGTTTGGCGATCTGGATGGCCGACCGGCCTCCGCCTGTAGCGCTTACTTGCTCGCTTCCTGGATATGTCTGATCACGCCTCTGTTAGGTTCAAAGCCTTACCGGAGGCGCTATTCCGATCACATCCGTTTCGCCGTCGAACCATTGGAATCACTTAAGATTATTCACGCCCTGATGCCAGCGCAGCGTCGCGGTTGGGATCAGGTCTCCATAGGAGACCAGCGGAGCCGCGGCAGTTATCGGCTTCTGTCCCATGGGAGACATCTTCAGGATGCGGTCTTCTGCGCTTCGTGACTGGCCTACTTGTGGGTCAGTGGCCTTTTAGGTGGCGCCTCCGGAGCAGCGGGCGTGATCGCCAATGTAACCCACGCCGTGTAGCCTTCCGGTCGGTTCTCGGCGGCAAAATCCTTATAGGCTTTCAGGTTCAGGTAGCCTTGATGCTCGTTGCCAATCGGGAAGAGGAATCCGATCTGTGGGCCAATGCCGGCCACACGTCCCTTAAAATCGCCAAGTTTTGCGCCGGAACCGCTGTCGCCGGTGAGTTGCTGAAAGAAATAGCCGGCAAGACCGATCTGGACATTCTTGCTGACGAACTGCGATGCGCCCCAGTCGACATGGAAGTCGATGCCGTTCTGGTATTGCAGGTCCGGGTTGATGAAGTTGTACGTCAGGCCTCCGACGATGGAAAACTCATGTCCGGTCTTCGGATCGAAATAGGTGTAGCCGGCACCGCCGTCCACCGCCACCCAACCGAAGCTGAGATTGGCAAGGCGGGTATGGTCGTAAGTGCCACTCGGGATATTTCCGGTGACATAGATCATCGTGTTGTGAACTCCCTGATTCCACTTCAGCGTTCCTTGATAGAACACATCAGCGAAGGTGGTCCGGTGGTCCGTGGTGCTGCCTGAGATCGTATTGCCTCTCGGCCCGGTCAGTGTGGCGTCAATGCCGACGTCCACATGCCCGGGAACACCGAGCACGCTGACGGCAGCCTGTCCGCCGAGAACCGGCGTCGCGAAGGTATAGGTCAGGCCCTGGGCGACTGCGTCCGCGCTGGCATTAAGGCCAGCGACAACTGAGCCTCCTCTCACAAATTCCTTGTCGCCTTGGGCTGCGGTCTGAACGTGCAGATAGATGGTCGAATAAGCCCACCCGGGGACCCCGGGCGCCGCAGCGAGACTGCCGAATGTTCCGGGGAGCCAGTAGCTGAGGCCTCCCGCGTCAGCC
>Ga0307312_10000682_pt1 | contig 16480 bp, 16 predicted proteins | sample ER_DNA_202_FD_194489 | JGI IMG/M metagenome (GOLD analysis project Ga0307312, IMG submission 194489) | Bulk soil microbial communities from the East River watershed near Crested Butte, Colorado, United States - ER_DNA_202 | ecosystem: Environmental > Terrestrial > Soil > Floodplain | place... | reverse complement strand
GGAGTGCGAGTCGCGCAGCGCGAGGTAGGAGAGGCTCGGCAGCCCGGGCTCGAAGCCGTGGACGACGTCGAAGCGGCCGCGCTCCAGCGCCAGCGCGAGGTTCGCTCGCACCCCGACCGGCACCCCGATTCGGCTTCGTCGGGAGACCGGCAGCGCGGGACCGAGCGCGATCACGTCCGCCTCGACTCCGTCCAGCAGCGCCCGCCGCCCCGCGACGAGGTCCGACGCCCGCGTCGAGGGCGCGAGCACCGTGACGTCGTGGCCGAGGGCGCGGAGCTCGCGCGCGAGGCCGTCGACGTGCTCGTTCACTTCGTGCGGCCGCGACCACGCGAAAGGGGTGACGAGGCAGACGCGGAGACCCACGACGGTTCGAGTCTAGTGGGGACGAGGAGGGCGGCCCGGCGAGCGGGCCGCCCTTTCCGTCTGCCTAAGAAGCAGTCTCGACGGGCGGCGCAGCGGTCTTCGCCGTGCGCGCGTTCTGGGCGATGAAGTCCTCGACCAGCTCGCGTGCTGCGTCGTCCGTGTACTGGACCGGCGGCGACTTCATCAGGTACGCCGACGGGCCCTCGAGCGTGCCCGAGATGCCGTTGTTCAGGGCCAGCTTCGTCAGCCGGACTGCATCGGTGACGACTCCGGCGGAGTTCGGGGAGTCCCAGACCTCGATCTTCAGCTCGGCGTTCAGCGGCACGTCGCCGAAGGCCGTTCCCTCGAGCCGGATGTAGGCCCACTTACGATCCTCGAGCCACGGCACGTGGTCGGAAGGGCCGACGTGGATGTTCTTGGCCTCGATCTCGTAGGGGACCGTGGACTGGATCGAGTAGGTCTTCGAGATCTTCTTCGATTCGAGTCGTTCCCGCTCGAGCATGTTCAGGAAGTCGGCGTTGCCGCCGAAGTTGAGCTGGAACGTCCGGTCGACCTTGACCCCGCGGTCGCGGAAGATGCCCATCAGGACGCGGTGGGTGATCGTGGCGCCGACCTGTGACTTGATGTCGTCGCCGATGATCGGCACACCCGCCTTCTTGAAGCGGTCGCTCCAGTACTTCTCGCGGCCGATGAAGACCGGCATGCAGTTCACCATCGCGCAACCGGCGTTCAGGATCTGCTCCGTGTACCACTTGGTGGCCTCCTCGGAGCCCACCGGGAGATAATTGACGACCACGTCGGTCCCGGTCTCTTTGAGGATCTCGGTGACGTCCACGGTCGAGCCCTTCGCCTTCGTGACTTTCTCGCTCAGGTACTTGCCGAGGCCGTCGTGCGTCATCCCCCGCTGGACGGTGATGCCGGTCTTCGGCACGTCGGCGAACTTGATCGTGTTGTTCGGCTCGGCCCAGATCGCCTCGCCGAGGTCCTTGCCGACCTTGCCCTCGACCACGTCGAAGGCGGCCGTGAACTCGATGTCGCGGACGTGGTAGCCGCCGAGATCGACGTGCATCAAGCCCGGGACGAGCTCGTCGGGGTTGGCATCCTTGTAGTACTCGACGCCCTGCACGAACGAGCTCGCGCAGTTGCCGACGCCGATGATCGCGACGCGCACCTTGTCTTGCGAGCGCGCCGCCTTACCGTTGGTCGAAGCCATCAGTTTCCTTTCGCAGAAGTTGCTTGCGGACGGACAGGATTCTCTGGAGCACCGTCAGCCCGGCGGTTGCCGCCAGCAGGTAGATGAACCATTGCAGCGGAACGCCGAGCGGCGCGAGGATCAGGCCGCTGGCGATCACGATCACGCGCTCGGCCCTGCTGCCGATGCCGACGTCTCCCTTGAGGCCGATCAGCTCTGCCTTCGCGCGAGCGTAGGAGACGAGGAACGAACCAGTGACTGCCGCCACGCAGAAGGCGACGCTGACGTCGTCTCCAGCGCGTGCGAAGACGAATGCGATCGCCGCGAGCACGAACCCTTCACTGATCCGGTCCGAGAGCGAGTCGAGGAACTCGCCGAATGGCGTCGCCTTGTTGCTCTCGCGGGCGAGAGCGCCGTCGAGGATGTCGAGCACCGAGCCGACGATGAAGAGGCCGGCCGCGAGCCAGTAGTAGAGATACTCGTTCCGGTTCTCGAAGGGGATGACGAACGCGGCCGCGGTGCACAGGAGCACTCCTCCCGCGGTTAGCGCGTTCGGGCTGACGCGCGTGCGCGCCAGGCGGGAGACGTAGCGGGAGGCGAGTCGGCGGGTTCCGTCCGTGTAGCCCTGCTTGACGGAGCCGATCGCTGCGGTTCGATTCACGTCTCGGACCGTACCAGCCTCCTTTCGGGCCGGCCGTCGGAGAGTCGGCAGGCGGTCGATCCCCGCCGCTAAGCGGCGGCAGGGCGCAGGCGATGTTGCCTGAGCTCGCGCCGGTAGACCACTGCGAGCGCCACCAGTGCGACGAAAACGCCGGCCAAGACGTCCAGCCAGAAGTGGTTTCCGGTCGCCATCACGGAGAACCAGACCCAGGCCGGCCAGAGCGCCCAGACGACCTTTGCGAACACGTTCCGGCAGATCACGCAGAGCACGATCCCCACGATGAGTGCGTCGGCGGCATGCAGGCTCGGCATCGCCGCGTAGGGATTCGCGACGAAGTTGATCAGGCCGCTGCCGTGGTTCAGGCTGGCGAACTGCGAGAGCGTGTCGTCGAAGCCGAGGTCGGGGAACATTCGCGGCGGCGCGGTCGGGAGCAGCACATAGCCGATCAGCCCGATCACGTTCGCGAGCAGAATCGTGTTCCGGAAGCGGATGAAGTAGTCGTGGCGGCGCAGGTAGACCCAGAGCAGCGCCAGACCGACGACCGTGAACTCGGAGTTCCAGTAGGTCCACGAGGCGAGGCTCATCAGGAATTGCGACGAGTCGACGAAGCGCTGGAACGAGAGCTCGATCAGCCCGTGCACGTGCTTCTCGAAGCCGATCACCCTGAGGCCGTTGTCGAAGGCCTTCGGCGGATTGCGGTCGGCAATGCCACGCGCGGCCTGGTAGGCGAATAGGAACCCGAACCAGATGGCGAGCTGCTTGGCCAGGTCGCTCCACCCTCGAGGCAGAACCCGGCTTCCTACGGCGGCAATCGTCGTCATCGCGAGACAGGTCGATTTTAAAGGGCGCGGAGGCTCCCGCGAAATCCCTCGAAAAATCCCTGCTCAGCCGCCGATCTGGCTCATTGACCTCGACGCTCGCACAAACCCCGCATCGTTGATCTTGTGCTTGAGCTCCTTGTGCGCGACCGCGAAGCGGACCACCTCGGCCACCTGCTCGTCGGAAGAGCCGTCGCGGAGCGGCGCCTTCAAGTCCCACTCGCGGCGCGAGAACAGGCAAGTCCGGAGCTGGCCGTCCGCCGTCAGCCGGATCCGGTCGCAGCTGGAGCAGAACGGTTCGGAGACCGGGTTGACGAAGCCGATCTCACCGGCGCCGTCGGCGAAGCGGTAGCGCTTTGCCGTCGACGACGGCTTCGCCGGAATCTCCTCGAGCGGCCAATGCTCCTCGATCAAGGCTCGGATCTCGCCCCCCGTCAGAACGTCATCGCCCTTCCAGGCTTGATCTGCATCGAGCGGCATGAACTCGATGAAGCGAACGACGTAAGGCTTCCTCCGCGCGAGCTCGGCGAGTGCGGGCACCTCCTCCTCGGTGAAGCCTCTGATCGCGACGCAATTGACCTTGATCGGCCCGAGCTTCGGGTGGCGCTCGGCCTCCTCGAGCCCTGCGAGCACCCGGTCGAGCGCGTCGCGCCGGGTGATCTCGGCGAAGCGGACGTGCGAGAGCGAATCGAGCGAAACGTTCAGTCGACGCAGCCCGGCATCAACGAGCGGGCCGGCGAAGCGGTCGAGCAGGACGCCGTTCGTCGTCAGCGAGAGGTCGCGAACGCCCGGTGTGCGGGCGAGCAGACCGACGAGCGCAGGCAAGTCTCGGCGGACGAGCGGCTCGCCGCCGGTGAGGCGGATCTCGTCGACGCCCATCGAGGCGAGCACGCCGACCAAGCGCTCGATCTCCTCGAAGCTGAGCAGTTCGTCTCGCTCGAGCCAATCGAGGCCCTCCGCCGGCATGCAGTAGCGGCAGCGAAAATTGCACTTGTCGGTGACCGAAACCCGCAGCGAGCGGATTTCGCGTCCCCAGGAATCGCGCAACGGGTCCCGAACGGGGAGCATCTGCGAGAGACTAGCCACGTTTCACGCAGGCAAGGGCGCGGAATGCCGCGTCCTACATCCACAAAGGAGGCATCGGAATGTCTGAGTGGGAACAGGAAAGCGGCGGCGAGCAGGGCGGCGGCGGCACCGAAGAGGGTGGCAGCACCGAAGAGGGTGGCGGCGGCACGGGTGACGGCGGCTCCAACGGTGAGTCGGGCGGCGGCATGGGCGGCGGCTCCGAAGAAGAGGGCGGCGGCATGGGAGGCGGCGGCGAGTCGTAGCCAGGCCGCTTAGCCTTGCCGTAGTTCGCGAAGGCGCCCATCGTGGCGCCTTCGCCCGTTCTGGAGAAAGATCTTCCGAACACGTGCCGCTCCTCGCCCTCGTCCTGGTCACAGCGGTCTGGGGCGTCACCTTCGTCCAGGTCAAGGACGCGATCACGGTCTATCCGCTGTTCGCGTTCCTGGCGGTTCGCTACGCCATCGCGACGGGAGTGCTCGGCATCGCAGGCGCCTCGCACATTCGGTCGTTGGGGCGGCCAGGTTTCCAGGCGGGCGCGGTCCTCGGCACCCTGCTCGGGATCGGCGTCGCTCTCCAGACCGCCGGGCTCGAGCGGACGACTGTCTCGGGCACAGGCTTCATCACGGGGCTCTACGTCGTCCTCACCCCGCTCTTCGGGCTGGCGCTGTTCCGGATCAAGGTGGGCGTCGAGGTCTGGGCCGGGGTCGCTCTCTCGCTGGTCGGCCTTGCCTTGCTCACCGGTGTCCAGGCGGGCTCGACGCTCGGCGACCTGCTCGTGCTCGCTTCGACCTCCGCGCAGGCGCTGCAGATTCTGATGGTCGAGCGCTACGCCAGCCGCTACGACGCGATCGCGCTGACCTTCGTCGAGCTCGCGACTTGCTTCGTCGCCTTCCTCGCGATCGCCCTGGCGCTCGGCGACCTGAGCGTCCCCCGAGGCTGGACGGTCTGGGGCGCTCTGCTCGTGACCGCCGTGTTCGCGAGCGCCCTCGCCTATCTGATCCAGATTTGGGCCCAGCGAAGGATTAGCGCGGCGAGGATCGCGCTCGTCTTCTCGCTGGAGACGGTCTGGGCGGGCTTCTTCGGCTACGTCCTTAAGGACGAGCGCCTCGGCTGGCTCGGATGGGGCGGTTGCGCGCTGATCCTGGCGGGAATCCTGCTTGCCGAGCCCGCGGCGGCCGACTTCCTCAGAACAGCCAGCGGCCGTTCTCCTGGACGACTTCGCCGTCGCAGAGAAGCTGGCCGCCCGGACGCAAATCCTTGACCATGTCCCAGTGCACGACGCTGACGTTCGTGCCGCCGAGCTGTGGGAAGCCTGCGCCGATCGCCAGGTGCACCGTGCCGTCGATCTTCTCGTCGAAGAGCGTGTTCTTCATGTAGCGCTGGATGCCAGGGTTGCAGCCGATCCCCAGCTCGCCGAGGACCCGTGCACCCTCGTCGCGGTCGAGCGTCTCGACCAGCACCTCCTCGCCTCGTGTCGCCGATGCCTCGACCACACGACCGCCCTGGTAGACCATGCGGGCGCCTTCGATCTCGTTCGGCTCCTGGAAGGCCGGGAACTCGGAGAAGTGGACGACGCCCTCCGTCGCATTCTCGACCGGGCTGAAGTACACCTCGCCCCCGGGAAGGTTTGCGTGCCCGGCGTCGACCTCGCCCTCGCGGCCCTCGAGACTGAGCGTGAGGTCGGTTCCGGCGCCGACGATCCGGACCTCAGAGGCGCGGTCGAACCGCTCCTTGATCTTGGCCATCCGCTCGGCCTCGGCGTCCCAGTCGCGCAGGCAGGCGCCGTAGAGAAAGTCCTCGAACTCCTCGAGCGACATCCGCGACTCCTGGGCGAGCGCGGGGGTGGGGAAGCGGCACGCCACCCACGGGATCTCGTCCGAGAGCCGGCGCGTTCGCATCGGGTGGCGCGCCTGCGCCATCAGCTTGCGGCGCTCAGGTGAGAGGCCCGCTGCAGCCGAGGTGTTCTCGGGCGCGCCGATGTTCATCCAGGCATCCATCGTCTGCCAGGCGTGCTGATCGGCCGGGGCGACGGTCGTTAGTAGCTCCTGCGAGGCTTCGCGGGCCCACATCACCTCGAAAGGCACGTCCTCCATGCCGGCATCGCCGAGGCGGACGAGGGGATAGCCGCCGCGACGCGCGATCGCGCGCACGACCTCCTGGACCAGCGGACGGGCGAGCCAGGAGGAGTTGATCCAGACCTGCCAGCCAGGCTGCACGTCCAGCGAGCGCTCGACGAGCAGCTTCGCGTACGCCTCAATGCGCGGGTCCATGGGCGCCATCGTACGTTTGCAGGCCGGTCTAGGTACTTGATACAATCACGCTTAGATTTTCTCAGCCAGAGACGCAACTCGGAAAAAGGAGCAGTAACGCATGGCAAAGACAATCGGTATCGACCTCGGCACGACCAACTCGGCGATGGCCGTGATCGAGGGCGGCGAGCCGACCGTGATTCCGAATGCCGAGGGCGGGCGCACGACGCCGTCCGTCGTGGCGTTCGCGAATGACGGGCAGCGGCTCGTCGGGGCCCCGGCCAAGCGCCAGCAGGTGACGAACCCGCAGAACACGATCTTCTCGATCAAGCGCTTCATGGGCCGCAAGTTCGGCGAGGTCTCGGAGGAGATGAAGATCGTCCCCTACGAGGTCGTCGAAGGGCCGAACGGGGACGTTCGCGTCAAGGTGGAGGGCAAGGACTACGCCCCGCCGGAGATCAGCGCGATGATCCTCCAGAAGCTGAAGGCCGACGCCGAGTCGTATCTCGGCGAGTCCGTCACCGACGCGGTGATCACGGTCCCGGCCTACTTCAACAACGCGCAGCGCGAGGCGACGAAGGACGCCGGCAAGATCGCCGGCCTCAATGTCCTGCGGATCATCAACGAGCCCACCGCCGCGTCGTTGGCCTACGGCCTGGACAAGGAGGGCGACGACCAGACGATCCTCGTCTTCGACCTCGGTGGCGGGACGTTCGACGTCTCGGTGCTCGAGCTCGGCGAGGGCGTCTTCGAGGTCAAGTCGACGAACGGGGACAACCACCTCGGCGGCGACAACTTCGACAAGGCGGTCGTCGACTGGATGGTCGCCGAGTTCAAGCGCGACAACGGCATCGACCTCTCGCAGGACAAGATGGCGCTTCAGCGTCTCTACGAGGCCGGCGAGAAGGCGAAGATCGAGCTGTCGTCCACGATGGCGACGCAGATCAACCTGCCGTTCATCACGGCGACGCAGGAGGGCCCTAAGCATCTCGACCTCCAGCTCACGCGCGCGAAGCTGAACGAGCTGACTGCAGACCTGCTCGACCGCACCGTCGGTCCGACCAAGCAGGCGCTCGCGGATGCCGGGATCGATGCCTCGGGGATCGACCATGTCGTCCTCGTCGGCGGCATGACCCGCATGCCCGCGGTCGTCGACAAGGTGCGCGACCTGATCGGCAAGGACCCGCACAAGGGCGTCAACCCGGACGAGGTCGTCGCAGTCGGCGCCGCGATCCAGGCCGGCGTGCTGCGCGGCGAGGTCAAGGACGTGCTCCTGCTCGACGTGACGCCGCTGTCGCTCGGAATCGAGACCAAGGGCGGCGTGATGACGAAGCTGATCGAGCGCAACACGACCATCCCGACGAAGAAGTCCGAGACGTTCACGACCGCCGAGGACAACCAGCCCTCCGTCGAGGTGCACGTGCTCCAGGGCGAGTCGGAAATGGCGCTGTACAACAAGACGCTCGGCAAGTTCCAGCTGGTCGGGATCCCACCCGCCCCCCGGGGGATGCCGCAGATCGAGGTCACCTTCGACATCGACGCCGACGGGATCATTCACGTTTCGGCGAAGGATCTCGGTACCGGCAACGAGCAGAAGATCAAGATCGAAGGCGGCTCGGGGCTCCAGCAGGATGAGGTCGAGCGGATGATTCGCGAGGCGGAGGCACACTCCGACGAGGCGCACAAGCTGCGCGAGCTCGCGGACGCCCGCAACCTCGCGGAGTCACTCGCATACCAGACCGAGCGCAGCCTGAAGGAGCATCGCGACAAGCTCGACGAGGCAGACGCCTCGACGATCGAGGGTCGCGTGATGGAGCTCAAGGGCGTGCTCGAGAGCTCGGATGTGAACGAGATCCGGCAGAAGACCGAGGCGCTCCAGGAGGCCGCGCAGAAGCTGGCCGAGGCCGTCTACGCGCAGGCCACGGCCCAGCAGGCTTCCGGGACCCCCGACGGGAACGGCACCTCCACCTCGGACGACGAGGTGATCGAGGACGCTGAGATCGTCGACGAGGAGGCGAAGACCTCCTGTTGGGCGATCCGGCCAAGGAACAACTCGACGAGGCCGCAGTGGAGGAGGAGGAGGAGCGGGTCCAGGAGGACCCGCTCGCCGCGGCGGAGGCGCGCGCGGAGGAACATCTGACCGACCTCAAGCGTCTCGCGGCCGACTTCGAGAACTACAAGAAGCGCACCGCCCGGGAACAGGCGGCGCTGTCGTTTCGCGCCACGGAGCGGCTCGTCAAGGAGCTGCTCCCGATTGTGGACGACCTCGAGCGGGCGCTCGGCGCTGCCGAGCACCACGAGGAGGCCGAGCTCGAGGAGGGGGTGCGGTTGGTGCACCGCCAGCTCGCTTCCGTGCTCGAGCGCGAAGGCCTCGCCGAGATCGAGGCTGACGGCAAGTTCGACCCGCACGTGCACGAGGCGCTGCTCTCCCAGCCTTCCGAGGCAGAGGCAGGCAGCGTGATCGAGGTGCTGCAGAAGGGCTACCGGCTCGGAGACCGCGTCCTGCGGCCGGCGCGCGTGGTCGTGGCCGCGCCGAAGGAAGCGAATGGCGACGACGCCTAAGAGCCCGTACGACGTCCTCGGCGTCGCCAAGGGTGCTTCAGCGGACGAGATCAAGAAGGCCTACCGCAAGCTCGCGCGGGAGTACCACCCTGACCGCAACCCGGGTGACGAGGCCGCCGAGGAGCGCTTCAAGGAGGTACAGGGCGCCTACGACCTGCTCTCCGACCCCGAGAAGCGCAAGCAGTACGACGCCTTCGGCTCGGCGAACGGCCGTGCGGGGGCAGGCGGCTTCCCGGGCGGCAACTACAACTTCAACGTCGACGACTTCGGCGATCTCGGCGACTTCTTCGGCAACCTCTTCGGCGGACGCGGCGGCGCGACGCGCGCTCAGTCGCGCTCGCAGCGAGGGAGCGACGTCGAGGTCGAGGTCAACCTCTCGTTCGAGGACTCGCTCAAGGGGATCGAGACGAAGATCCCGGTCACCCTCGAGACCGCATGCTCCGAATGCCACGGTTCGGGCGCGAGGCCGGGCACGGCGCCGAAGATCTGCCCCGAGTGCAATGGACGGGGTGTCGTCGCGGAGAGCCAGGGTTTCTTCGCGCTCTCCCAGCCGTGCCCGCGCTGCCGCGGCAACGGGACTGTGATCGAGGATCCGTGTCCACGGTGCGGAGGCTCTGGGCGTGAGCGGCGGACGAAGCGCTACACCGTGAAGATCCCCGCCGGCGTCAAGGACGGGACCCGGATCCGCCTCAAGGGCAAGGGCGAGGCCGGCTTCTCGGGCGGCGAGGCGGGCGACCTCTACGTCGTTACGCGCGTGCAGCCGTCGAAGCTCTACGAGCGGCGCGGCGACGACCTCGTCGTCGAGTTGCCCGTCACGTTCACCGAGGCGGCGCTCGGCGCGACCGTCGAGGTGCCGACCCCCGACGGCACGGTCTCGCTCAAGGTCAAGCCAGGCACGCAGGACGGCACGCTGCTGCGGGTCAAGGGCAAGGGCGCGCCGAAGCTCAAGGGCTCCGGCCGCGGCGATCTGCTCGCGCGCGTGCGTGTGACGGTGCCCAAGAAGCTGAAGAAGCGCGAGCGCGAGCTGCTCGAGGAGCTGCAGAGGCAGACGAACGAAGATCCGCGGGAGGCTCTGTTCTCGTGAGGCGGGCCTTCACGCACTTGCTCGTCTGGTCGCTTTCGCCTGTGGGGACGCTGCTGAACGGCGCCCTGCTTTTCATCACGCTCGTGATCGCGGGCGCGCGCTGGAACCGACCGTTGCTCTGGCTGCTCGTCGCGATCTTTCTCGGCACGTCGGCGTACTTCGACATTCGCGCCTACGTGGCGCGCAGGCGTCGCGGGCTCTCCGCGTACGAGGTCGGCGAGGCGGTCATGGACCACATCTGGGGTCCGGCACCGGCAGAAGAGGAGCAGCCGTGATCGACGATCACCCCCGCTACATGATCTCGGTCGCCGCCGACCTCGTCGGGATGCACCCGCAGACGCTGCGGATCTACGAGAACAAGGGGCTCGTCAGCCCGAAGCGGACCCGCGGGAACACGCGGCTCTACTCCGAGGCGGACCTCGACCGACTGCGCCTGATCCAGCGCCTGACCAGCGAGCTGGGGCTCAACCTCGCGGGCGTCGAGGTCGTCTTGCGCATGGAGGACGAGCTGCGCAGAGCACGCGCGCAAATCGAGCGGCTGCAGCTCGAGATGCGAGACGAGATTCAGAACATCCACAAGCAATACCGGCGCGACCTCGTGCTCTACGAGGCGCCGCGGCCGGTTCCGACACGACAGCACTAAGGAGACACTTGGACTTCAGCAAGCTGACGTTGAAATCGCAGGAGGCCGTCGCCGCGGCGCAGGAGCTCGCGCGCCGGAACGGCAATCCCGAGCTCTATCCGGAGCACTTGGTGCTCGCGCTCCTCGACCAGGAGCTGCCGCGCGAGCTGGTCCCGGACCCGGAGGCGCTGCGCGCCGAGGCCGAGGCCGCCCTGCGGACGAAGCCCTCGACCGAAGGAGCGGCGCAGCAGCCGCAGGTCGGCGCGGCGTTCTCGCGTGTCCTCGACCGGGCCTTCGAGGAGGCCACACGGCTCGAGGACGACTACGTCTCGACCGAGCATCTCCTGCTCGCGCTCGACGTTGTTCCCCGCAACCAGCTCGAGGCGAAGATCAAGTCCGTGCGAGGCGGCCAGCGCGTCACCTCGCAGGATCCGGAGGGCACCTATCAGGCGCTCGAGAAGTTCGGCCGTGATCTCACCGAGCTCGCCGAGGAGGGGAAGCTCGACCCGGTGATCGGCCGGGACGAGGAGATCCGGCGGCTGATCCAGGTGCTCTCGCGCCGCACGAAGAACAACCCGGTCCTGATCGGCGACCCCGGCGTCGGCAAGACGGCGATCGTCGAGGGGTTGGCCCAGCGGATCGTCGCCGGCGACGTGCCGGAGGGGCTCAAGGGCAAGCGCGTCTGGGCGCTGGACATCGGCGCGATGCTGGCCGGCTCGAAGTACCGCGGCGAGTTCGAGGAGCGGCTGAAGGCCGTGCTGACGGAGATCAAGAACGCGGAAGGCGAGCTGATCCTCTTCATCGACGAGCTGCACACGATCGTCGGGGCCGGCGCCGCCGAGGGCGCTGTTGACGCGGCGAACATGCTGAAGCCGATGCTCGCCCGCGGAGAGCTGCGCGCCGTCGGTGCGACGACGCTCGACGAGTACCGCAAGCACATCGAGAAGGACGCCGCCCTCGAGCGCCGCTTCCAACCAGTGTTCGTCGGTGAGCCGTCCGTCTCCGACACGATTGCGATTCTGCGCGGCCTGAAGGAGCGTTACGAGGCGCACCACGGCGTCCGCATCCGCGACGCTGCCCTGGTTGCCGCCGCGGTGCTCTCCGACCGGTACATCTCGGACCGGCAGCTGCCCGACAAGGCGATCGACCTGATCGACGAGGCGGCTTCGCGCTTGCGGATGGAGATCGACTCGTCGCCGCTGGAGCTCGACGAGGCCGACCGACGGGTACGGCAGCTCGAAATCGAGCTCGCCGCGATGGGCAAGGAATCGAAGCAGACCCGCGAGCCGGTTGAGCGCGAGCTCGCCGAGGCGCAGGAGCGCCGCGACGGGCTGGCTGCTCGCTGGGCCAAGGAGAAGGAAGCCCTTGAGCGGGTCAAGGAGATCATGGCGCGGATCGACGAGCTCAAGTCGGAGGCCGAGCGCGCGGAGCGCGCGGGCGAACTGGAGCGTGTCGCGGAGATCCGCTACGGCGAGCTGCCGGAGCTCGAGCGTGAGCTTGCCGACCGCGACGGCGCGGTCCCTGAGGGCGAGCCGATGGTCAAGGAAGAGGTCGACGAGGACGACGTCGCCGAGGTCGTCGGGCGCTGGACCGGGATCCCGGTGTCACGGCTGCTCGAGGGCGAGACCGAGAAGCTCATCCACATGGAGGAACGGTTGCACGAGCGGATCGTCGGGCAGGACGAGGCCGTCGAGGCGGTTGCGAATGCTCTGCGCCGAGCGCGAACCGGGCTCCAGGACCCGAATCGCCCGATCGGCTCGTTCATCTTCCTCGGCCCCACGGGAGTCGGGAAGACGGAGCTGGCGCGGGCGCTCGCTGAGTTCATGTTCGACGACGAGCGCGCGATGGTTCGGCTCGACATGTCCGAGTACCAGGAGCGGCACACCGTCGCCCGGTTGGTCGGGGCCCCGCCCGGTTACGTCGGCTACGAAGAAGGGGGCCAGCTGACGGAGGCCGTTCGGCGGCGGCCCTACTGCGTCGTCCTGCTCGACGAGATCGAAAAGGCGCACCACGAGGTCTTCGACGTGCTACTGCAGATTCTCGACGACGGCCGCCTGACCGACGGCCAGGGCCGGACGGTCGACTTCCGCAACACAGTGATCATCATGACCTCGAACATCCGCTCGACCGAGGCCCTGACCGAGCGCTTCCGCCCTGAGTTCCTGAATCGGATCGACGAGATCGTCGAGTTCAAGCCGCTTTCCCGCGACCAGTTGGGCGAGATCGTCGAGCTGCAGCTGGCCCGCCTGCGGCATCGGCTTGCCGAGCGCGGGCTCAGCCTCGAGCTGACCGACGAGGCGAAGGAGCTGATTGCCGAGGCCGGCTGGGATCCGGCCTACGGCGCGCGGCCGCTCAAGCGCGCGCTGCAGCGGCTGGTCGAGAACCCGCTGGCGCTGCGGCTGCTCGAGGGCGACTTCGGTGAGGGCGACACCGTCCGCGTGGACGCGAAGGACGGCGAGCTCGTCTTCGAGCAGGCCGGCGCCCGCGCCGCGGCGGCGGTCTAGCTCTCGAGCGGCGCCATCGTCAGGCCAAGGTCTTTCAGCCGCTCCCAGTAGAGCTCGGCCTGCTCGCGGTGGCCCGACCAGACCACCGCTTGACCCGTGTCGTGAATGCGGCTGGCCAGCTTCAGGCCTTGGTCGAAGCTGACGCCCGGGAGGACGTTGGCCAGCGCAGCGGCGACGCCCTCGAAGGTGTTGTGGTTGTCATTGAGGACGATCACCCGCCAGGCGTTGCCGGTGCCGCTGTCGGAGCCGCGGGTCGGGCGCTCGAGCGTCGGCGTCGAAGGCGCAATGGTCACCCTCTGACGCTAGCGCGTTTCGCTTCTTTTGCCTGCGCGTCTCACACCAGCCGCAGTTTTCGGCTTAGCCTGTCGGTGGGTGGGAGCGGTGGGCACCCCGCCTCACGCGAGTACCTAGAAGAGGGAAAACGGTAGGTTCGCGGCGATGGCTCGCCAGAAGCAGCGCGCCAACCGCCAGCCGACGCCGCCGGCCCTTCCTCCCGAGACGCGCACGGTCGGTCAGGTCGTCGCCGAGACGATCCGGTTCTACGGCCAGCGTTTCTGGCCTTCGCTTGCGCTGGGAATCGCACCCGCACTGGTCGGGCTCGGGCTTGCCGAGTCCCCACCGGGGCTGCGACTGCCGCTGGCGCTGCTGATCGGCGGCGCGGTCGCGAGCTTGTCGTACGCGCTGGCGACCGGCCTCGTCGCCGGCGAGCGGATCCCGCGCGAGCGTGTCGCACTCGCGACTGCGATCGGAACGCTGACGCTGGTGCCCGCGATCCTTCTGCTCGGCTTCTTGAGCATCGTCGGTCTGCTGCCGGCGGTTGCCTGGCTCGGGCTGGTCGGCCTGATCGTGCCCGTGATCACGCTCGAGGGCAGAGTTTCGTATCGCCGCGCGTTCGAGCTGGGGCGCGCGGATCTCGCGCATTCGATCGGGTCGCTCGCCACGCTGACACTGGTCGGCCTCCTATCCGCCTACGTCATGTTCTTCACACTCCGGTCGGCCGGCACCGCCGCCCTCCGCGCCTCGGCGTTCATCTCCGTGCTCGTGATCTCGCCGCTCCTCTTTCTGGGCGCAGCACTGCTGTATTTCGACCAGGCCGCCCGTGTAGGCTCGGCGCCCCGACCGAGGAGGCGCAATGCCGACCTACATCCTGTTGTCCAGCCTGACGGCGCAGGGCGTCCAGACGCTCAAGTCGAACCCCGCTCGGCTACGCGAGGTCAATAGTGACGTCGAGGAGCTCGGCGCTCGCGTCGTTCATCAGTGGGCGACCCTGGGGCCGTTCGACTTCGTCAACGTCGTCGAGGCACCGGACGCCGAGACGATCGCCCGGGTCTCGGTAGCGCTGGGCGCGCGCGGTAGCGCGAAGTTGCAGACCCTCACGGCGCTGACGATCGACGAGTTTCTCTCGGCGCTCGATTAGTAGGAGGGTTCTTTGGGGTATCTGACGCCGGAGCAGCTGGCATCGTCGGCTCGGAGAGAAAGCGTCGCACCCGCATAAAATCGCGCCATGAGTCTACTCGGCCGCCTGCACAACCCGGCAGGGTTGCTATGCGGCTGCCCACCTGACTGCGTCTGCCAACGGTCCGCTATCGGCCGCATTTTCCGCTGGTACATCCCTGGGCGATTTCACACTCCCGTCTCGCCAGAGGAAAAGGCACGGCTGCACGCCGAGGGACGCTCGTTCCGAGACGAGTAGTCCGTTTGTTGCGCCAACCCTCCGACTAGCTCCGCTGCGAGTACGCGACCGCGACCTCAGCCGCAAGCCCGGCGTTGTCGGCGATCAGCTGCTTGTTGATGCGGACGCTCTCGCCGCCCGTCTCACGGTGGATGTGGGCGAGGACGAAGGGAGTCACGGCCTGGCCGGTGATCTCCTGCCCTGACGCGGCTGCCAGCGCAGCCTCGATCAGCGGCTCCACGTCCAGGCTCTCGGCCGGTGCTTGCGCCAGCAGCAGTCCGGCGCGGCGAAGCGACCAGTGAGCTCTTGCCACTGCCGCGGCTTCGGAGGCAGTCGCAACACTCGCCGGCAGGCGCGGGCCGCCCTCCGCTGCGTAGAAGAGCGGCAGCGTCTCCGTCTGCCAGCCGAGCACCGGCACGCCAAGCGTCTCCAGTAGCTCCAACGTCGCCGGGACGTCGAGCAGGGACTTGACGCCGGAGGCCGCGACCAGGACCGGTGCGCGGGCGAGCGCGCCGAGATCGGCGGACACATCCGGCCGCTCGGCGAAGCCGCGGTGCACGCCGCCGATCCCGCCGGTGCCGAGGAAGCGGATGCCGGCGACCTCGCACATGACCAGCGTCCCGCCGACCGTCGTCGCTCCGAGACTGCCGTCGGCGACGCAGACCGCCAGGTCGCGCGGGCCTGCCTTTCTGGCGCTTTCGCCGGCATCGGCGAAGCGCTCGAGCTCTTCCGCCGACAGGCCCGCACGGACGACGCCGTCGATCACCCCAACCGTGGCCGGCACGGCGCCGGCGTCCCGAACGCGCGCCTCGGCCGACAGTGCAACCTCGAGCCCCTCGCCCTGGGGGAACCCGTGCGCGACGAGCGTGGTCTCGAGCGCGACAACGGCCCGTCCGGCTTCAACTGCCGCCGCGACCTCAGCGCTGAGCTCGATCACGGGGACGCTCCCAACTGGGACACGCAGCGTGCCGCCGTCTGCAGCGCCAGCTCGACGCCACCAACGAGGTAGCCCGCAGCAAACGCATCGCCCGCGCCCGTCGTGTCGACGACCTCGACCTTCTTGGCCGGGAACTCCGAACGCCCGCCTTCATGCTCGATCGCGGCGCCGCGAGCGCCCAGCTTCAACGCCCAGGTCGCGCCGGCCGCGGTTTGCTCGCCGACCAGCTCTCGCTCCGCCTCGTTGGCGAAGACGAGCTCCGGATCGAGCTCGGCGAGCAGCTCCCTCAGCCGGTCGGCGCCGAAGTCGGCGATCACCCGCGTCGAGGCGAGATCGACGCTGACGGCGGCGCCCCTCGCGCGGGCGAGCTCGGCCGCGCGCGTTGCCGCTCCGTCGATCGGCGAGGACATGAGGCTGTAGCCCGAGAGGTGAAGCTGGGTGCAACCCTCGAACCAGGCAGGCTCGAGCTCCTCCGCGGAGAGCGTCGGAGCGACGCCGCGGTCGGTCGCCATGGCACGCTCGCCGTCCTCGCCGACCAGCGAGACGACCACACCGTTTCGCCCGAGCGCGACCGGTCCGAAGACCTCAACACCAAGCCGCCCGAGCTCGCCCGCGACAAGCGCTGCTGCCGGGTCCTCGCCGCGCTTGCCGACGAACCGTGCCTCGGCGCCGAGTGTCGCCGCCCAGGCGGCGACGTTGGCCGCCTGTCCGCCGACGCCGGCGCGCGTCTGGGCCGCGGCGTCGGTGCCGG
>Ga0307312_10000678_pt1 | contig 16492 bp, 8 predicted proteins | sample ER_DNA_202_FD_194489 | JGI IMG/M metagenome (GOLD analysis project Ga0307312, IMG submission 194489) | Bulk soil microbial communities from the East River watershed near Crested Butte, Colorado, United States - ER_DNA_202 | ecosystem: Environmental > Terrestrial > Soil > Floodplain | place: USA... | reverse complement strand
AAAAAGCGACCGCGAAGCAGTCCGCTGCCTCAAGCGCTACCTCGCCCGCTCACTCTTCCGCCAACTGGAGGCAATGCCTCAGGCTGCTTGACAAACATAGAAGCATCCCCAACTAGTGGCGCATGTGGCCATGTCGCCTGTCACACGGAGGCATGGCTATCGCGTGTTTTGGCACAGATTCGTTCGTCTTGCGTGTGAATTTTCGGATCCAGGAACGAAAAGCGCCCCGCCGAAGCGGGGCGCTTTTCTAGCGAAGGAGCGGGGAGGAGCTACGCGCCGAGTGCGGGGGCCGGGGTCCGGGCGCCTTCCGGTGCCTTCCCCGGCGGGGACGCCTCGTGCTCCAGCTTCGGCAACCACTCGAGCCACCTCGGCAGGTACCAGTTCTTCTCACCCAGCAGCTTCATGGTCGCCGGGAGCAGGACTGCCCGTACGATCGTCGCGTCGATCAGTACTGCCGCAGCGAGGCCGATGCCCATCTCCTTCATGTCCAGGATCGGCATCAACGCGAACACTGCGAACACGCCGACCATCACGAGCGCGGCGCTGGAAACGACGCCGGCCGTCGTGGTGATTCCGTGTGCGACGGCATCTTCGGTCTTCAGGCCGCGGTCGTAGGCCTCCCGCACGCGGCTCAGGATGAACACGTGATAGTCCATCGAGAGCCCGAACAGGATCACGAACATGAAGATCGGCAACCACGACGCGATGCCGCCGTTCGAGTGGAAGCCGAGGAAGCTCTCGCCCCAGCCCCACTGGAAGACCGCGACGAGCACGCCGTACGCCGCACCCACCGAGAGCAGGTTGAGCACGATCGCCTTCACTGCGATCACGATCGACCGGAACGAGACCAGGAGCAGGATGAACGCGAAGACGAGGACGAAGCCGAAGACGATCGGTGCCTTCTGCTTCAGCAGCGAGTTCTCGTCGGCGGATTGCGCCGTCGGACCGGTAACCGCGAACGTCGCGCCGGACACCTTTCCGACCGTGGCCGGCAGGATCTGATTCCGCAGCGTGTCGAGAGCCGCGTTGGAGACGGAGTCGCTGCCCTTGCCGGCGAGCGGAATCGAGACCCGCGCGACGGTGTGGGACGGATTCACTTCGACGACGACCGGGCCGTGCATTCGACCGCTCGCGAGCGCCTGCGACTTCAGCTCCGAGATCGCCTGCTTCGTTGCAGCCGAGTCGGTGTTCGCTTCGATCGCGACGATTGCCGGGGACAGGTCGCCGTTCGAGAAGGCTTTCTCGATCTTCTTCATCGTCCCGACGGTAGGTGCGCTGTTCGGCATGGCGTCCAGCCCGCTCTGTGCGGTGTGGAGCTGCAGAACCGGCGCGGCCAGCACGAGCAGGACGCCACCAGCGAGCGCCGCAGCGACAACGGGTCGCCGCAACACGGGCGTCAGGATCGCCTTCCAGAAGTGGTTCTCGCCACTGTCGCGCCGGAGGCGGTGCAGGAAGGGGATCTTGCCCTTCTCGACCTTGTCGCCGAGCCGCGACAGCAGTGCCGGTAGCACGGTGAGCGAGCCGAGCATGGCGACACCGACGACCATCATCGTCGCGATGCCGAAGCCTAGGTACGACTTGTCGCCGGAGAACATCATTCCCGCCATTGCGACCATGACCGTGATGCCCGAGATCAGCACCGAGCGGCCTGAGGTCGCCGCCGCGGCCTCGAGTGCAGCCCTTGGGCTTCTTCCGAGTGCCCGTTCCTCCCGCTCACGCTTGAGGTAGAAGAGCGAATAGTCGACGCCGACTGCGAGCCCGACGAGCAGGATCACTGCCGACACGTTCTGATCCATCGGCACGATGTGGCTCGGGAGCGCAACGAGGAAGACCGTCGCGATCACGCTCGAGAGCGCGACGAGCAGCGGCACGCCGACGGCCACGAGAGCGCCGAAGACGAGCAGCAGGACGATGACGGTGATCGGGATCGAGCGCTCGCCGGCCAGCTTGAGCTGATCGGAGAACATCTTGTCGAGTGCCTTCCCGGAGCTGACCGAGCCGGCCTCAGCGACGTAGAAGCCTGGATGCCGGTCAGCGGCATCACCAACGGCAGAAACGATTCCGTCGATTTTGGGCTTCGCGTTCTCGTACGTTCCTTTCATGTCCCAGACGACCATGACCGAGCGGCCGTCCTTGGAGACCTGGTCCGCATGCGCGGGGTCGAGCGGCGAGCGGACGTTCTTGATCGCCGGGTTACCGGCAATCGTCTGCTCGACGTCTTTGACGGTCGCGCGGAAGGCAGGATCGTCGACCGTCTTGCTCGAGCTCTGGACGAGCACGAGCTCGGTCTGGGGATCAACCTGCGGGAACGCATGCTTGAGAATCTGGTCGGCCTTGTGCGCCTGGCCGACGTTTGCATCCGCAGTGTCGATGTTCTTTGTGCCGATGAAAGTGCCGACGAACACTGCGATAACCACGAACGCGAGCCAGCCGAAGACTGCGGTCTTCCAGTGGCTCGCGCTCCAGCGGCCCATGCGGGCCGCGATGTTGTTCGAGCGCTTTAGCGGTGACATCTGGACTTGGCTCCTTCGCTTGGGGTAAGCCCACGATCGCAGCGAGGAGTCGAAGCGGAAATGCGGCTCGCAGGCCTCTTTCCAGGCGGAGAACCGCACCCGGAGAGGGGGAAACGACGCCTAGTTCGTGGAGCCGAGGTACGTGAGAACCGCGAGGACGCGGCGGTGATCCTCTCCGCTCGCCGGCAGGCGCAGCTTCGAGAAGATGCTCGTCACGTGCTTCTCCACTGCGCGGAGCGTGATCACCAGCTTCTCCGCAATGGCCTGGTTGGAACGGCCTTCCGCCATCAGCCCCAGCACCTCGCGCTCTCGAGGCGTCAGCTCGTCGATCGGATCGTCACGCCGGCGGCGGCCGACGAGCTGCGACACAACGGCCGGATCGAGCGCCGATCCGCCTTCCGCAACGCGACGCACCGCGGCCGCGAACTCGTCCACGTCCGAGACGCGGTCTTTCAGCAGGTAGCCGACGCCCTCTGCGTTCTCGCCAAGCAGCTCCATCGCGTAGGCGGGCTCGACGTACTGGGAGAGGACGAGCACACCCGTGTCGGGCCAGCGCTCGCGAATCTGTTTCGCCGCGCGCAGGCCCTCGTCCGTCTGCGTCGGCGGCATCCGGATGTCGATCAGGGCGACGTCTGGCTTGTGCATGCCGACGTGCCGGAGGAGATCCTCCGCCGTCCCGCTCTGGGCGACGATCTCGAAACCGGCATCCTCGAGCAGCCGTGCAATCCCCTCGCGGAGGAGAACGGAGTCGTCGGCGAGCACTACGCGCACGCCGCGAAATCCCTTCCGCGCGGAGCTGAGCGGTGGAAAGCGCGAAGGCAGGCCGGGGATCTTGAGCTGGAAGAGCCGCTCTGGCTCCTCGAGGCCGGCCAATTCGTGCTCACCCAGATCGGCGAGCTCGTGCGACGCGTCGAGTGCGTCGCGAGTTCGCTGGGAGAGCAAGACCTGGCCGCCGCTGCCCGCCTGAGCGATCCGGGCTGCGAGATGGACATCCAATCCGAAGTATGTGCCCTCGCGGATCGTCGGCTCCCCCGTGTGGAGCCCCATGCGGACGCGCAGCTCGACGCCGTCGGGCCAAGGATGAGCCGCGAACGCGCGCTGGGCCTTGGAGACCGCGTCGGCTGCCCGGCGGGCGTCCTCGAAGACGACGAAGAACTCATCGCCGCGATGGTCGATGACCTGTCCGGCGCAGCTCTCCACCGCTTCGCGGAAGAGCCGCCGGTGATCGTCGAGCACGAGCGCGTAACCGTCGCCCAGGGCTCGGACGAGCTTCGTCGAGCCTTCGACATCCGTGAAGACGAGTGTGACTGTTCCATGGGGAAGATTGGGTGTCAGAGCCTACTCCAGTGGGATCTCGGCCCGGACGCGGGTTCCCGCGCCGGGAGGGCTGTCGATGGAAAGCTTGCCGTTCAGAGACGCGACGCGGTCGGCCAACCCGCGCAGCCCGGAGCCGCGGCCTGGATCCGCCCCGCCGACACCGTCGTCGGCGACCTCGACGCGCGCACATCCGTTTCCCTGCTCCACCGTCACCTTGACCAAAGAAGCCTGCGCGTACTTCGTCACGTTCGCAAGGGCTTCCGAGACGACGTAGTAGGCCGCCGCCTCCACCGGGGCCGGCAGGGTCACGTGCGGCCCATCGATCTCGACGGGTAGGGGAGCGCGAGCGGCGAGCGACTCGAGCGCCGCCTCGAGTCCCCGGTCGGTGAGCACCGCCGGATGGATCCCGCGGGCGAGCTCACGCAGCTCCTCCAATGCCCGCGCCAGTTCCTCTCGTGAGGCCTCGAGCACCTCCTGCGCACCGGCGGGGTTCTTCTCGAGCTGAGCCTGCGCCAGCCGCAGGGAGAGGGAGACAGAGACGAGCCGCTGCTGCGCACCGTCGTGAAGGTTCCGCTCCAGCTTCCTGCGCGCGTCGTCGCCCGCAGCGACGATCCGCTGCCGCGACGCCTCGAGCTCCTGCTGCTGCTGCTTTCGCTCCGTGATCTCGCGGACGATCATCAGGAACTCCTTGTCGCCACTCGGCGCGAACCGTCCTTCGTAGTGACGTGTCGTATCCTCGAAGTCGAGGGCGTACTCGATCACGTTGGGCTTTCCGGCGAGAGCAGCCCGTCCCGCCGTGAGCACGCGGTCGGCGAGCTCCCTCGGCAGGCGATCCCAGAGCGTCTTGCCGACGACCACGTCCTCGATGAGATCACGTGGATTCGGCGCGTTGTAGGAGAGATACGTCCCTTCGTCGGAGATGCGGAACATTAGGTCGGGCATGGCCTGCAGGAGGGCGAAGTAGCGCTGGGCGCGGGCCCGGACCTCGACCAGCAGCTTGTCGCGCTCGAGCGCGATGCGCGCCGCGTTCGCGATCGCCTCCAGCAGCTCCGGCTCCTCGAGTAGCGCCGCGTCGTGGACGATGGCGGCGACCGGGTCGTCCGCGTAGTCGAGCCGGGTGACCACGCGCTCCCGTGTGTCGGCCGGCAACTCGAAGCGATTGCCGTCAATGTCGACGTAGTGCCCGCCTTCCTCGTACCAGTACGCGACCTGCGCCGTTTCGTCGCGGAGCGCGTGCCTCAGGCCTTCCTGCACCTCGCCCGGGCTCGCCCGCTCGGGGACGGAGCTGAAGATCGTGTCTAGCCCGGCGCCTCGCGCGATCGTCGTACCGAGCAGTCCCGCGAGGAAGAGGAACGGCACCGCAGTGAACGTTGCTATGAGCGCGACGCTCACCAGCGTGTTGCCGAAGCCCGAGAACGGCGTCACGATGAAGCCGATCGCCAGCAGGACGACACTCAGGCCTCCGGCGAGGTAGACCGGGCGAAGAATGCGGCGGAGCGTCTGCGTTGCGCGTCGCCAGCGGCCGACGAGGAGCACGAACGCGGCGACGAACAGAATCACCGAGGCCGTCGTCCAGAAGGCCGTCTGCGCCGTATGCGCGGCGTGGTTGTGCGAGACGAAGACGAGGTTGTCCGGGCAGGCGTGCGGCTTGCACGTGTGCCGCACCGGGAACATGGAATCGAGAAGCGGCGCGACGAAAGCCGTCACGTAACCTGCGATCACGAGCGCTCGTGCTCGGCGGCTGATCAACTCGCCGCTCGGGTAGGCCAGCAGGAGATGGATGAACACGGCGATGAACAGGCTTCCGAAGAGCGCGCCGAGCGTGAACGGAACGGAGTAGTTCGCCTCGCCGAGACTCCCGATGAAGACGCCGAAACCAACCGCGACCATCAGCATCCCGGTGCGATTCGTCGGGCGCCGCGACCAGCCGATCAGGCCCGCAAAGATGAACGACCAACTGACGAACAGTAAGAGTGCAGTGGCGAGAGCAGGGTGCTCCTCGTGGTCACTCGTGACCGCGAGCGCAACTGCGATCGCACCCGCCACGAGCGCAGCCGGCCCGAAGTAGAGCCACGGCCGTCGTGCGAGGGTCACGCGATGAGAAGAGCCGCGATCGCGGCTCCTGACAGATCAGCCTTCGGGACGAAGCCGTTGGCGCCGCAGATCTGGATGCAGCTGCCGTAGTCGGCACTGTCTCGGCTCGACGTGAGGACGACCGCGGGGGGGTCGGCGAGCTCGCGCAGCTGCTCGGCAACCTGAAAGCCGTCCATGTCCGGAAGCTGCACGTCGAGGAGAACGAGGTCGGGCCTGAGCTCTTTCACGGCCCGCAGGGCCGCGGCCCCGTTCTCGGCTTCGCCCACGATCTCGTACCCCTCCGCCTCCAGGAGCTCTCGGGCACTGGCCCGGAAGCTGGGGTGGTCGTCGACGATGAGGACTGTCATGCCCATAGTCTCGTCCGTTGGCCCGCTTTGCCGAATACGGTTACCCACACTCTTTTCTAGGCGCTCGCACTAGCCTTCTTGCGTCGCTTCCGCCCTGCGGAAGGCTCCGAAGCTGCCGGAATCTCCACCTTGAAGATCGAGCCGCGATCGCCGTTGGGCTCGACCCAGATCCTCCCATGCACGCGGCGAACGAGCTCGCGGGAGATATAGAGGCCCAGGCCGGTGCCCCCGATTCCCCCGGTCATGTCGGGGTCGAGGCGGTAGAACTTCTCGAAGATCCGGCTCTGCTCGCCCGGTGGAATGCCGAGCCCCTCGTCGGCGACGGTGAAGCGCACGTACTCGCCCGCAGCCTCCACGCGGACCTGCACGTCGCCGCCGGCGGGTGAGTACTTGACCGCATTGTCGATGAGGTTCGTCAGCACCTGCCGGAGCTGGCCTTCGTCCGCGGCGACCCGCGGGACGTCCTCCTGGCCGGGCTCGAGACTGACCCGTGTTCCTTCCGGAAGGTGCGTGCGGGCGGCATCGAGAACGCCGGCCGCGATGGCGTGCGCATCGCAAGGCGCGACACGGATCTCGAGCCGGCCGGCGTCGAGCTGGCTGACAAGCAGGAGGTCGTTCACGATGTCGGCCAGGCGGGTGGACTCTTCGACTATGACCTCGAGAAGCTTGCGGTGCATGGTCTCCTCGAGCTCGAGATCGTCGCGCGCGAGGGTCAGCGCAGAGCCGTAGATCGCGGCGAGTGGCGTGCGCAGCTCATGGGACACCGTCGAGACGAGGTCCTGTCGAATCTGCTCGAGCGCGCGCTCCTCGGTGAGGTCGCGGAACGCGTACACCGTTCCTTCGTCGAAGCCCACGCCGGAGATCGAGAGCCAGCGCTCGTCGCCACCGAGCTCCAGGGGGAAGGTCGTTGCCGACGCCGGCCCGGGTGCGCCCGCCACCGAGACGCGTGCTGCGAGATCCTGCCAGCCCGGCAGCACCTCGTCGGCCCGCCGGCCCACCACCTCGCCGCGCGTCAGCTTGGTGATCGCCTCCGCCGCCCGGTTCCAGAGGCGGACGACCCCTTCGCTGTCGACGAGGAACACCCCGTCGGCGACCGTTTCGAGCACGCGTGCAGCCTGGGCGCGCTCTTCGGCCTCGCGGTAGAGCTGCGCGTTCTCGATCGCGGTCGAAGCCCTGCGTGCGAGCTCCTCGGCCAGGGCGAGGTCGGCCGGTCCGTAGCGCCGGCCGGATTCCGCCACGACGAACGAGATCACGCCCAACGTGCGCCCACGGGCCACGAGCGGCACGCCCATGTAGCTCTGGAAGCCCAGCTCGCGAACCAGCCCCAGATGGAGGTCGTCGACCGCGAGCTCGGACAGCCTTTCCTCGGAGATCTCCGCGATGAGCTCGCTCTCGCCGGTGCGCAGGACGAGCGGCGGGCCCTGCGCGGCTTCGGGATCCTCGGGATAGCGGCGGCTGAGCTCGAGTGCGAGCTCGATCTTGCGCTCGTCGACGTGTTCGACGGCGAGCGTGCGCAGCTTTCCGTCCTCGACGATGTCCACGCGCGCCCAATCGGCGATGCGAGGCACGGCCATCTTCGCGAGTGCCGCCAGGGTGGTGCGGTAGTCGAGCGAGCTGCCGAGGGTCGCACCGGCCTCGACGAGGAACTGCTGCGCCTCCTCGGCGCTCTTGCGGTCTTCGATGTCGGTGTTCGAGCCGAACCACTTCACGATCTCGCCGCTCCGATTGCGCATCGGGACCGCGCGGGTCAGGTGCCAGCGGTAGGACTCGTCCGCCGCGCGGCGGAGACGAAGCTCGTTTTCGTAAGGGCTGCCGGTGTCCAGCGCCTGCTGCCAGAGCTGTATCGTGCGCGGAAGGTCGTCGGGATGGGTGACGTCGGTCCAGCCGGCGGCAACGCGCTCGGAGAACGACGTGTCGAAGTAGTCGAGCACGCGCTGGTTCACATAGTCGAGCTCGCCGTTCGGCGTCGCTGTCCAGATCTGGTCGGGCTGCGCTTCCGCAAGGAAGCGGTAGCGCTCCTCGCTCTCGCGCCGGAGCTCCGCGAGCTCCTGCTCCTTCAACTGCTCCGCCTGTTGCCGGAGTTGTTCGGTCTTCTCGTGCAACTCGACGAACACGGCAACCTTCGAGCGAAGCACCTCAGGGCTGAAGGGCTTGAAGACGTAGTCGACCGCACCCGCCGAGTAGCCGCGGAAGACGTGCTCTTCGTCCTTGGAGATCGCGGTGACGAAGATGATCGGGATGTGCTTCGTGCGCTCGCGCTGCTTGATCAGCCTCGCCGTCTCGAAGCCGTCGAGAACGGGCATCTGGACATCGAGCAGGATGATCGCGACGTCGTGCTGCAGCAGCTGACGCAGCGCCTCTTCGCCGGAGTGGGCGTAGAGGAGCTTCTGCTCGAGCGGCTCCAGGATGGCCTCGAGGGCGAGCAGGTTCTCGGGACGGTCGTCGACGAGCAGGATGTTGGTCATGAGGTCTCAGCCGCTTCCTTGACAGCTGCAGGATTGACCCACAGGCCATAGACGAACTTGCCGATCGCGTCCAGCGGGAGGATCGCGTCGGCCACCGTCGCGGCGATGGCCGCATCCGGCATCGTGCGGCGGGCCGCGCCGAGCGGATCCTGGATCAGCGCCACACCGCCGACCTTCTTGATTCTGGCCAGGCCGTGAGCGCCGTCGTCGTTGGCGCCGGTGAGGATGATCCCGATCACGCCTGCGCCGTAGGCGTGTGCGGCGGTCTCGAACAGCACGTCGATCGAGGGCCGTGCGAATCTGATGCGCTCGTCGACCGAAAGCGCGAAGGACCCCCTCTCGACCAACAGGTGGTAGTTCGGCGGCGCGATGTAGACGTAACCCGGCTCGATCGCCATCTTGTCCTCGACGTCGAGCACAGTTCGGTCGGTCTGCGCCGCCAGCAGCTCTGCGAGCGTTCCCTCTTGCGAGTCGGGATGACGGTGTTGTGCGATCGCGATCGGCAGGTCGAGCTCGGCGGGGAGGTCGGCGAGCACCTGGCCGACGGCCTTGAGCCCGCCCCACGATGCACCGATGCACACGAGGTCGTACGTCAGTCGACCTTTCTGTAGAGCTTCTCGCTCAGGTCCAGCTCCTCGTAGCCCGTCTCGTGCGGACTGAAGCGGATCGACTCCTTGCGGCCGAGCCCGAGCACGCCGAACGTGACCAGGCTCTCGAAGAAGAGCCGGTGCACGCGGTCCTGCAGGGTGCGATCGAAGTAGATCATCACGTTGCGGCAGATGATCACATTGAACTCGTTGAACGAGTGATCCGACACGAGGTTGTGCTGGGCAAAGACGACGTTCTCGATCAGGGAGCGCTGGAACTGTGCCCCGTCGTACTTCGCGAGGTAGTACTCGGAGAAGGCCCGCGTCCCGCCCGCGTTGATGTAGTTCTGCGTGTACTCGCGCATCTTGTCGAGCGGGAACACGCCCGAGCGCGCCCGTTCGAGGACGGACTCGTTGATGTCCGTCGCGTAGATGCGCGTACGGTCGTAGACCTGCTCCTCCTGGAGCAGGATCGCCAGCGAATAGACCTCCTCGCCGGTGGAGCAGCCTGCCACCCAGATCCGAGTGAACGGATACGTCCGGAGGGCCGGAACGACTTTCTCCCGAAATGCGACGTAGAAGCCAGGGTCACGGAACATCGCGGTCACGTTGATCGAGAGGTCGAGCAGGAGACGCTCCATGCAGGCCGGGTCGTGCAGGAGCTTGTCCTGCAAGGCCGAGATCGTATGGAGCCCTTCCGCGAAGACGCGCCGCCAGACGCGGCGCCTCAGCGACGCCGGGGCGTACTCACGGAAGTCGAAGCCGTATTGCCGGAAGACTCCCTCGAGCAGGAGAGAGAGCTCGATGTCCTCGAGGTCGTCCTGAGCCGGCGGGTGCTTGCTCGTATCCGCCGGCTCCTGTGACGCACCAACTGACATCTAGTGCCCATGCCGGCAATGCTTGCCGGCTTCTGGCCCGCGATCACACGGCGCCAGAGTCCACCCTCGCCCTTGCCAAGGCAACCAGCCTTGGCCGCGGTCGAGTGCGGCCTCTGGCTTGGTGCTCGCGACCCAGAATCTCGACAGCATCACCGGCATGGGCACTCTCTACTTGTACAACCAGACTCGCATCAGCGAAAGCAGCTGGTCGGTGTCGACCGGCTTCGCGATGTAGTCCGAGGCCCCCGAGGCGATCGACTTCTCTCGGTCGCCCTTCATCGCCTTCGCGGTGAGCGAGATGATCGGCAGCCGCTTGAACGAGTCCTCGGAGCGGATGGCCCGCATCGTCTCGTAGCCGTCAATGCCGGGCATCATGATGTCCATCAGGACGAGATCGACGTCAGGATTGCGATGCAGGAGCTCGATGCCGTCCTTCCCGTTCTCGGCGTAGAGCACCTCCATGCCGTGGGACTCGAGCACGCTGGTGAGGGCGAAGACATTCCGGACGTCGTCGTCGACGATGAGGATCTTCCTCTGCTTGAGCACCTCGTCGGCGGAGTGCAACTGCTCCAGCATCCTCCGCTTCTCCTTCGGCAGCTTCCGCTCGACGCGATGGAGGAAGAGCGACGTCTCGTCGAGCAGTCGCTCCGGCGAGCTGGCGTCTTTGACGACGATCGACTCGGCGAACTTCTTCAGCTCCGTCTCCTCGCCGCGTGTCAGCTCCTTGCCCGTGTAGACGATCACCGGGATCGACGAGTGACGCTCGTCCTCCTTGAGCTTCTCGAGCAGCGAGAACCCGCCCATGTCGGGAAGCTTGAGGTCGAGCACCATGCAGTCGAACCGCTCCAGGTCGAGCGCCTCGAGCGCGGCTTCGCCTGAGCCGACCGCGGTCACTTCGACGCCTTCGTCGCTGCCGATCAACTCGACCACCGCGTCCCGCTGCGACTCGTCGTCCTCGACCACGAGCAGCCGTCTGAGGCCGCGGTCGATGAAGCTGCGGATCTCGCCGAAGGTGTCCTCGAGCCCTTCCTTCGAGATCGGCTTCTGGAGGAATGCGACCGCGCCCGCCTTGAGGGCGTTCTGCCGTCCGTCGCCCGCAGAGACGATGTGGACGGGGATGTGACGCGTCTCCGGATGATGCTTCAGGCGATCGAGCACATCCCAACCGTCCATCACCGGCAGCTTCATGTCGAGGATGATCGCGTCGGGCTTGAACTCGTGTGCGAGCGCAAGGCCCGAGTCGCCGCGGACCGCGACGATCCCCTTGAAGCCGCGCTCGCGCGCGACCTCGAGCTCTGTGCGGGCGAGAGCGGGGTCGTCCTCGACGATCAGCACGACGCGGTCGCCGTCCTGGATGTCGTCGCGATCGTCGCGGACGTCACTCGGCAGGAGCAGCGCCGGGTCGAGCTCCGGCTGATCGTCATGATCCGCCGCCGGCAGCCCGCCTCGGTTGCCCTCGCTCGGCAGGACGACGGCCGCCTCGAGCGGGATGGAGGCATGCGGATGCTCGACAGGGTCGTACGTGGCCGGCAGAAACAGCGTGAACGTGCTGCCCTTGCCGACTTCGCTCCCTACGTGGATCTCCCCGCCGAGAAGGCGTGCGATCTCCCGGCTGATCGAGAGGCCGAGGCCGGTGCCGCCGTAACGACGGCTCGTCGTCCCGTCGGCCTGTTGGAAGGCCTCGAAGATCAGGCGCAGCTTGTCGTGCGCGATGCCGACGCCGGTGTCCTCGACCGTGAACTCGAGCACTGCCTCGGCGCGAGACAGCGATTCGCTGGCGAACTGGTGTCCCTCTGCCAGGCCCATCCGCAGGTTGACCCCGCCCGACTGGGTGAACTTGAACGCATTCGAGAGGAGGTTCTTGATCACCTGCTGCAGCCGCTGCTCGTCGGTCTCGATCGTCGGCGGCACGTTCGCGCCGTGCACCTCGATCTCGAAGTCGAGGCTCTTGTCTTCCGCGACAGGCCTGAACGAACGCTCGACGAAGTCGCGCAGGTCGGAGAGCTTGACGTCGCCGACGTTGACGTCCATCCGTCCTGCCTCGACTTTCGAGAGGTCGAGGATGTCGTTGATCAGGTCGAGCAGGTCGGAACCTGCGCCGTAGATCGTGTTCGCGAACTCGATCTGCTTCTCGTTCAGGTTCGTGTCAGGGTTCTCTCCGAGCAGCTTTGCGAGGATCAGCAACGAGTTCAGCGGCGTGCGCAGCTCGTGTGACATGTTGGCGAGGAACTCGGACTTGTAGCGCGACGAGAGGGAGAGCTGCTCGGCCTTCTCCTCGAGCGCCGCGCGGGCGAGTTCGATCTCGCGGTTCTTGATCTCGATGCGGCGGTTCTGCTCCTCGAGCAGCTGTGCCTTCTCTTCCAACTCCTCGTTCGTCTGCTGCAGCTCCTCCTGCTGCGTTTGCAGCAGCTCCTCCGACGCCTTGAGGGACGCGGCCTGTTCCTCGAGCTCCTTGTTCGTTTGCTGGAGCTCTTCCTGCTGGGCCTGCAGCTCTTCGGACTGGCTCTGCAACTCCTGCGTCAGGCCCTGTGACTGGGACAGCAGCTCCTCCGTCCGCATGTTCGCCCCGATCGTGTTGAGCACGACGCCGATCGTCTCGGACAGCTGCTCGAGGAACGCCTGCTGGACGTTGGTGAAGCGTTGGAACGAAGCGAGCTCGATCACCGCCAGCACCTGCTCCTCGAAGAGGACGGGAAGGACGATCAGGTTGATCGGCAGTCCCTCGCCGAGGCCCGAGCTGATGCGGACATAGTCCTCCGGCGCCTGCGTGACCAGGATCGGCTTCAGCTCGAGTGCCGCCTGTCCGACGAGGGCCTCGCCGATCTTGAACTTGTTGGGAACGTTCTTGCGCTGCTTGTAGCCGTAGGTCGAGATCAGCCGCAGCTCGAAGTCGTCGCCTTCGCCGTCCGGCGACTCCATCATGAAGAACGCGCCGTGCTGGGCGCCGACGAGCGGCGTCAGCTCGGACATGATCAGGCGCGAGACAGTCTCGAGGTCGCGCTCGCCCTGGAGCAGCCCGGTGAAGCGCGCCATGTTCGAGTTCAGCCAGTCCTGCTCCGAGTTCTTGCGTGTGGTCTCGGCGAGGTTGTCGATCATCTGGTTGATCGTGTCCTTCAGCTCTGCGACTTCGCCTTCGGCCTCGACCGCGATCGAGCGCGTCAGGTCGCCCTTCGTCACGGCCTGAGAGACCTCCGAGATGGCGCGCAGCTGTGTCGTCAGCGTGCCGGCGAGCTGGTTCACGTTGTCGGTGAGGCCCTTCCATACGCCGGAGACGCCTTCGACCTGTGCCTGGACGCCGAGCTTTCCTTCGGTGCCAACCTCCTTCGCGACGCGGGTCACCTCTGCGGCGAAGGTCGACAACTGGTCGACCATGGTGTTGATCGTGTTCTTGAGCTCGAGGATCTCGCCGCGCGCGTCGACCGTGATCTTGCTCGAGAGCTCGCCCTTCGCGACCGCCGTCGTCACGTCGGCGATGTTGCGCACCTGGTTGGTGAGGTTGTCGGCCAGCGTGTTGACGTTGTCCGTCAGGTCCTTCCACGTGCCAGATACGCCCTTGACCTTGGCCTGACCGCCGAGCTTGCCCTCGGTACCCACCTCGCGGGCGACGCGCGTGACCTCGTCCGCGAAGGACGAGAGCTGGTCGACCATCGTATTGATGGTGTTCTTCAGCTGGAGGATCTCGCCCTTGACGTTGACCGTGATCTTCTTGCTCAGGTCGCCGGTGGCGACAGCCGTCGTGACCTCGGCGATGTTGCGCACCTGGGTGGTGAGGTTGTCCGCGAGCGTGTTGACGTTGTCCGTCAGGTCCTTCCACGTGCCGCTGACGCCTTCGACGTTCGCCTGACCGCCGAGCCGGCCCTCGGTGCCGACCTCCTTTGCGACTCGCGTCACCTCTGCGGCGAACGAGCGCAGCTGGTCGACCATCGTGTTGATCGTCTCCTTCAGCTCGAGGACCTCGCCGCGTGCGTCGACGGTGATCTTCTTGCTCAGGTCGCCGGTCGCCACCGCGGTGGTGACCTCGGCGATGTTGCGCACCTGATCGGTGAGGTTCGACGCCATCCCGTTCACGCTCCGCGTGAGCTGGCGCCACGTGCCGGAGACGTCCTCCACCTCGGCCTGGCCGCCCAGGCGGCCTTCGGTGCCCACCTCGGTCGCGACCCGTGTGACCTCGTCCGCGAACGAGCGCAGCTGGTCGACCATCGTGTTGATGGTGTTCTTGAGCTCGAGCACCTCGCCCTTGACGTCGACGGTGATCTTCTTGCCGAGGTCGCCGTTCGCAACCGCCGTCGTCACCTCGGCGATGTTGCGCACCTGGGTGGTGAGGTTGTTCGCCATGAAGTTCACGTTGTCCGTGAGCGCCTTCCAGGTACCGGAGACGCCGGGCACATCGGCCTGGCCGCCCAGGATCCCTTCGGTGCCCACCTCCTTTGCGACCCGCGTCACTTCGTCCGCGAAGGCGGACAGCTGGTCGACCATGGTGTTGATCGTGTTCTTCAGCTCGAGGATCTCGCCGCGCGCGTCGACCGTGATCTTGCGCGAGAGATCGCCCTTCGCGACCGCGGTCGTCACGTCGGCTATGTTGCGCACCTGATTCGTGAGGTTGTCGGCGAGTTGGTTCACGTTGTTCGTCAGCTCGCGCCACGTCCCGCTCACGCCCTTGACCTCGGCCTGTCCGCCGAGGCGCCCTTCCGTGCCCACTTCCTTCGCCACGCGGGTGACCTCGTCCGCGAACGACGAGAGCTGGTCGACCATGGTGTTGATCGTGTTCTTGAGGCGGAGGACCTCGCCCTTCACCTCCACCGTGATCTTGCGTGAGAGATCGCCCTTCGCGACTGCGGTGGTCACGTCGGCGATGTTGCGAACCTGATCCGTTAGGTTCGCGGCCATCCCGTTCACGCTGTCGGTCAGCGCCTTCCACGTCCCGGCGACGCCCGGTACCTCGGCCTGGCCGCCGAGCTTGCCCTCGGTTCCCACCTGGCGCGCCACGGTCGTCACCTGCTCCGCGAAGACGCGCAACGTGTCGATCATGGAGTTGATCGTGTCGGCGAGCGCAGCGACCTCGCCCTTCGCCTCGATCGTGAACTTCTGGTTCAGGTTGCCGTCCGCAACCGCGGTGACCACCTTCGCGATACCGCGCACCTGAGTCGTCAGGTTCGTCGCCATGAAGTTGACGTTGTCGGTCAGGTCCTTCCACGTCCCGCTGACGCCCTTGACGGTCGCCTGTCCACCGAGCTTCCCTTCCGTGCCCACTTCGCGCGCGACGCGCGTGACCTCGTCTGCGAACGAGCGCAGCTGGTCGACCATCGTGTTGATGGTGTTCTTGAGCTCGAGCACCTCGCCCTTGACGTCGACGGTGATCTTCTTGCTCAGGTCGCCGTTCGCGACGGCTGTCGTCACATCGGCGATGTTGCGCACCTGGGTGGTGAGGTTGTTCGCCATGAAGTTGACGTTGTCCGTAAGGTCACGCCAGATTCCCGAGACGTCCTTGACGCGCGCCTGCCCTCCGAGGATCCCTTCCGTGCCGACCTCGCGCGCGACGCGGGTGACCTCCGACGCGAACGAGCTGAGCTGGTCCAGCATCGTGTTCACGGTCGTGCCGATGCGGAGGAACTCGCCGCGCACGGGCTGTCCCTCGATCTTGAGCGACATCTTCTGCGACAGGTCGCCTTCCGCAACCGCGTCGAGAACGCGCGAGACCTCGATGGTCGGACGCACCAGATCGTCGATCATCGAGTTGACCGAGCTGATCGACTCGGCCCAGCTTCCCTTCGCGTTCTTCAACTGCGCGCGTTCGGTCATCCGGCCCTCGCGCCCGATGACCCTGCTCACGCGACTCAGCTCGTTGGTCAGGCCCTCGCGCCTCTCCGCCAAGCCGTTGAACGCCTTCGCCACGTCGCCCATGACACCGGTCTTCTGTGCGGACAGCCGCACGCCCATCTCTCCGTCCCTCGCTGAGCGGAGAGCCTCGAGCAGCTCCTGCAGGTCCTTCTTCCTGATCTCCACCGTCGCGTTGTCCTCTGCGCGGCGGTTCATTGCGGGCGTGCTGCGTTTCTGCGCCCTCCGTTCCCGGGTCTTGGGGTCTGGTGCAGCCACAGGCGCTCCTTTGTGCGAGGGATGGTCCGCCGGATGACCGTTGGGCGACGCGTCTGCCGGCTATGTCCGAGGGCTTTCGCCCTCGGGGGCGAAAATCTTACTCGCGCGCGTGAGAATTGCCTGAAATTCGAGTGCCTGAGCCAGATCGGCCCAGAGCTCATCCACGGGCTAAGGCGTCGACACACACCGACCTAGAGG
>Ga0307312_10000676_pt1 | contig 16495 bp, 17 predicted proteins | sample ER_DNA_202_FD_194489 | JGI IMG/M metagenome (GOLD analysis project Ga0307312, IMG submission 194489) | Bulk soil microbial communities from the East River watershed near Crested Butte, Colorado, United States - ER_DNA_202 | ecosystem: Environmental > Terrestrial > Soil > Floodplain | place... | reverse complement strand
TTAGTACGATGCGAGCCCGAGATGTCATGACCACGCCGGTCATCACCATCGACGCCGATGCGCGGGTGATCGATGCGGCGGAGCAGCTGTCCGCGAACGGAATCACCTCGATGCCCGTCCTGGACGCGGATGGCCGCCTCGTCGGCATGATCAGCGAGCTGGACATCCTCCGGGGTCGTCTTGCCCATGATCCGCGCAGCCATTTGCGACGCGACCAACACGATATGCCCGATCCCGACAAGACGGTGCGGTCTGTCATGACCCCCGTCGCCGTGTGCCTGACTGAGTTCGCCGACGTAGCCGACATCGCCGAGACAATGGTCGACGGCGACATGCGGGCGATTCCGATCGTGGACGGGCCTCACATCTTGGGCATCGTCAGCCGCCGGGATTTGCTGCGAACCCTCGTACGCTCGAACGAGACGATCGCTGCGGAGATCAGGGCGCGACTCGAGGGACAGCCGGGCGTGCCCGAGGACTGCGCCGTCTCGGTGAACGATGGGATCGTCACCATCGTCGGCCGATTCCAAACGACCTCGGAACGCGAAGTGGTCGACGCGCTGGCCCGAACTGTGTCCGGCGTGCAGCGGGTCCACCTCAAGGGCGGGCATTGAGTCGAGGGGGAATTCAAAATCAGCCCAGCCGTCGTTGATCCACACGTTTGAGCGAGGTTGAGCGATCTGCCGGCGACACTAGGGCGCCTGGTCGAGGCGGTAGCTGATGTTGTCGTGTACGGCGACGACGCCAGTGGTGTCGCGGATGACGTCGACCAACGGCTCGAACATAACCCGGCTGTCCAGTTGCCCGCGCAGCGTGACGACCCCATCGAGAACATCCACTTCGATCGTCGACGTGTCGATGAATAGCTGTCGTCTGATTAAGGAGATCACGTGTTCCCGGATGGCTTCGTCATCGCGGAGGAACACGCGAAGGAGATCGGATCGAGTAACGATGCCGACAAGCTTGTCGTCGCTGTCGACGACGGGCAGGCGCCGCACGTGCTGGAGCGCGGCCACGCGGGCGGCGTGCGAGACGGGTGTGTCGGGCCGAGTCGTAACGACGGGAGCTGTCATCAGGTCGCGCGCGGTTTCCGCCTCCGCTTTGCGATGGGCGCGCGGCGTTTCTGTGGTATCTGCCGACAGGTGCGGTGCAGGTCTCCCTACGCCGGCCACTTTGGCCAGCAGATCGGACTCCGACACGATGCCGAGAACGTGTCCGTCGGGGTCGACGACAGGCAAGGCGCTCACATGCGCCTCGGTCAGGGCCCCGATGATCTGTTTGAACGGTGAATCATCTCGGACTGATACGACAGTGCTGGTCATGACGTCCGCCACGACGATGTTGTCCAGCATCCAAGCTGGCCCCGTGCGCCCGGCATCCTCTAGGCCGGCGGCCGCCTCCACGACGGCGACATATCGCGCCAGGGCGGACGGAAGCGACTGCACATCTGATGCATCGTCAGCCTGCGAGTTCGTATTCACGGGTGTCGGCGTCGGCTCGAGAGCAGACATTTCATTCACGTCCCTTCTCAGTACTCGAGGATTCTCCGATCGGAGCCGGTACGGCCGGGACATTCGGTCCAGTCCGACCGGGGATCTTGGCCGCGCGGTGAGACCCGAGTGGACGCACCGATTTCGCGCAGTACCGCCGCGGTGAGGGCTGGGATTGCCGCTGCTACTGGTGGCGAGAGACCGTGACCCACCGAGAGGTCTGCGGCCTCGACGGCGAGGACGACAAGTAGTCGCGGCGCGCGATTGAGGGCGGTCGCGAGTCGTATCGCGTCGGATATCCCGAAGCCGTGGCTGTTGCCGACGACCCGTGCGTCGCTTGTGAAGCACGTCGTGTATCGGTGGATCCGTCCGGGCGTTGGTGGTCGGCATACCGCCGCATCGACGACAACCGCCAGGTCGGCGTTCGCCCAAGCCTCCAACAGGACCGTCGGATCGCGGGTGGCCGTCACCAGGGTTACCGGCCGCAGGAGCTCAGAGTCGAGCGCAGTGAGCAGCGATGGCCCGATCCCATCATCGCGGCGAGACGGGTTTCCGAGGCCGATCAGGACGACTCGCCGGTGCCTGGTCCTGATGGAGTTGCCGGTGGTCATCGACGCACCACCGTGAGATCGAGGAAGTGCGCGGAGCACGAGATGCACGGGTCGTAGTTGCGGATCGTACGTTCGCACAGCGCGGTGAGCGCAGCGTCGTCCATGCTCGTATTGGCGGCTACGACATCACGCAGGTCCCTCTCGATGACCGCAAGGTTCTGGGACGTCGGTGGCACGATGGCGGCAGTGCGGATCATCCCGTCACTGTCCAGCTGGTAGCGGTGGTAGAGCAGGCCGCGCGGTGCCTCGGTCACGCCGCAGCCGCTGCCGGAGCGGGGCGCTACCGGAATTGCGGGTGGATCGGGCGGCCGGTACTCGGCAATGAGGCGGAGCGCCTCTTCGATCGCATACACCGTCTCGACGGCGCGGATAACGATGCTCCGGAAGGGATTGCGGCACGTTGGCCCGAGGCCGCCGGCGGTCGCGGCTTCGCGTGCGAGCGGGGAGAGCTGGCCGGAGTTGAGCGTGTACCTCGCTAGCGGACCGGTCAGGTACGAGCGGCCGTCGAGCGCCGCGTGCAGGGCAGTCGAGTGCGGCACCTGGAATTCAGTGCTGTGGTTAGCGAACTCGCTGGCCGAGAAGTTGTGGCCGTCGCTCGAGCGGACCTCTCCCGAATCAATGGCGTACCGATCAGCATGGTGGACGGCGAGCAGGATGGCATCCAGCTCACGGTCGGGAAAGTCGAACGTGGCGACAAACTCGACGGTGGCGAGTGCGTCGTCGAGCGCTTGCTGAAGTTGCCGGCTCAGTTCGGCCAGGCTCGCGGACGTAGTGGCCCGGTGGAATCCACCCAGGCAGGGATTGACCGGATGGATTGCTCGGCCACCCACCAACTCCAGAATTGCGTTGCCAGCTTGCTTCAGCCGCAGGCCCCGCTCGACGGCGGCGCGGTGGTCGCCGGCGAGTTCGATCACGTCTGGGTATCCGAGAAAGTCGGGGATGTGCAGGAAATACATGTGCAGGGCGTGGCTGGAAATCCATTCGCCGCAATAGAGCAACCGACGCAGTTCAGCGATGTCCTCGGTGATCTCGACCTGGCACGCTGCTTCGATCGCCTGGCAAGCAGTGGTCACATAGGCAACCGGACAGATTCCGCAGATCCGCGATGTGATGTCGGGAGGTTCGGTGTGCTGCCGCCCACGCAGGAAGGCCTCGAAGAATCGCGGTGGCTCGTAGATGTGCAGCTCGGCGCTTTGTACGGCACCGTCCTCGATGACGACGCGAAGCGCACCTTCACCCTCGACCCGAGCGAGTGAGTTCACCCGGAGTTGCCGCGTCTGCCGGGTCAACGGTCCGCTCCCGGGCGACGAAATGCGGTGACGTTGAACGTTGCATATACGCGGTCGATTGCGCCTTCGGTCATGCCGCATTGTCGAAGCTGGCTGCTCAGCGCCGGGAGGTTGGCGCCGGTCATCGGGCCGAAGCAGCCGTAGCAGCCGCGACCGACGGCCGGGCACAAGGCGCCGCAACCGGCGTGCGTGACCGGACCGAGACAGGGTGTGCCGTCGGCAACCATGACACAGGTCAGCCCGCGCCGCTTGCATTCGGAGCAAACGCTCGTGTCTGGGATGTCCGGCCGCCTCCCGATCAGGAACGCGGAGATCACCTCGATGAGTTGCCGCTTGTCGATAGGGCAACCTCGCAGCTCGAAATCCACTGGAACGTGCGAGGATATCGGCGTCGATGTGGTGAGCGTGTCGATGTACTGCGGACTGGCATAGACGGCGCGACGGAACTCGTCCACGTCACCGAAGTTGCGCAGCGCCTGGATCCCGCCGGACGTGGCGCAGGCACCAATGGTCACGAGGGCCTTCGACCATTCGCGGACTTGACGGATCCGCTGCTCATCCTGTCGCGTTGTGATCGACCCCTCGACCAAGGACAAGTCATACGGACCGGGCTCCGGAGAGGACGACGCCTCGAGGAAGTGGGCGATCTTGACTTGCCCGGCCAGCGTGAGGAGTTCGTCTTCGCAGTCGAGGAGGGTCAACTGGCATCCGTCGCAGGAGGCGAACTTCCACACGGCGAGGGTCGGCAGCTCGGTCATAGCTCAGGTACCTGAAGGAGTGGCTGCGCCATGTCGTAGCTGACCACCGGTCCGTCGCGGCAGACAAGAAGCGGACCAAGTTGGCAGTGACCGCACAAGCCGACTCCGCACTTCATATTGCGTTCCAGCGAGAGTCGAATGCTTCGGGGTTGGACTCCCTTGTTGATGAGCACATTGGCGCAGAAGCGCATCATGGGTTCTGGACCACACAAGAACGCAGTCGTCGACCGCGGTTCGACTCGTACGCGGGCAAGGGGCTCGGTCACGAAGCCGACGTGACCCCGCCAACCTGTGGCTGGTGCGTCGACCGTGAGCACGGTTTCCATCGAAGGTGTGGTGGTCCAGAAGTCGAGCTGGTCGCGGAACAGGAATTCGCCCGGATTACGGGCACCAACGATCAGCACAACGCGGCGGTAGCAATCCCGCCGGGCGAGGATATAGAGCAGCGCGGGTCGCAGCGGCGCCAATCCCACACCGCCGGCGACGACGACCAGATCTCGGCCAATGGCCGTTTCGAGTCCCCAACCAGTCCCGTACGGTCCCCGGGCGCCGATCGGGTCGCCCGGCTGAGCAGCATGCAGAGCACGGCTGACGGCACCCACATCACGGATCGTCTGTACCAAGGTCCCATCCTGCTTGGCCGGATCACCGCTGATCGAGACTGCGATTTCCCCGATGCCGTGGCAGTAGAGCATGGTGAATTGCCCCGGCCGAAACGAAGGCAAGACCGCACCTACTGGTGCCAGGCGAAGCGTCACCGAGTCAGCCGTTTCGACCCGTCGCTCCAAAACTCGGAACGGGACGGGGCACATCGAATCCTGATCATTGTTCACGCGGACTCCGATACAGCTGCAGCAACCGCGCCCGGGTGTTCTGTAACCGACTGAGAAGTTCCCCGAACAATGCCACGACGAGTAGGTACCCCAACGCGGGGTCGTCGGCGGCGAGCTGCCGGAGGCGGTCCGTGTCCAGCTTCGTCGCGGTCGTCGGCTCCACCGCCGTAGCAGTGAAGTCCCAGCGGTATGGAGAGACGAGCCACGACAGGCCGAGCACTTCTCCTGGTCCAAGCGTCTGCACGACGACCGGTCCGCGCCCGGGGACATGCGTGCTGAGCTGAACCTGGCCAGCGTGGATGAGCCAACATCCAGCAGCATGTTGTTCTTCCTCGAATATCGGCCTGCCGGCCTCGATCCGCACCTGCTGTGCGGTCGATGCAACGGTGGCGCGTTGGACAGCAGTGAGGCGATCGAATGACAGAAACCCGATCAGCGGGCCAGTCGTAGTCATGACGATCCAGCAGCCTGCGTCGTGTCCGGATGGTCCAATCCCGCAAGCCTCGACGCTTCCTCCGTGATGTCGATTCCGACTGGACACCACGCTATGCATCGCCCGCAGCCAACACAGCCCGAATGCCCAAACTGGTCATACCAGGTGCTCAATTTGTGGGAGATCCAGTGGCGGTAACGACTAGCGGCGGACCTGCGCACGCTTCCGCCGTGCAAATAGCTGAAGTCCAGCTCGAAGCACGACGCCCACCGTTCCCAACGTTCGGCGTGCTCACCGGTGAGGTCTGTGATGTCTTCCGGAGTAGTGCAGAAGCAGGTCGGACAGACCATCGTGCAGTTGCCGCATGTCAGGCACCGATCGGCGACCTCATGCCAGACGGCGGCATCGCGGTTGTCTGCTAGGAATGTGCGTAGGTCGACGTTCGGCATGCGCCGTCCCATGCGCGATCTCGCGGCTGCCACTGCATCCTTCGCATCGGTGATCTCGGTCTGTGTCGCGGCGCGGCTGGTCACTAGATCGAGCACTCGAGCGCCCTCTTCGGTGCCGACCTCAACGACGAAACGCTGCCCGGCGTCGTCGATCCGTTCGGTGAGTGCGAGATCGAATCCGGGTCCCGGCTCGGGCCCGGTCCCCATGGACGCACAGAAGCACACCCCGCCGGGTTCGGTGCAGCCGGCCGCGATGACCAGCAGACCGGCGCGACGTTGAACGAAGGATGTGTCCGCGTGCGAGCCGTGACCAAGTGCCCTACCCAGAACGGCGATCGCGGCCAGATCACACGGTCGCACGCCTAGGAACGCCATCGGCTCGACCTGCCCTGGGGTGGCGGAGCGGTAATCATTGCCGTCCATCGTCCAGAGCGGTTGGCGCGGTGGATGCAGAAACTGTTTCCACGACTGCGGACCGGCTGAATGCGCGAAGATGGCCGCGTCATTGCGACGCCGCAGGCGGTACTGCCCGGGTGCGCTGTCAACTGACCAGCCCGCGGGGAGCTGCGCGCCCGAAGTCAGCTCAGCTAGCACGATCGCGTTGTCCTGCACCGTAGGCCCGATCACCCGGTACCCGTCGGCGATCAACGCCGCCACCAAGGTGTCCAGCTCGGGCCGGGATAGTACGGCCGGCGACGTCATGCTGGAGCCGAGGCCGTCGTGGCCGAACACGGTAGCCGGACGCCCCGCTCCGCTCGGGCGTTGACGCCGAGCACCATTCGCCGCGTCATAGCGGCAGCCAAACGTCGGCGGCGGGGGCCTCGATCGGCACGGCAAGTGTCGTCATATCGGCGGGATCGCGAATCAGCTCGTCACGGGGCAGGATCATCCACCGCTCAGGGGGAGTTGCGCCCCAATCACGCAGCCATCGCCAGGCGGTGAACATGACCGCACTAACGGCCGCAAGCCGCAGCCAACCACCCATTCCGTCATCCTGGACGCCGTTGGTTCAGTCGTCCAGGGTCGAAGGTCACTTGCGGCCGGAACAGTAGGTGGTCAGGAAAGATGGGTCGGCACCACGGCCACTGGGCAGGTAGCGCGATACAGCACCCTTGGCTCACCGAACCGAGCAGCGCTCCTGGCAAGCCATGGTGTCCCGTCGTGCCGACGAGCAGCAGGTATTGACCCGAGGACGCGAGCACCAGGCCGGCAACTGGATGCTCCCTGATGACTTCCGGATGCACTGCTACGTCCGGGTAGCGCTCGCGCCAGCCGGCGAGCGCTTCGGAAAGCCACATCTCAGCCCGCTCCGGCGCGGGTGGTGAGGACCGCCACTTCATCGATGCGAGCAGATCCGGATGCCAGCACAGCACGGGTCGCAGCGGGACCTGATGTCGGCTGGCATGGTCGAAGGCGACCGCTAGGACGGATTGCGCCCTGTCCATGGTGTCTACGCCGACGACGACCCCTGCGCCTTCTCCGGCAGTCCGGCCGGTCCTCGAATGACGATCATCGGGCATGCGTGCGTCCGGTCGCAGCAACGGCCACCGAGCCGAGCACGGCCGACCGCAGCGCGGCGAGGTGACGCGAGCCAACGACCAACTCGGTCGCGGATGACGCTTCCTGAACGAGGACGCGGCTCGAGCTTCCCTCGATCGCGTCGCCACATACGACGACGTCAGGATCAATCTCGCGGGCCTGGTCGACGAGCGTGGCGACCAGTTGTTCCGCGACGTGGCGCGGCTGCTGCAGGTCCGCGTCTGGAATGTCGCGGTACATCGGTTCCTGCCTCCTGAGAATCCCAGAAAACGCATGGACCAGCTTGACCGCAACGCCGAGGGTCCGGGCGTCCGCGATCGCCCAACGCAGCGCGAGTTCTGTGCTTCGCTCGTCATTCACCCCAACGAGGACGGGGCCCGGCCTGGGTGGGATGGACATCACGGCGCCATCATTCTTGTCGGCAGGTCCGTGGCCATAGTGTCGAAAGTCCCGATCCAGTGGGTGATTGGGTCACCTGATGTCAGGTTCGCAACTGACGCGCAACCGCATTCGGCCTCGGTGGCGAGGTCGCCACGCGGATCTTAGCGTCGACGACGATCATGTCGTCGCCTCCGCTGCAGATCACCGGATTGAGGTCGACTTCGGCAACTTGCGGCATATCGTCGATCAGCCTCGCCACTCGGACGAGAAGCTCGCGGATCGCCGAGCGGAAGATCACCGGTCGACCGCGGTAACCGTCGAGCAGCGGCGCGGTTCGCAGGCAGCTGATCATCTCGTCAGCATCCTCTGCGGTGAGCGGCGCAAGACGTAGTTGTCTATCGGCGATCATGTCGGCGAGGACACCACCGGCGCCGACCATCACCACAGGGCCGAACTGTGGATCCTGCATGGCGCCGACGATCAGTTCGGTGCCCGGCTGGACCATAGGTTGGATAAGGACGTCTCGTTCCCGCAATGCGACGGATTGCACCGCGGTGACTGCAGATCGCAATGCGGTTGCATCTTCGATATTGAGCATGACGGCGTGCGCTTCGGTCTTGTGCACCGGGCCGCGCGCAAGCTTGACGGCGAGTGGGTAGCCCAGTTCGGCGGCGGCGGCGATGGCGCCGTCCACGTCGGACACGATTCGTTGCGGGCACATCGGGATCCCGTACCGAACGAGTAGTCGAGCGGTATCCGACGGTCCAAGCCAGCTGGCTCGAGCGCCCAGTCGGTCGCTGATCAGGGCCCGAGCACCGTCGACATCTAAGGCTGGATCTGGCCTTAGTACAGGCGTTTCGTGCTTGCGGATCGTGGCGTAATGCCAGGCCAACCCCAGTGCCTTGGCCGCCGGTTCCGGGAACGCATAGATGGGAAGTCTTCGAAGCGATCGCGTCGCGCCGCCGACGTGCACCGCAACGACGGGTTTGCCCTCCGCTGCTTCGGATATGGCGTCGAGGATCTGGTTGAGATCGGCGACGGAGGTCTCGGTGATCACGGTGATCACGGCATCGACCTCCGCGGTATCCAGCAGAATTCGCAGGGCTGCTGCCACATCGGCTGGCTGTGCCGCCGCCCCGAGATCGACGGGGTTCTGGTTGGACGCTGCGGTCGGTACCGCCTGTCTCAGTCGCTCGGTGGTTGACTCGGGGAGCTCGAGGATCGCGAGTCCGGCGGCGTCTGCGGCGTCTGCGGCGAGGATTTCCGGTCCGCCGGAGTTGCCGATGATCGCGACTCGTGGTCCCTTGGGGAGCGGTTGATCTGTCAACAGCTGGGCCACGTCGAGCATTTGTTCCATCGTGTCGACCCGCAGTACGCCGGCGTGCCGGAAGAGCGCGTCGACCACGGTGTCCGCCGAAGCGGCGGCGGCGGTGTGCGAGCGGCCAGCGCGCTGGCCGGCTGCAGACCGGCCGGACTTGATCGCGATGATGGGTTTGGTGCCGGACACGCGGCGGGCGATCCGGGCGAACTTGCGTGGATTGCCGAAGGACTCGAGGTACAGCGCGATTACGTTTGTGCGGTCGTCACCTTCCCACGCCAGGAGCAGATCGTTGCCGCTCACGTCAGCTTTGTTGCCCACCGAAACGAACTGCGAGAAACCGAGCCCGCGCCGCTCGGCCGCCGCCAGTACCGCAATGCCCAGTGCACCAGACTGGGAAATCAATCCAAGTCCGCCCGGACGGAGCGGAACGGGTGCGAAGGTCGCATTGAGGCGAACGGTCGGATCGGGATTGAGCAGCCCAAGGCAGTTCGGACCAATGAGGCGCATGCCATACCGCCGAGCGGCGCTCAGGACCGCGCGCTGCTGACTCTCGCCAGCCTCGCCTAACTCACCGAAGCCTGCAGTCAACAGCAGAATGCCCCGGGCGCCTCGCTCTCCGCAGGCCTCCACCACGTCTGGGACCTGGGCAGCAGGAACGGCCACGATCGCGAGGTCAGGAGCGGTCGGCAGGTCCCGCGCCGAGGGGACCGACGGAACGCCGAGTACCGAATCGCGGTGGGGATTTACCACATAGATGGTGCCAGTGAAGCCGCCGTCGAGAATGTTTCGAAGCACCTCGTGGCCTACAGACCGAGGCCGGATACCGGCACCGATGACGGCGACGGAACGCGGGTAGAGCAGCGGATGCATGCTGGCGGTATCCGCCGCGCGATCCCGACTGTCGATGGCCTCCAGCAGGGTCGGACTCTGATCCAAGTCCAAGCTCACGTGAACCGTTGCATCCTCGGTGCGTGATGCGCGGGCAAAACCAAGCTGGCGTATGACGTCCATCATCGCGGTGTTGGCCGCGAGCACGTCGGCAACGAATTGAGTGACCCCGCACTGACGGGCCACATCGGCCAGGTGCTCTATGAGCAATGTGCCAATGCCCTTGTGCTGGGCCTGATCATCGATGAGCACAGCGATCTCGGCGGAAGTGTCCGCCAGCCGCTCAAAGCTGGCCACGCCAACGATGTCACCGCCGATCAGGGCAACCAACGCGCGGTGATCAGAGCTTGATGGCCGCAGCAGCCGGTCGACGTAGGTGTCGGCTGCATGCCGGCTGACGGTGAAGAACCTGTAGTAGATGGATCGATCCGATGCCCGGTGGTCTAGAGCTATCAGCGCTGCCTTGTCGGCCGGAACGGCTGGTCGAATGTGAACCAGCCCGCCGTCGGCGCGGACGGCGTCATACTCACTACTCGGCGAGATTTCCACGGTTTCATCGGTCATGCAAGTCGTCCAGATTCATGAATCGGCGCTATGAGAATGACGATGCAGCATTCGGTCAGTCAAGGTGGCACGTGCACAGTGTTGCCTACTGGATCCCGCGTGGCGCGGAAGCGTCCCGGTCCTTTTCCAGTGCGGATTGAACGAGATCGATGCCGCGGCCAGTCGCGCGATCTTGCTCTGCCTGTTCGGCTTCGGTGACGACTACCGCATCCGGTCCCGGGAAAACCAAGGCCTGGTGGCCGCCCTCGATCCAGCGGACCAGAAACGGCGCCGACCCATCGGGTCCATGCGCTTCGAGAACCATGGCCCGCCGGGTCGCGCTGCTATCCGTGCGGCCTTTCACGATGATCAAGTCGCCGGTATGGGCCCTCATGCTGCACTCCTCCTACCTGACCCGCCGCTTGCGGGCGCCACACACCACCCGACCGGACAGTTGATCAGGAGGCAAGAGGCTAAGGTCCCTGACAGACGTATCGGCACGAGGCCGTGGCCGCCCCGGGAGTGATCTGAACGAGGATCACCCCGCACCGACGGCCATAGCTACCTGGTTCTTTGGTCGTAATGCGCGCAAGGGAGATCGATTCTGCTAGCCCCACCACTGCGAGGGAAGGTCCGCCAGGGCGATGCGACGACCCGACGGAATGCCGGAAACGCGAACGTAGTGCGGCTTCTTGCCGGGCGCCCAGGGAATCAACGGCAGCTGCTCGAGTCGGCTCAAGTCCCCGGGCTCGGTGACCGTCGCGGCAGATCCCCGAATGAGAATGCTCCAACCGGTCCGCTCGGCTGAATCGATCCCGTCCACCTCGAATGCCACTGGTGCTCCGTTAGACGCTGAGTCCAGTTTCGTACCTGTATCCGTCCGGAACACGACGGACCGACCGTCCATGCAGTAGTTGACGGGAAGGATCAACGGACCATCCGCGTCCAGTAGACCCAGGCGGCCGATGCGGCTGGACTCGAGCAGCGCGTGGCACTCGTCAACGGTCAACTCGATCAAGCGATTGCCAATATTCTCGGTCATCGATGCAGGCTCCCTGGTAAGTCGGCGCATCCTATCGGGGATTCCTCGAGTGCAATGCAGCGCGTTGGAAGTCACGATCGGGTAGTGGACGAGTGCCTGGACAGGGCAGAAGGTCCCGTCGGCGTAGACACGGACGGCGTGATGGGATGCAACGCCAACTTGCTTGACCTCGCCCGCGGGACCGACTCCCGCAGCCGCGGCGGACACGCACGGCTGATCAGCGGAGTATGCGGGTCACGAAGGCCTCTATGGCCAGGCCCATCGCCGCTCCGCCGACGACGTCGAGCGGCAGGTGCGCGCCGACGTAGATGCGGCATAGACCGACCGTCGGAACGGCTACCAATGTGGCGATTCGGCCAGCTCGGCTGAGCTCGCCGAACGCTGCGATACCGAGGGCGACCGCGACACCCGCGTGCCCGGAGACGTACCCCAATCCGGTCGCTTCCTGCCCGCGGGTGCGCACGCTCTCGATGAGCGAGCTCGGCCGGGGCCGGCGATAGACCCGCTTGATCGCTTTGGACAGCGCCCAGCTGCCCACACCGCCCAGGGCTAGCTGACCGGCCAATCGGGGCCGTCCGCAGGCCCACGCCACGGCTCCCGCGACGGGACCGGCAGCCAAGGTGCCGGCTTGCATGACCACCCAGGCCGGTAGGAATAACTCGTCAGGAAGCCCATTCACCGCTCGGAAGACGGCGGCCTCGCGTCGACCAATGCTCCGCTCACGCACTGCCAGCCCGGAGAGGGCCAGGCCGGCAAGCCCGATGCCGATCCGTAGGTCGGGGTCGGCGAGCGTGGCGAGCGCACTGCGCCACAGGCGTGCGGTCATGGGTCGAGCCGTACGCCGAGTTGCCGTTGCACGTCCAATCGCAGCTGTTGCCTGGAGACAAAGCCGACGATGGATTGCAGCTGCGCCATCAGTGGTATGTGCGCTCCGCGCTCGAAGTCGAACCGATAGCTCACACAACCTCCCGGAAAGACGTCATACATCATGCCGGCGTACCGCGGGTCGATGCTGCTCAGGCTCAGGTAGGACCGTCCACCGGGGGTGCGCGGAGCGATCGGTGTCGCTGTACCGATCGGGCACGACCGGGACAGCTCCACGTGGACCGGATGGTCAGGGCTACGATCGGAGCTGAGCGTGAAGCGGGTGCCGCTGTCTTGCGTGTGCAGACCGGTGCTGCTCCAGCCCGGTTGTAGCGTGCTGATGCACGGCACGTAGGACGTCGTTGGAACGGATTGGCCGATCAGCGCGACTCGCTCGACGACACCGCATTCGGGGACCGCACCGCCTACCGGCCCGCTACACGAGCTCACAACTGGCACCACGACGAGAAAGCCCAGCATCGCCACGATCGCATGGTGCCTGGCCAGCACCCCAACGCGACTCATAACAACCCGGCCAGGCTTGCATACGCGTAGATGGCGACGCCCGCGAGCAGAACGGCAAGCACCACGCAGGTGGTTACCCCGATCCGGCGAAGTGTCCACAGCTGGATGGGCACAGCCGGCCGCTCCGGGGCGAGGGCCCGGAACCGTCCGATCAGATCGCGGCCGTCAGCGCGAAGCCGCGCGCGAAGCTGAGTCGGAATCGTGACGCTGCGGCAGGCGGCGAACGCCTCGGACACGTCCTCCGGCGCGAAGACGTGTATCGCTCGTTCGTAGACCAGATCAGCATCACTGGCCAGGGCCAGCGTCAGCATCATGTTCGCTAGGTCCGCGGCCTGCCGCCACGGCGTCGGTCGGACGGTGGCGAAGGCGACGTCGATGAGCAGCACCCCCCCGTCGTCGTGCACGAGCAGGTTCGATGGCTTGATGTCGCGGTGAGCCACACCGGTCTGCCACAGCCTGCGGACGATGGCCAGGCCGTCGTCGATCTCGCGCTCGCCAACGGGCTCGGGGCCCACCTCGTGCGCGTCCTCGATGAACTCCATCACGATGACGTACTCACGCTCTGGAGTGATCTCGACCAAGCCGTAGGGGCGGGGCGTAGGCAGGCCCGCATCGCGGAGCAGCCGCAACATGTGGTCCTCGTACTCGATGAGCCGGCGCACCGTCGAGAAGGGCTTTTCGTCCTCGAGGCGGCCGTAGAGGATCATCCGCGACATCTTGTAGGAGCGGTCCGAGCGTAGGTGGTTGACTGCGTAAAGCTTGGCGAACAGGCTCGACTCGCGGCCCGATTCCTCCCTGATGCGTATCCGCAACGGGGTCGAGCCGGACGAGCCGCCGAGGCCGAATGGCTCGATCGAGATGGCTTGGATGTCAAGCTGCTGATCGAGCGCCCGAATGATCGCCGCGCCGCGCTCCCCGCCGACGTCCAAATGCGCGCGGGGCGCGCGCCGGTAGTGGATGGGGAACACCTCATCTGGCGTCAAGAGGCGGAAGACGATGATCGGTATTGCGCAACCAATCCCGAGCGCAGCCAGCACATCAGTGGGATGGTCGACACCGAGGATGAGCCTAGCGGCGCACAGTCCGACCACGGCGGCTCCAACTACCCACGCGCCCCAGTTGCGCCATCGGCCACTTGGCACCGTCGTGTACAGCGCGCCGACCGCGACTACCGCGAGGACGGCGACCGGAGTGGACGGGTTGGCGTAGCCGCTCCATGAGCCGATAATCTCGAGCCCCGCGGGTCGCATTCGGCCTTGCAACAAGGCGAGCGCATCGCTGGTGAGAACCACGATGAGAACCAAGGCCAGGTAGCCCAGCAGGTGACGTATCCGGCGCGTGATGACTAGTACGGCAATCGTCGTCCAGCCGACGATCCGGATCGTGTTCGACGATCCCAGGTGCTCGAAGACGTGCATCACGGCCGTGACTGGTTGGCTGCGCAGCCGGGCCAGCACTCGGAGCACGGCGTCGTCGGCCTGGGTCAGTGCCGCCCGAGCTCGTTGTATCGCCAAGGCGATCTCGAGCAAGGCAGTGACGACGATGACTACCAGAAGCCAGCGCGTGCTCGGCGCAACGTGCCGTGGCAGCGGGGGTGGTTCGCCGGACGGCCGGCGTCGCTTGCCGAGTGGCGCAGCGGCGACGACCGGGGAAATCGGCTGCGATGCGGACGAGGCGGGAGCTATCTTGCGCATCGCTCGGCTCCTGTCGCAGGCTGGGTCGAGGGGACGCGATGCGGGCCGTAACACTGGGTATCCGATGGGCACGACTGGCCGCAGCTGTCGTTGCCCTGGTAGCGGTGCTTGGTGCCTGTGAGCACAGCCCGCGCGGAACTAGTGATGGCCGGGCGGCTACTCCAGATGCGGTTGTCGTTGCGTCGTTCAACTTTCCGGAGAGCGAGCTGCTCGCTGAGATCTACGCGCAGGCGATCGAGCGTATCGGCGTGCCCGTGCGACGCGAGTTCGATCTTGGCCCGCGTGAGCTGGTACAGCCGGCGCAGCGGCAAGGGCTCGTCGACGTGATACCGGAGTACCTCGGCGCTGCCCTGGCCAGCATCACTCCGAATCGGGCTATCGACTGGACCGATCCGCAAGCCGTGCTCATGGTATTGCGCCAGACCGTGGCACCGTGGAGCTTTCACGTGCTTGAGCCGTCCGCGGCCTCGGATCAGGACGGATTCGCGGTGACCCAGTCCACCGCGGATCGACTGCACTTGCGCACCCTCAGCGATCTTGCCCGGGTGGCTCCGCGCCTGACCTTGGGCGGCCCGACCGAATGCCCGCAGCGCCCGTATTGCCTCGCCGGTCTGGAGCGGGTGTACGGCGTGCACGTAAAGCGGTTTCTGCCGTTCGATGACCAGGCGCAGCGCGCGACCGCACTCACCGAGGGGGTCATCGACGTCGCAGTCACTTTCACCACCGACGGGCACCTGGCCACCGGGCAGCTGGTGCTGCTGCAAGACGACCGGCACCTGCAGCCGACCGACCTGGTGACCCCGATGGTGTCCTCGCGTGTGTTGTCGCAGTACGGCGCACCGCTGCGTAATGCGCTGAATGCGGTGTCGGCTGCACTCGACACTCGCGGTCTCATATTCCTCAACTGGCGCGTTGGCCTGGCCGGCGAGAACATTCGGTCCGAGGCTCGAGGGTGGCTCGATCGGCATGCAGTAGTCGCGGCCGGCTGACGGGAACGCGCTCATCGCGGGCTCGCGGCGTAGGCAGCAGCGGCGGCAGCCTCCAAGCGCTTTGCGGTGCCGGAGACGTCGTGGCTAATGAGCAATCCTCGCAGGGCACCCTGCATGCCCACGTCGGGCGTCGAGCCGAACGCGGCCGGCTGCAGGTCGGAGAGGTCGAAGCGGAACCCATCTCCGGCTTCGAGCAGGCTGCGGGCGATCGAGCGAGTCACATCATCCGGGTACACCGACAGGTCCAGCTCGAGGTTCGCGGAGATGAATCCGCCGGCCCCGGCCCAGATCGCCGCAGCGGCCGGCGTCGCAAGGTAGCGCATCAGCTCTGCGGCCGCCGGTGAGGTGCGCAGCTGCACCGCGACGTCACCGCCTCCGACGACGGCTGGGACCGCGCTGCGCGCAGCAGGAAACGGCGCGACGTCGACATCGACGCCAATACGTGCCTTGGTCTGCGCCGTTATGACACCCGCGACGAAGTCGCCTTCCGCCACCATCGCGGCGCCCGGCGGCCTGCTGAACGCGCGCGCGACCGAGTCTTCGAACCCCGTCCCCAGGGCGCCGGCAAGGCCGCTGCGCAGAAACTGGGGTGCGAGCAGTTGGGCCATGAACTGCAACGTCGTTTGCACCGAGGTGTCGGTCCACGCTAGATCGTGGCCCGCGAGCAGGTCGTAGTCATGCGACCCAGCCAGCTGCAGGTAGAGATTCTCGAACCAGTCGGTGAGCGTCCACTGGTCCCCTCCGCCGACCGAGAACGGAGCCACGCCGATCGCCCTTAGTGCCTGGGCGGCGCCGAGCAGCCCGCTGAGTTCGCCAGGCGGCGCGATGCCCGCCCGCTCGAAGGCG
>Ga0307312_10000674_pt1 | contig 16529 bp, 13 predicted proteins | sample ER_DNA_202_FD_194489 | JGI IMG/M metagenome (GOLD analysis project Ga0307312, IMG submission 194489) | Bulk soil microbial communities from the East River watershed near Crested Butte, Colorado, United States - ER_DNA_202 | ecosystem: Environmental > Terrestrial > Soil > Floodplain | place... | reverse complement strand
CACCTAAGCAGCCGACGGCGGACGGGGCGGGCGCGCCGCCGATCGTGGTCATTGGGACTACCGGCGATCCGGCGACGCCGTATGAGTATGCACAGGCGATGGCGCGGGAGCTGCGCTCAGGGGTGCTGGTCACCTTGGACGGTGAAGGTCATTTAGCGTACGGACAAAGCGGCTGTGTCAGGAAGCTGGTCGTTGCGTATCTCGTTCGTGACGAGGTACCGCGCGATGGGACCCGCTGCTGATCAAGCCGGCGAGTCTCGGCTCCAATTGCGCTTCGCCCTGCGACACGCCACTCGATATAGTTGGCGACCGTGCCAACTGCCCTTTGGCACATGCCGCCTTAGCTCAGATGGCAGAGCGACGCACTCGTAATGCGTAGGTCATCGGTTCGATTCCGATAGGCGGCTCCAGTCGTTATCCCTAGTCAACGCTGGCTTTCTGCCGAGGCGCCACGTTCACGGTCCGGTCCCTCGTCCGGTCGTGCCCCCGTGGTGCCCCCGAGCCGCTGAGCCGCATCCCACAGATTGCGGTCGATCATGTGCCCGTACAGGTCCATCGTCATGGCAGCTGTGGCGTGCCCCAGTACTCGCTGGACCACTTTGGGGTCAGCGCCAGACGCCAGCCACACCGAGGCCGCCGTGTGGCGCAGATCGTGAACACGCAGCTCGGGCCGTCCAATCATCGCCTTCGCCTCACGCCAGCTGACCGACCGCTGCCAGTTCGTTTCCCGCAGCGGACCGCCTGCTGGCGCGGCGAAGAGCCATTCACCGGGGGTCTTGCCGGCGCTCCACCGATCCACGATGGGCACCACCATCGCCACCAGCGGGACAGTCCGAGCGCGCTTGTTCTTCAACGTGTCGACGAACAACTCGCCGCCCCCATTGCTTGCTAAAACCGCCCGTGACAACCGGAGCCCCGGTCCGGGCACCATCACCCGGTCACCCACCTGCAGGCCAGCCAGCTCACCCCACCGAAGGCCTTGCATCGCGAGTATGTAGACCAGCTCCGCATAAGGGCCGCGGCACGCTTGGGCCAGAGCCACCACTTCATCGAGGTCGAGGAACCTGCCCTCGCGCCGTGCCTGCCCCCCGGTCGGAGCATTCGCCGCCGCGGCAGCATTCACCGTCACTCGGCCGTCCGCCACAGCAAACGACAGCAGAGATCGGAGGGTGGCCAGGGCTCGCGTCGCCGTCGATCGAGCAAGGCCACGTTTGATCAGGTCGCCAAGCCAGTTCGAGACGTCTGCCGTAGTGATCGATGCCACTGGCCGACGCCCGAACCGCGGAGCGATGTAGTTCCGCCACGCCCCGCGGTCACTTTCCAAGGTCCGACGTTTCACGGTGCGTCGGGACTCCAGCCACATCTCGGCGACCACATTCAGCGGCACCTGGCCTCGACGGGGGTCCAGCCACTCACCTGCCCTCAACCGGCGCCGTTGATCTTGCTCCCATGCCACCGCATCAGACTTGCGGTCGAACATCCGAGAAGCGACCTCCCGGCCATTCGCTTTGATGCGCGCCCGGTATCGGACCTTGCCTTCCGCCGTCACCTTCCGTTGGATACTCACCCGGCCGGCGCTTCTCGGTTCGCCTCAAGCCAAGCCGTGAGAGCCTCCTCATCCCAGAGCACTCTCCGCCCGACCTTGGTCGCCGGCGCAAACCGGCCTTCCTGCCGTAGCCAACGAACCGTCGGCACGGTCACACGTAATGACTGAGCGACCTCCTCAATCGTCAAATACATCTTCATGATCTACGTCCTCTCAGCGGCCTCCCACACCGTCAGCAGCAACTTTTCCATCCGATCGTCTCCAGCCTCGTACCGATGCTTCAGTTGGCCACACTGCCCGCCCGAGGTGCAGTGGAGGTCTAAACCTGTTGACAACCCGGGCTGTGGAGCAGCACCTGCTGGGCTCCTCCGCACTCCCCAAAGTCGGTTCGGACGGCTTGGCGGTCACCATTTGCAGTTCCAATCTCGACGAGCGGCAACTCAGCCTTGCCTATCGGCAGCGGCTACATGATTGTCAATGAGCTTGCTCTCAGCCCTGGAGGGCTTGGGCGTGAAGCGGCATTCTCGCCGACCCAATCCGCCGAGGTCTCGCAGCCCCAACGCCGCGCGGAGGGATTCTCCTCTCGCCGAGACTCGTGACACTTCAAGCCTTCAGAGGCAGCACAAGATCATCAGTGATGGGCAAGATCATCGCGCTCGCGGCGGGTAAAACAAAGAACTTATGGCTCTTGACCCCAGACATCGGACCAGCTCCTCGATGAGCGCTTGGGACAGCGCCGCACGTAGCGCGGCTCCGACGTCACTGACCGACCGGGCCGAGAGTGCGGACGCACATATTGGCCGACCGCAAAACCGTTGTGTCTTGAGCTAAGAAGATGGCTGGAATTGATGTCGCCACTGGTCCCGCAGCGGGTGGCGTGAACGCGCTATGCGGCACGTGCGGATGTTTCGTCACCGTCAAGTCTCGTAGCGGTGTCATAGCGATGGATCGTCATCCCGGCGGAATGACGATCCGTAAGTCTGCTGGGCGAATGACTGCCGCGGATACCGAGGGGCGCTCCGTCGGACCTCATCCCATACGCAGAAACGGGACACCCGCCTGGTTCAACACCTCATACAGGTCGGCGATCCCGTCCGTGGAGCCGCGTTGGTCGCATTGGGTGAAAATGAGCCGTTCGGCCGCGCGGGACACACCGACGAAGAACGCCATCGTGGACTCGACCGTGTCGCGGGCATGGGCCCACCACTGGTCGCCGTCCAGGCCTACGAAGAAGACCGTGTGGTACTCCAGGCCCTTGCTCCGGTGGATGGTCAGCAGCGGCACTGCTTCGTCGTCGGTGAACGCGCCAGCAACCTGGTCCCACGAGTCGACCCGTCCGAGGACGTCAGAGAGCCGGATCTTGAACGCCTCGAGCGTAGCGGCGAGGTCTTCAGGCCGGTCCCCGAGGATGCGCTTCTGGGCGACGTGGTCGTACTTCACGAATGCCGTGAGCTGGTCGACGAGGGCCTCGGCGAGCTCTTCGGTGAGGTCGTTGACCGGCCCGATGGTCGCGTCATCATCCAGCGGAGTAGCTCCGAACCAGCTGCGTAGTTGGGCCAGGAACTCCGAGAGTGAGTCGTCGATGCTCGACCCCACTTCGCGGTCCCCGTCGTTCGGAGCGATCCGGGTCAGCGTGGCGGTGACCTCGCGCCAAGTTTGCGGCTGGCCGCCGCGAACAGCGCCGAGGCGGACCAGACCTATGAGCAGTCGGGCGAGCTCGTCCTTGAGCAGATCCTGGAGCCTGAGCTCGCCGACCTGAGCGTCGTCGTTGCGCAGCTTGAGTCCTTGAGCTGCGAGTGCCCGCGTGATTTCCGGTTCGAGGTCGGCCACCCGCTGGCGCGCGATCAGGGCGTACTCCGCCGGCGGGCGTTCAGACTGCTCGATGTCGGCGGCGATCCACGCTGCGATGGACTTAGCCTCGAGCCTGGGGTTGGAGAACGACCAGCCCTGGATTGGGGATTCTCCGACTTGGCTGACCACCTGCGACAGCTGCTGCTGGCTGTCCGGGTCGAGGCGTGTCGCGAAGCGATGTTGCAGCTTGATGAGCTCCTGGGTCGAGCGGAAGTTCCAGGTCAGCTCGAACGACTGCGCGTCGAAGTCGTCCTCGAACTGGGCGAACGCGTCAGTTAGGGCGCCGGCCCAGCCCATAATCCGCTGCTTGCGGTCGCCGACGACGGTAACGGTCGTGCCTTCGCGGGCGAACACAGACTTCAGGAACGAGTACTGGGCGTAGGTGGTGTCTTGGAACTCGTCGACGAACACGTACGGGTAGGTCGCGGTGAGTGCGCGCTGCAGCTGCGGGCTTGAACGGATGACCAGCTCGGCCAGTCGGTTCAGCATGACGAAGTCAACCGTGGGAACATCGTGGGCCTGGTATTTCTGGGCCCACCATTGCTGGATCGCATAGTCCTGTGCGGTTTCGGGTTCCTGCGGCTCGGGTTGCAAGCGGTAGGACCCGACAAGGTTGGTGATGAACCCGGCCTGCCGGATCCCGTGAAGGCCACTACGGAAGTTCTCTGGTGCTGTTGCTGCGAGGTTGCCAAGGAAGTCGCGAACCTCAACTTGGCTGGCGAATCCGATCCGATAGGTGCCGCTGATCGCCCAGGCGGGCGGCAGGAGGGCTTTGAATCGGTCGACGATCGACTTGGTGAACGAGTCGAACGTCATCGAGGTGAACCGTTCGGCGTGGTCCGGCAGCCGTGTCTGCAACCGTCGCCGGAGATTGGCTGCTGCGTCCCGCTTGAATGAGATCGCGAGGATCTGCCGGGGAGGACGGCACAGGCCGGTCTCGAGAAGGTAGCTGGCGCGCTGTGCAAGGAACTCGGATTTCCCGGCGCCTGGTCCCGCGGTGACCGAGAGGGTGCCGGCACGCAACGCATCCCAGGCCGCGGGTTCAAGGTTCTCGATGTCACGTGGACGCCAGTCAGCGGGCTCAGTCCTCATGTCGGAGTGACCGCCTCGGCGATCCGGTCCAGAAGTCGGGAGAGGCGATCCCCGACCTTGGCTAAGTCGGCCGCAGAGGCATAGGAAAGGGCACGCAGGTGGGTGCTGGGCTTGGAGTGGGTGAGGAACAGGTACCGGTACCAGCGCAGATCGTCGGTCCTCTGGTCCTCCGTCCAGTACGACAGGTCAGGTCGCACGCCGGGTTCACCGAGGACCGCGTCGCGCGGGTCTCCCTGGCTACTGGGCCCCTTCTGTCCATCTTCGAGGTGGTCGGTGTAGGCCGACTTGAACTTCGTCAGAAGGAGCATGTCGAGGTCGAGCGGGGCGGAGAAGTAGATGTCCCACTTCTCCAGGTGGTTCAGCCAAGCCACCAGCTGAGCGCTGTCGAGGTCGTCGATGTCGTCGGTCGAGTTGAAACCGTCGATCTCCTCGGATCCGTCGAACGGAGTGAGACCGACCTGGAGCAACCGGGTGCAGGCATCACGGACGCGTCCTTCACCTCCCCCGCTTCGCCCCCAGTCGAGGTCGAGAAGCGTGGCGTATGGGATGCCGAGCTGAGTAAGGAGGCGCCAGAAGTGGTTGGTGTGCCGGCCACCTAGCGGAACAACGGCAACGAACGACTGGTCGATGTGCAGGCCTCTAGCTGCGGCGAGCTTCGGCAGGACGAGTGCTTCGGAATCGCCTTCGCCGAGGACGACGAAGCGGGCGAAGTACAGCTCGGGATGAGCACGAACCGCCTCGCGGATGTACTTGCCCGCCTCCGTGAAGTCGTCCGGCAGGGCGATCTCGCGCACTTGGGTGGTCTTGGTTGCCTCGTCGAGACGGAAGTGCCGGACCTGCTCGGGCGGGACGCGGGATAGAACGCTGGCGGAGTGGCTGCAGATCAGAGTCTGGGCGCGGCCGGTTTGGGTCACGTCGAGGAGTTGCTGGACCACACGGGAGAGGAAGAACGGCGCCAGATTGTTCTCCGGCTCCTCGAGTGCCAGGAGGGTCAGGGATGGCAGGGCCGTTGCGGTGAGGTCGAACTTGTCGTCGTGGTCGCCCGCCGCGATCGCGTCTTCAATGTCCAACGTGGCTGCGGTCAGCGCCATGTGGAGCAGGGACTGCTGGCCGTCGCTCAACTCCCTGGCGGGCCGTGTTCGTCCGGTCGGCGAAGGCTCGAAGTGCATCTCGGCGTTCGTGACGAGGACGCTCACGTCACGGTTGATGGGCTCGAACATCGGATTCTGCTCGGAGTTCATGTGATGGAGCTCTTGCCACCTAGTGGAGATCGCCTTGGTCACGGTCTCGACGACCGCTTCGCCCTTGAACTTCTCCGAGAGCTCGTCGGCCGCACCGCCGACGTGCTCGCGAAACGGGTCGGACCACTGGCTAGCGCGCCAGACCCGCCCGCGCAGGAAGGCGTTGACCTGGCGGGCTCCGTCCCGGGTTGCGGGCACGTACACCATCTGAATGCGGTTGCGGTCCGAGGCGCTCAGCTCGAGCCATTTTTCGCCGTACTCCTCATCGAAGGTGTAGACGACACGGCGGCTGTCTTCGATAGTTCCGTTCACAGGGCCTTCGGCCGACCAGGAAGCTTCAAGGACGATGCGGAGCTTGAGCTGTCCGTCATCGTCCGCCGTCATCTGCGCGAAGAACTCCGGCACACTGCGTGAGGCGTCAGCGCCGTCGTCCGCGAGCTCGGGGAACGCGAAGACTGCTTCGATGCTCAGGGCCCTGGTCGCGGGTGCTTCTTCCTCATCGTCTGGGACGTGGAAGTCTTCGACACGGATCTGGCGCTGGTCACCGACGACACTGAACAGGCGCGAGAGCGCCTGGCAGGCGGCAGTTTTCCCGGCCGCGTTCCCGCCGAGCATCGCAGTCAACTGAGTGTCGAAACGGATTGTGGTCGGCTCGGGTCCGAAGCACTGGAAGTTGATCAGCGTGAGGCGCTCAAGAAACATTCAGCGTCTTCTCCCAAGTTGAACCGGCCTACAGTCACTTGCGCACGATACGAGACCCGAGTGGCGATTGGCGCCCCCGGGCGGGCAGGCGGTTCGCTTGGACGGTGCCCTGCGGACGGCTCCCTGTGAGTCGTGTGAGACCCGCGGGGCAGCTGCGGACACAGTGGGTCCCTCACTCGGTCACAAATCCGCCGACCTCATCTCCACAGCCATGGGGGACAAGCCGCATTGGCTAATGCCGCAAGTCGTTGCTCAGTCGCAGGTTCACCGTGAATCAAGCCGACCCGAGGTGGCGGCCGTTCAATCCAGGAAACAAGCATTGGGCGCGCTACGTGCCGTATCTCAACACAAGTGGCATTCCGCGCTCGCAGACAGTCGAATCTCCGCCCCGTCAGCCTGACTCGCTCGGCCTATCAACTTGGAGTCCGTCCCACGATCCACCTGAGTCAGACGTCCTCTTGGGGCGCCCACTTGGCTCTAATGGAGACCGTCACGCGTACCCCCTGACGAAATCTGAAGTTCGATGCCCGACACACCTTTTTGCATCGTCGGTTCGTACCCCACCTGGCTGACCGCGTGGCGGACCCGATTCGCCTTTGGTGGATGTGACGATGAGCATTCACAAGCTCAGTGCCGGGTCGGGGTACGACTATCTGACCCGGCAGGTCGCGGCGTTGGATTCCACCGGCAAGGGTCATGTCGGGCTGGCCTCCTACTACACCGAACGCGGAGAGAGCCCGGGAGCCTGGATCGGCTCTGGCATGGCCGGCATTGACGGCCTGAACGCCGGCGATGCGGTGACGGCGGAGCAAATGCGATCCCTGTTCGGTGCCGGCTTGCATCCCCTCGCAACCCAACGGTTGGAGCAGCTGGACGCCGCCGAGTTGACCGACGCAAAGGTCCGGGCAGTGACCCAACTCGGATTGCCTTTCAAGGTGTACTCCGGCGAGGTCAGCCCGTTCCGAGTCGAGGTAGCGAAACGGATCGCGGCGAAGGCTGCGGCCGGACAGCTGGAAGACGAGTCGGGCTCTGCGACCGATCGGGCGCGGGTTCGTACCGAGGTCGCGCGGGAGTTCTTCCGAGCAGAGCATGGCCGCGATCCGATAGACGCCCGCGAGATCGCCGCCACTATCGCCAAGGGGTCGCGTCCGCGCACTCAGACGGTTGCCGGCTATGACTTGACGTTTTCCCCGGTCAAGTCGGTGTCGACGTTGTGGGCGGTCGCCGACCCTCGCGTCGCGGCACTGATCGAACAGGCGCACCAGGCTGCCGTCCGGGATGCGCTGAGCTTCATGGAACGCCACGCATTGTTTACCCGGCAGGGCAGGAACGGGGTCCGGCAAGTCAATGTCACTGGCTTAGTGGCGGCCGCGTTCAGCCACCGGGACTCCCGTGCCGGTGACCCGGACCTGCACACCCACGTTGCTGTGGCGAACAAGGTGCAGACCCTCGACGGGCGCTGGCTGTCCATCGACGGCCGAGTGCTGTTCAAGGCGACTGTGGCGGCGTCGGAAACCTACAACACCGCCCTGGAGCATCACCTCCACGACCGGCTGGGGGTGCGGTTCGCGGAACGTCCCGATACTGACCCAGCGAAGCGGCCGGTGCGCGAGATTGTCAGTGTCGACCCGGCGTTGAACCGGCGCTGGTCTAGTAGGCGGGTGTTGATCGAGGACCGGCAGGGCGAATTGGCGGCCCGGTTTCAGCGTGATCATGGTCGACCACCGACACCGGTGGAGGCGTTGCAGCTGGCGCAGCAGGCCACCTTAGAGACCCGGGACGCCAAACACGAACCCCGCAGCTTGGCCGAGCAACGCGTCGCCTGGCATGCCCAAGCCGCCGAAACGCTCGGCGGACCTGACGCGGTCCAAGCCATGATCAACAAGACCCTCAATCCCAGCTCCGCGCCGAGCCCTGCAGTGGATGCGGGGTGGGTGGCGATGACCGCGGAGAAGGTGTTGGCGGCAGTGGAGGAACGGCGCTCGACCTGGCAGAGCTGGCATGTCCACGCCGAAGCCCTACGCCACCTCCGGGCTGCTGAAATCGATACCGACAAGATTGAGCCGCTGGCGGAGCTGCTCGTCGCCGAGGTGCTGCGGACCCGATCAGTGGCCCTGACTTGCATCGAGGACCGCATTAGTGAGCCTGCGTCGTTGCGCCGGGCCGACGGTGCCAGCGTGTACACGGTGGCCGGGTCCGAGCTGTTCACCTCCGTCCGGATTCTGGCCGCCGAGCAACAACTGGTCGCGACCGCAGGCCGCACCGACGGACGGATCGTGGATGCCGACACCATCGAACTAGCCCTGTTGGAGGTAGCCGCCAATGGGAATGCCTTGGATGCTGGACAGGCCGGGCTGGTTCGTGCCATGTGCACCTCCGGGGCGCGGCTGCAGCTCGCCATCGCACCGGCTGGCGCCGGGAAGACCACCGCCATGTGCACGCTGGCTCGGGCGTGGAGTGACAGCGGCGGCCAGGTGCTCGGGTTGGCTCCGTCGGCCGCCGCTGCGGCGCAGCTCCGGGACGCCACCGGTGCACCGGCCGACACGTTGGCGAAACTGACCTGGTCCATTGATCATGGTGACCTGCCCGATTGGGCGGAGCGGATCGACCAGTCGACGTTGGTGATCATCGACGAGGCCGGGATGGCCGACACCCTCTCGCTAGACGCCACTGTGCAGTTCATCACCAATCGTGGCGGCAGTGTCCGGCTGGTCGGTGATGATCAACAACTCGCCGCGATCGGCGCCGGCGGCGTGCTACGTGACATCGAAGCCAGCCATGGGGCGGTCCGGCTGAGTGAGCTGCACCGCTTCACCGACCCGGCCGAGGCTGCCGCGACCCACGTCCTCCGCGACGGCAGACCCGAGGCGCTCGGGTTCTACCTGGACCAGCGACGCGTCCACATCGGCGACCCCAGCACAACCCTCGATGCTGTCTTCGAAGCGTGGCGGGCTGACCGCAGCCATGGCGTGGACGCGATCATGCTGGCCCCAACCCGGGAGCTGGTCAGCCAGCTCAACCAACGCGCCCGCGATCACCGCCTCGCCGGCGGTCACCCAGGCCAGGAAGTTGAGTTGGCCGATGGCAACCGGGCCAGCGTCGGCGATTTGATCATCACCCGTAGGAACGACCGCAGACTGCATATCACCGCAACCGACTGGGTGAAGAACGGCGACCGTTGGACCATCCTCAACTTCACAAGCAGCGGCGCTGTGAGGGTGCAGCACGTACGGAGCGGCCGTATCGTCACCCTGTCCGCCGACTACGTCCGCATCGCTACCGAATTGGGGTACGCGACGACCGTGCACGCTGCGCAAGGTGTCACCGCCGACACCATGCATGGCGTGGTGACCGGTGAGGAGTCCCGACAGCAGCTCTATACGATGCTGACCCGCGGCCGCGCCGCCAACCACATCTATGTTTCGGTGGTCGGCGACGGAGACCCGCACGCAGTGATTCAGCCGGAGAATGTTCATGTTCGGACGGCGACCGAGCTGCTGGAGCAAATCCTTGGCCGAGACGGCAGTCCAAGATCGGCCAGCACCCTGCAGCGCGAACAACGGGATCCCGCTGTCCGGCTCGGCGCCGCTGCCGCCCGCTACCTTGACGCCCTCCACGTCGCCGCCGAACACCTCGCCGGGCCACAGGTTGTTGCCAACCTCGACCAGAACGCCGACCGTATGCTCAACGGCTTGACGAGCGAGCCGGCGTGGCCGACCCTGCGCGGCCACCTGCTGCTGTTGGCCGCTGCCGGCGCCGATCCAGTCACTGAATTGCTCTACGCGGCCGCAACCCGGGACCTGAGCAGCGCCGATGATCAGGCTGCGGTCATCGACTCGCGGATCCATGAGATGAACGAGGTCGCCCGCGGGGGGCCGTTGCCGTGGCTGCCCGGCATTCCCGACCGGCTGGCCACCGACCCGAACTGGGGGCCGTATCTGAACGCACGATCACAGCTTGTTGCTGAGCTCGCCGACCAGGTCCGCAGCAACGCCGCAGCTGAAACGGCGGCCTGGGCGGCCCAGCGCCATGCTCCGGTGCCGGCCGAGCTGATCGCCGACATACAGGTGTGGCGCGCCGCCACCGAGATCGATCCCAGCGACCTGCGACCCACCGGGCCACCCCAACTCGGCCGTGCCGCCCGTGTCTTCCAACTGCAACTCGATAAGCGACTCGCCGTCACAGATACCCAGACAGAATGGCGATGGCAGCAGCTGCTCGCTGCAGAAGTCCCGAGCGCCACCGCGGACCCATTCCTGCCGGAGCTGGCCGAAAGGTTGAGCTATCTCACTCGGGCCGGCTTCGACGCCGCCCTCCTCGTGCGCTGGGCGGCTGCCGCAAAACCCCTACCCGATGATCACCCCTGCGCGGCCCTGTGGTGGCGCATCGTCGATCGGCTGGCCCGAGAAACGCCGAATCAGGACTCCGCAATCCACAACGCCGTCCCAGCTACCACGCCCACGAGGAGGACGTCACAGGACAAGCTGCGAGCCGTACCGCGCTCGACACCGCCTCCCGCGTTGGGCCCGAGCCGCTGAAACCCCGCCTCCGACCCGTGCGACGTCGAAGCGGTGTTGAGGTGGTCTGGTGCCAACCCCGGTTCCACCTGCTCGGGCGACGCTCAGCACGGCCTCATCGCCTCGGGACGCCAGCAGATCGGCCTGACTGAAGCTGTTCGGGCGGCCGAACAGCCTCAAAGCTCTCGCACCGGCGGCTTGCCTAGCGAGTCGCGCGTGATGAGCGGGCAAGGCACGGTAACCATGGTTGGCGCATCGACGCCGGTCTCCGCAAGCAGTTGGCCGGCTTGGCGGCCCATCTCGTAATGAGGCAATTTGACGGTCGTCAGCCGCGGCCGCAGTTGATCCGCCACGTCGGGCTGATCGTCGAAACCCACCACGCTGACATCGCCGGGGACCTCCAAGCCGAGGGTATGTAGCGCGAGAAGGGCTCCGACCGCCATCCGGTCGTTGCCGCAGACCAAGGCAGTCGGCCGCCGGCTCCGGAAGGTCTCCAGGGTGGTCTCGTAGCCGGACGAGATCTCGTAGTTGCCATATGTCTGGACCAGGTTGTCCGGATTGATGCCCACGGCCCGCGCGGCGTCTACAAATCCACGATGTCGCTCTTGCCATCGAGGACGGCGCCACCACCCTTACCGGTCTGCTCCGCCGCGCCGAACTCGCCGGCCGCGATCCCAAGCAGGTCCTGACCGACGCCGTGACCCGACGCTCACTCGACGATGCCCGGCAGATCACCAGCGTCCTGCACACCCGCATCAGCGACCGGGTCAGCCTCGACCCCGTCGGCGACACCTTCGCCGCGTGGACCCCGAGCGTTGACAATCCGCAATGGCAGGCCTACCTCACCACGCTCGCCCAGGCGGCCGACGACCGCCGCAACCAGCTTGGCCGAGCGGCAGCCACCGACCCGCCCGCCTGGGCCACCGAAACGCTCGGCCGGCCGCCGTCGCCGGACCGTCCCGTGGAGCGGGCCGGCTGGGAAAAGCGCGCCGCATCGGTGGCCGCCTACCGCGAAATGGTCGGACACCACGACGAATCAGATCCGCTCGGTCAACCGCCCACGCCAGGCCAGGTCGAGACCTACGCTGCCTGGCGAGCCGCCTGGCGCGCCCTTGGCCGACCCGAAGCCGACCGCGCCGAGGCTGAGATGTCCACCGGTCAACTCCGGGTGCGGATCCGGGCCTACGAACGCGAGAAAGCCTGGGCACCCGACTACGTCGCCAACCAGCTCGCCGGAACAAAGCAGGCCGCCGACAAACACCGACACGACGCCACACTTTGGGAGGCCCAGGCGGCCGCAACGACCGAGCACGACACCGCCGCACGGCTCCGCGACGAATCCGCCAAGTCGGATGCGCTCGCCACAGCGCTCGACGAGCGTGCTGCCCAGCTAACTGAAGCCGACGAGGCCCGTGCAGCCTGGTATGCCCACACCGCGACAACCCGGGCTGCCGCCGAGCGGGCTGCCTCGGAGCTCACGTCCCGGCAGGCGGACCAGCCCGCTGAGCCGCCGGCCATCACGGCCGAGGAGTGGCTCGCGGCTCACGACGCTGACGCCAAGGCTGAAGACCCCTACCGAACGATCACCGATGAGCACGACCTTGCCGAAATCGCTGATCAAAGGGTCCAAGACCAGCGGGACGTCAGTCGTGACACGCCGCTAGCTCAGTCGCCAGAACCCGACATCCGAGAGGAGGCCGCCGAGCAGCGGACCGTGGGGGCGTCCATAACCCGCGACCGCGCCGCCGACGAGGTGCGAGTCCCCACCGCTGAGGAGACCGCGGAATCGGTGGGCCGAGCGCAACGCGCGCTCCAGGAAGTCAAACAGCGCCGAGCCGCCGAGGCCCGCCATGCCGAGGACGAGGCGCGCGACGAGGCCTCACGCTGGCAGGTTGACCAGGAATACCGAGCGACTGACCATGAAGCTCGGAATGGCAAGGTCAACCGTGAAGACGGCCACGAAGCCTTCGTCCTGGATGCGCTTGTCTAGCGCCAATGCGACCTCATACCGGCAACAGCCGCCGTGCACTTGCTCAGCCTGCGTTCGTTGACGGCATATCGAGCGGCGGCGCTGAGGAACCGGCCCACGCCCACTGCAGGGTCGCGACGATGCCCTCCAGCCACCCCGGTCGCCCCGGGATGCCGCCCGGGTTCCTGAGCTGTTGAAGCTCCGCCGCGAACAATTCTGCTTCGATCGCTTCCTCATGAGCCAAACCCGAGCGCTCCGTCACCGGAGCCCACGCCAGCTCCCAGCCGCCCAAGATCGACGGCACAGCCGCGCAGGCCAGCCACCGACAGGTCATTGCCACACCCGCGACGTACCAGTCAGCGGGATAAGTCTCCCCGAGGTGCTCGACCAGTCGCCACAGAGCAACGAACTCATCTCGTGACACATGGAGATTCCCGCGAGGAATGGCCTCAACAGCCCGAGCCGTCACCTCCATGCACCTGATTGTCACGCAGCACACCGACAGATTGCTACCATTCGACGCTGCGCTAAACGGCGTCGCCGCGGCCGACCACTGTCCAGTGCCGGTCACTACCTGGTCCTGCTCGACGTTGGAGCCCGACTGGTCGCCGTTCTCGAAGCTGGCACTGTCGAGCGTTGCCCAAACCTGTTCCAGGCACCACAGAAAGGTGTCGTCAGGATGCCATTCTGGGTCGTCCGCGGGGGACTGTCCGATTTTCGGTGTAACTGCCTGGCATCTTCAGTTGGTGGTGGTTGGGGTCAGGCGTCCTTCGAAGGTGATTGCGAAGGCGTTGAGTGCGGGCTTCCATCGCATGGTCCGTCGTGACCGTCCTCGGCCGGTGGGGTCGAGGGATCGGGTGACGAGGTAGAGGCACTTCAGCGCGGCTTGTTCGGTGGGGAAGTGCCCGCGGGCCTTGATCGCTCTGCGGTAGCGGGCATTCAACGACTCGATCGCGTTTGTGCTGCAGATGATGCGCCGGATCTCCACGTCGTAGTCGAGGAACGGGATGAACTCCGTCCACGCCGAGCGCCACAGCCCCGCGATGGCCGGATACTGGCCGCCCCAGGTGTCGAGGAACTCCTCCAGGCGCACGGCGGCCTGGTCGGCGTTGACGGCGGTGTAAATCGGGCGGAGGTCCTTGGCCATGGCGTCCCAGTCCCGGCGTGAGGCGAACCGGAACGTGTTGCGGATCAGGTGCAGCAGACACGTCTGCACCACCGTCAACGGCCAGGTGGCGTTCACCGCGTCGGGAAGGCCTCTGAGGCCGTCGCAGACCAGCATGCACACGTCGGCCACGCCGCGGTTCTTGATCTCGGTGAGCACCGACAGCCAGAACTTCGCTCCCTCGCCGCCGTCGCCGGCCCAGATGCCGAGGATGTCTCGTTCCCCGGCCACGGTGACGCCGATGGCCACATAGGACGGCCGGTTCACCACCTGCCCGTCGCGGACCTTCACCACGATGGCGTCGAGAAAGATCACCGGATAGACCCGGTCCAGCGGCCGGTTCTGCCACTCCGCCATCGCCTCGACGACGGCGTCGGTGATCCGGCTGATGGTGTCCTTGCCGACGCTGGCGCCGTAGACCTCGCCGAAATGGGCGCTGATCTCTCCGGTCGTCAGACCACGCGCTGACACCGACAGCACGATCTGATCAATGCCGTCGAGCCGTCGCTGCCGCTTGCGCACGATCACCGGCTCGAAGGTGCCGTCCCGGTCGCGGGGCACCTCGATCGTCACCGGCCCGACCGCGGTCAGCACCGACTTCGTTCGGGTGCCGTTACGCGAGTTGCCGCCGTTGCGGCCGATTGGGTCGTGCTTGTCATAGCCGATGTGCTCACTCATCTCCGCCTCCAAAGCGGCCTCGAGCACCGACTTCGTCAACCCCGTGAGCAGCCCGTCCTCACCGACGAGCTGCAACCCTTCGGCACGAGCCTGTTCCACGATGTCTTGAGCAAGGCGTTGCTGATCAATCTGAGCCGGCACGGGCTCGATCATCTCGGTCACTGCTGGTCCTTCCCGCCAAGCCGCGCTCGGCGTGTCAGGCCAGATCAGTTACACCGTTCCTCGGACAGACCCGCCGTTCGGGCCGAGGAACCCGGTGACGGTCCCGGGCGCGATCGTGAAGCTGAGGGAGTGCACGGCGGTGGTGTCGCCGTAGCGCTTGGTGAGCTCGTGTGCCTCGATCATGACCGGGACCGTTCTGGGGGATGGGGTGGGACGGAGTGCTCAGCAGCGAACGCTGAGGCAGGTGACCGTGCCGCGGTGGGGCGAGCGAAGGATGGTCGGGCCCTGGGGCGGGCAGTCACGCCTGCTGCGGCGTGCGGCGTGGCCAGGTCCAGGCGTACCGCAGGATGACGGCGAGAAGGATCAGTTCCAGCACGAGGCCGAGGACGAAAGGAGGTCCGGTGTAGAAGTACGTCCAGGACTCGCCCACCACGTTGAATGCCGTGTAGGGGACCTGTACCGAAGCCACGATGAGGTTCGTGGTGCGGTTCGCCCGGGCGGGCAGCGTCATCGACAGCACGACCATGAAGATCGGGATCGCCATGAGCGCGAGGAAGGTGGTCAACAGCGTCTGGCTGACGTCGAACTCGAAGACCTTGCCGGCGAGGATGTCAACGATGACGCCGGGCTTGAAGAAGGCGATAATGTCCACGTAGGCGCACAGGAACATGAAGCTGGTCCATGCTGCTGCAAGTTTGGCCTGCACTGGGATGCGCAAGTCTTCCAGCGCCCTGTGGGATCGTTTCTCTAGTGCGGTGTGGGATTGAGGCGTTCTCATCAGATTGCTCCTTGCCTTGATTGGGTGGTGCTTCCACCTTCACGGATGCCGGCGGCGGGCACATCAGCCCGGGAGCCAGACTCGACCTGGCCGTTGGCACAGCCGTGCTCTTGTACTTTCGGCCGATACCCCGAGCACGCGGGCTGCCTAGGCTGATCAGATGGCCACGAACGCACTCCGCGCGCTGTGGGCCGAACCTCGACCCACGAATGCCCCGGACCGGGGGCCGTGGGACTGGGCCTTGGTCGCAGCACTGGTCGGCTGGTCCGTGGTGGAAGTGGTGCTTCGCCAGAACCTGGTGCTTCACCAGGACCTGGCGCCGGGCCCGCTGCTGCTACTCACGACGGTCGCGGTCCTGGGCCCCCTGCTGTGGCGACGCACGCACCCGTTCGTCGCGGTTGTGGTCTCCTTCGGCACGTTGACGATCGTCGACAGCGTCAGAATCCTCACCGGGTCGCAAGGCGCCCTGCTGGACAGCATCTCCGCGGCGCTGATCCTGGCCTACGCCCTGTTCCGGTGGGGCTCCGGTCGGGAAGCCGCAAGCGGCCTCGGCGTCATCCTGGTCTGGCTGCCGATCACCCACGTTGCCGACCACATGAGCCTGTGGGCGAGGGTCGCAGGGTACGGGTTCTTCCTGTTCGCCGCCGCGCTCGGCGCCGCGATCCGCTATCGCACGAGGATCCGCATCCGCGACATCGACCAGGCCAAGGCCCGCGAACGCGAACAGCTGGCTCGTGAACTCCACGACACTGTCGCCCACCACGTGTCGGGCATCGCCATCCAGGCCCAGGCAGGACGTGCCATCGCGGCCTCGCAGGTGTGAGCGGG
>Ga0307312_10000673_pt1 | contig 16563 bp, 15 predicted proteins | sample ER_DNA_202_FD_194489 | JGI IMG/M metagenome (GOLD analysis project Ga0307312, IMG submission 194489) | Bulk soil microbial communities from the East River watershed near Crested Butte, Colorado, United States - ER_DNA_202 | ecosystem: Environmental > Terrestrial > Soil > Floodplain | place... | reverse complement strand
GGAGGTCGACGCTGTTGCCGTCGACGTAGACCTTGACGCCGTTCGCCTCGAGGACCTTGTCCTCGGCCGTCGGGGCATCCTCGAGCATCATTCCGTACCGGAAGCCCGAGCACCCACCGCTATACACGTAGACACGCAGCCCGACATCGGGATTCGTCTCTTCCTTCGTGAGCTCGTGCAGCTTCGCCGCAGCAGCGTCCGTCAGGCTGACGACGGTGGGCTGGATATCCAACATGTATCGGTTTCCTCCTCGAGAGGGCGAGTCGACGACGATCATTGCAGGCGGACGGTGATCCGTCACTGGCCCAATCGTACGCAGCGCAACGGATTCCGACAAGTGTTGTGCCGAAATCGGCTCTACCCGTCGATGCGTTCCACGATTGTGGCGATCCCCTGCCCGACCCCGATGCACATCGTCGCCAGGCCATAGCGGCCACCGGTCCGGCGCAGCTCGTGGGTGAGCATCGTGATCAGCCGTCCGCCGCTCATCCCGAGCGGATGCCCGAGGGCGATCGCCCCGCCGTTGACATTGACCCGGGCGGGATCGAGCCCGAGCTCGTCGATGCAGACGATCGACTGGCTGGCGAACGCCTCGTTGAGCTCGATCAGGTCGAGATCTGCGGCCGTGATCCCGGCCCGCTCGAGCGCCTTGCGGGTGGCTGGGACCGGGCCGTAGCCCATGATTGCCGGGTCGACACCGGCGACGGCGGTCGAAAGCACGCGGGCCATCGGCTTGAGTCCGAGCTCCCGGGCCCGATCGGCCTCCACGACCAGCACGGCCGAGGCACCATCGTTGATCCCGGAGCTATTGCCCGCCGTGACCGAGCCGCCCTCGCGGAAGGCGGGCCGGAGCTTTGCCAGGGCCTCCGCGCTCGTATCGGCTCGGGGGTGCTCGTCGCGACCGACGACGACCGGTTCGCCCTTCCCGCTCGGGACCGTGATCGGGACGATCTGGTCGTCGAAGCGGCCCGCCTCGATTGCGGCGATCGCCTTCTGCTGCGATGCCAGCGCGAAGGCGTCCTGCGCGGCACGATCGACGCTCCACCGCTCCGCGACATTCTCCGCGGTCTCGCCCATGGAATACGGGTAGTACATCTCGGCGAGCTTAGGGTTGACGAACCGCCAGCCGAGGGTTGTGTCGAAGACCTCCCGATCGCCCCGATCGAAGGCCGTGGTCGGTTTGGCCATCGCGTACGGAGCCCGCGTCATCGACTCGACGCCGCCGCCGATGAAGACGTCGCCATCGCCGACGTTGATCGCATGCGCGGCGCTGTTGATCGCCTGGAGACCGCTGCCGCACAGCCGATTGACCGTCAGGCCACCGACCTCGACGGGGAGCCCGGCAAGGAGCAGCGCCATCCTGGCGACGTCGCGGTTGTCCTCGCCGGCCTGGTTGGCGCAGCCGAGGATGACGTCCTCGATGAGCGTGGCGTCAATGCCGGACCGGTCGACGACGGCCCGGATCGCGGCCGCGGCCAGGTCGTCGGGCCGAACCGAGGCGAGTGCTCCGCCGTAGCGCCCGATCGGTGTCCGGACGGCTTCGATGATCCACGCCTCACGCAGGGGGCGATGCAGGTCTCGGGTCATCGAACGATTGTATGTGGCGACCGGTCCGGCGATCGCCGGCCGCCTCGAAGGATCCCGGGCGAGAGTTCAGGCGGCCTCGATCACGGAAGATTCTGGAGGATGCCGGCCGCGTCGCTCTCGGTCTTGGCCTGAGCGAAGATCGCGGCATCGCCCTTGAAGTAGACGTATTGCTTGCCACTGCCGGAGTCGCTGACGTAGACGCTCTTGCCGCCCACGGTGCTCTGTGTGTACGTGGTTCCGCTTTTCTGCTCCTCGGCGAGGAGTGCCTGCTGGAGCGTGTTCTGGTCCACGTCCTTGATGCGGAAGATCCCGGCTGTACAACTTTGGTCTGGGGCGACGGCGAACGCGAAGGCGACGTCCGACACGGATTTGCCGACGGCCTGCAGCGCCGCCTTGAACTCCTGGCTGGCGGTCGCCGCGAACTGATCGCCACTCTGACTGGCCTTGATCGCCTTGACCCCGCAGATCTGGTCGGGGAGGAGAGCCTCCAGGTCCTTTGCGCCGCTGGGCAGCACGAAGCTGGGGATGGCGAAGCTGGCCTCGGCCTGGCTAGGCTCGGCCTGGCTCGCCTCAGCGACGGACGGCTCGACCGCCGACGCCGGAGCCTGCGATGGCTGGTTACCGGCGGCCGCCGACGGACTGGACGCCGTCGAAGAGCCACAAGCCCAGAGACTCGCGACAAGCGCCCCCGTCGCAAGAGCTCCGACGATCCGTCGAGTGCCCATTCTTTATCTCCTTGGCGACACGGACCTGTCCATCCCCAGTCATCCCCGCGGAGAGTCTACCGCTCGTCGCGGCGTCACTTGTCTCGACCCGGTTCGTCGCGATCGACCCTCCCAGCGTCCGTGCGCTCGCGCTCGAACGGACCCATCGGGTGGCCGGCACCGAGCCGCAGGGCGATGTCGATGTCGGCGGCGGACGCGACACCCTCGTCGAGCGCGCGGTGGGCCTCCTGGCCAATGGCGGTCAGGATCCGCTCGCGGATCGAATCCGCTTCGATCGTGGAGACCGCTCCGCCGAACTCGTCGGACACGCCCGCGCGTGGACCATCCCGATAGTCGTAGAAGCCGCGACCCGTCTTGCGACCCAGGTCGCCGGCCGCGACGAGGCGTTCCTGGATCGGGGACGGGCGGAGCCGCTCCGGCTGGCCAAGGCCGTTCCAGATCGCGGTCGCCGCCGCGAGGTTGATGTCGACGCCAACGAGGTCCATCAGCTGGAACGGGCCCATCGGGAAGCCCGCAGCGGTGAGCGCGTCGTCGATCGCCTCGACGGATGCGGTACCCGTCTCGACGAGGCGCAACGCCTCGATCGTGTATGGACGGTTGACCCGATTGACTATGAAGCCGGGCGTGTCGGCGCAGCTGACCGCCGTCTTGCCCCAGCGTTCAACGAGGGCGGCGGCAGCGGCCGCGATCGTCGGATCGGTCTTCGGCGCGGTGACGATCTCGACGAGCGGCATGACGGGTGCCGGGTTGAAGAAATGCATGCCGATCACACGCTCCGGGCAGTCGGTCGCTTCCGCGATCGCCGCGATCGACAGGGCCGAGGTGTTGGTGGCGAGGATGGTCTCGGGCGGCGCAGCCGCATCCAGCGTCCGGAAGATCGTCCGCTTCAGGTCGAGGTCCTCGAGGGCCGCCTCGATGATGACCTCGGCCTCCGCTCCGAGGCCGTCGAGCGACGCGGATTCGCGCAGCCCCGCGAGGCGCCCATCGACCCAGTCGTCGATCGTATCGGCATCGAGGTCGAGCTTCGCGGCGCGGCGAGCGAGGCCGTCCCGGATCCGGGCTCGGCCTCGCTCGATCGCGGCCTCGTCGACGTCGTGGAGGACGACCTCGTGGCCGTTTTCGAGGGCAAGCTGGGCGATCCCCGCACCCATCGTCCCTGCGCCGACGATACCGACGACGCCGACGATGGGCGCTCGACCGCCCGGCTCGCCGCGTTCTCCTGGTGCCTGGCTGCGCACCCGCCGAGACTAGCGGATAGGCCGCCTCTGGTTGCGCCGCGCGACGACGGGCAGGAGTCGCGCGTGGCCGATGCCAAACACGACCGCGATGAGCCCACCGATCCCGAGAAGCATGGTCGGCCAGCCATCGGAACCGGAGGACGCCGGGGCCGCGGCCGTGTCGGTTGGTGGAGGAGTCAGGGGCGGTGTGCCGGTTTCCCCGAGGACCGCGCCGGACTGGCCGCCGCCGGACGATCCGCCCGGCGCCGGGCTGCCGCCAATCCCGCCGACGTTGCCGTTGTTCTCATTCGGGGTTGGCGTGGGCGTGGCTCCGGCGGGTTGCTGGCCACCGACCGGGGTGGGCGTCGGTGTTGCTCCAGCCGGTTGACCGGCGCCGGCCGGCGTCGGTGTCGGTGTAGCGGCGGTCACGGGCTGCGTCGTTGGGGCGCAGCGGACCCAGAAGACCTTCATCTTGTCGTGCTTGCCGGTGTCGCCGTCCCAGAACAGCTTGTAATGACCATCCGGCAGCTTGTATGCGCCGGTCTCCGGCTGGCGATCCCCCCCGTCGCCGACGGTGTCGTAGGTTCCGGTCATCACCACCACACCCTTGTCTCCGGGCGACCATTCCTGGATCTCCCACGTCCCGGACTGTTCCGGATCGGCAAAGAAGAAGTGAAGGTGGAAGGTACAGACGTGCGGTTGGTTGCGAACCTCGGGCGAGGGTTCGCCGGCGCCGTCGTGAATCTTGACCGTGCCGTTGTTCCCCGGAGTGTTGGGATGGGCCGCCAGCGCGGTCGGGCCGGCCATCGCGAGGGTTCCCAGGAGCCCAGCCGTCAGGAGGGCGCCAACGCGCGCGAAACGTGACGCGAGTGATCCTTTCATCGTGTTGCTCTTCCGTGCAGCCGGGCACAGTTACCGATGGCGGTGAGCCCGGCCCTCCGTCGTCGGCGCGTTCCAGCGGCAGTACACGCCCGTCGATCGATCGGTCGAGAAGGATAAGTGCGAATTCTTGTTGAAACGGCGTGACAGGCTGGCGCGCGTGAGCGCAGTGTGCGTAGGCTCGCTTGGGGACGTTGAGGATGAATTCTCGCCCACGCCCGGCCGCTCTCAGATCGGCTTGAACGCCTCGAACGGCTGGCGACAGTCGCGGCAGTAGAAGAGCGATCGGCAGAGCGTCGGGCCGAAGATGCTGTCCATGGCGACGCGGATAGAGTCGCAATACGGGCAGTGGACGGCGTCGATATCGGCGGGCGGCGCGAAGCCGGATCGACGCAGCCGTTCCCGACCCTCCGGGCTGATCCGGTCCGACGTCCACGGAACCTCGAAGCTGACGCTGACCTCGACCGGCCGACCGAACGACTGAAGGCGGTCGTTGACGGCCGACCGAATGAGCTCGATCGCCGGGCACCCAACGAACGTCGGCAGGAGATCGATGCGGATCGTGCCGTCCGACCCGACTTCGGCACGGTGGACGATGCCGAGATCGAGAATCGAGATCGTCGGGATCTCGGGGTCGGTGATCTCGGCCAGAGCGGCCCGGACTGCCGACTCGTCGACGATCGGCGCTGTCACGCTCACCAGATCGCCCCCGGGTCGGAGCGCCGCACCGAGGTGAACTCGCCCCACAACCAGCGGAACGGCTCGCCGTGTGTCGTTCGGCCGCGGTCAAGATCGCCGGATGGCGGCATTGGCAGGTCGAGTCCGACGAAGAGCGGTGTGATCGTTGCGCGCCAGCGGGCTTCGAGGGCCGTCATCGGTTCTGCGATGAGACCGGTCTCCACGAGCTGCGCCTCGCCGTCGAGCGGCGTGAAGACCGTGGCTGCATCCGGGGCGAGCTCCTCGAGCGCGGCGACGAGACGCTCGCGCGGCTCGCCCGGATGGCGCGCCAGGCGCTCGAGCCAGGTCGTGGCGTGCATGACGTGATAGCGCTCCTCGCGCCGGATCTTGTCGACGAGCTCACGAAGTGGCGCGAACGACGACGTTGCCAATCCTTCGAGTCGGGTGCCATCGGCCGTGTCGTAGAAGTAGCGCCTCGCGATCGTCATCGCCCAATCGCCACGGCCGTGGTCGAGAAGCCGGGCGTGGCGATAGTCGCCCGGTTCGCGGTCGTAGGCGATGGCGTCCGCCGTCTGTCCGTCCCCGCGCAAGTCCGCGAGGAGTTCGTACAGCGCCCGGGCGTGGCCGAGCTCGTCCTGGGCGAGCGAGCTCATCGCGATGTCCTCCTCGAGGATCGGCGCGATGCCGGTCCACTCGGAGTCCGAGAACCCGATCACGAACTCGTCGTCGGCCATCGAGAGCATGAGCTCGTCGAGGGCGGCTTCGGTGGCGGGATCGATGCTCGCCGCGAGGGCGCTGCGCGTCGTCGTCATCGGTCCGCTGTTCCCGCCGGCCCGGCCGGCCGGCTCGATCTCGCTTTCGGTTTCGCCTGGCCCGATTGCTGGCGGGCGGCGGCGAGCTTGTCGCGCATGACGTAACCGCCCGGCTTCTTGAACGAGCGATCGAGCGGCGGCTGGAGGAGATCCGGGTCGGCGAGATCGTGGATATCGGCTCGGCGAACGATCCAAAGCGCGGCGCTCTCCTGGCGCCGGCCGTAGAGTTCGCGGGCGTAATGCACCGCAAGCAGGGCGTCCGGGGCCATGACCGAGCCGCCGTGGCGCATCGGGTCGCCGTCCTTCTCGCGCCGGAAGACCTCCCATGGCTCGAGGGTTCGGCCGTCTCCATCGGAGGCGGCATCCAGGTCGCGGTCGGGCGGCTGTTGATCGGTCATGAGGTGGCCGCCTGGGAACCGGCAACCTCCGCGCCGAAGCGGCCATCGCCTTCCGATGACCGAGGCGGCGCTCCGCTGGCCATCGGTCTGAGGATCGCGTCGCGGACCCATTGCGTCGCCTCGCGGTTGTCGCGCCGGAACGCGAGCCGCTCCTCGGATTTCGGGCCGTGGTTCGTGACGACCGTCCGGAGCTCGTTCCAATCGGGCTCCCCATACGCCCAGATGCCTGTGGCGTCATCGAGGACGAGATCAGCATCCGGAATCGTCAGCCCGAGCTCCCGGATCCGCGGCACGTAGATCGTCAGAAACTCCTGGCGGAGCTCCTCGGAGGTCTTGGCCTTGATCCGCCAGTGGATGTCGCGGTCCTTCGCGCGCTCGCTCCGCGGTCCGTGCATCTGCATGAGCGGCCCCCACCAGCGATCGAGCGCCTCCTGGATCGCCGCGCGCTGGCCTGCGCTGCCGGTGACCATCGTCACGACGACATCGCGGCCATGCATGATGTGGACCGATTCCTCCCAGCAGATCTTCTTCATCGTCCGGGCATACGGCGCGTAGCTGCTGTCGCGGAGTGCCTGCTGGGCGACGATCGCAGCGGCATCGACGAGCCAGGCGATGATCCCGATGTCGGCCCACGAGAAGGTCGGGTAGTGGAAGACGTTGTGGAACTTCGTCTTGCCGGCCAGCAGGTCCTCGAACATCGCCTCGCGCGGCTTGCCGAGATCCTCCGCGACCCGATAGAGGAGCTGGGCGTGGCCGACCTCGTCCTGGACCTTCGCCGTCAGCGCCAGCTTTCGGCGGAGCGTCGGCGCCCGCATGATCCACTCGCGCTCGGGGAGCACGCCCATCAGCTCGCTGTTTGCGTGCATCTCGACGAAGCGGAGGACGCCCTGGCGGTATTCGTCGGGCATCCAGTCGGTCGACTCGACCTTGCCACCGGCGAGGACATGCTCCTCGAAGTGACCGAAGCGCTCATCGTGGGTCAGATCCGCCTCATTGAACGGGAGGCGCGCCCGATCCTGCGGGGCGAGGACGGGGTCGAGGGCGAGCGGATCGGTCATCGGTTGTCCTCCGAGATGGAGCGCAGGGCGAGGTCGACGTAGTGGTCGGCGATCCGGTCGGAGCTGAGGCGACCGTCCGGCCGATACCAGGTGGCAATGCCGTTGAGTGCGGTCAGGATGAAGGTCGCCGTAAGGGCGGTATCGGTCGCCCGAAAGGCACCGACAGCGGTCCCATCCTCTATCACCGCTCGGAATCGTGCCTCGTACGCGTCGCGTCGTCGGGCGATCGCGGCGCGGCGGTCGCCGGAAAGGTGGCGCCATTCGGTGACGAAGACGCTGGCGCGCTCCGGGTCGGCCGTGACGACGTCCGCGTGAGCCTCGACGAGAGCCGCGAGGCGCTCGACTGGATCCGCGGTAGCGGTTTCGGACTCAGCTTCGTCGGCCTTGGCCTCGAAGGCGGTGGCGGCCCCGTCGACGATCGACCACAGGACGTCCTCTTTGGACGCAACGTGGGCATAGAGGCTGGCGCCCTGAATGTCCAGCGCTCTGGCGATGTCGCGGACGCTCGTCGCCGCGTAGCCGTTCGCGTGGAACAGCTCGCTGGCTACCTCGTCGATTTCGCGCCGCCGCGCTCCAGATTCGATCACGGCCCTACCTAACGATCGTTAGGCGAGACGGTAGTCGTCATCCACGCGGCCTGTCAAGAGGACCCGGCGTGTTTCTGAGCTGATGGGACGTGCACCTCCGCACACGTTTCACGCTCGACATTCGCCGATCCGGGCTAGGCTTGACGCCTGACAGGTCGGTGAGCGTGTGTCCGCTGTGGACTCCCTCGGCCCGCCAAGGACCGAGGTCCCGAGAATGCCCAACGAGCTTCCGCCGATTGGCGAGACCGCAACCGACTATGACGAGCGCGCGCTCCTCCAGGAGCTCGAGCCCGAAGCCGGCCGGCTCTTCGACCGGCACGCCAAGGTCGCCCAGGAGTGGTTCCCGCACGACTACATCCCCTATCGGCTCGGGCGCGACTTCGACAAGGAGCCCTGGACGCCCGATCAGCCACGGCTGACCGGCGTCGCCCAGACGGCCTTCGAGGTCGGCCTCCTGACGGAAGACAACCTGCCCTCGTATCACCGCCTCATCCACGGGATGTTCGGCAACGGCGACGGCGCCTGGCTGAACTGGGTCGGGCGCTGGACGGCCGAGGAAGGCCGCCACGCGATCGTCCTCCGCGATTACCTGACGGTCACCCGCAACATCGACCCGATCGCTCTGGAGCGCGGCCGGATGAACCAGCTCCAGCAGGGGTATGACCACGACGCCCCGGACACGCTCCACGGCCTTGCTTACGTGACGTTCCAGGAGCTCGCGACGAGGATCTCGCACCGGAACACCGGTCGCTACTCGGACGACCCGGTGGCCGACAAGATCATGATCCGGATCGCCGCCGACGAGAACCTCCACATGGTCTTCTACCGCGACATCCTGTCAGCCGCGATCGAGCTCCAGCCGTCGGCCGCGGTCAGGGCAATCGTCGACGAGGTGCTCGCGTTCCAGATGCCCGGTGCCGGCATCCCCGGCTTCCTCCGCAAGGCGGCGGCGATCGCCAAGGCCGGCATCTACGACCTCCGCGTCCATCGCGACGAGGTCCTCCTACCGGTGATCAACCACTGGCGGATCTTCGAGCTGACGGGTCTTGACGCGACGGCCGAGGCGGCGCGCAAGAAGCTCGCTGAGCACCTCGAGACGCTCGACACGGCGGCCCGGAAGTTCGAGGCGAAGCTCGCGTTGTCCAAGACTCGAGCGGCCCGGGCGGGCTAGATGCGCGGGGGTGGCTCCCGCTGAGTGCCAATCGCCCTCGGCAGTCGCTGCAAACGCGAATCCTCGCCTATTGCCTTCGCGGGCGACGGCGGCCACGTCGCGCGCAACTCGGCGAGCAGCGCCGTGTCGGTTGCGTACGATGCAGCAGCGAACTCCGTCAGCCCTTCCACGAGGACCATGATGGCGCAGCCGCTGACCGTCCTGTTCATGCCCGAGTCGGCCTACGGCCCGACGAACAATTGCATCGGGATCGGCGACGTCCTGCGGCGGCGCGGTCACCGCGTCGTCTTCGCGGCCGAGGCGTCATGGAACGGCCGGCTCGCGCCGCTCGGCTTCGTCGAGGATCTGGTCGACCTCGCGCCGCCGCCCCCGCCGGGTGCCCCCCAGGACGCCGGGCAGTTCTGGAAGGACTTCATCCGCGACACCGCACCGGAGTTCCGCAAGCCGACGGTCGACCAGCTGGCGACCTTCATGCAGCCGACCTGGCATGCGCTGATCGACGGCGCCCGCTATTGCGAACCGCAGCTCCGCGAGATCCTCGCCCGGCAGCGACCGGACGTGATCGTCGAGGACAATGTCGTCGTCTTTCCCGCTCTGTTGAGCTCCGGAGCACCGTTCGTCCGGATCATGTCCTGCCAGCCGCTCGAGATGCCCGGGTCGGACGTCCCGCCGGCGTATTCCGGCCTGCCATCCGACGACCGAACCGAATGGGCCGACTTCAGGGCCGAATACGACCGCGTCCACCGCCCGACGTGGGCGGCGTTCGATGACTGGGTTCGAGAGCAGGGCGCGCCGGGCCTGCCGGATCTCGAGTTCATGCCCGCCTCACAGTTCCTCAACCTCTACATCTACCCGGAGGTCGTCGACTACACCGGCAGGCGCCCGCTTGACGCGACGTGGCAGCGGCTCGATTCCAGCGTCCGGGCGACGGACGCCGAGGTGGAGGTGCCGGCACTCATCGACGACCGACCGTCGGGGAGCGCGCTCGTCTACCTGTCACTCGGGTCGCTCGGCAGCGCCGACGTCGCGCTGATGCGCCGGCTCGTGTCGGTCCTGGCCGACACGCCTCATCGCTACATCGTGTCGAAGGGCCCACAGCACGCCGACTACGAGCTGGCGCCGAACATGTGGGGCGCCGAGTTCCTGCCTCAGACGAAGCTCATCCCGCTGGTCGATCTCGTCATCACCCATGGCGGCAACAACACGACGACCGAGGCCTTCCACTTCGGCAAGCCCATGATCGTCCTCCCGTTGTTCTGGGATCAGTACGACAACGCCCAGCGGGTCGACGAAACCGGGTTCGGCGTGCGCCTCGCCACGTACGCGTTCGCGGACGAGGGGCTCACGGGCGCGATCGAGCGGCTGCTCGGGGATGTCGCGCTGCGGGAGCGGATGACCAGGATCGGGGCGGAGATCCGGGCGCAGGACGGCGTGGCCCGGGCAGCCGATGCGATCGAGGCGGTCGGGGTCCGGGCCGGGGCGGCATCGACACGGTGACGGAGACGGCGACCGAGGCGCGGCTGCGATCGGTCCGGGCGATCCGCTACGTGACCGCGTTCCGCGAGGGAGGCTCGCTGCCCGGTCTGGTGGAGGCCGACGACGACGGCTTGTACGTCGTCAAGTTCCGTGGCGCCGGACAGGGGCCGCGGGCACTCGTCGCGGAGTGGCTCGCCGGCGAGATCGGCCGGGCGTTGGGGCTGCTGATCCCGGAGCTCGTCGCCGTCGACCTCGAGGCGGAGATCGCCGATTCGGAGCCGCACGAGGAGATTCACGACCTCCTCGTCGCGAGCGTCGGTCGGAACATCGGGCTCGACTTCCTCCCGGGCTCGCTGACGTTCAATCCCGCAGCCGACGTGGTAGGCGATGCGGACTGGGCAGCGGACGTCATCTGGTTCGACGCGTTCGTCACCAACCCGGATCGCTCGGCGAGGAACCCGAACATGCTCGTGTGGCACGGTCGGACGTGGCTGATCGACCACGGCGCCGCGCTGTACGTCCATCACACGTGGCGCGATCCCGAGGTGCACGCGCGACGACCGTTCGAGCGATCCGCGGAGCACGTCCTCCTGCCATTCGCAGGCTCCATCGCCGCCGCCGACGAGCGACTTGCCCGGCTCGTCACACCGGCTCTGCTCGATGAGCTCGTTGCGGCGATCCCGGACGACTGGCTGCCAGCCGACCGTGTGGTTGGCAATGCTGAGGCCCAACGCCGGGCCTACATCTCGTATCTCCTCACCCGGCTCGAGGCACGAGCGGCGTTCGTCGCGGAGGCGGAGCGTGTCCGAACCGCCGCGTAGCCAGTTCCAGTACGCAATCGTCCGCGTCGTGCCGCGGGTCGAGCGTGGGGAATGCCTCAACGCCGGCGTCGTGATGCTCTGCCGGCCGCGTCGGTTTCTCGCGGCGAAGGTCGGGCTCGACGAGGCGCGTCTTCGGGCGATCGCCCCGGACGCCGATCCGGCAACCATCCTGCCGCATCTCGAGGCTATCGAGCGGATCGCCGCGGGCGACCCATCCGCCGGACCGCTCGCGCGACTCACCGCGGCGGAGCGTTTTCATTGGCTCGTCGCGCCATCGAGCACGGTGATCCAGCCGTCGGAGGTCCACACCGGCTTGTGCGAGGACCCGGCAGTGGAGCTGGAGCACCTCTTCGAGCGCCTCGTTCGCTGACCCCGTAACGCCAGGGACGGCTCCGGAGAGGCCGGCCCGGCCGGTTGCGATGCGATCGTCATGGCCGGCCCGTTCGATGGGGGCGCGAGTCCACGGTCGACGTCGGCATGCTCGGCCGCGTCCACCTCCGACCTGCCCAAGGGGTACCAGCCGATGTCCGATCCGATCAGCCCAGCACCGGTCCGCGAGTACCTGCCGCAGTACCTTCCCGCCTACATCGCTAACGGTGTGATCGGTCTGCGTTGCCCTCGGATTCCGTTCCTCGGCGGCGTGTCGATGGTCAACGGCTTCGCCGGCCTCGACGTTCGCGACGGTCTCGAGGGGTTCGCCCGGACGCCCTTTCCCCTGGGCGCCGACATCAGCCTCGACGGCATCAAGCTCTCGCAGGCCACGCAATGCATCGCGTTCCGCGAGCAGCGCTACGACTTCAGCCGGGCCGAGCTGACGACGGTTCTCGACTACCGCGTCGGAGACGCGACGGCGCACCTCGAGGTCGTTCAGTACTGCAGTCATCAGCAACCGACGGTGGCCCTCCAGGAGATCCGCGTCTCTGTCGACCGGGCCGCCGATGTTGTCCTCAGCGTAGGACTCGATCCGACGGGCGTGGAAGGCTTCGGTGAGTACGTCGATCGACCCAGCGGCAAGATCACCCCGGACCAGCCGGAAGGGCTTCTCGTCTGGCACAGCCATGGCGACGTGAGCACCTGCGGACTGGCGTATCGCTCGGAATGGCTCGGGGCGGGCGACGCTCAGCAGGCGCAAACCAAGGCGGACGAGCGCGGCATGGTCGCGACGACGTGGACCTTCCGAGCGCGCGCCGGGCGTCCATACCGCGTTCGCCAGATGACCTCCCTCGTCCCGAGCATCGTGCATCCCCACCCGGCCGACCATGCCGCGCGTCTCCTTGCTCTGGCCATGGACAAGGGCTGGGAGCGGATGCGGGACGACCAGCGGATCGCCTGGGACGAGCTGTGGCGAGCGAGGATCGAGATCGACGGCGCGGACCGGCGCTGGCAGGCGATTGCCGACGCAAGCCTGTTCTACCTGCTGACCTCGGTCCATCCGGCCTCGATCGCAAGCACGTCGCTGTTCGGTCTCGCCTACTGGCCGAATTACCACTACTACCGCGGTCACGTGATGTGGGACATCGAGACCTTCGCCTTGCCGCCGCTCATGCTGACGGAGCCGGAGTCCGCAAAGGCGATCCTGGAGTACCGGTCTCGCCATCTCGAAGCGGCCAAGGTCAACGCCCGGCTCGCAGGCTGGAAGGGCGCGATGTACCCGTGGGAGAGCTGCCCGATGCACGGCGAGGAGGTGACGCCGGGTTCCAGCGCCCCGACGAAGGGTCACGCGACGCTCGATGTCGCCCTTGCGTTTGCCTCGTTCGTCCACGCCACCGGTGATCTGGATTACCTCCGGAGAACGGCCTGGCCGGTGATCCATGCGGTTGCCGAATGGACGGAGAGCCGCGTCGAACGGACGCGGCGCGGGTACGAAATCCGGGAGATGACCGGACCGGCCGAGGCGAACCCGCCACGGAACAACAACGCATTCGTGAACATGGCCGCGGGCGCGCTGATGCGTGAGGCCATCGATTTCGCGGAGGTGCTCGGCGAGGAACCTCGTCGGCTGTGGCGCGAGATCGCCAAGGGTCTCGTCCTGCCGGCCGCGACGCACGGGCGGCATATCCCGAACTACGACGACTACCGGGTTGACCAGCTTAAGGCGGGCACGCCCGAAGCGGCCGCGGGTATCTTTCCCGTGGGCTATCGCGTTCCTCCGGCCGTCGAGGAAGCGACGTTCCGGTTCGCCGTGAAGGAGCAGGCGCCACGCTACGTCGGCACCGCCATGCTTTCGGCATTCCTTCCCTACTACGCGGCCCGCGCCGGCCTGCCGGAGCAGGCCGCGGAGCTTCTCGAGACCGGCTACGGCAACTTCATCAACGAGCCCTTCTACGAGACCGACGAGTTCACGAATACGGCTGCCAACATGCCGCGAACCGGCCCGATGTTCGCCAACATCGGCGGGTTCCTGACGACGCTCCTGTATGGGTATCCAGGCCTCCGGCTCGGTGCCGGGAGTCCCGACACATGGTCCGAGCGACCGGTCGTGATGCCGGCGGGGTGGAAGGCCATCCATGTCGAGCGGCTGTGGGTCCATGCGGAGGGGCGGAGTCTCACCGCCGTCGCCGGCGGACCGGCCGCGATCCTCGAGGGTCGACGGCTCCGGAAGGCGTCCTGACAAGACGGCGCAACACATCTGAGAGACCCGCCGCCGACCATGGCATCGAACTGGCGAGTGCCCGCCGGAAGACTGGATCTCGCCTCGCCGTCGCCTCCGAGCCGAGGCGGGACCTGGCCCGCGGGAGGGCACCGCCAACTTATCGTCACGACCCAGGGAGGAACCATGGACGCCATTGCGCTGCTCAAGGCCGACCACGACAAGGTCAAGAGGCTGCTCAACGAACTCGAGTCCACGACCGAGCGAGGGGTCAAGACCCGCGCCGAGCTATTCGCGACGATCAAAGGCGAGCTCACCCTCCACGAGATCGTCGAGGAGGAGATCTTCTATCCGGAGCTGAAGGCGCACCCGAAGGCGCAGGACATCGTCCTCGAGGGATACGAGGAGCACCACGTCGTCGACTTGCTCATGGGGGAGCTCGAGGCGCTCGACGTCAGCGACGAGATCTGGGGTGCCAAGGCGACCGTGATGAAGGAGAACATCGAGCACCACATCGAGGAAGAGGAGGGCGAGATGTTCCGCCAGGCCCGCCAGGTCTTCGATGCGGCTGAGCTCGACGGTCTCGGTCAGCGCATGGAAGGCCGCAAGCAGTCCGCTGGCCGCGAACTCGGCATCCCGGTGGCGGCTCCCCGCTGACGATTCGACGATCGACAAAATGAACGTCAGACGTGGTGGATGGATTCTCGTTGGACGAGCACATCCGACGAGTTAGACGCCGCGGAGCCCCACTTTCGCTCGAGATTCTCGCGGGGTGTGCCAAGTCGACGGATTTGGCCTGTTTCCGGCCGACCTGACGGTCGAATCTGTCGCATGTACTCGTGCGGCGAGAATCGAGTGCCAGGCGGATCAGAGGTCGCGGCGGTACGGCACGTCGGCGATGAGGATGTTCTTCTTCCCGAGGAGGGCCTCGCGGATCCGCCGGGCGTTCTCGTTGTAGAGGTACTTCTCCCACCAGTGACGGGCGACGTACTCGGGCAGCAGGACCACGAGGATGTCGTCTCCGATGCGACCGGCCGTGTACTCGAGATAACGGATCAGCGGCCGGATCAGCTGGCGATACGGCGATTCGACGATCACGAATGGGATGCCCGGAATCTGCCGCTCGAACCTGCCACGGAGCTCCTCCGCTCCATCGACGTCGTCCGTGACGTGAACGGCCGTAACGTCGCGCGACATCGACCGCCCGAACTTGACCGCCTGGACGACGTCGCGGGTCACCTCGGGGACCGGAATGATGACGTGCTGGCGACGGAGTGATGAGCCGATGACCGCCTCCGGCCGGACGTGGACCTCGAGCCGCCGGCGCTCGTACTGGCGATGGATGAAGAGCATCGCCCCGACGAGGATCGGGATGATGACGATGATGAGCCACGCACCGAGAGCGAACTTGGCGATCGCGAAGATGAGGGTGACGATTGCGGTGGCCGTGGCCCCCACGCCATTGATGACGGCACTCCGCCGCCAGCCCGGTTCCCGCTCCCGCAGCCAGTGGCGGACCATCCCCACCTGGGACAGCGTCACGGAGGTGAAGACGCCGATCGCGTAGAGCGGGATCAGGGCGGTGACCAGGCCGCGGAACGCGACGAGCACCACGATCGCGACGAGTGCCAGCACGACGATTCCTGCGCTGAACGCAAGCCGCTCGCCACGGAATGCGAAGCGACTCGGCATGTAACCGTCGCGGGCGAGGATCGACGACAGCCGAGGAAAGTCGGCGAAGCTCGTGTTCGCCGCAAGGATGAGCAGACCCGTCGTCGCGAGCTGGAGGATGTAGTAGAGCGGGCCCAGTCCGAAGACGGCGCGACCGATCTGCGACACGATCGACTCATGATCCGACGGCGTCGCCCCAGCGACACCGGCCAGGTACGACAGCCCGAGGAACATGATCGCGACGAGGACACCCATGACGGTCAGCGTCGTCCGGGCGTTCTTCCATTCGGGCGGCTTGAAGGCCGGCACGCCGTTCGACACCGCCTCTACCCCGGTGATCGCGCTGCAGCCGTCGGCGAATGCGCGCATGAGCAGCAGGACGCCGATTGTCTCGGCAGGCACCGCCGCAGGGACGACGCCCGTGACGTGCGGCGTGTCGCCAAGGAGCGTCCGCAGCATACCCACGCCGATCAGTCCGAGGGTGATCACCAGGAACAGGTAGGTCGGGGCTGCGAACAGTGTCCCGCTCTCGCGCAGGCCGCGCAGGTTGATGAGCATGACAAAGAGGATCGCAGCGACACCGAGAGGCACCCGCAGCCACTCGAGCTCCGGGAAGGCGGACGTGATCGCCAGGACGCCTGCGGCGACGCTGACCGAGACGGTCAGGACGTAGTCCGTCAGGAGGGCGGCCGCGGCCAGGAGGGCCGGCCCGATCCCGAGGTTCTCCTTGGCGACGATGTAGCTGCCGCCGCCGCTCGGGTAGGCGCGGATCGTCTGGCGGTAGGAGATCACGATGATGACGAAGATCGTCACGATGAGGACCGAGATCGGCATGACCAGCCAGAACGCCGTCGAGCCGGCGGCGAACAGGGTGAACATGATCAGTTCGCTGG
>Ga0307312_10000672_pt1 | contig 16582 bp, 20 predicted proteins | sample ER_DNA_202_FD_194489 | JGI IMG/M metagenome (GOLD analysis project Ga0307312, IMG submission 194489) | Bulk soil microbial communities from the East River watershed near Crested Butte, Colorado, United States - ER_DNA_202 | ecosystem: Environmental > Terrestrial > Soil > Floodplain | place... | reverse complement strand
CGACCTGCACCGCCGCTAAGAGCTCTTGCGCCGGGTGCTGATCTTCTTCCGGGAGCTCTTGGCCTCGCCCTTCTTGGCGCGCGTCTCGTTCGTCGTCACGGCGGCGATCCGCTCGGCGGTCTTATTGGATCGTCCGCGCACCGCCTCACTCTTCTTGATGTGCTCGTACTGGCGCTTGCGCTTCGCGCTCTTTACACCCCGTGGTGGCAAGGGGCCCTCCACGAAATTCGTATCTTCTTGATTTCCGCGTCCGCAAAAATCGGCCCACGTAACTGCCTCGTCGCTAGGCTTCTGGTTATGAGAACGCGGCTCCTCGCGACCGTTCTGCTCGGCATCGTGGCCTGTGGACCGGTGGCCGCAACTCGAGGTGACGCGCCGTCATCGTCGCCCACGGCCCTGCCATCTCCGATGCCGCTCCAGCCCTCACCGTCAGAGCCAGGCCTCCCCACCCCAACGCCGACAGCGAATTTCGGAGGCCCACCAGGATCGGCCGGCGCGCCGGAGCGACCGGCGCTCGAAACGCGAGAGATCGCTGGACTGAATTTCGCGCTCATGTCGGGCGCCGCCGACCTGCGGATCGACGCCGCGGTGTCGCGTGACGACGACGAGATCGTGGCCGCGACGGTCGCGGCGGACGTTCCCGCAGTCGAGAGTGAATTCGAGCGGGCCTTCGCCACGCGACCGGTGATCTATGTTTTCGGCAGTGTCGAAAGCTACACGGAGGGTTTCGTTCGCATCTTTGGTTACTCGCGCGCGACCGCGACCTTCGTCGCCGAGAACTCCGTCTCCTTCTTCGAACCGTCGCTCCGTCTCATCGCCGTGAACTGGGAGGCGGTCCGTGCGCGGCGCCCGATCGCGGCCATCCGTCACGAGCTCACCCACCTCTTGACGCTCGACGCGTGCTCTCCGCGCTGCGACCTGGTGCCCGCGTGGCTCAATGAAGGACAGGCGCGACTCGCGGAGGCCCTCGTGCCCGGCGGCGAGTGGCGCCTGCTGCGCGTCCGGTATGAGGCTGCCTCCATGGCCGTGACGGGAACGATCCTGCCGCTCAACGGCCTCGTGTCGCAGCTCTCGTGGAATGCCCTCACGGACTGGGCCGGGTACTTCAAGTACCAGGAATCGGCGCGCGCGGTCGAGCTGCTTCGCGAAGACATCGGCGGGAATGCCCCGATCGCGCGCATCTACGAGCGGCTCCGGCGAGGTCAGAACCTCGCGCAGACCTACGCCGCGCTCACCGATCGATCCTTCGACGATTTCGTGGCGGGCTTGCCCGACCGCATGCGCGCCGCGGTCCCGGCCGGGCAGGGCCTGGTCGCGGTCGCGCCCACGAGCTATCTGATCTACGGGTTTCCGCCTGCGTCGACGATCACGATCACCGTGAGTGGCCCGCGCGGCAGCGAGAGCTCGCCGATGGTGGTCTCGCCATTCGGATCGAATTTCGACGGAATCGCTCCAACGCGTTTGCGAGGCGGCTACACGATCAGCGCCCAAACCGAAAGTGGAGTGTTCACTGTGAAAGTCCGAAAAGGAGACTCAGGAGACCCGACCGACATCAGATAACCAGCCCCGACGTGGGCGTCCCTCGAGCGAGCGGCCCCTCGCTCACGGTCCATCGCGATCCCACGAGGGGCCGAGCGAGAGGGACGCCCGCGGCGGGGCGTCCACGAGGGGCCGAGCGAGAGGGACGCCCGCGGCGGGGCCGGCGTCGTTTCTGGCTGCGGTCGCTCGGGCTACATGCGCGGCGGCGCAGATTCTCCGGTCGTGAGCCATCTCTCGACTTTCGGTATGTAGCGTTTCGGATCTCGTGCGAACTTTTCGAGACATCCGCCGCCACAGAACGCGTATTCGCGTTCAGGTCGCTCGATGGTCAGACCCTGCTCGCGCTGTTCGGCGAGGTCCACGATCATGTCGCAGACCGGGTCGAGCATCTTTCCTTCGTTCGCCATCCATCAAAAGTAGCCGAATTCGGTGTGGTCCCCCGGTCGGGGTAGCCGAAATCTCCCACCTCGTACGGTGTTCTCAAGAGCCGCGGCACGGCGCAAAGTGCATGACGTGAAGCAAATGGCGGGCGGACCATGGGACCGGGCCGGGGTGGACCGTGAGACCTGGTACGCCGTTCGCATGATGGCCGTCGCGATCCGCGAGACCGCGCGACTCCCGATAGACCCGACGGAGAAGAACGAAGCATTGCCCGCCGATCACGAGCGTCTCGGTGAATACGCCGACCGCCTCGTGTCAGCGGTGGAAGACGGAGACCCAGAGACCGTCGCGATGCTCTTGCGGCGCCAAACGCGCTCCGCGAGCTAGAGCACTTCTCCTAGGGCCGGCGACGCCGGCCACCGGACTGCGGTGAGCTCGTTGCATCGGTCCGCGCGATCGTGAAGCTCGATCCGTCGCTTGCGATCGTCGAGGGCTGCGCGATCGCCTGGCCCTGTCCGTTGATCATCGTGATCGCCTTCGCGCCGAGGGCTGCGGCCGACATCGTCTTGCCGTCGCGCACCGCGCTGGCTCCGCTGAACTGCACGGTCCCGAACTGGTCAAGTGAGATGAGGCCGCGGCCGATGCTCGGCGCCTCCTGGACCCATTCGGCCGATGAGTTCGACGAGCTGTACTGAACGGTCACGCTGTAGGTCCCGTTCGTCGTGTTGTTCTTCAGCGCGATGAGCCAGTCGTTGCCGCTCTGCTGCGTGATCGTGACGGTGACGGAGTCGCCCGCGCTCACCGAAAGAGGAACGTTGCGTGACGACTGCGGGAGCATTTCGATCCAAGACGAGTACTCGACCGTCCCACTGCCGTCGACCATCGCCTGCGTGCCCGCCTGGATGAGGTCGTTGCTGGTCAGTCCACCAATGCCGATCCAGGTCGCGTCCGCTCCGCTCGAGGCGGCCGAAACGGTCGGCACGGTCCAGGTCGCGGTGACCGACGTGAAAGTTCCGCCGTTCGCCGCGTAGCCGGACCAGTTGCTCGAGCTGCTCGTGACGCTCGCGGGCGTACCCGGTTGGGTCACGCTGGGCGGGGTGCCGCCGCCCGTGCCGGGGGTGATGATCTGCGTCGTCGGCTGGACGTCCGCCGAGATCTTCCACGCGCCCGCCTGGAGGACGAGGGTGTATTCATTGCGATCCGTGCTGTCGGCGACGGAGCCGTCGGTGTACGTCGTGCGCCAGGTCTCGTTCGTCACCGCGTTGGCGGTCGTGCCGCTGACCGTCACGTCGACCCATTCGAGGTTGACAAGAGCGATCGACCGCGCGCCGCTCGACTGCAGGCCCTGGTTGGTCTGTACGAGCTCCTGGTAATAGGAGGTGGTCGCGGTCGCGCGCATCAGCGTTGGGTCATTGCGGGTGAAGGCCTGGACCTGCGCATCGTTGGCGCGCTGGATGACGTCCTTGACGGCCGCGACGGCCGCCGTGTCACTCGCGGTAGCGCTCGGCTGGACGGTCGGGACGACGCGGTCGACATAGTTCTGCGCGGTCGAGACGAGGGAACCGAGGTCGACACGTCCGCTGAACGCGGCGAGGGCGAACGCGAGAAGACCGAGGGCCACGAGGCGGCCCGCGGGGATGCCGCTGCTCTTCCGCACCGGAGGGGGCGGCGGAGCCGGCGGAGTCATCGGCGTGGTGGCGGTCGGATCGCCTTCGAACATGCCTATAGCCTCTCTCGCGCGCCTAAGCCCGGCCTAAGAGGCGGCTGAATCGACGCTAGGAATTTCGTTCGAACCCGCTAAGACTGGGTGGCCTTGGGTGCCTGCATGGAACGCACCCCGAGTGCTAGAAGCACCCCCACGGCCATGAGGACAAGCCAGGCAGGCAAGAGCCAATCCGGATAAACGAGGCCCAGCAGCCGATCGAGCGACAGGGCGCCGTTGCCCGCGAGGGCGATCGCGAGAGCGCCGGCCGCGAGTGGGACCGGGAACTCCCACCCGACCTTGCCTCCGCCGGCCCAGAAACCCTGGGGCCAGTGCGCGACGATCGTGACGACGACGAGGTCCCCGGCGAGAACGCCGGGGCCGATCGGTCCACCGAGCCCGAGGACCGTGAGGAGTCCGCCGCCGGCTTCGGCGAGGACGGCGACGTACGCCCAGAACAGGCCCGGCCGGAGACCCATCGAGTTGAACCATCCGGCTACGCCGGGGATCGAGCCGCCCTTGCCGACCAGACCCAGCTTCAAGAGTCCGTGCGCCATCACGATTCCACCGATGACGACTCGGAGAAGCAGGAGCGCGAGGTCGAGATACATGGACTTCCGAAATGTTAGTCGGCACACTCGAAATGGTGCGCCTCGCCGTCCGTGTCATCGCCGTGATTGCGCTGCTCGCAGGGGCGGTCTTCTTCTTCCAAGGCATCGGCGTCATTCCGGGGTCGTTCATGACCGGACGCAGCGAGTGGGCGGTGATCGGTGCTGCCCTCGTCGCGGGCGCGGCCGCGCTGTTCTGGCTGTCCGGCATGGTCGGGCCCGACGGAAGGCGTTAGTACTACCTAACGGGTGCGGGGCGGCACCAGATCGGTAAGGGGACTCGCGTCCTTGGCGGCGCCGAGGCGTGGCAGCCCGAATTGGTCTTCGATCGCCGCGAGAAGGGAAAAGTGGTCGTAATCGCCGTTCACGCGGCGACTCGCGACATCCGGCGATGCCACGATCAGTGGGACGACGCTCGATCGTCCATCGCCCTCATCCCACACGACGAAAAGCACGCCGTGGTCGCGCCATGCCTGCGAGGCCACGATCCGACCCACGAGCTCCTCGAGCCACGCCCCTGCCTCCGCGAGCGCGCAGTCGTGACCATCGTGGCAGAGACCCGGGGAGATCCAAACAAAGCTCGGAGTGTCACGACTGAGATCCGCGTCGAGAGCGTCGAGCGCCACGACGTTCTCCGGACACGCGCCGCCGTAGTACGCGAACGGGTTGTGCTTAAGGGCATACGGGTACGGGCTGCGCAAGCACCCGGCCGATGTCAGCCCCTCCATGTACGCGCGCCAGGTCACGCCGGCGGCGGTCAGCTGCGTACCGAGTCCACCTGCGGGAAGGACGTGATACGCGTCATCGGTGATGCCCCACGTACTGCCGGAGGTGAGGGCGAGATAGTTCGGCAGGCTCGGCGAAGAGACGGCGTGGTAGTTCGTGCCGAGGACGTATTTCGCGGCGAGCCGTGCGATCGGCGGCGACGCCAGTGCCGTCGTGAAGTTCGCGTTCTCCATGACGATGACGAACACATGCGGGTTGGCGGGTGTGGGAGTTTCGGTCGGAGTTGCTGACGGAGTGGCCGGGGGCTCGATCTGCGTGGGTGATGGCGTCGTGATCGCGGCCGGCGGCGACGCGCACGACACCGCGAGGACCACGACAAGCGCGAGCCGAAAGAAAGGAGCACGCATCGGCCTGACCATTCTCGAACGTGTGGCCGCACACGGTGTCGCAGATCACATCCAGGCGGTGTGAGGCCGCACCCCGGCCAAGCGTTCGCGACCGTAGACCCCTCCAGCACGCATCCACGGATGGATGCGGGCAGGAGGAAGAAAAGATGCGCAAGCTCATTCTCGCGGCGACCCTCGCGCTCAGTTTCGTGTTCTCGCTCGGCCAATCCACCGCGTTCGCGGCCTCAGGTACACCACAGACGATCGACGTCAATGGATACGCGAGCTTCACCAGCATCCTCGGCGGCGGCATCAGCGGACCGGTCGTGCTCTCGGGTTCCTTCGCTGACGGCCAGCTCGGCATGCTCCGCGGATCGGCGAACTTCCCGCTCCGCGACGAGAAGCTCAGCGTCTCCCCTTCGACCTCGGTCGTTCTGACCACGGAACGGCTCAACGTCGGCTGGAACAGGGTCACCTGCGACCAGTTCGGTTGCTTCTATCAGTACGGCACCTCGATCTTCGAGCGGACCTACGGAAGCGGTCCCGTCGACATCCGCCTCGGTTCACTCAAAGGCAACGGCACGATCTCGCTCGGTACGACCGCGACATGCGTCGAGGCGTGCCCGCCGGCGGGCGCGTACTGGTACGCACCGACCGGGTTCTGGCAGCTGCAGGGTGCTGCCCTGAGCTCGCAGGACGCCGGAAACATAACCGCGAACGGACCCGCACCAACGATCCACTAACAGCGCTCTCCGCAACAAAAAGATCGCCCCGGGAAAACCCGGGGCGATCTGTTTTTGTCCGATGTCTTGAAAGCGTCAGGCCTCGAACACGACCTCATGACGGGTCGTCGCGCGCCAGCGTCGTCCGCGCCAACGTTCGGGCGGAAGAGCGGCGGCTCCGCGAGTGCGCACGCGGCGGTGGACGAGGATCTCGAGATCGGCGAGCGTCACGCGGCCACGCTTCTGTTCCCAGATCGCGCGAAGCGCGAGGATCGCGTCGAGCGCGTTGTTGCTGTCCATGCCTAAGTAGTGCGCCAGGCCAGCCGGGCCGATGTGTCGGCGGCGTTTCGTTCCATGCTCGCCCCCAACGCACGGCTCGTGCCAGCGGTTCTGCGACGCCGGTGATATCCGAATCGGTAGCACGGAAGCGTCAGCCCGCGCGCGCCGCCTCTGCCACGAGTCCGGGAAGAAGGTCGCCGCGAACGCGTGAGACATCCTCCTCGTACTTCAGAAGGACTCCTAGTGTTCCGTCGATTGCGGCCTCGTCGAGCTCGCCGGTACCGAGAGCCGCGAGCGCCATCGCCCAATCAAGCGTCTCCGCGACGCCCGGTCGCTTGAAGAGGTCTTCGCGCCGAAGCGCCTGCACCACCGCGACGACGCTTCGCGCGAGGCGCGCCGGTATATCGGGCAGACGCCGCGCGACGATCGCGAGCTCGCGTTCGACGGTTGGGTAGTCGATCCACTGGTACAGGCATCGACGCTTGAGAGCGTCGTGGATCTCTCGAGTGCGATTCGAGGTGATGATGACCGGCGGCGGGACGGCGGCCCGGAACGTACCGAGCTCGGGCACCGTGATCTGGAAATCCGAGAGGAGCTCGAGAAGATACGCCTCGAACTCCTCGTCGGCCCTGTCGATCTCATCGATGAGCAGGACCGGCGGCGGACCGTCGCCGGCGATGGCCTCGAGCAGTGGGCGTTTGATCAGAAAGCGCTCGCTGTAGATGCGTTCGCGTGCGTCACTCGCGTGTCCTTCGCCCTCGGCCAAGCGGATCTCGAGGATCTGCCGCGGATAGTCCCAGTCGTACACGGCGGTCGCGACATCGAGGCCCTCGTAGCACTGAAGCCGGATCAGCTTTCGGCCGAGTGCGGACGCGAGCGCCTTCGCGATCTCGGTCTTGCCGACGCCGGCCTCGCCCTCGACGAAGAGCGGTTTCCCAAGACGCAGCGCGAGAAAGAGCGTGACCGCGAGCTGACGGTCCGCGACGTAGCGCTCGCGCTCGAGCGCCGCGGCCACAGCCTCGACGGACGACATGACGGGCGCGCTCACCGATCGCGATGCTACGAGCGGCGAAGAGTCAGTGCGCCGGCGCCTTCACGGCGCCGGCGCACCACGAGGTCTCTTGTTCTCAGGCGCGGGCGCGCTTGATGGCGAGTTCGATCGCTCGCTTCGCGTAGACGGTGACGAGGTGCTTGCGGTATTCGGCGGACGCGGCGAGGTCGGAGAGCGCCGTGATCCCGTCCGCCGCCTTCCCGGCCGCTTCGGCGATCGCCTTCGCATCGCCCTTCGAACCGGTGAGAGCCCGTTCGGCCGCGGTCGCCCGGTATGCGTTGGCGGCCGCTCCGGCCACTCCGATCGCCGCGCGCTCGACGGTCCCGTCGGCCTTGATCGTGACCACCGCGGCGACGCCGGTCACCGCGAATCCCGACGCCGGGTGGGCGAACTTCGCGTATGCGCCGCCGCTCCGAGCAGGGGGCGCAGGAAAACGGACCTCGGCCAGTATTTCGTTTGCCGCGAGCGCCGTCTCGAACGCTCCTTTGAAGTAGTCGCGCGCCGGGATATCGCGGCGGCCCTGCGGGCCGATCGCGCGAATGGTCGCGTCGTAAGCGAGTGTGGGGGCGGGCTCGTCCGCCGCTGGGTCCGCGTGCGCGAGGCTGCCGCCGATCGTGCCGCGCGCGCGGACCTGCAGGTCCCCGATCTCGCCCGCGGCGTCGGCAAGTGCGGCGAGCTTCGCTCGAACCGACTGGTCGTGCGCGATGTCACGGTGCGTCACGAGGGCGCCGATCACGATCGTCCCGTCGGCATCCGTGCGAATCTCGCGCAGCGAGCCGATGCGACGGAGGTCGACGAGCGTCTCCGGCTGTGCGAGCCCGAGCTTCATGAGGGGCAGGAGACTGTGGCCGCCGGCGATCACCTTCGCGTCGCCGTTCTGGGCGAGCTGCGTCACGGCCTCTTCGATGGTGGCCGGCGCTTGATAGGTGAACGGATGCGTGATCATCGTCGTCCCTCCCCCGCCGCGTGGATTGCCCGCCAGATCTTCTCCGACGTGAGTGGCATGTCGATGTGCTTCACGCCCAGTGGCGACAGGGCGTCGATGACCGCGTTGACGGCGGCCGGCGTCGAGCCGATGGTGCCGGCTTCGCCGATGCCCTTGACGCCAAGCGGGTTCGTGTTCGTGAGAGTCACGGTGTGATCGAGGTTGAACATGGGGACGTCCTCGGCGGACGGCACGTGGTACTCCATCATGCTTCCGGATAGGAGCTGCCCGTTGTCGTCGTACACCGCGCCCTCGTACAGCGCCTGGCCGATGCCCTGCGTGATACCACCGTGCAGCTGTCCCTCGACGATCATCGGGTTGATCTGGCGTCCGCAGTCATCGCAGGCGGAGTAACGCTCGATCCGCACGATGCCGGTCTCGCCGTCGATCTCGACCTCGGCGATGTGCGTGCCGAACGGGAACGTGAAGTTCGGCGGGTCGTAGTACACGGTCGCCTCGAGACCCGGCTCCATCCCGTCGGGCAGGTTGTTCGCGAGATACGCCGCCATCGAAATGTCGCCGAAGTTCTTCGCCTTCTCCGGCACGCCTTTCACGAAGACCTTGCCGTTCTCGACGACGACATCGGCCGGCGACGCTTCGAGAAGGTGCGCGCCGATTTGCACGACCTTCTCGCGGACCTTTTCGGCGGCCTTGTGAACGGCGATGCCGCCCACCGCAAGGCTCCGGCTGCCGAACGTGCCGACACCCATGCCCGGCGATTCGAACGTGTCGCCATGCCGCACTTCGATGTCGTTCGGGCTGACGCCCAGCGCGTCCGCCGCGATCTGCGCCCACGACGTTTCGTGGCCCTGTCCGTGCGGTGACGTGCCGGTGAAGACCTGGACCGAACCGGTCGCGTGCACGCGGATCCGCGCGCTCTCGTAGCCGCCCCAGCCGACGCCGAGGGCGGAGTTCGCCTTCGACGGTGCGAGTCCGCAGATCTCAACGTAGGTCGAGATCCCGATACCGCGGTAGTTGCCCCGCGCCTTCGCCTCGGCGCGGCGCTTCTCGAAACCCTTGTAGTCGGCCATCGCGAGCGCGCGATCGAGCGCCGGCTCGTAGTTGCCGCTGTCGTAGGTGATGCCGCTGATCGTGTTGAACGGGAACGCGTCCGGCGGGATGAAGTTCTTCCGCCGCACCTCGGCCGGGTCCATGCCGATCTCGTCGGCAAGGCGGTCGATGATCCGCTCCATCGCGAACGTGGCCTCGGGACGTCCCGCGCCGCGGTACGCGTCGACGGGAGTCGTATTCGTGTACGCGCCGCGGACCTCGACGTCGAATGCCGGGATCTTGTACGGCCCGGGAATGATGAAGGCGTGGAGGATCGTGGGAATGCCCGGCGCGAACGCCTGCAGATACGCGCCGACGTTCGCGACCGTGCGGATGCGCAGCCCGAGGATCGTGCCGTCTTTCTTCGCGGCGATCTCGACGTTCTCGACGAGATCGCGTCCGTGGATCGTCGCGAGGTAGCCCTCGCGGCGCTCCTCCGTCCATTTGACGGGACGGCCAAGCGTCTTGGAGAGGTAGCCGACAAGGAGCTCCTCGGCGTAGACCTGCAGCTTGCTGCCGAAGCCGCCACCGACCTCCGGAGCGATGACGCGCACCTTGTTCTGCCCGAGTCCGAGGTTGAGCGCGACGATGAGCTGCACGAAGTGCGGGATCTGCGTGGACGTCCAGAGCGTCAGCTCGCCGGCCTCGAACTTCGCGGTGACCGCGCGCGGCTCCATCGCGTTCGGGATGAGGCGCTGGTTGACGATCCGCTGCGTGACCGTGATCTCGGCGTCCTTGAACGCCTTGTCGATGTCGCCGCCCTTGACCGGGTACGTGAAGACGAGATTCGAACCCAGCTCCTCGTGAACGATCGGTGCGCCCGCTTCGAGCGCTTTCGTCCCGTCGACCACCACGGGCAGGGGTTCGTAGTCGACCGCGATGAGGTCCGCGGCCCGCTTGGCGGCGGCGCGCGAATCGGCGACGACCGCGGCGACCGCATCGCCGGCGTATCTCACCTTGTCGGTGGCGATAGGCATGTGCTTCGAGCCGTTCATGCCTGGGACCGTGATGAACACGGGCAGCATCCCGGTCGCCTCGAGCTCTTTGCCGGTCAGCACGGAGACGACACCAGGCTCCTTCTTCGCGGCGGCGGTGTCGATCCGTCGGATCCGCGCGTGCGCGTGCGGGCTGCGCACGAGCGTCATGTACGCCATGCCCTGCAGCATCACGTCGTCCGTGAATGTCGCGTCGCCGGTGATGAGGCGGGGGTCTTCCTTGCGCGCGAAGCGCGCGCCGATGTAGGTCGGGTTGGTTGTGGCGGTCATCGCTTCACCTCCGCGGCGACCTTCGGTTGGGCGCCGGCCGTCTGGCGCATCTCGGCGGACGCGGAACGGATCGCGTTCACGATGTTGTGATAGCCCGTGCAGCGACAGAGGTTGCCTTCGATCGCGTGACGGATGTCGGCGTCGCTCGGCGACGCGTTCCGCTCGAGGAAGTCGACGGCGGTGATCATGAGGCCGGGAGTGCAGAAGCCACACTGCAGCCCGTGCTCCTTGGCGAACGCGCGCTGGATCGGGTGTAGCTCGCCGTTCTTCGCGAGGCCCTCGACCGTGACGACGGTCGCGCCATCCGCTTGGACCGCAAGCATCGTGCACGCTTTCGTCGCGCGACCGTCGACGAGCACCGTGCAGGCTCCGCACTGGCTCGTGTCGCACCCGACGTGCGTGCCGGTGAGCGCGAGTGTCTCGCGCAGATACTCGACGAGCAAAAGCGTGGGTTCGAGATCGCGGGTGTAGCTCGTTCCGTTGACGGTGAGCGTGACTGTATGGGCCATGGCGCGCCTCCCCCAAAACCCGGCGCCGTACGCGGACGAACGCCGCGACAAAACTCCCCCGCCTCGAAAGGCGGCGTAAGGCTAGTTCTCTACTTGTGTGTCGGTCAACCTCTCGAGCGCTTGCGAGGTGAACGAGTCGTGCTCTTCTTCGCGGTCGCCGCCGTGGTCCGCTTGCGAGCGGTCGCACGCTTCGGCGAGGCCTTCGCGGCGGTCGAGGTCTTCGCGCGGCCGCGCGTGGGGGTCCCATTTCCGTTCCCGTTCGAGCGCGAGCGGGCCTTCTGCTCCTGCGCCTGGTCTCGAGGCTGTTCCTGCGCGCGAGCCATCTTCGCGAGGCCGATGACGTTGCCCTCGGGATCCGCGAAGAGCGCGTAGACCACGTTCATCGATTCCATCGGCTCCATGACTCTGGTGCCGCCGAGGCGCTCGGCCTTGGCGAGCGTCGCCGCCGGATCGTCGGTCTCGACGTAGAAGGTCACCCAGCTCTTGCCGTGCCGGCTCGCACCGATGCCGCCGTTGATGCCGGTGCCTTTGTTCTTGGTGTCGATCATCCCGTAGTTGTCAGGGTTGTTCGCGTCGATGCCCCACCCAAAGAGGTCCCTGTAGAACTTCTGCGTCGCCGGAGCGTCCTGCGCGTTGATTTCGAAGTGTGTGACCGGATATGCCACGGCCGCCTCCCCTTTTGCATACGCTGTTCGTCTCGGATGGACTCTACTCTCGACATCGCGCGCTCGTTCGTTCAAGCGGTGAAGGATCGGAATGCCGATGCCGCTGCGGCGCTTTGCGCGGACGACGTCGAGGTCACCCTCCCGGGGCTGCCCGGGCCGTTCCAGGGAAAAGAGGGCGTGCGGCAGATGATCCGCCTCGCTCCCTCGGAGCTCGTGCAGACACCCCGCGAGGAATCCGTCGACGGCGGGAATGTGCGGATCACGACGCTCACGCGCGCACCGGGAATCTTCGCCAACTACACGACCTGGAATTTCGAGATCGATGGCGCGCTCGTTCGCCGTCTGGACTTCGAGCTCCGCGCCGCGAATTGACCCCTACGGCTTGGTGAGGACGATCGCGTTGGGGAGCAGCCGGCCCGGGCCCACCCTGTAGGAGCCGCCGATCCACATGGCCGCGGTTCCGCCACCGTCGAGGTTGAGAGCGTCGCGAGCGCCGAGCGCCTGCATCACGTAGGCGGCATCGGTGACCGTCGCGTTGGTCACGATCGCGAGGTAGACGTACGTCCCGTCGACGCCGATCGCGCCCTTCGTGCCCTTGAGGAGCTGCGAGCCGTTCTGCTCGGCGGTCGAATCGATGACCGCGCCGTTCTGGACGAGCAGGGGGAAGTTCGTGATGGCCGCGCTGATCGAGGTCTGGTTCTGGTAGTACACGAACGTGCGGCGGTAGACGCTCGTGCTCGCGCCGTTGAAGAAGAGACCACCGTTCTGCGCGTTGAGCGCGTTGTAGTTGATCCACCGGCGCAGGTTGCTGTTGTAGACCGCGTAGTCGTACGAGTTCACTTTTCCGGCGCACTGCGCGTAGTCGGGCGGGCAGAGGTACGTCCCGTTCATTCCGGCGTAGGCGGCGTTCTCGCTCACGTACTGCGCGAGCGGCTTGGCCGGGCAGTTGTTCGAGCAATCCGTGACGTTCGCCGTGAGCGTCTTCACCGTGACCGACGAGAGTCGCTCCTTGATGAGGTGCACGTTGAAGGTGCCGCGAACTGTCGAGACGCTCTGGTAGTTGTAGCCAAGACCGATCTCGGGCGGCGTGGGCCGTGAGCCATCGGGATTGAGCACGGTGACGAGCCAGAAGACACCAAAGTCTTCGAGCCACGTCGCGCCTTCGATCAGCGGACGGAGGTACAGGCGGTAGTAGCCGGCGGTCGCGGGCGCCTGGATCGTGAACTGGAACCAGGAGACCTGCCCTGGTCCGACGTAATCCGCCGGCTGCATCGCGATGCGATTGAAGCGAGGCCATCCCGTCGCGGGCGATCCAATGGCGCCGTCACCGCCGAGCGGAGTCGCCGCGTCCTGTCCGGGTTCGGGGCCCCATGTACCGAGGTATGCGACCTGACCCATGCGCCCGCGCACCCAGCCGAGCGAGCCCGAGTTGTAGTACGCGACCGTCGCGGTCGAGCGCTCGCCGGGGCACAACGTGGGATAGCCGCTCTGTCCGTACCACTGCGCGTGGAATCCAGAAACACCTGCCGGTAGCCCTGCGGGATGTGGAATGCCGGGACCGACGCTGCTCGCGCATATCGCGGCTGCGGGCTCTGGCGATACGGGCGCCGCGAGGGCGCGCGGCATCGGACCAACGGCCTGCCAGCTGAGAATAAGTGCCGCAACTGCAAGCGGCGAGAAGATGCGCGATCCCACTCATCGAAGCTAACGGCGCGCGCTCGCGAGCAATACCGCCACGAGAGGGACGACACCATTCGGTAGCGGCGATACGCCAAGTTGATACCGCGAGATCAGCCGTTTGCGTGCTCGGGTCTTTAGCCCTTGGGCCCCGTCGCGACAATGTCGATCGCGGCGCGGATCTCGTCGGTCACGCTGAGCACGCGGAACGGTACCGACGGCGCCGTCATCCCGAAGTCACCGAACTTCCAGCTCGGACTCGCGGTCGCTGTCGCCGTCAGATCGCCTCCGTCCCGTTTCGCGGTCACGTCGAACGTGACCTCCTTGGTCTTCCCCTTGATCGTCATGTTCCCGGTCAAGGTGAACGTGAACGTTCCGCTTGTCGCGAGCGGCAACGTGAGCCCGGTGGTCTTCGTCGGGACGAACTGAGCGGTTGGGAACTGGCGGACCTGGAGCGTGTCGTTCTTGATGAAGTTGTCTCGGTCGCGCTCGTCGCTCGAGAGGGTCGTGAGATCGAAGTTGATCACGGAGGCCAACGCGAAGGTGCCGTCTGAATTCAGCTCGAAGGAGCCCTTCGCACCGGTCGCGGTGAGCACCGCGTCCGACGGCAGACTGACGCCGACGAGCTGCTCGCGGACACGGATCGTCGCCTTGGACTTGTCGGTCACCGTCCAGGCCCCCGCCGATACGGCCGTGGCCGCCGCCGTCGCGGTCGTCGTCGCGGTCGCTGTCGCCGTCGGCGTCTCCAGCGTCGCGGAGCCGCCACACGCGGCGACGAGCATGCCCGCGCCGATGGTTGCAACGATCGAACGAGCGTAAGCAGTCATGGTCACTATCGGTGGTCCTCCGGTTGGTCAGGCTGACTCTAAGAGGCGCACGTGAGACCGCGGCAAGGCTCGACTAACAGTTGGCTAAGAACGTCGGGGCCGCCCTATCGTCCGCGGCGATGGCGCGCTCCGCGGTGGGGGTCATCCGGCAGCAGCTGCAGGAGGCGTTCGAAGCGATCCGCGAAAGTGTCGACGGCCTGACCGACGAGGAGTTCTTCTGGGAACCGGTCGCTCGATGCTGGACGGTCCGTCGCCGCGACGATGGACGATGGACGGTCGACTATCCGGAGCCGCCGCACCCCGATCCGGCGCCGTTCACGACGATCGGATGGCGCCTGGTCCATGTCGCGGAGTGCAAGGTCATGTATCACGAGTACGCGTTCGGCCCCGCGAAGCTCACATTTCCCGAGATCGACTCCGCACACACCCCCGCGCTGGCGATCGCACAGCTCGAAGCCGGGCACGCCATGCTCGCCGGCGACCTTGAGACTCTCGACGACGCGGGCCTCGAGAATGAGGTCCTGACGAACTGGGGCGAGAAGTGGCCGGCGCGGAAGATCTTCTGGACGATGGTCAACCACGACCTCCATCACGGCGGAGAAATCGGAGCGCTCCGGGATCTGTTTCGAGAACGCGATCGCTGACCGATCGAATCTCCGCACGTTTGGTCCGACCGCGCCGCACGTACGGCGTCCCCTCGCTTCCTCGCACCTCGCACTCCCGAGCGTGAGCCGCTTCGCATGGCGCGGTGGCGAACGCGCGCTGCTCCCCATGGCGCGGTGGCTGCACTGCCGGTCGGAAACAAAAACGCGTGGAGGTTCCCATGCCCATCGCACCCATCACTGACCTCGGCACGGCGGTGATCACCGGTCTCGCCGCCGCGCTCGCAACGTTCATGACCGCGCTCCCATCAGTCTTGGGGGCGGTCCTGCTTCTGATCATCGGCTGGATCGTCGCAGGCATCATCGGTGGACTTCTCTCGAAGTTCCTGCGAACGATCCGCATCGACGATCTTGCCGAACGGTCGGGCATCGCCGGATTCCTTCGGCGCGCGCGCGTGCAAGCGGATGCGGCAGGCGTGCTCGGCGGACTCGTGAAGTGGTACGTCCGCCTCGTCTTCCTGCTCCTGGCCGCGAACGCGGTGGGCCTGACCGCGGTAAGTGGGATCGTCAATCAGGTCCTGGCGTTCATTCCGAACCTGCTCGTCGCCATCCTCATCCTGGGAGTCTTCTCCTGGCTCGCGACGACGACGAAGAATCTTGTGGTCGGCGCAGTCGAGAGTGCTGGGATGTCGAACGCGAGCATGCTTGGCACGCTCACATTCGTAACTGTCCTCGCGTTCGGGATCATCGCGGCCGCGAACCAGATCGGAATAGCCGCGACATTGATCAACACGCTCTTCATCGGCGTCGTCGGCGCCCTCGCGCTGGCCTTCGGCCTCGCGTTCGGTCTCGGCGGACGCGACGAAGCCGCTCAGCTTCTGGCGGGGTGGCGAGGTCAAGCGCAAAAAGCCATCGCCGAAACATCGAGCACTCGAGCATCAGGCGACGCCAACGGAAAGACCCAGCGGGAGACCCAAACCGCGCGTACGTAACTTAAGAGAGGGCCGCGGAGCAGACCGAGCTCTTGCGGCCCTCCCGTCTAGCGGACGGTCACCACCGTGTACATCCCGAGATCGTCCATCCACGCGGCCCCGTCCACCACACCGCGCAGTGGGACGACAAAGGTCCCCGGCACCGCTCCCTTCACCCTGAAGGAGAACGTCGCGGTCTCCCCGGGCGGAACGATGTCCTCCTGCTGTACCGCCGGGCGTTCAGGTGTCGGCCAGCCGTCGCTGATGAACGCGAGGTCCGGTGAATTACCTGGTATCCCGAGCCGGGCTTCCTGTTCCGTCCCCTTGCGCCACGCGGTGGAGCCCGTATTGCGGAGGACGACCGAGACGAGTGCCGCGTCGTCCGCGCCGATTTCGGGATACGGAGTCTCCGAGACAAAGCTTGCGTGGACGGTGGCTGCCGTCGGAGGCGCGCAGAGACTGGTGAGCCACATGAAATGCGGCCAGTCCCACGTGGGCCCGGGGTCGGTATGCGTGGTCCCCGGGACTTCGTTGTGCCCGATGACGTGCGCGCGATCGAGGGGAACTCCCTGCCGCGCCGAAATCGCGCACGCGAGCGCGGCGACCGCGTAGTACTGCTCGGCCGTGAAGACCGGGT
>Ga0307312_10000670_pt1 | contig 16589 bp, 17 predicted proteins | sample ER_DNA_202_FD_194489 | JGI IMG/M metagenome (GOLD analysis project Ga0307312, IMG submission 194489) | Bulk soil microbial communities from the East River watershed near Crested Butte, Colorado, United States - ER_DNA_202 | ecosystem: Environmental > Terrestrial > Soil > Floodplain | place... | reverse complement strand
CTGTGACCGACAACGCTCTGGACAACCTGCTCCGCGAGGACCGGCGCTTCGAACCGCCCGCTGACCTGGCGGCGAATGCCAATGTCACAGCCGAAACCTACGCTGAGGCTGAGGCGGATTTCGAGGATTTTTGGGCCAAACAGGCCAAGCGGCTGAGCTGGCAGACCGAGCCGACCGAGATCCTCGACTGGAGCAATCCGCCGTTCGCGAAGTGGTTCGCCGACGGCACCTTGAACGCCACCTACAACTGTCTTGATCGTCACGTCGAGGCAGGCAACGGAGATCGTGTTGCCTTCTACTTCGAAGGCGAACCCGGTGACACCCGGGAGATCACCTACGGCCAGCTGGCCAGCGAGGTGAAGCAGGCGGCCAACGCGCTGATCGAACTGGGCGTCAAGGCTGGTGATCGGGTCGCGATCTATCTACCGATGATTCCGGAAGCAGTTGTCGCGATGTTGGCCTGCGCTCGCGTCGGCGCACCGCACACCGTGGTTTTTGGCGGCTTCTCCGCCGATGCCCTCTCGTCACGGATCATCGACTGCGGCGTCGAGATCGTGATCACCGCCGACGGTGGTTACCGGCGCGGCGCGCAGTCATCGTTGAAGCCGGCGGTCGATGAGGCATTGAAATCCTGCCCCGACGTACGCCATGTCCTGGTCATCCAGCGCACCAAGCAGGACACGCCGATGACCGAGGGCCGCGACCTGTGGTGGCACGAGTTCGTTGCCAAACAGTCAGATGATCACGTCTGCGAGTACTTCCCCGCCGAGCATCCGCTCTACGTCATGTACACCTCGGGCAGTACGGGTAAGCCGAAGGGCATCCTCCATACGACGGCCGGCTACCTCGTTGGCGTCTCATACACGCACTGGGCGTCATTCGACCTGAAACCGGAGACGGACATCTTCTGGACGGCCGCGGACATCGGCTGGGTGACCGGGCATTCCTATCTGGTTTACGGACCGCTGGTGAACGGCACGACGTCGGTCATGTACGAGGGCACACCCGACACCCCGCACAAGGGTCGCTGGTGGGAGATCATCGAGAAATACCGCGTGTCGATCTTGTACTGTGCGCCTACAGCGATCCGGACCTTCATGAAGTGGGGTTCGGATATCCCGGAGGGCTTTGACCTGTCGTCGTTGCGCATTCTGGGATCGGTCGGCGAGCCGATCAACCCAGAGGCGTACGTCTGGTATCGGCATTACATCGGCGGTGATCGTACGCCGGTGGTCGACACCTGGTGGCAGACCGAGACCGGAATGCACATGATCTCTCCGATGCCCGGAGTGACGGCCGGCAAGCCGGGCGCAGCGATGCAGGCTGTTCCTGGCGTCGAGGTTGACGTGGTCAACGACGAGGCCGCCCCGGTGCCCAACGGCTCAGGCGGCTACTTGGTGATCACAAAGCCTTGGCCAGCGATGTTGCGGACCATCTGGGGTGATGATCAACGCTACGTCGATACCTATTGGTCACGGTTCCCGGAGCTGTACTTCGCCGGCGACGGAGCGAAGAAGGACGAGGATGGTGACATCTGGCTGCTCGGTCGCGTCGACGACGTGATGAACATTTCCGGGCACCGAATGTCAACGACCGAGATCGAATCGGCCCTGGTGTCACACCCGAAGGTCGCTGAGGCAGCAGTCGTCGGAGCAAGCGATCCCATGACCGGCCAGGCCATCGTGGCGTTTGTGATCTTGCGCGCCGATGCGGGCGAAGGGGGCGACGATGTGGTCGCAGAGCTCCGGACCCATGTAGCGAAGGAGATCGGTTCGATCGCGAAGCCGCGTCAGATCATGATCGTCGAGGAGCTGCCGAAGACCCGGTCGGGCAAGATCATGCGCAGGCTGCTGCGCGACATCGCCGAGAACCGTGAACTGGGCGATGTCACCACGCTGACCGACTCCTCCGTGATGGAATTGATCAAGGAGAATCTTGCAACAGCCAAGTCCGCCGAAGATTAATTGGACGCTCGGCCATCCTTGCGTTTCTCCGCCCAAGACCACGAATGAAGACGAAATCAGCCTTGGAGCCCGATATCCGTGGCTCTGTGCGGAGAAACATCTAGCCGAAGATCGATAAGCTCAGGAGTTGACGAGAGGAGCCGACGTGGCTGATCTTCCGATCGGAGACATCATTCGGAACATCACCGATGATGTGAAGTTATTGGTGCAGGACCAGATCGAGCTCCTTAAGACCGAGCTCACGCCCGCTGCCAAGTTGGGCGGTACCGGTGCGGGGCTGTTCGGAGTCGCCGGTTACTTCGCGCTCTCCGCGACGATCATCTTCTACTTCGCCGCCGCCTTTGGCCTGGTCGCTGCCGGCCTCGCAGCGTGGCTCGCATTCTTGATCGTGGGCGGCGCACTGCTCTTGATCGCCGGCATTTGCGCTGGAATCGGGCTGCTGCTGGTCCGCAAGATCAAGGGCCCAGAGCGGACGATCGCGCAGGCCAACCGGACGGCAACTGAGGTACAAGACGCGGCGCAGCACGCACTTGCCGCCGCGAGGGCACCCCAGATCGAGGGCCAGGTGGTGCCCGCACCAAAGCCGTTGCCTGAGCGTTCCGGGTAGGCGGCCGGCGGGAGCGCAGCGAGTCGCCATGGCCGGGGCCGGGGTACGCGACATCCTGCTCGATGGACCGTGGCAGCACCGTGACATCGCTGCCAATGGAGTCCGTTTCCACGTTGCCGTTGCCGAACACTTCAGTCCACATCGGCCGCTCGTGCTGTTGTTGCATGGATTTGGAGAGTTCTGGTGGGCATGGCGGTACCAGATTCCCGCACTCGATGAGGCTGGATTCTCCGCGGCCGCGATGGACCTGCGCGGCTATGGAGCGAGCGACAAAACCCCGCGCGGGTATGACCCACAGACCACCGCATTCGATGTCACCGGGGTGATCAAGAGTCTGGGATTCTCCAGCGGCGTGGTCGTCGGCCACGACTGGGGTGGGATGGCCGCCTGGGCCACCACCGCGTACGCGCCGGTTCCGGTCCGGGCGCTGATCAGCGTCGCGGCGCCACATCCGCTCGCCTTCCCGTGGCGAAGCAATCTTTCTACGCTGGCGTTTTTCCAGGTGCCGTTGTTGCCGGAGCGTCGCATCATGGCTGATGACGGGCTCTACATCGAGGAGTTGCTCCGCAGCCGGGCCGCCGACGGGCAGGGATTCCTCACGTCAGCAGAAGCGCGGCATTATCGCGACGCACTGATGCTGTGGCCGAGCCCTCACTGTGCCTTGGAATACCAGCGGATGTTCATTCGAGATCGCTTCCGTAGCATGGGCCGCGACTTCCGTCGGGTGCTGCGGCAACCCCGAGCCATACCGCTGCTGTCCATTCACGGCCAAGAAGATCAGCTCATTCCACTGTCCGCGATGGCTGCGGCCGAACGCTGGATCGACGCCCGGCACGACCTGGTCAGCCTGCCAGGGGTAGGCCATCTGCCGCATGAGGAGGATCCGAAGGTCGTCACGTCGGCGATCATCGATTGGCTCTCAGCTTTATGATCACAGGCCCCGACGGCATCCGTCTGCTGCGGCAATTACTGTCGGGTGCGTGAAGCAGACCTCCACAACGGTCCGTCGCACGTACTACGTGTTGACTGCGGGCAACACCTTGGCGGCGTCGCTGATTTGGGGCATCAACACGATCTTCTTGTTGGATGCCGGCCTCAGCAACTTCCAAGCATTTGCGGCTAACGCGTTCTTCACCGCAGGCATGGTGCTCTTCGAGATTCCGACGGGCATCGTCGCGGACCGTTGGGGACGACGCGCCTCGTTTCTGTGCGGCACGCTGACCCTGGCCGCGACGACTGGACTGTATGTACTCCTCTGGCAGCTGCGCTCCGGATTTGTTTGGTGGGCGATCGTTTCCGCGCTGCTCGGGCTCGGATTCACCTTCTTTTCCGGTGCCACGGAGGCCTGGCTGGTTGATGCACTCACCGCGACACGCTTCGACGGTCAGCTCGAGGGCGTCTTTGCCCGTGGTCAGGTTTTCGGTGGAGCGATGATGCTGAGCGGCTCAGTGGCCGGTGGCTATCTTGCCCAGCTGACAAACCTCGGCGTGCCGTACGTGCTGCGAGGAGGAATCCTGATCGGGGTTTTTGTGCTTGCGTTGTTTGCCATGCATGACATCGGCTTTACTCCCGATCGCGGGGAGAAGCCGCTGACTGAGATGAGGAGGATTGTCGACAGTTCGGTCGAGCATGGCCTGAAGGTGCCGGCAGTCCGGGCAACCATGCTGGCCGGCTTCTTCAGCGGTGGCGTAGGAATCTATGTGTTCTACGCGCTGCAGCCATACCTGTTGGAACTCTGGGGAAATCCGCGTGCTTACGGCATCGCCGGCCTGGTCGCGGCGATCAGCGCTGGCGCCGCGATCGTCGGCGGCCTGCTCACCGAGCGAATCCGTGGGGCATTCCGGCGGCGTACGTCGGCATTGCTGATCACCACCAGCGTCAGCGTGCTGATGTTGGTGGTGATCGGACTGGCTGGCAACTTCTGGCTGGTGGTCGCTGCGATCACGATCTCAGGACTGGCGGAATCTGCCAGCCGACCCATCCGGCAGGCCTACCTCAACGGCATGATTCCCTCCCAGCAGCGAGCGACCATCCTGTCCTTCGACTCGCTGATCGACAACGCGGGAGGGATCGTGGCACAGCCTGCGCTCGGCAAAAGTGCCGACGTCTGGGGCTACCCGACGTCCTATCTGCTGTCGGCGGCCGGCACCGCGCTCGCATTGCCATTCATCGTTCGGGCGCGCCGACTCAACACACCGGCCGACCGTCAAACCGGTCCGCTCCCAGCAACGCAGCAGACCAGCTCAGTCAAGGAGATAGATACGTGACTCCCACGGCTCCAGCTCGAGCGACGTCGAGTCACCGTGGGTCGTCAGCAGCACCCGAGCTCCGGACAGATCGGGAATAGCATCCGGGGGCACGCTCGCGGGATCGGATGAGCAGTTGGCGATCATCATCAGTACCTGATCATCCAGCGTTCGGGTGAGCACCCAGATCTGCTCATGATCAGGAAGTAACAATGCGAAGCGGCCATGCACGACGACCGGATGATCATGACGCAGCTTGATCAGCTTGCGGAAGTGGTGGAAGACCGAATCCGGATCATCTAGCTGGGTTGCGGCGTTGACGGTGACGTAATTGGGGTTGACCGGCAGCCAGGGAATCCCGTCAGTGAACCCGGCATGTGAGCGGTCGTCCCATTGCATCGGGGTACGGGCATTGTCCCGACTCCTAAGTGAAAGTGAGTTCAGCACGGCATCAACTTCCATGCCCAGGCTCAGCGCCGCCGTGTGATAGTTGATGGACTCGATGTCGCGGTACTGCTCAATGCTGCTGAAGTAGGTGTTGGTCATGCCGAGCTCTTCGCCCTGATAGACGTACGGCGTCCCCTTGTGCATGTGCTGCACCGTGGCGAGCGTCTTGGCGGAGTTCACCCGGTGCTCGGGGCTGTCATTGCCGAACCGCGACACCGCCCGCGGTTGATCATGGTTGTCCCAGTACAGCGAGTTCCAGCCGACATCGGCCAAAGCCAGCTGCCACTCGGCCAGATTCTTCTTCAGCGCTGGCAACAACAGCGGAACAAGATCAAATTTTCCGCCGCCATCTCGCCACCGCGAGTCGAGGCCCACATGTTCGAAGGTGAACACCATGGTCAACTCGTGGTTAGCGGGGTCCGTTGCTCTGCGAGCGACCTCGACCGTCGACCCGGGCATCTCGCCAACAGTGAGCAGGTTTCGCTCGTCGAGACCGACCGCCGCGTTCATCTCGGCGAGAAACTCATCGAGCCGTGGACCATTTGCGGTGAAGATGAAACTGTGCGCGCGGGTCCTGCCAGGTGGCGGTTCACCATCTACGAGCTGGCCCTTGGATATGAGGTTGATCACGTCCATCCGGAAGCCGTCGATGCCGCGGTCGACCCACCAGTTCATCATGTCGTAGATCGCCTGGCGTACCTCGGGATTCTCCCAATTGAGGTCGGGCTGCTTAGGGCTGAAGAGGTGCAGATAGTACTGGCCGCTGCGCTCGTCGAACTGCCAAGCCGAGCCCGTGAAGGCTGACTCCCAGTTCGTCGGTTCCGCCCCTTCGCTTCCCGGCTCGAATCCCGGGCGGGCCGGCCGCCACCAGTACCAGTCGCGCTTGGCCGAGGCAGGATCTCTCGACTCGACGAACCATGGGTGCTCGTCTGAGGTGTGGTTGACCACCAAATCCATCACGATCTTGATGCCCCGCTCATGCAGCCCGGCGATCAGCAGGTCGAGATCTTCCAGGGTGCCGAAGAGCGGATCGACGTCTTGGTAGTCGCTGATGTCGTAGCCGTTGTCGTCCATCGGCGAGGCATACACCGGCGAAAGCCAGACCACATCCACACCGAGCTCGGCCAGGTAATCCAGATGCGACAACATCCCCGGAATGTCGCCCGTACCGTCACCATTGCTGTCGGCGAAAGAGCGTGGATAGATCTGATAGACCACCGCAGACTTCCACCAGTCGATCGGACGGTCAATGAGAACAGCGTGGGTCTGTGTCGGCTCAGAGATCACACATCGGATCCTTCCACAGGGACATCAAGACGCCCGATCAACGCATTCATCTCCGTGCCGAGGTTGGCCCGGGCCGTACTGGTGAGATGGCGTCCCTTGGCCGTGCGGAAGATCTCCCGGTCGGCAAGCTCGGTAAGCAGGGCTAGCCGTCCGGCGAGGAAGTCCTGCTCGGGCACCTGGTCATACTCGACGCGTACGGCCGCGACATAGTCGGCGTAATCCGTCGGATCGGATGCCAGGATTGCCAGATCCGCGTCGCAGAGCAGTTCGCCCTCCGGGTCGCGGGGTCCGGGTAAGTGAGTCTCGGTAAGCCGTACCAGCCGTGCGACCTGATTCAGATCTTCCTGCTCGAGCCCGACCCAGCTCAGCTCGCGTAACGCCAATCGTGCTGAGGCTTCCTCATTGCTGACCTGACCTGGCGGGATGGCATAAACGGCATCGTGATACCACGCGGCCAGCCGTACCAGGAAAAGATCATGATCATCGGCCAGCTTGTCGATCATGGTGAGCACCTGAAGCAGGTGCTTGGTGGTGTGGTAGTGCCGATGTGGCTCGCTATAGCGCAAGATCAATTGCTCGCCCAGCTCGGGCTGCCGCGGCAGCGTGGCATTCCAGCGTGTCAGTAGGTCCGAGCGGTGATCATCAGTGGGCATCGGGACCTCCTCGGTCGGGACTCCGGTCGGTCAGGTAGCGCGCGGGAATGGGTAGCTCGCGGCGCCGGTTCCATGGCCGCTGCCACCCAGCAAGGTCGAGTACGCCATCGAGCAGGTGCGCGGTAAGGCCCCAGATGAGATGCCCATTCACTTCGAACGCCGGACCGGTATAGCCCGACGGATGATGCACCTGGGCGCGATGGTCGGGGTCAGTGAGTACGGCCACTGGCACGATATCGATCGATGCGGCCTCTCGGGTATCTATGACGTCCACCGGGCTCGGCTTCCGCCACCAGGCGATGACTGCTGTGACGTCGAACCCACTGACGTCCAGATGCGCGGGCGGCAGCACGCCCAGCACCTCGATTCCGCTCCGGTCCACACCTGTTTCCTCAGCGGCCTCGCGCAGTGCCGTGTCGGCGAGGTCATGATCACCGTCTTCGGCAGCGCCACCTGGAAAGGCGATCTGGCCGGCGTGCGTACGCATGTCCGCCGCTCGCTCCACGAACATGATCTCAGGACCGTCCGGACCGTCGCGGATCAAGATCAACACAGCAGCGGGGCGTGCCCCGATTCCTGGCCGGAGGGCAACCACTCGGTCCAACCGAGACTGCTCCGACAACGCAGCGGTCAGGTTCTTCAGCCACTCCGGTCGCTCCAGGTCCGCGTTGGTCATGGAGTGACTCCAAGATGTTGACGTGCCAGGTCCCGAATCTCCGCCGCCGAGTGGAACTGTCCAGCATGGCGAAAGGCAATCGTGCCGTCCGGTCGTACGAAGAAGGTCTGCGGTGGTCCGCTGATCTGTAGCGCCGACCGGAGCACGAGGTCGGGATCGGCGAGCTGCGGATATCTCCAAGTGGACAGCTGCGCGAATTCGATCGCCAGCTCAGGTCGAGGATCATCATGATCAATCCCGATGATCTGCATATCGGACTTGTTGGTCTTGGCCACCTCGGTGAGGTAGGGCGCTTCCTCCCGACAGGGTCCGCACCATTGCGCCCAGACATTGATCATCATCGGCTTCCCGCGCAGTCCGGCGAGCCGAACCGCACGGCCGCCGCCAAGGCACGGCAAGACCACATCGGGGAGTCCGGACGAGACCGCGGCTACCTTCGGATCCGACGCCGGACAATCGGCAATCCTGGCGGTCTTCTTCATGGCGGCGAGATCGGCCGTCGAGTCCGGGCTCGGTGCAGCCTCGGTCGGCGGCTCCATCGGCGTACTCGATTCGGGAACCGCCGGAGACCCGCCACAACCAGCAAAGACCATCGAAAAAAGCACCATGACTACGGCTGCCAGCCAGCCTTTTCTCATCCCCGCGGCTCCCGCACCAGCTTGGCAGCCTTGGCCGGGTTGGTCTCTCCTTCCCCGTACGCGGGGCACAAGCGAGCAATCGGGCAGGCGCCGCACGCCGGGTTCCGGGCGTGACAGCGGCGCCGGCCATGCCAAATGATGTTGTGGCAGAGCTGCGTCCAGTCCTTGGGCGGGAACAGTGTGGCGATTGCAAGTTCGACCTTGTCCGGGTCGATTTCGGTGGTCCAGCCGAACCGTCGCACCAGTCGTCCGAAATGGGTATCGACAGTGATGCCCGGAATACCGAACGCGTTGCCAAGCACCACATTCGCGGTTTTCCGGCCGACGCCGGGGAGTGTGACAAGATCTTTCATTCTCTTGGGCACTTCACCGTCGAAGCGCTCGGTCAACGCGGCCCCCAGCTTGATCAAGGTGTCGGTTTTGGCCCGGAAGAAGCCGGTCGGCTTGATGAGCTCCTCCAGATCCGCACGGTCCGCAGCGGCGTACGCGGCTGCGTCGGGATAGCGAATGAAGAGCACCGGCGTCACCAGGTTGACGCGTTTGTCGGTGCTCTGGGCAGACAAGATCGTGGCCACCAGGAGTTCGAGTGGGTTGCTGAAATCGAGCTCGATATGGGCATCGGGATAGGTCGTCGCCAGGATGCGGTTCATGGCGCGGGCACGGCGCACCAGCGCCGTACGGGATTTGTCGAACGACCGGAAGGGCGCCTGGTCAGCGGCATCAGAGGCCAGCCCGACGCTGCCAGCAGACCTATTCGAACTCATGCCATCACAGTAGTTGAGAGCCATCTTTGGGCCCTGACGTTCCCGAGCATTCAACGGTAGCCTTGCCATCGAGAGCTGTACCGTGATCAGGAAGGGGGCACCGCGTGGATCCGGAAGTCCTCAAGAAGGCACCGCTATTTGCCGGACTGGAAGACGAAGCCGCGACCGCACTCTCTTCCGCCATGGGAAAGCTCCATCTCAACAAAGGCGATGTGCTCTTTCACGAAGGGGACTTGGAGGATCGCCTCTACATTGTGGTCAGCGGCAAGATCAAGTTGGGCCGCAGCGGCTCGGCGGGCCGGGAGAATCTGCTGGCTGTGCTGGGGCCCGGGCAGATGTTTGGCGAGCTGTCCGTTTTCGACCCGGGACCACGATCAACAACCGCCACGGCTGTTACGGCGTGCGAATTGCGGACGCTCGAGCACGATGAGCTGATTCCCTGGCTGACCGGCCGTCCAGAGGTGGCTCAGGGCTTGCTTGGTCAGCTCGCCGCGCGACTGCGACGCGCCAACGATGTGGTGGCCGATTTGGTCTTTTCTGATGTCCCGGGCCGGGTTGCAAAGCAGCTCCTGGAGTTGGCGCAGCGGTTCGGGGACAAGCGGGACGACGGCATGCACGTACACCATGACCTCACGCAGGAGGAGCTAGCCCAGCTCGTCGGCGCCTCACGCGAGACGGTGAACAAGGCGCTGGCCGACTTCGCAGCCCGCGGCTGGATCCGGCTAGAGCCGCGCTCAGTGACGATCCTGGATGTCGAACGGGTAGAGCGCCGGGCTCGGTAGCCCGTTAAGTTGCGCCTCCCTCCCGGCCCGCCTCCATAGCGCTCCGTTCCTCTCGTGGAAACGGACGTGCACGTTGGTTCCCGACGCGATACATACGTTGCAGAGTGTGTATCGCAGCAGGAGCGCACGTGCACGTCCGCTTCTGAAGAGAAGGCAGAGAGGCTGCACCCTGCGACAAGCTCAGGGTGCAGCCTCTTGGAGGTAGTGCCCCGGCTCGCGCGTTCAACCTGTACGGGAACGGGCGAGCCGGGAATTTATCAGGCGGTGCCGAGCGTCACGTCCAAGGTCTGCGGAGCACCACCGTCGCGGACGAAGGTGACCTTGACAGTACTCCCGGGCGCATAGAACCGAGTCGCAGCAATCAGCCCATCTGTCGTCGTCGTGTCAAAACTGTTGATCTTGGTCACCGTGTCGCCAGCGCGCAAGCCAGCCTTGTCAGCTGGGCCGCCGCTGACAACCTGACCGAGAGCAACTCCGGTAGAGGTGGGCAGCTCTGAGTCAGAGCCGCTCAGCTGCACTCCGAGCTGTGCATTGCTGGACTTGCCGGTCGTGATCAGATCGTTCGCGACACGTGCTGCGACATCAGAAGGAATGGCGAAGCCGATACCGATGTTGCCAGGCTGGCCGCCGTCGGCACCCGAGCTGGTGCTGGCGATCGAGGAGTTGATGCCCACTACGGCGCCGTTGAGATCAACAAGCGGACCGCCGGAGTTGCCTGGGTTGATCGCAGCGTCTGTTTGCACCGCGAGATAGACCGCGTCGTTGTTGTCGCCAGAACGGACGGGACGGGCGGTGTTGGACACAATGCCACTCGTTACCGACTCCGAGAGCCCGAGCGGCGCACCTGCGGCGACGACGGTCTGGCCGACCTGAAGCTCGCTGGACTTGGCGAACGTGACTGGGCTCAGATCGCTTACGCCGTCAACCTTGATCACTGCCAGGTCATTCGACTCAGAGGTTCCGACAACCTTCGCGGTGGCGGTCGTGCCGTTGTGGAACGTGACCGCGATCGTTCCCTGATCTCCAGCCCCCGCGACTACGTGGTTGTTGGTCAGGATGTGGCCGTCTTTGTCAAGCACCATGCCGCTGCCGATCGCACCGCTGCCGTTTGACTGCACCGCGATTGTGACCAGCGACGGCTCAATCTTCGCGGCGGCCGCCGCGACAGTGCCGTTCAGTGTCGGGCTCGGCGGTGCTGCGCTCGTGACATTCAGCGGCGATGCAGTCTGGCCATCGGCCAGGAAAGCGTACGAGCCAACGCCGGCACCCGCACCCAGCACAGCTGCGATCGCCGCACCGGCGATCAAGGCACCAGTTCGGCGTTTCGGCCGCTGCAGAACCGTGGTTGGCGCCGGGTTCGGAGCCTGGTTCGGGGTTAGCGGCGGTACACCTGACGGTGCCGGGAAGTCGGACGCGGTGTAGCCGCCATACTGACCACTCGGCAAGATGACGGTCTGTTCCTCATTCGGACCCTGGGCCTGAGGTTGTCTGAAGTCTGGGGTGTGGTTTCCTGGCTGCTCGTTTGCGTTCATAGCATCGAGGTTGACTCAGAAGCCTATGAGCATCCTGTGTGGCGAGAATGAGCTGGCTGAGCGATTTCCCGCACTGCTTAGCCCTTCTTAGCCCTTCTCGAGGTACTCCAACTGGGACCGAACCGACTGCTCGGCCGCCGGCCACAAGGTACGATCCACGTCGGCATACACCCGCGCCACGACCTCGCTCGGCGTATGGTCTCCTGTCGCGAGCGCGGCTCGAACCTGATCCAGCCGTTCCAACCGATGCCGGCGATAAAAAGACAGCCACGCGGTCGGATCGTTGACGATTGGCCCGTGACCCGGGAGCAATTCCGCCACGTGCTGGGCCGTGACCAGCGCCTCCAACAGATCGAGAGATCCGAAGTACGCCGCAAGGTCGCCGTCCGGATGAGTGATCACCGTCGTACCACGGCCCAAGACCATGTCGCCGGTGATTAGCCGGCTGACCCCGTCAGGGCCGAAGATCAGCAACGAGCGCGAGTCGCTGGTGTGACCGGGCGTCTCGACCACCTCAAGCGTTATCAAGCCGAGGGGGAGCAGTTCCCCTGCAGCAAGCCCGTCGGCTCCAATGCGGAATTCCGGATCGGCTGCGCGTACGCCGCAACCAGCTCGCTCGGCCAACAGCGCAGCACCTTCCGAGTGATCGAGATGCCGATGGGTCAGCACGATTCCGCGCAGCCTTGGTTCGCAGGCGGCGAATACCGCGTCAAGATGAGAAGAGATCGCCGGCCCGGGATCAACCACCAGAGCACCCTCATCGGCGTCGGTGATCACCCAGGTGTTGGTTCCATCCAGCGTCATCGGACCCGGGTTCGGCGCGCGCACGAGCTGGACGTAGCTCACGACGAACCAGCGGGTACCCGCGGATACCGAAATTGCCAGCCATGTGGCGTTTCCACCACTCTCGGCAGCACCTCCTCGATCTGCCGGTCTTGCGCGTGCTTGATCACAGCCTCGACCGAACCGAGATCAGCGAGCTCGATCAAGATCGACATGGTGGGTGGCATAAGCCTGATTACTCCCGAACGCTCGGCAGCGATAGCCTCCCGCGGAGTCGACCATTCCACACGCTCGGTTTCGCCGGAAATGTCTGCAGCCTCAAGATCAGCAGGCACGACTGCCACGAAGAACCAGGTGTCATAGCGACGCGGCTCGATCTCCGGAGTAATCCAGTGCGCCCACGGATGAAGATCAACCTCAGCCAATACAACGCCGGTCTCCTCTGCTGTCTCCCGAATCGCACAGCGCCGGATTGAATTGGGACCGATCGGATCAGGACCACCGTGATCGGCCGGGTCGACCCGCCCGCCCGGGAACACGACTGTGGAGGGTGCGAAGGGCATGCGCGCATGGCGGTGCAATAAGTAGGTCTCAAGCCCGATTTCGCGGTCGCGCAGCAAGACGACACTGGCGGCTGGGACGGCCACGCTTGGCATCGCATCAGGCGGCCGGCGAGCGGCAAGCTCCGCCATCGCTGCCGGCACCCTCGGAGAGAGGCGAGCGAGGATGTCGTAGGAGTGCGACGGCATCGAGATCTTGATCAAAGTGGATGAATCGTCGGCGTCGAGCCGACAGCTACGACGAGCTCAACCTCGACGGGCGCATTGATCGGCAGCGCCGCAACGCCTACCGCGCTTCGCGCATGCCGGCCCGCGTCGCCGAAGATCTCAACCAATACCTCACTCGCACCGTTTCCTACCAGTGACTGGTCGGCGAAATCCGGGGCGCTTGCGATGAAGATCGTCGCCTTGACAATCCGGGTGATCACATCAACATCGCCAGTGAGGTCCACAACAGCCGCCAAGGCATTGAGCGCCGCTATCCGGGCACAGTCGACGGCGTCCTCGATCGAGACCTCCGCGCCGACCTTGCCGGCGGCACGCAAGGTGCCATCCGCAATCGGGACCTGGCCTGCGGTATAGACCAGGTCGCCGAATCGCACGGCCGACAGATAGGCCGCCGCCGGCGCAACGACCGGCGGCAAGCTCAGTCCAAGATCGCTGAGCCGTTCCGATGGCAGGCTCACGTCGCGGTCCCCGGAGCAGGAATTGGTCGCTTCAGGTAGGCGACCAGATTCTCCGGATTGAGACCGGGAATGACCTGCACGAGTTCCCACCCGTCCTGCCCCCAGTTGTCCAGGATCTGCTTGGTCGCGTGCACTAACAGCGGCACCGTGACGTACTCCCACTTGGTCATGCCCTCACTGTAGAGGTGAGTACGTCGGTGTTGAGGGCACTGCTATGAGCAGAGACAGAACGGATGGCCGCTCGGATCCAGGAAGACGATGAAGTTTGGCGAATGATCGCCATTTGTTGCCCGCCGGGCACCGAGGGACTCCGCGTACGCCGTAGCCTCGGCCAGATCGTCAACATGCAGGTCGAGATGAAACTGCTGGGGCACTGAATTGTCAGGCCAGGTCGGAGGCTTGTGATTGAGCGCCAGTTGGAAATCCAGCTGGCCACTTGCGCCGCCGACGATCGTGACCCAGTCGTCCTCAGGAGGCTCGATCTCCCAGCCGAGCAGAGCCGCATAGAACTCGGCGAGCCCTTTCGGATCATCCGTGTCGAGCACTACGGCCTGGAGGCTGATTCTGGGGGTCTCCGGCTGAGTCGCAGCGTCCGAGGCGGCGTTTGTGTCGGAAATAGATGTCATGAAAGACATCCTGGTGGTCGCCCCTGACACTATGACCGGCGGCCGCCCGTCGGAGTGGCGGTCAATCACCGACAGGCTCGGGCACTGCACCGTAAGTACTATCGAGCCCGTGACCATGCGGGCAGCGCGACTCCTGACGCGGCCTGAGCTGCTCCACGACAACGGGACGCTCCCGTGAAGGTCGGAATCCTCGGCGGAACAGGTCCCCAGGGTCGGGGCCTGGCCAGGCGACTCGCTGCTGCCGGCCACGAGGTCGTCATGGGGAGCCGGAGTGCCGAGCGGGCGGAGCGTATCGCCGCCGAGTATCCAGAGCTCGAAGACGCGGGTGCAATTACCGGTGGTAGCAACGTCGATGCTGCCGCAGCCGAGCTGGTCATCGTGACCGTGCCGTACGACGGCCATGCCGAGCTGTTGTCATCCCTCGCTCCTGAGCTCGCTGGAAAAATCGTGGTGGACTGTGTCAATCCGCTCGGCTTCGACAGCAAAGGGCCTTATCCCCTGCAGGTAGCCGCCGGCTCAGCGGCGCAGGAGGCGGCGGAACTACTGCCCGAGTCAACGGTGATTGCTGCCTTTCACCACGTCAGCGCCATTTTGCTAGACGACCCCGAAGTGGATCGCTTCACAGATGACGTGCTCGTCCTCGGCGAGGACCGCGACGCCGTTGCGGTCGTCTGCGAGCTTGTAGCCGCCATCCCCGGCGCGCGCGGCATCTATGCCGGCCGGCTGCGCAATGCGGGCCAGGTCGAAGCGCTGACCGCCAACCTCATTGCCATCAACCGGCGATACAAGACCCACGCCGGCATCGCGGTCTCAGGCATCTCGTGAGCCCGCGACACACCCTGCACATCGTCAGCGGGAAGGGCGGTACCGGCAAGACCACCATCGCTGGAGCCCTCGCCTGCGCTCTCGCAACCAGCGGCCGGAGGATTCTGCTCTGTGAGGTGGAGGGTCGAAACGGCATCTCGGAGCTGTTCGATGTGTCCCCGCTCATAGGCGCGGAGGAGCGCCGGATCAGCCGTACTCCGGCGGGTGGCGTGGTGCACGGGCTGTCCATCGACGCCGAGGACGCTCTGATCGAATATCTCGACACCTTCTATCACCTCAGCATTGCGGGCAAGGCGCTTGACCGCTTCGGGGCCGTTGACTTCGCCACCTCGATCGCGCCAGGGCTACGCGACGTGCTGCTCACCGGCAAGGTGTACGAGGCGGTGCGCAGGAAGATCAAGAACAAGCCCAACGCGTACGACGCCGTCGTCCTGGACGCTCCACCGACGGGCCGGATCGCCCACTTCCTGAACGTCCACGCCGCAGTGGCGGGGCTGGCGAAGGTTGGACCGATCCGCAATCAGGCCGACTCGATCATGCGGCTGCTCCGATCCGCTACCACCGTGGTGCATTTGGTCACCCTGCTCGAGGACATGCCGGTGACCGAGACCGAGGAAGCCGCAGCAGCGGTACGGCCCACGCAGATCCGGATCGGCACTGTGATCGAAAACATGGTGACGCCCACCCCCCTCGACGATCGGCAACTGCAAGCAGCCGCTACCGGCTCGATTAGCCTCAAGGTCCTGGGGTTGACGATCAAGCAGAACCAAGCCTTAGCATCGGAGTTTGGGATCGAGGCTGCGCGTACGCTGCAAGAACAGCACCGCCATGATCGGCTGACAACCCTCGGCCTACCTCTGGTTCAGATTGCTTTCGATCATGGCGGCATCGACGAGGGCGCGATCCTATCGATCGCCGAGCAGCTGACCGATCAGATGAGCTTGGAGGCCGCGTGACAAGCGGCTATTCCTCGAAGGCTTTTCAGCCGCCGACCCACGCCGGCGTGGCAGTGCCCTTCCTCGACATCGACAAGATCATTGGCGATCGCGAGATCAAGATCATTATCTGCTGCGGCTCCGGCGGGGTAGGCAAGACCACTACATCTGCCGCCATCGCGTTGCGGGCCGCCGAAGCAGGCCGCAAAGTCGTGGTCTTGACCATCGACCCGGCCCGTCGGCTAGCCCAATCCTTGGGTGTCGGGGAGCTGGACAACACACCACGGCCGGTGCCCATGATCGACACTGCGGCCGGCGGCAGCCTGGACGCGATGATGCTCGACATGAAAAACACCTTCGACGATGTGGTGATCGCGCACTCCACACCCGAGAAGGCCGAAGCGATCTTGCAGAACCAGTTCTATGTCGCGCTGTCGTCGGAGTTCTCCGGGACTCAGGAATACATGGCCATGGAGAAACTGGGCCAGCTGCACAGCGAAGCTGAGGCCAACGGCACCTGGGACCTCATCGTGGTCGACACTCCCCCGGCACGATCGGCACTGGACTTCCTCGATGCC
>Ga0307312_10000669_pt1 | contig 16602 bp, 10 predicted proteins | sample ER_DNA_202_FD_194489 | JGI IMG/M metagenome (GOLD analysis project Ga0307312, IMG submission 194489) | Bulk soil microbial communities from the East River watershed near Crested Butte, Colorado, United States - ER_DNA_202 | ecosystem: Environmental > Terrestrial > Soil > Floodplain | place... | reverse complement strand
CGGATCCTCGGCGACACCGACGACCCTGTCGACGTGATGCTGGCCCAGGGCCGGAACCAGATCCTGTTCCATCTCGAGGGCGTCGACCTCGTCAGCCGGCTCATCGACGGCCAGTTCCCGAACTACCAGTCGGTGCTGCCGAAGGCCCACACCACCCGGGCCGTGCTCGACCGCGAGGAGCTCCTCCGCGCCGTCCGCCCGGCGGCGCTCATCGCCCACGAGTCGGCCAACATCGTGAAGCTCCAGATCTCCGCGAACGGCGAATCCGGGATCACCGTGAGCGCCAACGCGGAGATCGGTGACCACGTTGGCCAGGTCGAGGCCGCGGTCGAGGGCGACGGCACCTCGATCGCGTTCAACGCCAAGTACCTCGCGGACGTCCTCGAGAAGGTCTCCGCCGACCAGTTCGCGCTGGAGCTCCAGGGACCGCTCGCGCCGGGCGTCTTCAAGCCGATCGGCGACGAGAAGTACGTCCACGTCGTGATGCCTGTTCGCACGACGTCATGACGCGGGCCGCTCATCCGGCCCGGGCGGGCGTTGTCGCCTCCGCCGGTTCGGTCACGTACGTTTGCGGACGCTCCCTCCCTTGCTCGGCTCCGCCTTCGCCCCGGCTCGGCTGACCGGCCCGCTGGAGCCCGCAAGACTCGAGGCGCTCCGCCTCACCGACCTGCGCTCCTACGCCTCGCTCGAGGTCGACTTCGGGCCGGGCCCGCACTTGGTCTGGGGCCCCAACGCCGCCGGCAAGACGAGCCTCCTGGAGGCGATGGTGGTCCTCGCGCGCGGCAGCTCGCACCGCACGACCGCCGATGTCGAGCTGATCCGGTGGGGCGCGGACGTCACCCGAATCGAGGGGCACGCCGGGACGGATCACATCGAGGTCGCGCTCGTCCGGCCGGGGTCGGCTGCGGCCGCCACGGGAGCGAGAAAGCGGATCCGGGTGAATGGCGTGGCGCGTCGCGCGGCGGCGCTCGCCGAGCGGCTCCGGGTCGTCCTTTTCGCCCCGGAGGACATGCTCCTCGTCGCCGGTTCGCCGTCCCTGCGGCGAGCCACCCTCGACCAGCTCGCCTCGACGCTGCTGCCCGGGTACGCGGCGGAGCTGGCGACGTACGGCCGGGCCCTGCAGCAGCGCAACGGCCTGCTCCGCGCCATCCGGGAGGAGACGGCGGCCCGCGAGGAGCTGCGCTACTGGGACCGGCCGTTCCTCGACGCCGGCGGCGCGGTCGTCGCGGGACGCCACGAGCTCCTCGAGCGGCTCGCCCGCCCGCTGGCCGCTGCGCATCGCGAGATCGCGCCCGAGGAGGGGGAGGCCGGCGCGCTCGAGCTGGAGTACGTGACGAACGCCCCGCTCGGCCCCGCCGAGGCGCCCCGCGACGCACTCGAGCGACGCCTGGCGGAGACCGCCGAGAAGGAGATCTGGAACGGCACGACGCTGATCGGCCCGCACCGTGACGACGTCGCCTTCGTCATGTCCGGCCGCGACCTGTCCGCGTTCGCGTCCCGCGGCCAGCAACGGACCGCGATCCTCGCGCTGAAGCTCGCCGAGCTCGACCTGGTCCGCGAGCACGACGGACGCCCGCCCCTGCTCCTGCTCGACGACGTGTTCTCCGAGCTCGATCCCGCCCGCCGCGCGCACCTGGTGCGCCGCATCGCCGACCTGCCCCAGGCGTTCGTGACGACGACGACGCTCGACGATCTCGATCCCGGGCTGCGAGCCATCGCGACGCCGTGGGAAGTCCGCCCCGACGACGCCGGCGCGACGCTCGTCACGGGCACGGCCCACCGATGACCGAGGAGCCGCGTCGGCGCCGGCCGATGTCGCGAATCGGCGAGCTCATGCCCACCGCGGCGGCCAGGCTCGGATTGGCGGATGAGCTGCGCCGAGCGCGTCTGCTGGCGACATTCGACGCGATCGTCGCGGAGCGCGCGCCCGCCGCGCATGGCGCCTGCCGGGCGCTCCGGATCGAGGGCGAGACACTGCTCGTCGAGGCTGACGCACCGATCGTTGGCCAGGAGCTGCTCCTCCACACCGACGAGATCACGGGGGCGTTCCGCACGGCACCGGGCGGGGCCTCGGTACGTCAGCTGCGCGTGACGGTCCGGCGGCGCTGATCGCTGAGCGTCACTCCGGACAGCCCGGGAGCGTCACCCGAGAGCCCGCGAACCTGCGTGCGATAATCCCAGCCCCGACCCCAAGCTGGCAACGAGGACCGCCGTGGCCCACCGGATCCAGATGAAGCTCGGCGTTGTCCCCGACGCGGAGCAGGCGCCCGATTCGCCGGACACCGCGCTCCACGTGGAGCCGCGCGTCGGTGCGCAGACCCGGACGAAAGGCCACCTCTTCCTGCTCGTCACCTCGCGCGTGCCCGGGCCGCGCGCCCGAGACGCGACGGCCCTCGTCGCCGACTCGATCCGCAGCGAGTACTACTACGACGAATCGGCCGGGATCCGCGTCTGCCTGGTCAAGTCGATCCAGGTCGCGAACAAGCGCCTGACCCACGCCCGTGAGCGTGGCGCGTTGGGCAACACCCCGGGCCCGATCGGCGTGGGCATCGCCGTCGTCCGCGACAACGAGCTGTACGTGTGCACTGTGGGCCCGGCCGAGGCGTACCTGAGCCGGGGCGCACGCCTGTCGACGCTGCCCGACCCGCACCGGGATCGGGGCCTCCCCTCGAACGACGTCGAGCCCGACGTCTGGCGCGGCGACATCAACGTCGGGGACCAGCTCATGCTCGTGTCCCCGAATGTCGTCGCCGCCCTCGGCCCGGATGCGCTCAAGGACGCGCTCGTCACCCTCCACCCGCAGTCGGCGGCAGAGCAGCTCACCGCGCGCTTCCGCGCCGGCAGCGGCACGGGCAGCGATGGCGTGATGATCATCGAGGCGGCCGAGATCGCCGTCTCCCGCGCCGGCGTCGTGCCCGTCCCGGTCCGACCGGCCGAGCCGCTTGCCGGGATGCCCGACCGCTCGCCCATCCCGCTCGCGGACACGGTCGCCGGCGGGTTCGCCGCGGCGCAGTCGAGTGCGCGCTGGGCGCGCGGCGCGGTGGGTCGCACGCTGTACCGGATGCTCGTGCGCGTCCAGGACGCCCTGCCCAGTCGAGGCGTCCCGCGGCGACGGGTGACGGCGCTCAGCGCCCGGCGCGAGACGCAGCGCCGTGCTGCCGTCGCGCTCCTGTCGATGGTCGTCGTCGTGGGCGGCCTTGGCGCGGCCGTGTTCGTGCTCGGCGGGCGGCAGCCGCTCGGGTCGGCGATCGCCACGCTCGACTCGGCGCAGGGCGCGCTGGACCTGGCCCGGCGCGACATCAACCGGGTGATCGGGCCGGGCATCGACCTCGTGGCCAACGATCCGTCGCAGGCCGGGCGGCTCCTGACCGAGGCACTCAACGCGATCAGGACCGCCAGCAGCGGCGGCATCCCGGCGGGTACGGCAGAGCCGATTCGCACCAAGATCGTCGCCGCCATCGATCGCCTGTACAAGATGGCTGACGTCGTCTCGACCCCGTTGTTCTCCTTCTCCGGCGACGCCGGTGTCGACCTCGGGGCCATCGTGCGCGGGCCCGATGGCGCGCCGTTCGTCCTCGACCGGAAGACGAACGCCGTCTATCGGATCGACCTTGCCGGCAAGAAGGCGACGGTCATCTTCCGGGCAGGCAGCAAGGCCGCCGGCGCGACCGAGTCGGCGCCGCACCTGCTCGGGGTGGGCGGCCGCGACCTGCTCATGGTCGATGCCAAGAACGTCGTCTGGCGCTGGCGCCCGGCGAACACGTCGGGCAAGGGCACGATCACCCGTGTGCGCGTCAGCGGGGCGGCCGAGTGGGGCAACGACGTGATCGCCATCGGCACGTTCATCCGCGACTCGGAGGCGAACCTCTACAACTTGTACGTCGTCGACCCGTCGGAGCAGCAGATCCTGGCCTACTCGCCGGCCGCCGACGGCAGTGGCTTCCCGACCAGCCCGACACCCCGTCTCTCGGCGCCGCAGGACGTCAGCACGATCTCGGACATGTACATCGATGGCGACATCTGGGTCGCGGACAGCGGCCAGGTCCTGCGCCTCGTCGGCGGCAAGGCCGAGGGCTGGGAGGCCGAGACACCGGGTGACGAGGTGCTCCGGGGCAAACCGGCGTACCGGCTCCTCGCCTCCGGGGCCCCTCGGCGCGAGGGCACGATCTACGCGTTCGACCCTCAGAACCAGCGGGTCGTCGCGCTGTCCAAAGTGAACGGCACCTACATCGCGCAGTACCGCCTCGCCGAAGGCGCGGCGGGCTGGGGCGACCTGCGCGGCTGGTACGTGGAGCCGGGTGTCGCCGGCGAGCCCGACGCCCTCGTCTGGATCAGCAAGACTGGCGTGAACCGCGCGCTCCTCGAGGCCGCGACCGTCGCTCCGGGCGAATCCGGCGGCCCGGAGGGATCAGCCGGGGCTGCGTCGCCCGCCGCTCGTCAGTGATCCCGCTCCGCGATCGCAACCCGACTCGGCGGACGCCGCTCATCACGATCTCGCTGATCGCGGCCTGCTTCGCCGCCTTCGCCATCGAGCTCTCGATCACGGCCGGTGGCGGCGACTCGGCGCTCGAACGCTTCTTCGAGCGCTGGGGCGCGGTGCCCGCCGACATCACCGGGGCGCTCGAGTCCGGGGACTACTTCGGCCGGGCGACGCTCAGCATGATCACGAGCATGTTCCTGCACGGCGGCTGGCTGCACATCCTCGGCAACATGCTGTTCCTGTGGATCTTCGGCAACAACGTCGAGGACCGCCTTGGACGGATCCCGTTCCTCATCTTCTACCTCGTGGGCGGGATCGCCGCGGCGCTCACCCAGGTGATCATCGATCCGCACTCGACGGTCCCGCTGGTCGGGGCATCCGGGGCCATCGCCGCCGCGCTCGGTGCGTACATCGTGCTGTTCCCGGGTGCGCGCATCCTGTCGCTGGTGTTCCTCGGCTTCTTCTACCAGCTCCTCGAGGTCCCGGCCGTGATCCTGCTCGGGTTCTGGTTCGTGCTCCAGCTCATCAGCGGCGTCGGCTCGCTCGGCGGCGGGGCGGCCCAGGGCGGCGTCGCCTTCTTCGCCCACATCGGTGGCTTCGCGCTGGGCGTCGTCGTGGGCCTGCTCCTGCGGGTCGTCGGGGCCGGTACGGAGCGGCGGGGACCCAGCCTCAGCTCGATGGGATAATCCACCCATGACCGGCCTCGTCGAGATGGTCATCGAGAGCGTTCGAGTGCACATGCTCTCGAACCGCCACGTCGTGATCCTCAAGGACACCGAGGGCGACCGGTATCTCCCGATCTGGATCGGAGCGTGGGAGGCGAGCGCCATCGCGATGCGGCTGCAGGGCCTCGCCGCCGAGCGTCCGCTCACCCACGACCTGTTCGCGGCAGCGCTCGACCGGCTGGGCGTGCGGGTCGAACGGGTGGTCATCAACGAGCTGTCCGACGAGACGTACCACGCGCGGATCCATCTCGAGCGAGATGGGGTGCAGGTCGAGGTCGACGCGCGTCCCTCCGACGCCCTGGCCCTGGCGGTGCGCGCCGAGGTGCCGATCTTTGCCGCCGACGAGGTTCTCGCCCAGGCCGGCCTCGCCGCCGATCCCGACGATGAGGCGGCTGACGACGAGGAAGCGGACGACGACGCCGAGACCTCCGAGCGGCCGCGCCGTCGCCGGCCCCCGATCGAATCGGTCGGGGACGCCCCGGCGGACCCGCGACTGGACATGTTCCGGGACTTCGTGAACTCGCTCGAGGTCGATCCCGGCGCAGGTGGCGAGTCCGGAGGCCGCCGCTCTTCCTGACCTCCTGACCGCATCAGGACCGGCTCATCCGAGCGTTGGCGCTGCGCGCGCTCGGCTCACGCACGCCGTACGTGGGCTTGCCTCGCGTGCTCACGCCGCCTTCGGCTGAACCGGCCTGACGCGGTCAGATTTTCGGCGTGATTCCCAGGATCGGCGTCCCGCGGCCGAGGGCGCGGGACGGGGCCGCCCACAGACGCAGCCGCAAGGCCCAGAAGTCGCGCACGGCTCGCAGCACCACCCGGGGCCGGGCGCCGGTCGGGCTGCCGGCGGTCCGGGGGTAGTGCGGCACGCCGACCTCGGCGATTCGCCGGCCGCACGCCCGCAGCTTGATCAGGAGCTCGGCCGAGAAGAACGCGCCGCCGGACTCGACGTTCACGCCCTCCAGCGAAGCGCGCGTGAACAGCTTGCACGCGCAGTCGACGTCCTTGATCGTGAGCCCGAAGAAGATCCGGTTGGCGAGGCGATACAGGCGGGCGTAGACGGTTCGAGCGAGCGGGTCCGCCCGCCGGATCCGGTAGCCGGCGACGGCATCGACATCGCCGGCCTCCAGCCGCTCGATCAGCCGGCCGAGGTCGGCCACCTTGAACTGCCGGTCCCCATCGGTGAGGGCCAGGTTGGCGTACCTCGCCGCGGCGAAACCCGAGCGAAGCGCCGCGCCGTAGCCGAGGTTGGTCGAGTGATGGACGGCACGCACCTGCGGATGGGCCGCTGCCAGCTCGTCAGAGAGGCGCGGCGTCTCGTCCTTCGAGCCGTCGTCGACGATGACGATCTCGAACGTCTCCGCGAGGTCAGGCAGCGTGGACAGCGCCTCGTCGACCAGGCCGCGGAGGTTGGCGGCCTCGTTGTGCGCCGGGAAGAAGTAGGACAGCTCGCCGAGGCGCGTCCAGGCGGCGGTCGTGCCGGCGGTCGTTGCAGCGCCGGTCATCGAGCTGCCGTCAGTCGGCCGAGGACCTGCCAGACGGCGGTGTTCCCGTCGCCGGCGACCTTGGTCATGAGGAACTGCGCCTGCAGCTCCTCGGTGTCGGGGCCGGACAGCCGGATCGCGTAGACCGGGCGGCCCTCGCCGAGGTAGCGGTTGATGACATCGGGCGCCCGTCCGAGATCGAGGTCGAGCATGGTCCGGTCGTCCACGACGAAGATGTCGGGGCGCACGCCCTCGACCTTCTGGGCGTACCACAGCGGCGTCGACGTGCTCCACCAGGACACGAGCACGGCCTGGTCCGGGATGACGGGCAGGACCTCCGTCAGCCAGGCCTGGGCGCTCGTGTCGCCGGACCGATCGGCGTCGTGCCGCCGGGCGCCGAGGGTCGTGACCGCGGGCCAGAGCAGCACTCCCGCGAGGACCAGCGCCGCCGCCGCGGTCGAGCGGTCAAGGGCACCTTTGTCGAGGTGGACCCGCGGGAGCCGTTCGATGAGGGCGGCGCCCAGGAAGCCGCCGGCGACCGCGAGCTCGGCAGCGAGGATTCCGAGCCAGGTCCAGACCCACAGGATCGGCCCGAGGTAGTAGCGGTGGATGTCCGCGTTCGAGTACGCCGCGTTGAACAGGACCGTGATGACCAGCGCCAGCCCGGTCAGCAGCGTGTACCGCGGCGCGCGCCGCGCGGCGACGATGAACGCCGGCGGGATGGCGATCGCGAGGAGCCCGAACTGGGTGCTCGCCATCGCGATCAGGGCGTCGAGCTTGCCGCCGAGGTCCGCGAACGGGTCGCTCAGCGAGCCGCGGAACTGCTCGGCCAGGGCGATGGACCAGAACCCGTCCCAGGTCGCGGGCCTCGCGTAGACGAGCGCGGCCGTCAGGGCCGGTACGAGGCCGCCGCGCAGCGGGAGCTCCAGGTACACGACCGCAAGCGTGACGAATGCCGCGAGCAGGCACGCGAGCGCGAATCGCCAGCGGCGCCAGATGGCGGGTTCGACCGAGAGCAGGTACAGGCCGATCGGCGGGACGAGCAGCAGCGTCAGCGAGTGGTTGCCTGCCGCGAGACCGAACAGGATCGCCGCCACGACGAGCCAGCGATCGGCGCGGCCGCGCTCCCACGTCACCAATGCGAGGAGCAGCAGCGCCACGAACATGAGGTGGATGGGGTGCGGATCGGCCGCCATCGCGTACTGCCAGACGAGCGGCGTCGTCGCGAGCCCGATGCCGACGGCTGCCCCGATGATCGTGGAACCCGTGAGCCGGTGGATGAGCACCACCGTTGCGCCCGCGGCGACGGCAACCGCCACCAGCGACAGCACGTTGATCCGGAACGCGGACTCGCCGATCGGCGCCAGCAGGAGGTTGGCGATGAACCCGAGGAGCACGTACGTCGGATAGCCGGTCGGGTGGGCGGTGCCGAGGATCGGGAGCACCGTCTGGAACTCGCCCGTGTCCCAGAAGCCGACTCCGGGCATCACGCCCGACCAGGCGTTGACGACCACGAGCGCGGCGACGCCGATCGGTGCCAGCCACGCCACGATGCGCGGATCGAGGCCCGGTCTCGGAACGGCAGCCGCAATGGTCACCATCCCTGGAGATTGCCCCAGATCACGCCCCACAGGTTGATCGCAACCGATGCTGCGATCAGCCAGAACGCCAGGAGGCCGACGCCGCCGCGCCGGCTCATGCCCACCGCCACGAGCGGCAGCGCGAACGCCACGAAGTCGTTGCTGAATCGGTAGCCGAACTGCACCCAACCCTGGCTGAAATGCAGGAGGTTCATGAGCGCGATAGCCACAACTGCCAGGACCGATCCAGCGACGAGCCGTGATCGATGACCGACGAGCGCCGGGATCGCGAGCAGGTAGGCCGGGCTGGTGAGCAGGATGCTCATGCCGACGTCCCTGGGCATCGCGATCGGGCAGGACCGGTCGAACAGTCCGCGCACAGCATCCGCGGCGACGCACAGCTCGCGCCCGCCGCCGAGCGCGGTCGGGACGTGATCGGGGAAGAGCGCGGGCGTCGAGAGGAACATGATCTGGAGGTTCTGGAGCAGGTAGCGAACGTCCTCGATGCCCCAGTCGGGGTGGTAGTTCAGGCCCGGGTAGCCGTTCGCCTCCAGCTGGTACTGATACTCGTAGCCCGGGCTGAAGACATGGCCGGTCGTCGCGACGTTGTAGACGAGCAGGAGCAGCAGCGGGATCGCCGCCCCGACGCCTGCCGAGGCGGAGCGGCGCGCCCACGATCCGCCGCCGCCGACGAGCATGAAGAACGGCGCCCCGAACACCACCGTCAGTCGCGCCGTGCAGGCGATGCCGAACAGCAGGCCGGCGAGGAGCTGCCGACGGTCGATGAGCTCGAGCGGGCGCCGCAGCGCGGCCACGGCCGTGGCCGCGAGCCCGGTCGGGACCGGCGGCGCTTCGACCTCGTCGTCGGCGCGCGGGTCGGCGCCGAGGGCGACACCGATCGCGAGCAGCACGAACAGGACCGCGACCACGTGAGCGAAGAACCACGTCGTGCCCAGCTGCGCGGCGTACCAGAACACCGTGCCGAGGCCGAAGAAGACGGTGGTCGCCAGCCGGACGCCGCGCGAGATGTTCAGTCGGCCAAGCGCCCACCAGGCGAGCCCGACGGAGACGGCCCCGAGCAGCACGGACACCGCCCGGATGTCGGTGGCCAGGCCCCAGATCGCCACGAACGGCACGAGCATGATCGCGGGCAGGGGCGGGAAGGGGAGCAGGGCGCCGGTCGCGTTCGGATCGCCGGTCAGGACGCTGAGCGGATAGACGTCCTGCATCCAGTCGTTGCCGTTGGGAAAGCCGCCCCCGTTGACCGGCCAGTCGATGACCGCGCGACCGTCGAGGAAGGCCATCGCCTGCCACACGAAGTGGTTGTAGTAGCGCTCGCTCCCGGGGAGCCAATACGCCGCCAGCGCGAGCCCGACCAGCCCGGCACCGACGACCAGGGCGGGGAGCCGGTCGAGCCAGTCGAACAGGACCTCGAGGCGACGGGAGCCGGCGGCGCCCTCTGCTACGCTCCCAAGCACCTCATCGCTCGCTGGAGACCGTTCTCGATTTGACAGGCCCCGCAATCGGTGAGCCCGACCCGGAGAGGGCACCCTCTCGGACCGGGTCCGGGGACACCGGCGGCATCCTCGTCCTGCTGGCCCTGGGGCTCACCTTCCGGCTCATCATCGCATACCTCCTGCCCGGCTCCGGCTTCAAGAACGACATCTCGGCCTTCCAGTTCTGGGCGAATGAGCTCGCCGATCACGGGCTCTACGGGTTCTACGGCCGGGGCTTCTTCATCGACTACAGCCCGGGCTACCTGTACGTGCTGTGGCTCGTCGGCATGGTCGGGAACATCGCGGGCGGTGTCGGCGACCTGATCAAGATCCCGCCGATCCTGGGCGACCTCGCCCTCGGCTACCTCGTCTGGTCGATGACGAAGGAGCTCGGCGCGAGCGAGCGAGTGGCGCGCATCGGCGCGGCCATCATGGTGTTCAACCCGATCACCTGGTTCGACAGCGTGGTCTGGGGCCAGGTCGACTCCGTGGGCGTGGTGGTGCTGCTCCTGGCGCTGCGCGAGCTCTGGCGCGACCGGCCGGAGCGGGCGGCCTTCCTCGCCGCCCTGGCCGCGATCATCAAGCCCCAGCTCGGCATCCTCATCCCGATCGTGGCAGTGGTCGTGATCCGGCGTGCGTTCTGGCCGCGCGCCGGGTATGGCATCGACGAGGAACCAGAGCAGCCTCCCTCCACCACGTCGTGGGAGCGCCGGATCCGCGGTCCCGCGCGCGTCGTGACCACGGCCGCCGTCGGGCTGCTCACGCTGGTCGTCCTGTCATGGCCGTTCGGGCTGAGCCTGCCCGGCCTGGCCGCGCAGGTGGTGAAGGCCGCGGCGGGCTACCCGTACCTGACCGTGAACGCCTTCAACCCGTGGGCGCTCGTGATCCAGGAGACGCCCGACGGCCGCCAGGACAGCCTCGCGATCGACCGGGCGTGGGTGTGCGACTCGACGATCCTGGCGTCGGGGCCCCAGGAGTTCCGGATCGGCCCGATCGTCATCCCAGAGTGGACCACGCCCGCCACGACCACGGACCAGTGCCCCGACGGGCTGCTCCTGGGGGCGTTCCCGGCTGGCCTCGTCGGCGCGGGCTTGTTCCTCCTCGCGGCCGCGCTCGCGCTGTGGCTCATTGCGCGGCGCCCGGATCGCCTGACCATCCTCGTCGGGGTGGCCGTGCTGGCGCTCGAGTTCTTCGTCCTGCCGACGCGCGTCCACGAGCGCTACCTCTACCCGCTCGTCGCCGTCGGCGCGATCCTTGCCGCCGTATCGCGCCGCTGGCGGATTGCCTACGTCCTCTCCGGCGTGGCGATGCTCGCGAACATGTACGTCGTCCTGACGACGTGGTACCCGACCAATCCGAGCATCCACGACTGGCTCGGAATCGGCCCGACGCTGGCCTCGTTCTGGGGCATCGCGGTCGCCTCCCTGACCCAGGCCGCCGTGCTCGTCTGGGCCGTCTTCCAGCTCCGGCAGGAGGCCGTCGAGGGGCTGGCGGAGGACGTGGCGCGAGCCGGCGGGCCGCCCGAAACCTCGCGCCTCGGGCGATGGCTCGGCCGAACGGCGCCGGAGCCGGACCTGGACGACGAGGCCGCTGGCCCTGCGGAAGGCGCGGATGCGGGCGGCGCCATCGACGAGCCGCTCGAGGAGCCGGCCGGCGGCCTGCTCCCGCGCTGGGCAGCGGCGTTCTCGCGCCCATCGCCGGCCTACGGGCTCGCCGGCGCGGGTGCGCCGGCGGTCGCGGATGCCGGCACGGTCACCCCGGTCTGGGACGACCCGAATGAATCCACCGGCATGGGACCGTGGACGTGGTTCAAGGCACGCCTGGCCGACACGCCGCTCCGCGGCGACCGCAGCCGGACGCTCGAGAACGAGCGCGGCGGCCGGCTGGATCGCCTCGACCTGTGGCTGCTCGCCGTCCTCGCGATCAGCCTGCTGACCGTCCGCATGTGGCGGCTGGACGAGCCGTACCAGATGCATTTCGACGAGGTCTACCACCCGCGGACCGCGACCGAGTTCCTGCAGGACTGGCGCTACGGGGTGCCTCCCCCCCAAATCTACGAGTGGACGCATCCACACATGGCCAAGTACGCGATGGCCGTCGGGATCATGGCGTTCGGAGAGGACCGGGTCGGCGCGACGAGCCAGCTCGGGGTGTCCGTCGTGGACGCCCTGATCGAGCCCCGCCGCGATGACGGGCTCAACCAGAGCCAGATCGAGGGCAATCGCCTGTGGGTCGCCACCGGCAGCGAGGTGCGCGCCTACGACCTCGGCACGCGCCAGGTCGTCGGGACCCTGGCGTTGCCCGGCGCGGTGGCGCTGGCCTACGACAAGCCCGGACACCAGCTGTTCATCGGCACACGAGATGGCGAGATTCGCGTCGTCGACACCGACCTGCTCGACGGGGTCCGGGAGGCAGCGCCCATCGAGGTCGAGTCGAACGTGTTCATGCGCGTCGGCGGCCAGATCAAGATGCTCTACGCGACGCGGGCGGGCGGGCGGCTCGCCGCGGTGCTCGAGGCGTCGAGCGAGGGAACCGGGCCGGCGAGCAACCCGGTCGTGGTCATCGACACCGATGCCGCCACGGAGGTGGGCCGGACGCGCCTCCTCGGCGTGACCCAGCTGACCGAGGCCAGCGAGAGCCGGATCCTCGTCGGCACGGAGGCGGGCGTCGCGTTCATCGACTCCGACACGGGCAAGGTCTCGAGAACACTCGACGTCGGCGGCCGGGTCCACGGCCTCGTGGCGATCAACGACATCCAGGACGACCCGATCTACGCGTCCGTGCTCACCCCGGACGGCCCCGCGTTCTCGGTCGTCATCGCCGCGAGCGGCAAGGACCCGCGGCTCGATCGGACGTACACGCTGCCCGGCTCGACGGCCGGCCGCGCGTACTTCGACCAGGCGTCGCGGATGGTCCACATCGAGGGCTCGGTCCAGGAGGGCCACGAGGGCGCCGGCGACGACACCATCTACGTCATCGAGCCCCACGGCAACGCGATCTACGCCGACGCCCGCCTGCCGTACGTGCCCTCGGCGATCGTCCTCGACGACAACCAGCAGTACCCGTCGAACGACCGGCAGCAGCTGCTGGCGTTCGACGCCGGCGGCCAGGCGGCCTCCGTGGAGATCGGCCGGCACGCCTTTGCGTGGCGGGTGCCGGGCGTGGTTGCCGGCGTCCTCATGGGCGTGCTGATGTACGTGCTCGCGCGGCTGCTGTTCCGGCGCCGATCGATCGCGGTGATCCTCGGGCTGATCACCCTCGTCGACGGGATGCTGTTCGCGCAGAGCCGGATCGGCATGAACGATTCGTATGTCGGGCTCGGCATCGTGGCCGCGTACGTCGTCTTCGCGGCGCTGTGGCTGCATCCCGGCGAGACCAGGCGGCACTGGCTCGCCTTCGCGCTCGGCGTGCCCCTGATGGGCGGGCTGCTGGGCTTCGCGCTCGCCTCGAAATGGGTGGCCGCCTACGCGATCGGGGGCCTCGGCATCCTCGTCCTGGCCCGCGGCGCGCTCGGACGGGCGATCCTCCTGTCGGGGCTCGTCCTGCTGGCCACGGCGACGGGCTACGTCGCGATCTCGGTCGCGGAGGGCCAGTCCGGCGGCAACTACGTCTACCTGGCGGTCATGGTCGCCCTGATCCTCATCGCGGTCCTCGCCAACGTGCTGCATCCGGTCGCGTGGACCACCGAGGAGCTCCGCTTCGCGATCGGCGTGCCGATCGCCCTCGGAGCCGTGGCCATCCTGTACGGCCTGTCACGCGGCGACGCCGCGGCTCCAATCACCGTCGGCTCGATCGCGGTGACCCCGATCGAGCTCGGGTTCGTGGCGTTCCTGGCCGCCGCGGCCCTGTACACGCTGTTCGTGCTCGTCGGCCGGCTCGGCTTCGGGCCGCTCGCCGTCCCCCCGAACCCGGACGATGCGGCGGCGCTGCTCGACCCGCCAACCGACCCACCGGTCGGCTGGCTCCGCCTCGGCGCCGGCTGGGGCCTGCCCGCGATCTGGCTCGTATTCGGCCTGGTCGTCATCCCGATCGCCCTGTACGTCGTCTCGTACATCCCGTGGGCGATGATCGAGAACCACCAGATCGTCGCGGGCTGGCCGCCCGGCCACACCGGCCAGACGCTGCTCGATCTCACGAACCAGATGTACAACTACCACAACAGCCTGAGCACGCCGCACCCGGCTTCCTCGCCGTGGTGGGCGTGGGCCCTCGACCTGAAGCCCGTGTGGTTCTACGAGGAGGGCTTCGCCGGCGGGACGTCCGCCTCGATCTACGACGCGGGCAACCTCGTGGCGTGGTGGCTCGGCGTCCCCGCGCTCGCCTTCGCCTGCTGGCAGGCGTTCAAGCGGCGGAGCGCGCCACTCGCCCTGATCACGATCGGCTTCGCCGTCCAGTGGATCTCCTGGGCGCGCATCGACCGGGCCGCCTTCCAGTACCACTACTACACCGCCCTGCCGTTCCTGTTCCTCGCCCTGGCCTACTTCCTGGCCGAGCTGTGGCACGGCCCGTCGCGTCGAACGTGGCTGTTCGCCCGGCTGGCGGCCGCGGCGGCGGTGCTCGGGCCGTTCATCCTGTGGGTGTTCCACCGGCCGCTGTGCGCGGTCGTCCGGGTGACCGACATCGTTCCTGGCTCACAGGCGTGCCCGACGCTCATCCCGGAAGTGACCGTCACGCCCCGGGCAGTGGCGATCGCGATCGTCGTCGGGGTCGGCGTCCTGCTCCTGCTGCGGGAGCTGCTGACCGTCGCGGACGAGGCGGCGCCGCTGGACGCCGGCGGCATCCGCCGCTGGGGACGTGCGGCGCTCATCGCCGGCGCGACCACGGTCGCGTTCCTGCTGGCGTCGACCGTGCTCAACGACGCCCAGGGCATCGACCTCACGAGCATTCCGGTCGAGCCGATCGCGCTCATCGTTCTGCTCGCGCTGACACCGGTCGCGGCATATGTCGCCACGGCGCGAGATTCGCGACGGTTCGTCGCCGGCGCCCTCGGCGCGATGGCGTTCTGGTTCGTCCTCTGGTATCCGAACATCGCGGCACTCCCGCTCCCGGCCGCGATCCACAACGCGTACCAGGGCTTCCTGCCGACGTACCTCTACCCGTTCCAGTTCTGGGTGCTGCAGGGCACGCGGCCGGCGGCCCCGCCGCTGTTCGCCATCGGGCCGGCGATCATGCTCGCCTCGCTCACGTTCATGGCCGTGGTCGTCGGCTACAGCGCGTGGTCGTGGCGGGTCGCGCTCGCGGAGCGGAAACGCGACCAGCTCGCCGCGCATGACGCCGCCGGCTGGGCGGGCGCGGAGTAGGGTCGGCGGGCGCCGATTAGACCTCGGCGGGCACGCGCTCGCGGAGCTCGGGGATGGCGGCTGGGATCCGGGGCGACGGCGGGATCTGGGCGTGGAAGCCCGACGGCAGCTGGCCCTGGGCCGCGAGCCGGCGGATCACGAAGCCGTAGTAGTCCTCGACCTTGGCGGTGACGCGCTCCCAGCTGTACTCCTGGGCGCGCTCCAGCCCGGAGCGGGCCATGGCCGCGCGGAGCTCGTCGTCGGACAGCACCTTGGCGAGGGCGGCGGCGAGCGCCTTCGGATCGCCCGGTGGCACGAGCAGCGCCTCGCGGCCGCGGCGGACGACGCCCTTGTAGCCGTGGATGTCGCTGCACACGATGGCCGTGCCCGCGGCCATCGCCTCGAGGAGCACGATCCCGAACGATTCGCGACCCGTGGCCGGCGAGCAGTACACGTCGGCGGTCTTGAACAGGGCGTCTCGCTCGTCGTCGCCCACCCTGCCGAGGAATTCGACGCCACCGAGCTTGCGGGTCAGAAGGTAGCGCCGCACCTCCTTGTCCTGGGGGCCGCCACCGGCGACCAGCAGCCGGCACTCGCAGCCTGTCTTGCGCAGGATCCGGTACGCCTTGAGCAGGTCGAGCAGGCCCTTGCGCGACTCGAACCTGCCGACGAACAGGATGTTCTTCGTGCCGTCCTGCCACCGGGCAATCGGGATGGCCCGCTGGAAGCGGGCCGTGTCGACGCCGTTCGGGATGACCTTGTAGTCACCGGGGAAGAAGCGCTCGATGAAGTGCCGGGCGGCGGCCGATACGGCGATCCGGCCGTGGATCCGGCCGATCGACGGGCGCATCAGGCGCGACCCGATCTGGTAGGCGGGCGAGAAGCCGCCGAAGGCGTGGAACGTCGCCACGTTGACGCTGTTCGACAGCCCCAGGACCACGAGGGACAGGAAGGGCACGAACGGCTCGTGGAAGTGGAGCAGGTCGAACCGCTCCCGATCGAGCACGTCATGGACCTGCGACAGGAACCGCGGCGAGACGGTGATCGTGCCCACCGACCCGTTGGCCGGCAGCGAGAAGCCCCGCCCGATGCGGATGACGTCGCCCTCCGACGCCCGCTGCAGGCCGTGGGTCGTGCTGATGATCCGGACGTCGTGGCCCCGCAGGCGGAGGTTCTCGTACAGGTACCGGACGTGCTGATTCACGCCCCCGGGCAACGGATACACGTACGGCGTCACGAGCCCGATCTTCACGACGCCGCGTCCCGTCGATCGGCGAGCTCGGGCGGGTAGCCGAGGTCGCGCCGCCGGCCATCGCGGCGGAGCACACCGCCCACGTTGTCGCGCACGTCCCGGCCGTACTTGCGCAGCTGCCGGCCGAACGTGCCGAGCTGCTCGCCGGCGGGGTGGAAGGTGCCGTGGTGGTGCGTCGTCCGCGTCTCGATCGCGGCCCGGAGGGCGGCGCCGTCGCGACCCTCGAAGGTGGTGTAGCCGACCCCGATAGCCTCGAGCGAGTGGGCGTCGGAGTTGCCAACGCGAGCGAGACCGTGCTCGTCGGCGAAG
>Ga0307312_10000667_pt1 | contig 16639 bp, 16 predicted proteins | sample ER_DNA_202_FD_194489 | JGI IMG/M metagenome (GOLD analysis project Ga0307312, IMG submission 194489) | Bulk soil microbial communities from the East River watershed near Crested Butte, Colorado, United States - ER_DNA_202 | ecosystem: Environmental > Terrestrial > Soil > Floodplain | place... | reverse complement strand
CGCCGAAAAGCTGATCGGTCACGCCGAATCGGAGACACTCGGCCATCCGCTATTGGAGGTGCTGCCCGAACTCGATGACATGATGAAAACCGCGCGCGAGGGCACGCAGCGGCTGGTACAGGGCCAGATCACCATCAACCGCGACGGCCATGAGCGTAACCTTTCGGTTCGCGTCAGCGCTGAACAGACCAGCCATTCGCGCGACAGCTACATCATCACACTTGACGATATTACCGAACTGGTTTCCGCACAGCGGACCTCGGCATGGGCCGACGTCGCGCGCCGCATCGCCCATGAAATCAAAAATCCGCTGACGCCGATCCAGCTTTCGGCCGAGCGTATCCGCCGCAAGTTCGGCAAGGTCATCACTGAAGACAAGGCCGTATTCGAGCAATGCACGGAAACCATTGTGCGGCAGGTCGACGACATCAGGCGGATGGTCGACGAATTCTCGCGCTTTGCGCGGATGCCGAAACCCGTGATCGAAGGCGAGGACGTCGCCGACACCGTGCGGCAGGCCGTGTTCCTGATGCGGGTCGGACATCCCGACATCGATATCCAGGCCGCGATCAAGGAAGAGCCGATGCGGGCGCAATTCGACCGGCGGCTGATTTCGCAGGCGCTGACCAACATCATCAAGAACGCGTCGGAAGCCATTGAGGCCGTCCCGCAGGAGCAGCTGGGGAGGGGGCGTATCGACGTCATCGCCGCGCGCGAGGGCGATGACATCGTGATCGATGTCATCGATAACGGTATCGGCCTGCCGAAGGTGAGCCGGGCGCGTTTGCTCGAACCCTATGTCACGACGAGAGAAAAAGGCACCGGCCTTGGGCTGGCGATCGTCGGCCGCGTGCTGGAAGACCATGGCGGGCGGATCGAGCTCAACGATGCAACGGACATCCGCCCCGGCGCGCGGGGCGCCTGGATGCGGTTGCGCTTTGCCATATCGGGCCACGCACCGAAAGCCGAAATGAAAGAACCGGCTCCCGAAACAAAACAACCGGCATCCGAAACCGACGGACCGGCAGACGCGACTAACAATGAAGCAAACATTGAAGCCGCAACAGGCAACTGACAAGACAGGCGTGACCCATGGCAAATGACATTCTGATTGTCGATGACGAAGCCGATATTCGTGAACTGGTCGCGGGCATTCTTGACGACGAGGGTTTCACCACCCGGACCGCGCGCGACAGCGATTCGGCGCTGGCGGAAATTGCCAATCGCCGCCCGCACCTGGTGTTTCTCGACATCTGGCTGCAGGGCAGCAAGCTCGATGGGCTGCAATTGCTGGAGCAAATAAAGCGGGACCACGCCGATCTGCCGATCGTGATGATCTCCGGACACGGCAATATCGAAACGGCGGTCGCTGCCATCAAGCGCGGGGCGTACGACTTTATCGAAAAGCCGTTCAAGTCCGACCGGCTGATTCTGGTGGCGACGCGGGCGTTGGAAACCTCGCGCCTGAAACGCGAAGTCAAGGAACTCAAGCAACTCGCCCCTGCGGCGAGCGTCCTGACCGGACGCTCGGCCTGCATGAATCAACTGCGCCAGACCATCGAGCGGGCCGCGAAGGCCAATAGCCGCATCCTGATCGTCGGTCCCTCCGGCTCGGGCAAGGAATTGGCGGCACGCACGCTGCATAATGCCTCAGGTCGCGCCGAAGGACCGTTCGTCGTCATCAACGCCGCGGCGATTACGCCGGAGCGCATGGAAGTCGAGCTGTTCGGTATCGAGCAATCCAATGGCGAACATCAGCGCAAGGCCGGTGCGCTGGAAGAAGCCCATGGCGGCACGCTGTTTATCGATGAAATCGGCGACATGCCGCGCGAGACGCAGAACAAGATCCTGCGGGTGTTGGTCGATCAGACGTTCCAGCGCCAAGGGGGCACCACCAAGGTCAATGTCGACGTTCGCATCATTTCTTCGACCGCCCGCAACCTGGAAGAAGAAATCGCGGAAGGGCGATTCCGCGAGGATCTCTTCCATCGGCTGTCGGTAGTGCCGATCCGCGTGCCGCCGCTGTCGGAGCGCCGCGAAGACATTCCCGAACTGATCGACTATTTCATGGACCAGATCTCGGTTGCAACCGGGCTGCCGAGACGCCAGATCGGCCAGGATGCGATGGCGGTATTGCAGTCGCACGTCTGGCCGGGAAACGTCCGGCAGCTTCGCAACAATGTCGAGCGCGTGATGATTCTGGCGGGCGGCGGCCCGGAAGTCATCATAACCGCCGATATGCTGCCGCAGGACGTAGGCTCGATGGTGCCGGCGATGCCGACCAGCAGCAATGGCGAGCACATCATGGGTCTGCCGCTCCGGGAAGCGCGGGAAGTGTTTGAGCGCGACTACCTGATCGCCCAGATCAGCCGCTTCTCCGGCAATATCTCTCGGACCGCGGAATTCGTCGGCATGGAGCGCTCGGCGCTGCATCGCAAGCTCAAGGCGCTCGGCGTCGGCTGAGCGCCGACGATCCATGCATTTGCTTGAGAAAATTTGCCTCTTTCCAGCCGGTTCGGGAGAATTGCCCCCGCGTTCGATGCGACTGGCGCGCGAACTGGCTTGCCTAAAAACCGCGCCTGCCTTCTAATCGCGCTGTCGCTTGCCCGGAGGGGGATCTCGGGGGATGCCGGCAACCGGGGACGCTCCGAAAGAGAGCAACATCGGTTCAATAAAAAGAAGCAAACAAGACTGCGGGATAAAAACAATGGCGGCAGACCGCGCACAAAATCTACAGGACACCTTCCTAAATCACGTTCGCAAAACCAAAACGCCACTGACGATCTTTCTGGTCAATGGAGTGAAGCTGCAGGGGATTGTCACCTGGTTCGACAATTTCTGTCTGCTGCTCCGGCGCGACGGTCATTCGCAGCTTGTTTACAAGCACGCGATCTCGACCATCATGCCGGGCGCTCCGATCCAGCTGTTCGAAGGCGGCGAGGATGCTCCGGCTTGAGAGTGACCTGATTGGAACCCCGAAATCTTGAAGGGGGTGCTGACCGTCCGCGGTCGGCAGGAGGCAGAGACACCGGGCGGGTGATCGTCATCGGCCCTTACCTGCGAATGCGCCGCGGCGATCCCGAGGCGCAAACGGATCATCACACCATGCGCGGCTCCGAGGCGCGGCTTGAGGAAGCCGTGGGTCTGGCGCGTGCCATCGATCTGACGGTCGCGGACGCGCTGATCGCGCCGATCAGTCAGATCCGGCCCGCAACCTACCTCGGCAAAGGCAAGGTCGAGGAGATCGTCGGCCTCATCACCGGGCACGAGATCGAACTGGTGGTGATGGATTGCGCGCTGTCGCCGATCCAGCAGCGCAATCTTGAGAAAGCCTGGAATACGAAGGTTCTCGACCGCACCGGACTGATCCTCGAAATCTTCGGCCGCCGCGCCAAGACCAAAGAAGGCGCGCTGCAGGTCGAACTCGCGCACCTCAATTATCAGCGCAGCCGGCTGGTGCGGTCATGGACCCATCTTGAGCGCCAGCGCGGCGGCTTCGGGTTCATGGGTGGTCCCGGCGAAACCCAGATCGAGGCCGACCGCCGCCTGATCGGGGAGCGCATCACGCGGCTTGAGAACGAAATCAAGAAGGTGCAGGCGACGCGGCGGTTGCATCGCTCCGGCAGGCAGCGGGTGCCGTATCGCGTGGTGGCGCTGGTCGGTTACACCAATGCCGGAAAGTCGACGCTGTTCAACCGCCTGAGCAGGTCCGACGTGCAGGCCGCCGACATGCTGTTTGCGACGCTCGATCCGACGTTGCGCGCGCTCAATCAGCCGCATGGCGGCAAGGCGATGCTGTCGGATACCGTCGGATTCATCTCCAACCTGCCGACACAACTGGTTGCGGCATTTCGTGCGACGCTGGAGGAGGTGATGCAAGCCGATCTCATACTCCACGTCCGCGACATCTCGCATGAAGACGCCGACGCTCAGCAACGCGACGTCGATACCGTGCTGCGTCAGCTTGGCATCGATCCGGATGCGGGGCAGCGTATTCTCGAAGTCTGGAACAAGATCGACCGCTTCGATTCCGATGAGCGTGAAAACTTGCGAAACATCGCCGCCCGCCGGCCGGCGGAGCGCCCCTGTTTCCTGGTTTCCGCCCAGACCGGGGAGGGGATCGACACTCTACGCGCCGCGATCGAAGAGCGGCTGGCCGCCACGCGTATGACGCTTGACCTCACGATCGACGCATCCGACGGCGCCGGCATCAGCTGGCTGCATCGCAACTCGGAAATCCTCAACAAGGAATTTCACGACGGCCGCTATGACATGACCGTGCGGGTCGACGAGACAAAACGCGACATCGTGGTCAATCGTTTCGACGCGGTACCGCATGATCTCGCAGTCGTCCCCGCGAAAGCGGGGACCCATAACCACAGGCGCTAGTGATTACGAAAGGTTTCTACCCGAGTGCCTAAAACGACAGGCCGCGGCGTATGGGTCCCCGCTTTCGCGGGGACGACCTAAGGAAAATTCACTCTTCGCCCTTCGCCTCATTCCACAACGCGTCCATCTCATTGAGTGAAGCGCTCTCAAGCGAACGGCCCCGTGCCGCGAGCGCGCGTTCGATGTAGCCAAAACGGCGTTCGAACTTTGCATTGGTACCGCGCAAGGCGTGCTCCGGATCGGCGCCGACATGCCGCGCGAGGTTGACCAGTGCGAACAGGAGATCGCCGGTCTCTTCGGCGAGCGCCTCGGCGTCGCCACGATCGAGCGCGGTCTCGATCTCGTCGGCCTCCTCGCGAATCTTGTGCAGCACCGCGCGCGGATCGTTCCAGTCGAAGCCGACCTTTGAGGCCTTGCGCTGTAATTCCATCGCCCGCGCCAGCGCCGGCTGCCCGGTCTTGACGCTCGACAACAAGGATTTGTGTGCTGCCTCCGCCGGAGGCCGCCGCGCGGCGCGCTCGGCTTTCTCCTCGGCCTTGATGCGGTCCCAGGCGCCTTTGACATCCGACGGGCTCAGCCGCCCGTCCTTGTCGGCGAACACATGCGGATGTCTTCGAATCATTTTGCGCGTGATCGCCTCGACCACGTCGCCGAACGAAAATGCATTCTGCTCCTCGGCCATGCGGGCATGAAACACCACCTGCAGAAGGAGATCGCCGAGTTCGTCACGCAAATCGTCGAGATCACCGCGCGCGATGGCGTCGGCGACTTCATAGGCTTCCTCAATCGTATAGGGCGCGATGGTTGAAAAATTCTGTTCGAGATCCCACGGGCATCCGCTGCCGGGCGTGCGCAGCATCGCCATGATTTCGAGCAAGCGGGAAATATCGCGGGAAGGGGTCATCGTGCACCTTGGCCTGAAGAAGATCAGGCTTTATGCCGCAAGACGCGCGCCCATCCCAGCGAAACGAGCAGACGGGCCGCGATTTCCACCGCTCGGCTGAGGAATCGATGAGTGTGTCGGATGCTGCGCCGGTTGCGGGGTTCGCGTCATCGTCCGCAAAACCGGACGATCCAGTATTCCAGAGCTCTGGTGATCAATCGTGAGGCCGCGGCGTACTGGACACCCGCCTTCGCGGGTATGACGGGTTTTTACCGAGCGATGCGGTGCCTCTGACCCGCGAACAGTAACGCTCACGCCTTTGCAAAATCCTCCGGTTTCAATTCGATCGGCGAACCGTGCGGCGTGCGATCGGCGGCGTGATCCCAGGCATCGCGATAGCGGTGCAGGGTATCGGACGTCGCGACGCCCTTGGCGGCGATCAGTCTCTCCAGCGTCGCCAGCCAATGCCGGTAGTAGGTCTCGCCGGTGTCGGGATCGCCCTGTGCCTGCGCGCGCTTGATTTCGTCGGCAAGCGTCTCGGCCCATTCGTTCCAGGTGAATAGTCCACGCGCGTGCAGCGCGAGCGCCATGGCAAAGGCCTGCGCTTCCCAGGGCTCGCGAAACACCGGCCCATCGTCGTCACGGGGAACGCCGGGCACGGTGCGGGTCGCGTCGAGCGCAGCGGCGGCGTTGATCATGCCGCCTCCAGATAGGGCTCGAACGCATCGATGGATATCTTCACGGTCGGGTCGGCGTCCGGGCCCCATAACTCGGCGCCTTCGAACACGACTGTGTAGAGCCATTGCGGATTTTCGCCGGATCCGGTGGCGGCTGAATCCGGAAACACATGGCAGCCGAGGTCGCGTTCGACCACGCCGACATGGCCGCGCGCATAGCGCGGCAGCCGCGTATGTGTTGCGGGATGAATGTTCTTCGCGCGCACACGATCGCCCTGCTTGAACTTCGCCGGCGCATGTGCGGCACGCCCGAATTTGCCACGTACCATGACGCGCTCGACATCATTAAGCGTGAATTTGCCGCGCTTGAGCGGTTTTGCTGGATCCATCGCGTGGCCGGCGTCGATTTCGCCCGCTGCAATGTAGCCCCTGTCAATCAGCACGGCTTCCAGCCCGAGCAGCCATTTCTTGTAATATGAACTGGCGAGATAGACGTGGGGCGGCAATGTCTCGCGATAGAGGCGCGAGGCATCGATGTTGAAGGCGCCGGCTGCGATCATCGCCCGGACCATCGCCAGCACGCGCGCTTCCCATTCGGCATGAAACATCGGCTCGTTCGGCTCGGGATCGACCTTGCCGAAACCGTCCATGCCGCCCATGTCGTGCACGCCATTCACGATGGCGCTCCTGGGGTTCTCGGAAATCCGGTGCCGATCATCGAATCCCGCGTCACGAGCTCGGCGAGCTGTTGCTCGCTCCAGCCCTCGGTGCCTTCGGGCCGCATCGGCAGTACCAGGAAACGTGTCTCTGCGGTCGAATCCCACACGCGGATTTCGGTTTCCTTCGGCAAGGTAACGCCAAAGTCGGCGAGCACGCCGCGGGGGTCCTTCACGGCTCGGGAACGATAGGGTGCTGCCTTATACCAGACCGGAGGAAGCCCCAGCATTTCCCAGGGATAACAGGAGCACAGCGTGCACACGACCATATTGTGACGCCGCGGCGTGTTCTCGACGGCGACCAGATGATCGCCGACCCGGCTGACATGACCGAGCGTGCTCACCGCCTTGGTGGCGTCATCCAGCAGGGCCTGCCTGAAGGCAGGATCGGACCAGGCCTTTGCGACAACCTGCGCGCCATTGTGCGGGCCGATCTTGGTTTCGTAGGCCTGGATGATGGCATCGAGCGCGGCCGGATCGACATAGCCCTTCTCGGTTAAAATCGTCTCGAGGGCGCGCACGCGCAGTTCGGTCTCGGACAGTTCCGAATGGTCGTGGTCGTGGTGATGATCGGAGCCGGTCATGGGCTTTAAGCATAGGCGCAATATTCGGTCGCTGTCGAGGTCAGCCTTAGGAGCTTGAGGCGCGAGCGTTCCGGCCATTTATGAGCTATCGTTTGAAAAAACAGCGGGCAGGGAGCGCGGACGTTGACGGATTTTGTGACGATCGAAAAGGGCCTCGGGCCGGAGGGGCGCATCGCCGTGGTGCGCTTCGACCGTGGCGACGGCATCAATGCGCTGTCGCCCGAGGCGCTGCGCCAACTCACCAACGCCGCGCGCAGCTTCGAGGACGACGCCGACACCTCGGTTGTTGTTCTCACGGGCGGGCCCAAGGCATTCAGCGCTGGCTTTGACCTGAAAGATGCCGAAGGCCGCTCGCGGAGAACCATGGACGTCGGTTCCTTGCGCCGGCACCTGAAACTTGGACCGCGGCTGACCCGCGCCTGGCAGGAGATGGAGCAGATCACCATCGGCGCCATCGAAGGCTTTTGCATCGGCGGCGGCGTGGCGCTGGCGGTGGCACTCGACTTTCGCGTCATGGGCCGCGACGCCCATCTGCGGGTGCCCGAGATCGGGCTCGGCATGAACATGAGCTGGCAGAGCATCCCGCGCATGCTGCATCTGATCGGACCGGCCCGCACCAAGCAGGCGGTGATCCTGGCCGACCAGCGCATCTCGGCGGCGGAAGCCTACGAATGGGGGCTGGTGGAAGAAGTGGCCGATCCGGGCACCTCGTTCGATGCCGCGATGACGCTTGCCGCAAAAATCGCGGCGCAGCCGCCGCTGTCGGTCGCCATGACTAAATTGACGGTCAACCGCCTGGCGCACGCGCTCGACGATCTCGCCAGTCACATGGACGTCGACCAGTTCGCGCTGGCGAGTTTTAGCGAGGATCACAAAGAGGGCGTCGCCGCGTTCCTCGAGCGGCGCAAGGCGCGCTTTCGGGGGCGTTAGCGCGATACGGAACGCACGGTCCTTTGAAATCTGCAATGCGCATGATCACGTGGATGTGCGGGCAAGGCCCGGGCTTGCGTTGGGGCGCGGGGCATCGGCAGCTGAACAACATCAGGCTTCTGCAGATTGAAGCAAATCCGGTGCATTCACAGCAATAGAGCCAAAGTCATTGCGAAGCGGATGGATAGATTTCCGTCAGCACCCGGTCTGTCGCAAACGCCGTTCTGTAAACAACGACGTCGCGAGAGCAAGCGTAACGCTGCCGCAGGGCGGTCGCGCTGCCGGGACCTCAACGTCTCGCAACTTAGGAGCAATCCGTGGCCAAACGTCCCACCCTCACCACCGACAGCGGCATGCCGGTCGCTGACAACCAGAACAGCATCACGGCGGGTCCGCGCGGCCCGCTGCTGATGCAGGACTTCGTTCTGTTCGAGAAGCTTGCCCACCAGAATCGCGAGCGCATTCCCGAACGCGGCCAGCACGCCAAGGGTTCGGGCGCCTATGGCACGCTGACCATCACACACGACATCACGAAATACACAAAGGCCAAGGTATTACAGAAGGGCAAAAAGACCGAAGCCTTCCTGCGCTTCTCGACGGTGGCCGGCGAGCGCGGCGCCGCCGATGCCGAGCGCGACGTGCGCGGCTTCGCGCTGCGCTTCTATACCGAGGAAGGCAACTGGGACATGGTCGGCAACAATACGCCGATATTCTTCGTGCGCGACGCGCTGAAATTTCCTGACTTCATCCACACCCAGAAGCGGCACCCGAGAACCAACATGCGGTCGCCGACCGCGATGTGGGATTTCTGGTCATTGTCGCCGGAGAGTCTGCACCAGGTCACCATTCTGATGTCGGACCGCGGCCTGCCGCAGAGCTACCGCAACATCGATGGTTTTGGATCGCACACCTACTCGTTCATCAACGCAAAGAATGAACGCCACTGGGTCAAGTTTCATTTCAAGACCATACAGGGCATCAAGAACTGGACCAATGCCGAGGCCGCCGAGAAGGTCGCCCAGGACCGTGAGACCCATCAGCGCGACCTCTTCGAGTCGATCGAAAAAGGCGATTTCCCGAAATGGAAATTCTCCGTGCAGATCATGCCGGAGAGCGATGTCGGCAAGCACTGGTACAACCCTTTCGACCTTACCAAAGTATGGCCGCACAAGGATTACCCGCTGATCGAGGTCGGCGTGCTCGAGCTCAACCGCAATCCCGAGAACTATTTCGCTGAAGTCGAGCAGGCCGCGCTCTCGCCCGCGAACATTGTGCCCGGCATCAGCCATTCGCCGGACAAGATGCTGCAGGCGCGTATCTTCTCCTACGCCGATGCGCACCGCTACCGCGTCGGCGTCAACGCCGATCAGCTTCCCGTCAACAAGCCGCGTTGCCCCGTGCACACTTACAACGCCGATGGTGCCATGCGGCTCGCGGGCAACCCGAATCCTGACGCCTATTACGAGCCGAACTCGTTCAACGGCCCCGTGCAGGACGAGCGCTTCCGCGAGCCGCCGCTGAAAATCTCCGGCGACGCCGACCGCTACAATCACCGCGAGGGCAACGACGACTATCGTCAACCCGGCGACTTGTTCCGGCTAATGACGGCCGGCCAGAAGGAGCAGCTCTTCCAGAACTACAAGGCAGCGATGCAAGGGGTGCCGGTCGAGATCGTGAAGCGGCAGATCGTCCGCTGCTACAAGGCCGATCCCGGATACGGCGCTGGCGTCGCCAAGGCGATGGGCATCAATTTCACGCCGCAGATGATCGCTGCCGAGTAACGCCACTCACCTGGCCGGCGGCGCGCCCTCGTGCCGTCGGCCACCCCAACCAACGTGTCGGTCCTTGGCGCAAACCTGATCGCGCCAAGCGGCGCTCGCTCATCTGTGGAGATCAACAATGTCCAACCGAATTGCACCCAAGCTCCTTGCGGAGTTCATCGGCACCTTCGCGTTCGTGTTCATCGGCGCCGGCACCGCGGCCATCGTAGGCGAAGGCGTCGGCCTGCCCGGTATTGTCGCGATTGCCTTCGCCCACGGCCTGGCCATCATGGCCTTCGCCTTCGCCTACGGTTCCGTGTCCGGCGGGCATATGAACCCCGCCGTCACTGTAGGCGTGCTCGCCGCCGGCGCAATGAGCGTCGGGGAGGCGATTGGCTATATCGTCAGTCAGCTCATTGGCGGTATCGCCGGCGCGCTGTTGTTGCGGACCGTGCTGGGGGGAGCGGAGACCGGCCTCGGCATGCCCGCACTCGCGCACAACCTCGCCCTCGGCGCCACGTCCCTCACGATCACGCCGGAAGCCGGCTTCACGATCGAGGCCTTGCTCGCCTTTTTCCTGGTCACGGTGGTGCTCAGCACGGCCGTGGCAGGCCGCGCCGGCAGCCTCGCGCCGCTGGCGATCGGCTTGACGCTGACGTTCAACATCCTGATGGGTGGGGCCCTCACGGGAGCTCCCTTCAACCCGGCGCGGGCGCTAGGGCCGATGGTAGCGACCGGCAATTTCAGCGATGCGTGGCTGTACCTGACCGCCCCGATCGTCGGCGCCATCGTCGCTGCTCTTCTGCACACGGGCCTCGTGCGGCTAGCCCGGGAGAGGGCGGCCGAGCCGGGCAGGGCGGCCCAGTCGCCCGCCGAATGAGTCCCATGCGACCTCATCCCCTCAAGGTCGTCTGAGTAAAAATAAAAAATAGCAGGCCCGGCTCGTCAGCCAGGCCTGAGAGTTTGGAGCACACACAGGAGCTGCGGCGACCGTCTTACGCCGCCTTGGGGAGTTGTCCGTGCGGATCGATGACGAATTTGTTCGCGACGCCGGCGTCGAAGTTCTTGTAGCCTTCCGGCGCCTGCTCAAGACTGATCACCTTGACGTTGACGATCTCGGCGATCGGCAGTCGGTCCCAAAGTATCGCCTGCATCAGTTGCCGGTTGTATTTCAGCACCGGCGTTTGGCCGGTGTGGAGGGTGTGGGACTTTGCCCAACCGAGACCGAGGCGCAGGCTGAGATTGCCATGTTTCGCTGCCTGCTCCTTGGCGCCGGGGTCGTCGGTTACATACAGGCCGGGAATGCCGATCGCCCCGGCTGCCCGGGTGATCTCCATCAGGCTGTTCAGAACGACAGCCGGCGCTTCGATGACCTTGCCGTCTGTTCCTTGCGCCTTTGCTTCGAAGCCGACGCAGTCGATGGCGCAATCGACTTCGGGAACGCCGAGGACGTCGGCGACGAGCTCGCCCAGGCGATCGTGCCGGGTCAGGTCGATCGGCTCGAAGCCAACCTTCCTGGCGTGAGCGAGCCGCTCCTGGTTCATGTCGCCGATCAACACGGCTGCCGCGCCAAGGATGCGCGCGGACGCAGCGGCCGCGAGGCCGACCGGCCCCGCGCCGGCGACGTAGACCGTCGATCCGACGCCGACCTTGGCGGTAACGGCGCCGTGGAATCCCGTCGGCAGAATATCGGAGAGGCAGGTCAGATCCCGGATCTTCTCCATCGCCCGCGCCTTGTCCGGAAATTTCAGCAGATTGAAATCGGCGTAGGGCACCATCACGTAGTCGGCCTGCCCGCCGATCCATCCGCCCATATCGACATATCCGTAGGCGCCTCCGGCACGCTCCGAGTTGACGTGAAGGCAGACGCCGGTGTCGCCGTCGCGACAGGTGCGGCAGCGGCCGCATGCGACGTTGAATGGCACTGACACGAGGTCGCCGATCTCGAGATACTCGACGTCACGGCCTTTCTCGATCACTTCGCCGGTGATCTCGTGTCCGAGCACCATGCCGGCCGGCGCGGTTGTGCGGCCGCGGACCATGTGCTGGTCGGAACCGCAGATATTCGTCGTTGCGACCTTGAGAATGACGCCGTGGTCGATCGTCTTTCCGGCCGGATTGCGAAAGCTTGGAAAGTCGATCTTCTGAACTTCGACGCTGCCGGGTTTGAGGTACACCACGCCGCGATTGGAATTCGAAGGCATCTGCAGTCTCCTTTGGGTTCTAACGCCGAGCTAAATTGCGAGGGCGGAGTTTCCGTCGGCCGAGGGGCGCGATCGGCGTCCGATCGCCCCAAGCCCGCATCAGATGGGTGGCTCGAAGATATTTATCCGCCGGAAAATGACTTTGGCCGTTTTGCTGCGAACCGCCCGGCCTTGCGCTAATTATCGGTGGTATCAGGCCCTGAATGCGCAGGATGACGTGTGAGCGCTTACGCGCTGCCAATGAAAATCGAACACGAGAACTTCAAACAATCGTGACGGTCAGGCGTCAACTCAGCGTGAGAGCGATAGGCTCCTCGTCTTGGTCGTCACTACCATCCCAGCAAGGGTGGTACGCGGCACCGCGCAGATCGCCATTGGGTGTGAAACGCCCAGGGCTGAAGCAGGCGTCATCAGCAGCGAGTGAATCTAACAATGGCCAGCTCCACGGAAACGACCTTCAATCAATCCACTTCTCTGCTGCCCCCTCCCGCACGTCCGGTAGCCAAACATCACCGGCCCGCAGGACTGCATCCAGAACGTGAAGCTCGCTCGATCGTCGACTACTCGCCGTCCGAGATCGTCAGACGCTGTTCCGCGGCCTGGTCGGGCTTAATCGTGGAAACGGTCCAGGTCATGCGGCACAAGCCATTCGAATATGGATTCCGGGCTCCCTGCCACCTGCTCATTGCGGCAGAGCTCGCGGAGCGCTACGACGGTGAGACCTTTGTGGAAGGCCTGCCGCGGTCGACGCTGCGCGATTTCACCCACAAGCTGACCTTCGTTCCAGCCGGGCATGATTTTCATGGGTCGCAGTGGCCGCGCGCACTGGCGCGTACAACCTATTTCTATATCGATCCGCGCGGACCTCTCGCCGACCCGGCGCTGCGGTTCGGGGAGATCAATTTCAAGCCGCGCCTGTTCTTTTACGACCGCGCTCTCTGGGAGACCGCTCTCAAGCTCAAGTCGCTGGTCGAAAACCCGGGCTCGATGCCTCGCCAATACGCCGAAGCGCTCGGTATCGTGCTGACGCACGAGCTCGTTCGGATCAACGGCGACGCTGCACGCCGCAGGCCGGTCAGCCGTGGCGGCCTCGCCCACTGGCAGCAAAAGCGTGTGGCGGCCTATATCGAGGAGCATATTGCCGGCAACATCCCGCTCGCGACCATGGCCGAGCTGGTACGGCTGAGCCCGTACCATTTCTGCCGCTCGTTCAAGTGCTCCTTCGGCATGCCGCCGCACAGATACCACGCGCATCGCCGAATCGAACGGGCCAAGCAGCTATTGGCTAATCGTGAGCTGCCCATCACCGCGATCGCGCTCGATATCGGATTCAGCGACACCAGCACGTTCACCGCCGCGTTTCACAGGCTGACCGGTCAAACCCCGACCAGTTACCGTCGCAATCTCGATTGAACAGGGTGGGGGCGGTTGCTCGATGGAGATGCTATCGATAGACCTCGGCGACAAAGTCGATGAAGGCGCGAAGTTTCGGGGTCATTTTTCGATTCTCCAGCCAGACGATGTGCCGCGGGCGGGACTGGATTTTGTAGTTTGAGAGCAGCGCCTGCAGACGTCCCTCTGCGATATCCTCGGCAACGAGCTCGGCACGCTGCATCACGATGCCCGCACCTGCCAGGGCCGCATACCGGATCCCGAATCCGTTATTGATCTGAAGGCGGCTTTTAATGTCGACATACACTTCGCCTTCGGGGCCGAAAAAGCTCCACCGTCGTCCGTCGGGCCAATCCGGATAGCTCAGGCATTCGTGCTCGACGAGATCCTTCGGGTGCGCGGGCGTGCCGCGCTCGGCGAGATACTCCGGCGCCGCGCAGACAACCGCTTTGTAGGGCGAGAGCGACCTCGACATTATCGTGGAATCGGTGAGCGCGCCGACGCGGATGGCGGCATCGATGCCGTCCTCGACCAGGTCGACCAGGCGGTCGCTCAGCGTCAACTCCACCGTCACGTCGGGATAGATCTTCATGAACTTCACGATCGCAGGCGCAAGACTGTGAGATCCAAAAGCGATCGGAGCCGCGACCCGCAACCTTCCGCGCGGCGCCCTCAAGGCTTCTTCAGCCAGCGCGTCTCCGGCTTCGGCTTCCTCCAGCAAACGACGACAATGATCGAGGTAGTTTCGTCCGAGCTCGGTCAGGCTCTGCCGGCGGGTCGAGCGGTTGATCAACCTTGATCCCAGCCGTTCCTCGAGATGCCGCATGTGTTTGCCGATCATGGTCGCCGAAAGCCGAAGGTCCTTGGCGGCGGCGGCAAACGAGCCGAGATCGGCGACCTTCACGAAGACGGACATACTCGTCAGGCGGTCCATGATTGCAAACCAATGGTGTTTTTAGAACGCACTGTTCACAGGTTTATAGCTCAATAGTAACGATTTAACATAGGTGGATCAACCCGTGGAGGCGGTAGATGCAGTTCGATTTCAAGGAAATGTCCCCGCCCGAGCGATACAAGTTGCTGTTGGCGACCGTGCTGCCCCGGCCCATTGCGTGGATCACGACCAGGGACGCCAACGGTGCCGTCAACGCCGCGCCGTTTTCGTTCTTCAATGTCTTTGGCAACGACCCCGCGACGGTTGGGGTCGGTATCGGCAGCAAGGGACCGCGTGAACCCAAGGACACGCGGCTAAACATTCGCGCCAACGAGCAGTTCGTCGTCAATCTTGTACCGTTCTCACTCGCGCAGGAAATGCGGATCACCTCGATCGCGTTTCCGAAAGGGGTCGAAGAGGCGAAGGAGGCCAAGCTCAATCTCGCACCGTCCGAACGGGTGGAAGTCCCCCGCATTGCGCAAGCGCCGGTTTCGATGGAATGCACGCTGATGCAGGAAATCCGGTTAGGCGGCTTCAGCCTGGTGCTAGGACAGATTCTGCTGGTTCACGTTCACGACGAGGCGGTCATCGATCGGGAGCGTCAATACATCGACGCGAGCAAGCTCGATCTGATCGGCCGCATGGAAGGCGCCTGGTACACAAAGACGACCGAACGATTTGAAATGCCTCCAATCGCTCTGAACGATTGGAACAGTCGAACGGTCGCCGATGTCGTGTAGCGCCTGCGCAATGGGGAGCCAAGCCCATGAACGAATTGCTTGCCCGAATCTGGACGCGCATGGCGGCACGGATCGCTGGCGTGGGTATGAAAAGGTCGAGGCCACGATTGTAAGCGGCGGCGGCTTCTTCGCGCTCAAGGGCGTGCTGCAGGATTCAAACCCGCGCCGCATGACGGCGTGGCTGCATGAGGAACGCTCCTCGGTGTCGCCCTACGGGGCTCCCGATCAGCGCACGATGTTCACACCGGAACGGATCGCCATCGAGAAGCTCGATGGCACGCTGGTTGCCGAGCGCCACGCGCCCAGGGACTCCTTTGCCGGCCATCAGATGCACACCCCATGGGACCCGCTGCATCGTGCCTATTTCAACGGCGAGGCCATGTGGACCTATCTCACCACGCCGTTTCTGCTTGCGATGGACGGCGTGCGGGTCGAGGAGACCGAGCCGTGGCGGGAGGGCGCAGAAACCTGGCGCGTGCTACGCGCCTATTTTCCCGGTTCGATCGAGACGCATAGCCTGATCCAGGATTGTTTCTTCGGGGAGGACCTGCTGCTGCGGCGTCACGACTATAGCGTGAATGTCGCGGGCGGATTTCCGGCCGCACAATTGACGTCAGACTATGTGACGGCGAACGGCATTAGCCTTCCCACCAAGCGCCGCGCCTACACGCGCGGTGCAGACCGCCGGCCGATTACGGAAATGCTGATGGTGTCGATCGATATCAGCGAGGTCGGGTTCCAGTAGCGGCGCTGTCCTCCAATCGAGGGTGCGACTGCGGCGATTGAACTGATCGATCCCGGATTTATGATCGGGATCCCAGGTTTCGCTGGCAGCGATCAATTACAATTGTTGGAAGCCGTGCGACGATCCCGGTTGCGGGAGAAGCGATCGTTGTATCTTTTGCACGGTAGGCCTGGGTGCCGCGCTTAGCTGATCGCAAATCGCGTCAACCGCCGGCTGGGTCCATCTTAGCCATCGAGCGCAGGAGAAGGCTTTATGTTTATCGCAATGAATCGCTTTCGCGTTGCCAAGGGCTCTGAGATGGCCTTCGAGCAGGTCTGGATTTCCCGCGACAGCCACCTCGACAAGGTACCAGGTTTTGTCGAGTTTCATCTTCTCAAAGGGCCGGAGGCTGAGGACCACACGCTTTATGCCTCTCACACCGTCTGGGAAAACCGTGCCGTCTTTGAGGCGTGGACCAAGTCCGAGGCCTTTCGGGCGGCGCATCACAAGGCCGGCGACAACAAGCCGCTCTATCTCGAACACCCGCAGTTCGAGGGCTTCGAGGTGCGCCAGACGGTGAGGCGCGGCAAGGCTGAGGTGGCGTGACGCTTTTGCCAGAGAGACGTCGCGTGGGCGAGGGAGGGCGGTGTTGGCGGCAAGGAAGGTCCAGAACGGGAGAGATAGCACATGCGTATCGAACCTGTCT
>Ga0307312_10000665_pt1 | contig 16640 bp, 15 predicted proteins | sample ER_DNA_202_FD_194489 | JGI IMG/M metagenome (GOLD analysis project Ga0307312, IMG submission 194489) | Bulk soil microbial communities from the East River watershed near Crested Butte, Colorado, United States - ER_DNA_202 | ecosystem: Environmental > Terrestrial > Soil > Floodplain | place... | reverse complement strand
GGTGACTACGGAGATCCGGACAACTTCCTCGGAACGTTCTTCCGGAACTTCAACCCGCAGTTCGGGTACCACAATGCGGCTATCGAGGGCATCCTGAACAGGGCGCTCAACCAGCCGAACTTCGCCAAGCGGGTGAAGCTCTACCAGCAGGCGAACATCATGATCATGAAGTACCTGCCAGGTGTTCCGTACGCGCATGCGACCCCAGCACTCGGGGCCGAGAAGCGTGTGACGAGGCTGATCGCAACGCCGGTGGGCGGCGTCTGGTTCCAGAACGCTGGATTCGGAGGTCAGTAGCAGATAGACACTCAGCCGGCGAACGACTGACCAATGCTTCGGTATGTCGTTCGCCGGCTGTTGTTGCTTGTCCCGATTCTCCTCGGCGTGTCGATCCTGATCTTCTTCTGGGTCCACGCGCTGCCGGGTAACCCGGCCTCGGCGCTGCTCGGCGAGCGCGCGACGCCTGAGCTCGTCCAGCAGTACAAGGAGCGCTACGGGCTCAACCGCCCGTTGCCGTTGCAATACGTCGACTACCTGAAAGTGACAGTCGTCGACGGAGACCTCGGCACGAGCATCTCGTCGCGCCGCACGGTCACCTCGGAGATCAGGCGTCGCTTCCCGGCCACGATCGAGCTTGCCTTCGCCGCGATGATCTTCGCGGTCGGCATCGGCCTGCCGCTCGGCTTCTTCGCGGCGAAGCGGTACGGCGGGGTCTTCGACCACCTCAGCCTCGTGGGCTCGCTGATCGGGATCTCGATCCCGATCTTCTTCCTCGCGATCATTCTCAAGTACTTCTTCGCCGTGCGGTGGCACCTGTTGCCGAGCGTCGGCCGCGAAGACGTGCTGAGCAGCAACGAGCATCCGACCGGCTTCTACGTCCTCGACGGGATCATCACTGGCAACTGGGCTGCGTCCTGGGACGCAATCAGGCACCTGATCCTGCCGGCGATCGCGCTGGGGTCGATCCCGCTGGCAATCATCATGCGCATCACGCGAGCTTCGACCCTCGACGTGCAGAACGAGGACTATGTGCGCACGGCCCGCGCGAAAGGGTTGGCCCCCCATACCGTCGACCGGCGCCACGTTCTGCGGAACGCCCTGCTGCCGGTGTCGACCATCATCGGCCTTCAGACCGGGCTTCTGTTGTCGGGCGCGGTGCTGACGGAGACTGTGTTTGCCTTCCCGGGGATGGGTTCGTGGTTACGCGACGCGATCTTCAATAGCGACTATCCCGCGCTGCAGGGAGGAATCCTCTTTCTCGCGATCGTGTTCGTGCTGGTGAACCTGCTCGTCGACATCTCCTACGCGATCATCAACCCGCGAATCCGGTACAGCTGATGTCCGTCGCCGAAATCGAAGGCCTGGAGATTGGCCACCAGGCGCCGTCCGGGCTCTGGAGCGAAGCGCGCTACCGCCTGATCCGGAACCCCGGCGCAGTCCTCGGTGCCTTCTTCGTCTCCATCTTCGTCACGGTCGCGATCTTCGCGCCTCTGATCGCAACGTACGGGCCGAAAGAACAGAACCTCGATCTACTGAAGAACGGCGAGCCGGTCGGACCGACCGCGGGCCACTGGTTCGGGATTGATCTGCTCGGTCGCGACGAGTTCTCTCGCATCGTCTACGGCGCCCGCTACTCGCTGTTGATCGGCGTCGTCTCCGTCGCCATCGGCCTCTCGGTCGGGATGTTGCTCGGTGCGACGGCCGGCTACCTCGGCGGCGCCGTCGATTCGACGATCATGCGCGCGATGGACGTCATGCTCGCAATCCCCGGCCTGCTGTTTGCGATCGGGATCGTGGCCGCGCTCCAACCGGGTTTGTGGCAGGTGATGCTCGCCGTCGGGATCGTCAACATCCCGATCTTCGCGCGCCTGCTGCGCGGCTCCGTCCTGGCGCAGAAGGAAAACGACTTCGTTCTGGCCGCCCGTTCGGTGGGGGTTCGCCGCCGGGGGATTCTCTTCGGCCACATTCTCCCGAACTCCGTCTCACCTTTGATCGTGCAGGGAACGCTCGCAATGGCCACCGCGATCATCGACGTGGCCGGCCTCGGTTTCCTCGGGCTCGGTCCACAGGATCCGGCGACCCCGGAATGGGGGACGATGCTCGCCAACGTGAACGACTACCTCGCGACGGCGCCTTTCCTGGCGATCATCCCCGGCATCGCGATCATCCTTTCCGTTCTCGGGTTCAACCTCATTGGCGACGGCTTGCGCGAGGCGCTCGATCCCAAGCTGCGCTCACGTGGCTAGAGACCCGCTCCTCTCCGTCGAGGACCTCCACGTCCACTTCTGGACACGGCGTGGCACGGTGCACGCGGTCAACGGCATCTCCTTCGACATCGCCCGGGGGGAGACGCTCGGGATCGTCGGCGAATCAGGCTGCGGCAAGAGTGTCACCTCGCTTGCCATCCTCGGCCTGCTCGCGCGGAACGGACGAGTCGAGTCCGGCGCCGCCGTGTTCGAGGGAACGAATCTCATCAACCAGAGCGACCGTGCGCTTCGTCGCATTCGCGGGCGGGAGATCGCCATGATCTTCCAGGACCCGATGACCTCCCTCAACCCGGTCCTGACGATCGGACGACAGATCAGGGAGGCACTCGAAACGCATTTCGACATGGATCGCAAAGAGGCCGAGGCGAAGGCGGCCGAGGCTCTCGACCGGGTCGGAATCCCCAGTGCCAAGGCTCGCCTTGATGACTATCCGCATCAGTTCTCCGGCGGCATGCGGCAGCGCGCGATGATCGCGATGGCGCTCGCCTGCAAGCCGAAGCTGCTGATCGCCGACGAACCGACCACAGCGCTCGACGTCACGATTCAGGCCCAGATCCTCGATCTGCTTCGTGAGCTCGTGACCGAGGAAGACGCGGCGCTGATCCTGATCACGCACGACCTCGGAGTCGTCGCGGGGATGTGCGAGCGCGTGAACGTGATGTACGGGGGGATGTTCATGGAGACGGGCTCGGCCGAGCAGCTCTTTGGCAGCCCACGCCATCCGTACACGCTCGGCCTGCTCCAGAGCGTGCCGCGGCTGGACGCAGGACAGCGCGCGCGGCTGCACCCCATCGAAGGCTCGCCGCCGAACATGTTGCAACCGCCTGCGGCCTGTCCTTTCCAGCCACGCTGTCGTTTCGAGGTGGACGAGTCGCGCAAGTCGGTGCCATTGCTCGTCGAGGTGGAGCGGGGACACAAGGTGGCCTGTTTCAACCCGGTGCCGGCCGAAGAGTGGCAGCGCGAGCGTGAGGCGGCGACGGCGTGACGCACGCGGCGAACGGCGCCGGCCCACTCGTCCAGCTCGAGCACCTCAAGGTCTATTTCCCGATCAAGAGCGGCCTCATTCTCGACCGGCATGTGGGAGACATCCGCGCGGTCGACGACATCTCCTTGACGATCAAGAAAGGAGAGACCGTCGGGCTCGTCGGCGAGTCCGGCTGTGGCAAGTCCACGGTCGGACGCGCGATCATCCGGCTCTACAAACCGACCGAGGGAACCATCCACTTCGACGGACAGGACATCTCGCAGCTCAATGAGGCCGAGCTGAGGCCTCTGAGACGGCGTATGCAGATGGTCTTCCAGGATCCCTATGCGTCGCTCAACCCTCGTCACAGCGTCGGGCGCATCATCGGAGAGCCGCTACGCAGTCACGGGCTCGCGAATCGGCGCGAGTCGAACACGCGTGTGCGCGAGCTCCTGCAGATCGTCGGACTACCTGCCGACGCCGCGGGCCGCTATCCGCACGAGTTCTCCGGCGGTCAGCGCCAGCGGATCGGTCTCGCCCGGGCGATCGCGGTCAATCCCGATTTCATCGTCGCCGACGAACCTGTGTCGGCGCTCGACGTCTCGATTCAGGCGCAGATCATCAACCTCCTCGAGAACCTGCAGGAGGAGTTCGACCTCACCTATCTGTTCATCGCACACGATCTCGCGGTGGTGCGGCACATCTCGGACCGCATCGCAGTGATGTATCTCGGCTGGATAGTCGAGGTCTCTTCCGCGGCCGAGCTCTACGAGAACCCTCTGCACCCGTACACGATCTCGCTCCTGTCGGCGGTGCCGATTCCCGATCCCGTCATCGAGAAGCAGCGCAGACCACTCCTCCTTGCCGGCGATCTGCCGAGCCCGGCGAATCCACCGGCGGCGTGCAGGTTCCACACGCGCTGCCCGTTCGTGCAGCCGACCCGCTGCCGGGAGGAGGTGCCGCCGCTCCGCAAGTTCTCGACCGGCCACGAGGTCGCGTGCCACTGGGCCGAGGAGATCAAGGAAGGGCGGCTCAAGCCGCACGAGCGGCCGGTTGTGTTCGAGGCTCCCCTCCCAGAGCCCGTGGAAGAGCCGCCGCCAGACTGAGAATCGCGTCGCGGTCGAGGGGAGCAACGCGGAGCTCCGGCGGAGGTCGCCGCAGGAAGGTGCCGACGAGCAGGAGCTCGTCGAGCGACTCGGCTGCGAGGTGCTCGGGAGTCTCGAGTCGCGTCTCCGCCAACCCCGCGTCGACCTCGAGCTCCGCGCCGGCGCCCACGGGCACCGTGCGCAGGGCCGCGATGCGTCCACCGGCGACGAAGACGGCGCGCACGAAGCCCGCCTCCGCCGCGGGCGCAAGCAGGCAGCAGCGGGCCCGGCGCAGCTGGTCGATGCGGCGAAAGGCGCGCACGATGCTCTCGAGCGCTTCGATGCGGTCGCGCAACCGGGCCGCGTCCTCGTAGCGGCGGCACTCGGCGAGGTCGCGTAGGCGTGCGCGCAACCGCGGCAGCGCCAGCTCGGGTCGTTGCAGCTCTTCCGCTGTTGCTCCGTCGAGCGCTCGGCAGGCCAGTCGCGCGCGGGCACGGCTTCGCAACGGCCCGAGCGGCGTCGGCGTCTGTGAGCAGACGAGGCTGTCGCCGCGCCGTCGGAGATAGACGTAGCGGTCCGGCCGGGCATTGCGCGCGTTCGCGACGGGACGAAGCTCACGCAGCAGCCGGAGCTCCTCGAGCGCCGCCTCTAGCTCGGAGCCGGTGACGCGCCATTCGATCCGCTCGAGGGCCGCGAGCGCCGCTTCGACCGCGGGACGCTGCCGGTCCGTCCTGAAGTAGGAGCGGAGGCGCGCGCGGAGGTCACGCGCACGTCCTACGTAGAGGACCTGGTCGTGGCGATCGCGGAACAGATAGACGCCTGGCGACGTCGGCGCGCCGAAGGCAAGACTCCGCTTCGCGTACACCTTCCGTACGCGCGGCGCAGCGAGGTCGACGAGATCTGCGACGGTGCGCGCTCCACGTTCCTGCGCGAGCCCGATCAGCTGAACGAGGATCTCCGCAGTCGTCTGTGCGTCCGGCAATGCGCGGTGGCAGGGACGGGCTGCGGTTCCGAGGAAGTTCGAAAGCGATGCGAGCCCAGCGCGACGGGTACGACCTTCGAGGAGCCGGCGTGCGAGCCCCACGGTGTCGACGACAGGCCCAGCGAGCTTTGCGCCGGTCAACCGCTCCGTTTCGTGGTCGAGGAAGCCGAGGTCGAAGCGTGCGTTGTGCGCGACGAGGACGGCATCGCCGGCGAACTCGAGAAAGCGCCGCACCGCGATTCCCGGATGCGGCTGACCGCGCAGCTCTGAGTCGTGGAGTCCGGTGAGTGCGCTGATCGTCGGTCCCAGTGGGACCCCCGGATCGACGAGCAGCTCGAACTCCTCGGCCAGCTCGAACTCACGCACCCGCACGGCGCCGATCTCGCAGATGCGCGAGCTGCCGGGCCGCAGCCCGGTCGTCTCGAGATCGACGACGACAAAGGTCGCGTGCTCGAGCAAGAGCTCGGCCCCCGGAGGATCGGCGAGCCCCACGGCATCGCCGCGCCACGCCAGGCGTGTGTCTTCGACGACGATCTCGTCGAGGAGGGAGCGAGCGAGACCGACCGGCGCGTGGCGGAGCGCGAAGAGCCGCCGGGCGGCCTCCTCGGCGTAGACCGGCCCGCGCCGTTCTTCGACGAGCTCGACGAGACGGTCGGCGGCATCGAGGCGGAGCTGCACCGCAGGGAGCGTAAGCGAACATACGTTCGTCTGCAAGGATCGCGGCCGGATGACCCTGGCCCAGCTCGCCCTCACAGTCCTCCTGCTCGGCGTCCTGGGCGTCGGAGCGCACTGGGCGGGCATCTCGGCGATCCCGGCCTATCTCCTGGCGGGCATCCTCCTGGGGCCGAACGAGCCCCACGTGACCAGCCTCATCCAGCCCTCGGAGGTGACGGAGTTCGTGGCCGAGCTCGGGCTCGTCTTCCTGCTCTTCTTCCTCGGGCTCGAATTCAGCCTCGACCGGCTGAGACGCACCGGCCGACATGTCGGGCTGGGTGGGTCGGTCGACCTCGTGGTGAACGGAGCGATCGGCGTTCTCGTCGGGGTCGTGGCGTTCGGCTTCAGCTTCGGCGCGCTCGTGCTCGCCGCGGCGATCTACGTGTCCTCGAGCGCCATCACGGTCAAGGGGTTGATCGACTTTCGCCGCCTCGCGGACGACGAGACCGACCTCGTTCTCGCGATCTTGCTCTTCGAGGACCTTGCGGTCGCCTTCGTCCTCGGGTTCGCGGCGACCGGCGGCGGGTCTGCGGCCGGCACCCTGGGGACGTTCGCCAAGGCGTTCGGGTTCATCGCCGCTTCACTTGCGGCCTCGCGCTGGCTTGCGCGCCCACTCGACCGGCTGCTCGACCGGTTGCCACGCGAGTTCTTCCTGCTCTTCACGTTCGCGCTCCTCATCGGCATGGCGGCGCTCGCGAAGAAGCTCGGCATGTCGGAGGCGATCGGTGCGCTCATGGCGGGTGTCGTCCTCTCCGAGACGAGCGTGCGCGAGGAGATCGAGGAACGGTTCTTCAGCTTCCGGGATCTCTTCGCCGCGCTTTTCTTCTTCGTGTTCGGACTATCGATCGACGTCGGAGCCCTCGGTCGGCTCGCCTGGCTCCTCGTTCTCGCGGTGCCGCTCACGATCGCCGGCAAGACCGTCGCTGGTTACGCCGCGGGCCGCGTCGGCGGCTTCACCAAGCGTCAGAGCTTCAACTCGGGCGCAGCACTGATCGCACACGGTGAGTTCACGATCATCATCGCGCAGCTCGCGGCCGGCAACTCGCGCCTGAGCGATGCCGTTCGCTCCGACCTGACCGCGTTCGCAGGTCTCTACGTTCTCGCCACCGCAACGATTGGAGTCATCGTGATGAAGGAGTCGAAGTGGATCGGCCGCAGGTTGATCCCGGTCCCTAGACTGGCCGAGGAGTAACGATGCCTGTCGATCTGAGAGAAACCCGGCTGCCCGGTGTCGGGGTCAAGTACGGCTTTCGCACGTCCGAGGGCGGACGGCTGGCGATCGTCTTGCACAACGACGGGATGCGGGAGATCTACTTCTTCCGCCACGAGCACGACGACGAGCCCTCAGCGGTCATCCGCTTGGACGACGACGAGGCGCGTCAGCTCGGTGCGGTGATCGGCGGCGCCTACGAGCGCCCCAAGATCGTCGAGGATCTCGAGTTCGCCCTGGGTGAGCTGACGATCGAATGGGTCCCGGTTCCCGACGACAGTCCGCTGCTCGGAAAGACGCTTGCCGAGTGTGGGTTCAGGGCCAAGACGGGGATCACCGTCATCGCGATCCTGCGCGACCCGGAGCCCGTGGCCGGCGCACAGCCGACGGACGTCGTCCAGAAGGGCGACACGCTCGTGACCGTCGGAAAGCTCGGCCAGTACGCGGCGTTCCGAAAGCTGCTGGCCGAGGGCACGCTCTAATCCGCGTGGACGTTCTCTGTTCGGTTTCCGTCGCTGCCGTCCGGGCCGAGCCCAACGACGATGCCGAGCGGGTGACGGAGCTCCTTCAGGGTGAGCCGGTCGAGGTGGAGGAGCGCCGGGACGGCTGGGCCCGGATCCGGACCGTCTACGACTATCCCGGCTGGGTGCGCGAAGATGCCGTGGCCGGTCTGGACGGCGACGTCGTCGAGCAGGCACGCCGCTATCTCGGGACGCCCTATCTGTGGGGCGGCATGACGGAGAGAGGAATCGACTGCTCCGGCCTGGTCCACATGAGCTATCGCTGGCTCGGGAGGCTGGTACCGCGCGATGCCGACCAGCAGGAGGCAGCCGGGGCTCCCGTCGAGGAGAGCGAGCTCGAGCGAGGCGATCTGATCACGTACGGGAACGACACGGCGACGCACATCGCTTTCTGGTTGAGGGACGGTCGGATCCTCCACTCGACTGAGCGGGAAGGCGTCGATGGCGTGGTCGAGGAGGCTGAGCCGGACGATCTGCGCACCCAGCGCCGGCGGCTAATCCGCCTGTAAATGCCGCACGTACTAACGGCATAGCCCAAAAGACGTCTGTAAGAATCGAGCGATCCGCGAGCGGGCGAGGGGGTAATCCCGTCCGCCCGTGGGAGACCAACGGGAGGAGTTCCATAGTGAGAAGCAGATTGAAGTTGTTCCGGGCGTTCGGAATGTTGACGCTCGTGGCTGCTCTTGCCGTCGTCGCCGCCGGGTGCGGCGGAGGCGGGAAGAAGTCATCCTCGGGCGACAACGGGAACGCCGGTAGCAGTGGCAAGACCTATCCGCTGCTGAAGGTCATTTGGGATGCGCCTGACTACATGGACCCGGCGCTTGCCTACACGGTGGCCGCCTGGCAGATCAACTGGTACGTCTACGAGGGCCTGCTGGGGTACAAGCACGTCTCCGGCGCTGACGGCGCAACGCTCGAGCCGTATCTCGCAGAGAGCATGCCGAAGGTTTCCGCCGACGGCACGAAGCTGAGCTTCACGCTTCGTGACGGCCTGAAGTACTCGGACGGCACCGCGGTCAAGGCAAGCGACTTCAAGGCCTCGATCGAGCGCCTGTTCAAGGTCGACTCGCCGGGCGTCGGTTTCTTCGGCGTCATCAAGGGCGTCAGCGGACCCGGCGGCTTCGCCGAGACGAAGAAGGGGCACATCAGCGGGATCGTGACGAACGACTCCGCGCGGACGATCGACATCACGCTCGATCATCCGGAGGGCGACATCCTCTACATCCTTTCGACGCAGTTCGCTTCGATTCTTCCGGCCAACACGCCGGCAAGCGACCAGTCGACGAAGGGGATCCCCTCGACCGGCCCGTACATGATCCAGAACTACGTGCCGAGCCGCAGCTTCACGGTCGTGCGGAACCCGAACTACAACGACCAGATCCCGACGATGCCGAGCGGCAATCCGGACAAGGTCACGGGCAAGATCATCACCGACCCTGTTGCCGCATATCAGCAGGTCGTTAGCGACGCGTCCGACTACGACTTCCAGGTGGTCCCGAACGACCGCTTGCCGGAGGCGCAGTCGAAGTACAAGGACCGGCTGAAGTTCTACACGTCACCCAACACGTACTACTACTTCCTGAACAACAAGCTGCCGCCGTTCAACAATCTGAAGGCGCGGCAGGCGGTCAACTACGCAATCGACCGCAACGCGATCATCTCGGGCGTGTACGGCGGCCTCGGCCGGCCGACGCAGAACTTCCTGCCGCCCGACTACCCGCAGTACAAGAAGCTCAGCGCCTTTACGTTCGACATCGCGAAGGCGAAGCAACTTGTCCAGCAGTCCGGAACTGCGGGAGCATCGGTTGACGTCTACGGACCGAACGAGGATCCGTCCAAGGCGTCGACCGAGTACCTGGCGAGCCAGCTGTCGAAGATCGGCTACAAGCCGAAGCTGCACCTGCTGAGCCACCAGGTCTACTTCACGACGATCGGGAACCAGGCGACGAAGGCCCAGGCGGGCTTCACCGACTGGTACCAGGACTACCCGCACCCGATCGATTGGTTCGACGTACTCCTGAACGGCGACCGGATCACGCAGACCCACAACAACAACCCGGGGAACGTGGACGTCGCGTCAGTGAACAAGGAGATCAACGCTCTGAAGAAGATCACCGAGCTCACGCCGGAGGTCGACGCCCGCTGGGCGAAGGTCGACCAGGACCTGATGGTCACGTACGCGACCACGGTCCCGTACATGAACCGGTCTCAGACCGACTTCTTCAGCACCAGGCAGGACCTCAGTTGCTATTCGTTCCATGTGCTTGGGCAATGGGATTGGGGTATTAGCTGCCAGAAGTAAGAAGCACTTCGGGGGAGGGCGCCGACCGCCGGCGCCCTCCTTCGGCATCGGTTTCCGAACGGTAGGGAAGAGGGAAGGAACGGCGGGTGGCGACTGACACCTCCACCGATTTCACGCTCGACTCCGCGGCGCTGCTCGCCGAGGACGAAGGTGGGCCGATCGAAGGCAAGAGCCCGTGGCTTTTGGCCTGGAGGCGCTTGCGCAGGAACTACGTCGCTCTCGGCTTTCTCCTGCTCTTCGTCGTGATCGTCGTGGCGTGCATGCTCGCCGGGCCATACGCCAGGCATGTCGCGCACACGACGCCGAACGTGAATCACCTCGGCGAGACTTTCACCAAGGACGGCAAGCAGGTGGAGATCGTCTCGAAGGGCGGCTTCACCGGCAATACGTTCCAGGCCGGCGGCATCCCCGTCGGCCCGCAGCTCTGGCACGCCGGCGGACGCTACGTTCTCGGCGCCGATACGCAGGGCCGTGACGTCGCCGTTCGGCTCCTCTACGGGGGGCAGAACTCGCTCAAGGTCGGGATCGGCTCGGCGCTCATCTGCACGGTCTTTGCCCTCTTCTTTGCTCTGTTAGCCGGCTACTACGGGGGCTCGGTCGACTGGGTCCTGTCGCGCTTCTTCGACCTGATCTGGGCCTTCCCGGTCTTGCTGCTTGCGATCGCGCTCGGCACCGCGCTCTCGATCAACGGCTTCCATCACTTTGGCATCAGCATCCCGGCTGGAAGCCTCTGGATCCCGACCCTGGTCCTCTCGTTCGTCCTGATCCCGTACATCGCGCGACCGCTCCGGGGGCAGATCCTCTCGTTGCGGGAGAAGGAGTTCATCGAGGCGGCGACGGCGCAGGGCTCGAGCTCAATGCGCGTGATGGGCAGCGAGCTGTTGCCGAACATCGCATCTTCGGTGCTCGTGTTCTTCACACTGGTCATCGCAACCAACATCCTCACGGAGGCGGGCCTTTCGTTTCTCGGGGCCGGGGTGCAGCCGCCGAATCCGTCCTGGGGGACGCTGATCGCCGACGGACAAGAGCGGATCGCGACGGCACCGTGGCTCGCGATCATCCCCGGCATCGCGATCGTCCTGACGGTGCTTTCGCTCAACATCTTCGGGGACGGGCTGCGTGACGCGCTCGACCCACGCTCGAAGGTCAGGATCGAACACTAATGCTCGCCTTCGTCATCCGGCGGCTGCTCGGGGCGTTCCTCGTCCTCGTCGCGGTCAGCTTCATCACGTATCTGATCTTCGTGAAGATCCCGGGCGGCGACCCGGCGCAACGCATCGCGGGCAAGCTGGCGACCGATCAGAACATCGCCGACATCCGCCAGAAGCTCCACCTGGACGACCCGTTCTACGCGCAGTACTGGGGGATGATGCAGTCGCTCTTCTCGGGGAGCCTCGTGTCTTACTCGAGCCAGCTGAACGTCGTCAACGAGATCAAGAAGGGGATTCCGGCGACCTTCTCGCTCTGCATCGGCGCAGCGATCATCTGGCTCAGCTTCGGCATCCTCGTCGGCGTCATCTCGGCGATCTATGCGGGGAGGTTCTCCGACCGGTTAATCACCGTCTTCGCACTGATCGGGATTTCGATGCCGGTCTTCTGGCTCGGGCTGATGTCCCGTTACCTCTTTGCGGAGGGCCATCCGTTCAGCATCTTCCCTGACGGCGAATACGTTCCATTAACCGTGAACCCCTGGCAGTGGTTCGTGCATCTGCTGATGCCGTGGTGGGTGCTCGCCGTGCTGTTCATCGGCTTCTACGGCCGCGTGCTGCGGGGCAACATCCTCGACACGATCAACGAGGACTACGTCCGCACCGCCAAAGCCAAGGGACTCCCGGCGAAGCGGGTGATGGTCAAACACGTCCTGCGGAACTCCCTGATCCCGATCGTCACGCTCTTCGGTCTCGACTTTGCGGCCGTGCTCGGCGGGAGCGCGATCTTGACGGAGACGGTCTTCAATCTGAAGGGAGTGGGGCAGTACGCTGCCGACTCCGTGCAGAGCCTCGACCTGCCGCCGATCATGGGCGTGACGATCTACGCCACGTTCTTCATCGTCCTCTTCAGCGTCTTCGTCGACCTCTTATATGCGTGGCTCGACCCCAGGATCAGACCTACCTAGATGGCCGAGCGACTCATAGAAGTCAAAGACCTCGAGGTCAAGTTCCACACAGAAGATGGTGTGGTCAACGCGGTCGACGGTGTCAGCTTCGAGCTGCAGCGCGGCCAGGTGCTCGGCATCGTGGGAGAGTCTGGCTCGGGGAAGAGCGTCACCGCGATGACGCTGCTCGGCCTGACGCGAGACAGCAACACGAGCTTCGGTGGCGAGGTGATCTACAAAGGTCGAAACGTGCTCGACATGAACGAGGACGAGCTGCAGGACGTTCGCGGCAACGAGATGTCGATGATCTTCCAGGACCCGATGACCTCGCTGAACCCCGTGTACTCCATCGGGATGCAGATCGGCGAGGCGATTCGAGTGCACCAGCGGGCCGACAAGGCGCAGGCGCGCCGGCGCGCAATCGACCTGCTGAGGCAGGTCGGCATTCCGAATGCGGAGTCGCGCGTCGACAACTATCCACACGAGTTCTCGGGCGGGATGCGCCAGCGCGCGATGATCGCGATGGCGCTCGCGTGCAACCCGGACGTGCTGATCGCCGACGAGCCGACGACGGCACTCGACGTGACGATCCAGGCGCAGATCATCGAGTTGATCGACCGGCTGAAGGACGAGTTCAACTCGGCGGTGATCCTGATCACGCACGACCTGGGAGTCGTTGCGGACGTCGCGGACGAGATCATCGTCATGTACGCGGGCCGCGTGGTCGAGCGAGCCGCGAAGCGTCCGCTCTTCTACGACCCGCAGCACCCGTACACCTGGGGCCTGCTCGGGTCGATCCCGCGCCTCGACCGTCCGAAGCAGGAGCGTCTGCACTCGATCAAGGGGACGCCGCCGTCGTTGATCAGGACGCCGAAGGGCTGCAAGTTCCGGCCGCGCTGTCCGCACGCCTTCGACAAGTGCATGGAAGAGCCGCGGCTCGAGAACCGCGTAGAGGAGCCCGGCCATCTCGACCGTTGCTGGCTGTCGGTCGACGAGAAGCGGCGGCTCCGCGTGCCGACCCTCGAAGGCACCGAGGAGGCCGCGTGAGCTCAGCCGGGAACGGCGACGCGCCGCTCGTCGAGGTTCAGAACGTCAAGAAGTACTTCCCGATCCGGAAAGGCGTGCTGGGACGAGAGGTCGGGGCCGTGCACGCCGTCGACGACGTCACGTTCGCTGTGAAGGAGGGGGAGACCCTCGGGCTCGTGGGTGAGTCCGGCTGTGGCAAGTCGACGCTTGGGCGCACCATCGTCCGGCTCCACGAGCCGACCGAGGGCAAAGTCATCTTCGAGGGCCGCGACATCTCGAAGCTCGGGACGCGCGCGCTGCGCCCGCTTCGCCGCGAGATGCAGATGATCTTCCAGGACCCCTACGCGAGCCTGAACCCGCGCAAGCGCGTCGGCTCGATCATCGGCACCCCGCTCAAGATCCACGGCGTCGAGAAGTCACAGCGTCGTGCGCGCGTGCAGGAGCTGCTCGAGACGGTGGGCCTCTCCCCAGAGCACTACAACCGGTTCCCGCACGAGTTCTCGGGTGGGCAACGCCAGCGGATCGGGGTCGCGCGGGCCCTCGCCCTGAACCCGAAGCTGGTCGTGGCGGACGAGCCCGTCTCGGCCCTCGACGTCTCGATCCAGTCCCAGATGCTGAACCTCCTGGACGATCTCCAGAGGGAGCTGAAGCTGACCTACATCTTCATCGCCCACGATCTCGGGGTCGTTCGGCACGTGAGCGACCGCATCGCCGTGATGTACCTCGGCAAGCTCGTCGAGCTCTCGCCGGCCGAGGATCTCTACCGCCGGCCGATCATGCCCTACACCGAGGCCCTTCTCTCCGCAGTGCCGATCCCCGATCCGGATCTGAGCGAGCAGCGGGAGCGGATCGTCCTCCAGGGCGACGTGCCAAGCCCGATCAATCCTCCCTCCGGCTGCCGCTTCCATCCCCGGTGCCGCTACATGACGGACATCTGCAAGGAGGTCGAGCCGCCGCTGGTGGACTACGGCCGCGGCCACCTGGCGGCCTGCCACCACCCCCTGAACGTCGACCGGGAGACGCTAGAGCGGGCGAAAGTCTCCAGGCGCCATACGCCGGATGCCGCCGACGATGCGGCCAAACCACGGGATTCCTCCGGTCGTTCGGATCCCGTTCCGGGCCGCTAGCCCGCATCCCTCCATCGAGGTAGGTCCGCGAGCTAAAGCGGCTTGGGCAGGCGGCCGATAGCCACAGCATGGACGCCGCAGAGCGCAAAGAGATCCTGAGCCGCTACATGGACCATCAGCGCCGTTTCGAGGCTGTTGCCGCCAAGCGGCAGAACGGAAATGCCGAGGTCATCCCGTTCGCAGGTCCCCTCCGCGAGCTGGAGCAGGAGCCGACCATGCGGGAGATCGAGGTGCTTCAACTGATCTCGGACGGCCTCGTGAACCGTGAGATCGGAGTCCGCCTCTTCCTGAGCGAAGAGACGGTCAAGTCGCACGTCCGCCACTTGCTCGCCAAGCTGCAAGCCCGCTCGCGGGCGCACGCGGTCGCCGTCGGCTTCCGACGCGGCCTGATCGCCTAGCGCTGCCCCGTTTCAGTCCGTTTTCCACTCTCCTGTGGAAATCCCTCAACAGGGGGATGTCCACATGCTGGGGAAAACAGAAGCTACGCGGGCTTTACCAGGTCTTGAAGCTTCCCGCGATAGTTGCGCGAGAAGCGAAACGGATCACCGAACGCACGGTGAGCCCTCCACTTGTAGGGGACTGACGGCGACTTGAAGGTATACCCCTTTTGGGTGATAAGTCAACAGCTTTCGTAAAGTTAGTCAGGGCAAATCTGCTGATCTACGGGTGGGCGGCTGCGCTTTGGCTTGCTGCAATTGTTGTGGCCCTCGTCCTTGCAAGGGATGCACCGCTGCCCTCCGTGTGGGTGATCGCGGGTCTGGCGACGCTTGCCGCGGTCGCTGAGCGCCAGGGCGTTCCTGTCACGGGAAACACGGAGGCCTCTGTCGCCTTCTTGCCCCTAGTCTTTGCGGCAGTCGCATTTGGGCCGTTCGCTGCCCTCGTCGTGGCCGCCTTGGCTGGTCTCGGTGATCTGCGACGCCCCTATCTCCGCTGGGCGGTATATCTGCCGGTACGCGCGCTCACTGCGGCGGCTGCCGGGCTGGCGGCTGGTGCAGTTGTCGCTCCAGATGGGCGAACCGCCTTCTTAACGATATTGCTGGCCTGCCTTGCCGCATCCGTCGTGGAGATGGCGGCCGACTTGATCTTCAACCTCGGGACACAAGCGGTTCGGCGTGCGGGCTCGCCCTGGGCGCTTCTACGAACGCTTGGCCCGCTCATCCTTGTCTATGCGCCGCTTTACACGCCTATCGTTGCGCTGCTGGTCTATGGATACCAGCTCTACTCCGTTGCAATTGTCGGAGCATTCTTGGTTCCTGCAATCGCCCTGCAGCGTCTCATTCATCTCTACCAACAGCAGCGCGAGGCGGTATCTAGTCTCGAGGAGGCCAATACGCGCCTGGAGCGTGCCAGCCTTTCCTTCGCTACTGCTCTCGTCGCAACACTGGACGCCCGAGACCGCTACACCGCAGGACACTCTGCAGCTGTCGCGATCTACTCGAGAGACATAGCTGCGCGAATGGGTCTCTCCGACCGAGACCAACAGCTGGTGCATCTATGCGGACTCGTCCATGACATCGGAAAGGTTGGGCTCCCTGCCGGGCTTCTCGAGAAACCGGGCGCGCTTACCCTGGAGGAACGGCGACAGATGGAGGAGCATTCCGCTATCGGAGAGCGCATTCTTTCGAAAGTCGCGGATTACTCTGAGATTGCGCGAATCGTGCGGCACCATCACGAGCGGGTGGATGGACTCGGTTATCCCGACGGGCTTAACGATGAAGACATTCCGCTTCTATCGCGGATCATTTCAGTAGCCGATGCCTACGACGCGATGACATCTGATCGTCCGTACCGCGATGCAATGCCTTCACGGGTCGCGCGCCTAAGACTCGCACAAGCCGTCGAGAGTCAATTTGACACGACAGTAGTTGCTGCGTTCGAGGCAATCCTTGCCGGTGCGCCTGAGGAGTACCGGACTGCAGCTCGATCTGACTTCGATTTCGAAGTTCAGGAAGAGGTTCGCGCTCCAGCGATGTCGGTGGCAAGAATCGCGACCGCGTAGTTTGCGTTCAAAGATTCAGCACTCTCAAGGTTTCCTTCCACCGCTCTCTTCGTCCCGTTCCCCGTCGGGGGAGATGCCTAGCCGCCGCGCTTCGGGGTTGGGGTGAAGCGTTCCCAGCGGGTGCCCTCATCGGTCTCCTCGCCGAACCAAAGCGCGCCGGCTTTCGGCAGGTAGCGGGCCAACTGCTGCCGCGATCTCTTCACCAAGGCGCGCACATCGGTCACCGCCTGCTGGCTTGAGCCGTAGATGGCCTGTTGCGCCCAGGCGTAGGAGCGGAGATTGATGCTCTCGACAACGTCGGGCTTTGCCTCTGCTTCACCCCAAAGCTTGTCCCCCGGGTCAGCATCA